>AACY020562587.1_pt1 | contig 78517 bp, 65 predicted proteins | sample 267378 | NCBI WGS metagenome assembly AACY02 (sample SAMN02954345, study PRJNA13694) | marine metagenome | biome: aquatic; feature: ocean; material: water; isolation source: isolated as part of a large dataset composed predominantly from surface... | reverse complement strand
CGTTGCGAGCACCGAAAATGAATGGCTTCATTTTTGGGTTCCAGTAACGGGTTTGGTGACCGAAGTGGACACCGGCCTGGAGCATATCGCGCATTGAAACTGTAGTCATTTCTATTACCTTAAAATTTAGGGGGTTAGACCTCCACGCATCCCATGTCTTCGACCCCGCAGTTAACAGCTGAGGGCACCCCGAAGAATGTGTCGACACGTGTGTGATTTAGTATTTAGATAAATTGCCATGTATAATGGCCGCCATCTTTAGTCTTGCCTTGGGTTAAGATAAGCAAAAGCTAACCTTAAACAACCTGCAAGACTTAAACATAACGGCGCGCTTTATACCATAAATAGCCCTAAAGCACAAATTTTTGCATCGGGTGGATGGCGCCAATAGACATCGAAGACACAAGAGAAAACGCAATGAGTATAGTCATTAAGACAGCAGAAGAAATCGAGAAAATGCGCGCAGCAGGTAAGCTGGCCGCACAAGTATTAGAAATGATCGCCCCCTATGTTAAGGCCGGCGTGAGCACTAATGAACTCAACGATATCTGCGCCAAATATACCGAAGAGCAAGGCGCGATTTCTGCCCCGCTCAACTACCATGGTTTTCCTAAGTCGATTTGTACTTCGCTAAATAACGTGATTTGCCATGGTATTCCGAGCGACCGCGTTCTTAAAGATGGCGATATTCTCAATATCGATATCACAGTCATTAAAGACGGTTACCACGGCGATACCTCTAAAATGTTCTTAATCGGTGAAGTCAGCCCTAAGGACAAGCGCCTGTGCCGTATCGCGCAGGAGAGTTTATACCTCGCCATTCGTAAGGTTCGCCCGGGGTTAAAACTGGGTGAAATCGGCAATACTATCGAAAAATTCATCAAAGCCAGCAAAACAGGTCTTGAGAAATATTCCATCGTGCAAGATTATTGTGGTCACGGTATTGGTGCCGGTTTCCATGAAGAGCCGCAAGTCATGCACTACCGTAATGGCGATAACACCATTTTACGCCCAGGCATGTGTTTTACTATTGAGCCGATGATCAACGCCGGTCGCCACACCACAGTGTTAGACCGTGACGATAAGTGGACTGTCACCACCTCCGATGGTAAAAACTCGGCCCAATGGGAACACACATTATTAGTGACCGAAACCGGTGTAGAAGTCCTGACTCTGCGTGATGAGGAAGACTTCCCGCGTATCATTAATCACTAAGCGACATACTTAGTACGTTAGGACTCAGAGGATTACTGAGCGCCTAACTCATCCAAACAAGGGACTCGATGAATACAGCTCTGCTAGCTAAACAATCATTAATCGAACAGAATCAAACGCTTTTAGCAAGATTCAAGGCCAAAACCCCGATTGAAGAGCTAGTGACGCAGCGCTGCCAGTTCGTCGATTCCCTCGTCAAACAGGCCTGGCAACAGCACGGTCTGGACCAATATCCTATCGCCCTGATCGCCGTTGGCGGCTATGGTCGCGGCGAGTTACATCCGCACTCGGATGTCGATTTGTTATTCCTGTTCGAAGGTGAGTTATCACAGGCGGCCGAAACCGCGCTCAGCGAATTTATCGCCTTTTTATGGGATGCCAGCCTTGAAATTGGCCACAGTGTTCGCACCCTCAGCGATACCCTAAATCTGGGTCGAGAAGACATCACCATCGCCACTAATCTGCTCGAGGCACGGTTACTATCAGGCCCCGAAACCCTGTTCGATCAACTCTATGACGCCATCCGTCAGAGCGACTTTTGGACGTCGAGCCAGTTCTTTATCGCCAAACGTGATGAACAAACGGCCCGCCATGCCAAGGCAAGCGCCTTCGATCTTGAGCCAAACATCAAAAGTTGCCCCGGCGGCCTGCGGGACATTCAAACCATCGCCTGGGTGGCGATGCGTCACTTTGGCGCCTCACGCCTAGAAGAACTGGTGCAATACGAATTTTTAGAACCCGCCGAATTAGAAGAGCTGCTCGAGTGTCAGCATTTTCTGTGGAAGCTGCGCTTTGCCCTGCATATGGCGGTCGGTCGCGATGAAAATCGTCTGCTGTTCGATGTCCAACGCCAAGTGGCCGAACTCATGGGTTATGAAGATGCCACTCAACTTGCCGTTGAGCAGATGATGAAACGCTACTATCGCACGGTGCGCCGCGTGATGGAGCTGAACGAAATGTTGTTGCAGCTGTTTAAGCGGGCGACACTGGGCCAAACCAAAGCCTTAGAAATTCAAGCGATTGACAATAACTATCAACGCCGCGGTGCCTTTATTGAGGCCCTAAAGGACGATTTATTCGATAGCGGCGAAGAAATTGTACGCCTCTTTGTCCATGTCGCCAAAAACTCCAATATCAAAGGCATTTATGCGCCGACACTGAGATCGCTAAGGCGCGCCCGCCGGGCACAGCAGCAACCCTTGCAGGAAAATCCGCAGTGCCGCCAAGCCTTTATGGAAATCTTAAAACATCCTCGTGGCATTGCGGCCTTATCGCTGATGCATAAACACGGGGTGCTGTCGGCCTATTTGCCCGCATGGCGCAATATCGAAGGCCAAATGCAGTTTGACCTGTTCCACGCCTACACGGTAGATGAACACACCCACAGATTGCTGCTCAATATCGAGCGCTTCTCTCAGCCTGAGCAGAAGGAAGAGTTTCCTTTAGGTTCTGTGCTTATCAATCAGTTACCGAAAAAAGGTTTGTTGGTACTTGGCGCCATTTTCCATGATATCGCTAAGGGCCGCGGCGGCGATCACAGCAAGCTTGGCTCGAGCGATGCTCTCGCCTTCTGTAAGCTCCATGGCTTGAACGACCACGATGGCCGCTTAGTCGCTTGGCTGGTCGAAAATCACTTAGTAATGTCGGTAACCGCTCAGCGCCGCGATATTTCCGATCCCGATGTGGTGGCCGACTTTGCCAGCAAGGTACGCGATGCGGTGCATTTAAGTTATTTATATTGCCTAACCGTCGCCGATATCTGCGCCACCAACGAGAAGACCTGGAACAACTGGAAAGGCTCACTGCTGCGCGACTTATATTTTTCCACCCAAAGGGTACTGGCGCGGGGGAAAGAAAAACCCGTCGATATCCGCGCGCGGGTGCGGGAATATCAAGCCAAGGCCAAGAAAGAGTTGCTGCGCCGTGGCGTAAAAGAAAAAGAGTTAGATACTCTCTGGCAACGCTTTAAGGCCGACTACTTTTTGCGCCACCAGCCGAATCAAGTTGCTTGGCATGCCGAAGCTATCCTTAAGCATAAACAGCTAGATGAGCCGCTGGTGCTAGTGTCTAAGCACACGACGCGCGGCGGCACCGAACTCTTTGTCTACTGTCAGGATAGACCTAAGCTGTTTGCCACTGTGATGGCGGTGCTCGATAATAAAAACATCAACGTCCACGACGCTAACATTATGACATCGAAGGATAATTATGCCCTCGACACCTTCGTTATCCTCGAGCAAGACGGCGCCCCCGTGAGTCAACTCTCGCGTATTCAGAGTATCCGTAAAGCCCTTGAAAAGGCGCTCGCGAGCGATAACCCTAAGCTGCCGCGCTTTAGAAAGCTGTCACGCAAGATGAAACCTTTTAATGTTCCCACTCAGGTGAGTTTCCTTGAGAGTAACCGTCATGGTACAAGTATGATGGAACTCATCGCCTTGGATACGCCGGGATTATTAGCTAAAGTGGGCGATATTTTTTATCGCTGCAACACCACCTTGCTGGCCGCCAAGATCACCACCATTGGTGAGCGAGCCGAAGACTTTTTTATTTTGCAAACCAATGATGGCTTGCAACTCAATGAAACCCAAGAGAATACGCTCAAGGAAGCCTTGATTAGCGCGCTGAGCGCCATCAACACAGAGTCAACCAATTAACCAAAACGGGAGAAGTAAATGGAGGCTTTACGCCAACGTATTGAGGCCGCATTTGAAGCGCGTGCCGACATCACACCAAGCACTGTTGACGCCAGCGTGCGTAACGATGTGCAAAATGTCATCAATATGCTCGATAAAGGTGAACTGCGCGTCGCCGAGAAAATCGATGGCCAATGGCATGTACATCAATGGTTGAAGAAGGCGGTATTACTGTCATTCCGTATTTTCGATAACGCCGTTATCGATGGTGCCGAAACCAAATATTTCGATAAAGTACCGTTAAAGTTCGCCGAGTATGACGAAGCCCGCTTTAAAGCCGAAGCCATCCGTGTGGTGCCATCGGCAACTGTACGTAAAGGTTCATTCATCGGTAAAAACACCGTATTAATGCCCTCTTACGTGAACCTTGGCGCCTACGTTGACGAAGGCACTATGGTTGACACTTGGGCAACCGTTGGCTCATGTGCGCAAATCGGTAAGAACGTTCACTTATCTGGCGGTGTTGGTATTGGTGGCGTACTCGAACCGCTGCAAGCGGGTCCTACCATTATCGAAGACAACTGCTTTATCGGCGCACGCTCAGAAATCGTTGAAGGCGTCGTGGTTGAAGAAGGCTCAGTGATTTCAATGGGCGTTTATATCGGCCAAAGCACCCGTATTTATGACCGTGAAACAGGCGAAATCCACTACGGCCGTGTACCAGCTGGCTCAGTCGTGGTATCGGGTAACCTGCCATCGGCTTGCGGTAAATACAGCCTATACGCTGCCATCATTGTGAAAAAAGTGGATGCGAAAACCCGCGGCAAAGTGGGTATCAACGAACTGTTACGTATCGTCGATTAAGCGAAATTCGCGCTGTACACAATGCAAAAGTGCCAAGCTAGTGCTTGGCATTTTTTATGATAAACATTCGCCCTATGGGCTGAAAGACACATCAAGTTACACAGAGAAACACTCTGTTCCCAACCCCACATTTAGATACACTTCTGTGGCCAAATCCCTCTGCAAGGCCCGCAAAAACAGACTTTACTCAAAGTGTCTACTCACCCGACAAGGAGCTAAAGATGAAATCAACATTGGTAAAATTGGGCGGAGCCGCCCTACTCTGCACCTTAGGAATGGGCTCAAACGCTTTTGCCGCCATGGACCCTCAGTTAGAAAATACCTTAGTGGCGGTTTGTAAGGCTGGAGCCAGTAATAACCTGATCTCGTTTGGCAACACAATGAAGGAATATCGCATCAACCAAGGCCGAATATTCCCCCGCTTAGTCTGTAACGGCGAAAGCTTCCATCAGTTTGCCCTTAGCCAAGGCGCCGACAAAACCGCCAAACGCATAGGCCGTTATGTACAAGGTACCGTGACGATTAAAGATATTGCACAAAATCCAGTGGATGAGGTTTATGCCGTTAATTTTTAACTCAATATTATTGTCAATATTAGGGCGTCTAACTGACGCCTTTTTATTGCCATAAATACTTAGGCTTAAGCATGTTAAATTAAACGCTCAACCTCTTGGCGCTCCTTATTGGCCATAGCAATGGTTCGCCAGCCAATAATCCCTATCGCATGCTGCGCTTTATTCACCACGACCAAAAACTCAGTATCCATTTGATTCAGCAGCTGCAATGCATCTTCTGAAGTGGCGACATCGCTAATCAAAGGCACCGAGTGCTCCATAATTTGATGGGCTTTTTTACGCAGGAATGCCCTGTCGTGTTCCCGCTCCGCCGCCGTACCAATCAGAGGGCTAAGCCAATAATCGAGTAAACGCTGAGTGATCACACCGATAATTTTATGATGCTCATCGAGCACCACGGCCACTTTGGCATGGGCCGCGGTTAATAAGCGTTTAATATCGGCAAGTTCATGATCTAGGGTCACAGACACCACAGGATCCAATACCGCTGAACCAATATGGTCACTAATACTCAGTTCACGATTGATTAAAATCTCCAGGCAGGTATCGACGATTTCAGGGTCGAATAAAGTGCCTCTGCCCGCCTTTAAGACCTCGGTCATTTTAGCGAGTCCCAAGGAGGGACGGTAAGGACGGTGAGATAAAATGGAGTCAGCCACATCGGCAACGGCAATGATCTTAGCCTCATAAAGAATCGCTTTATCCTTCAAGCCTAAGGGATAACCCGAGCCATCGAGTCGCTCATGATGCTGCAAAATCATCTGCTTAATCGGCCACGGAAACTCAACATCCTCAACAATCTCTGCCCCATGCAGCGGATGGGTTTGAATTAATGCGTACTCTTCTTTGGATAATTTGGAGGGTTTAGTCAAAATCTGCGACGGTATTGCCAGTTTACCAATATCGTGCACCAGCGCACCGATTTTTAGCCCTTCTAAACGCTGCGGCTCAAGTCCGAGTTTCTCACCAATCAAGTAGCTTAATTGTGCCACCGACTTTTGGTGCCCTGCTGTATAGGCATCCTTAAGTTCTAACGCCTCAGAAATCGCGCTGATAAGCTGAGTTAAAGATTGGGATAACTGCTCTTTTTGCGCCTTGATGATTTTGGACTGGCGAGACACCGCCCTTAAACTTCGTGGAAGCTCAATCGAGTGCCACAAAATACTGGCGAAGGTCAGTAAGGAGCGAGCATCGTTACGGCTATAGGGCTCATCGCGCCCCACCACACACACTATCCCCACTAAGCGATTATGGAAAATCATAGGCACAGTGAGATAGCGCTCGCCCAGCAGTAAGCGGTCAAACAGGAGATTATCGGAGCGATTGCTCTCTAACTTATTCTGAATAATGGGTTTGTAGTCTTTAACGCATACTTGCCAGAGCTGACTTTCAAGCTCAGAGGCTTGGGTGTTTTCCGCCACAAACTCGGCTTGGTTAACCTTAGGCGCAGGATAGTCCGAACGGGCCGCTAAGGTGAGGGACTTGGATTTATCATTATGCAGCAGGATAAAACCATACTGACTGTCCATCAACGCAATCGCCTTGGCGACCGCCACTTTAAACACCTCTTCCTGCGGCGATTGGATCACATCGTCAATATGTTGTAGCCAGGCATCACTCGCTTGGATAGCCCGACGATAATCGGAATGCAGGCCCTTAATCGGCAATTCTTCATAGTTAATATCGGCAAGGATAAGTTGCCACCCCTGCTCAGGAATGGCATATAGGGCAAAATGCACTCGCTTGCCCTGATTATCCCTCAGCACCAGCCCGATGTAGTTATCGGTACGTTGAAGAATATCGCCGCAAAGTTTGGCATTAAATTCATCGAATAACTGGCAGATGGGTTGATTGATGATTTGCGCAGCCGAACGTTGGCACCTTTCGTAAAATGCCCGGCTCATGCACTGCACTCGAAACTGGCGGTCAAGCCGTGCCCAAGAAAGAGGTAAATCCTCAGGCAGGTCTTTAATTCCAATAATGAGACTACGGCTCATAGACATCAAACACCCCTTCCATGAGTGATACACTTTGATTGGCATACAATTCAAAGTGTCATGTGACTAGATGATCATGCCTTAAATATTGCAATTAAACATACTGATAGCAAGCACAGTGCCTTGGCTTAATCCTAAAGTCTTAACAGACAAGCAGTTAAAGCCTGCTTGCCTGTCACTTTTAACTGACGTTAAAACACTATGGTTTTATTGCCGTAAACCACTACTTGCTCATTTAGCACTAGCTGTAACGCTTTACTGAGAACGCTTTTTTCGACATCACGCCCCGCTTTGGCCATTTCGAGCGCGCTGTAACTGTGATCGACGGGGATCACATCCTGCTTAATGATCGGCCCTTCATCGAGGCAATTATTCACAAAATGCGCCGTCGCGCCGATGATTTTCACCCCTCGCTCCCAGGCTTGGCGGTAAGGTGCGGCACCGATAAATGCTGGTAAGAACGAATGATGGATATTGATGATACGGTTTGGATATTCGGCGACAAAATCCGGCGTCAGCACCCGCATATATTTAGCGAGCACCAGATAATCGGGCGCATATTGCGACACAGCGGCCAATAACGCCTGCTCATGCTGAATTCTGTCGAGCCCTTCGTGACTCACGAGGTGAAAAGGAATATCAAATTTTTCAACCAATTCCCTTAACACATCATGGTTGCCCACCACGGCTGCTATCTCAACATTCAAGCCGCCATAGTAGGCCTTCATCAGCAAATCGCCCAAACAATGGGCCTCTTTGGTGACTAATACGACGATGCGCTTCTTGCCCGCGCTGACCAAGGTCATATGATTTTGCGCAGGTAACACCTCCCGCAGGTCCTGCAGTAATTGCTCGCTATTAAAGTGCCCTTCGAGCTCAGTACGCATAAAAAATCGCCCCTGAGCATTATCCACAAACTCACTGTTTTTAATGATGTTAAGCTGATGATTGAAGCAAACACTGGTGATTTTGGCGATAAGCCCTTGGGCATCGGCGCAATCTGTCATCAGGATTTTACGTGCTAAGGCGGGTTGCGCGTTCGATACTTGTTCATGCTGTGACTGCAAAATCTGATCTCCTCTATGGTCCCTCATTCGAGTGTGCCATAGCCAATCTACTCTCACAGCATGAAAAGCTTATTTTTTGTGATAAAAAGTGAATTTATTGTGAGTTAACTTTATTAAACACAATAAAGCAGCGATTAATTTCAACAAGATGCAATATCAGCGCCGAGTATCTAAATAACGCTGCAAGACTTTGCGTAGGGTTTCGGCTTTGGTGCCATACACCACTTGTACACCTTTGCCCATCACAATCACGCCCTTAGCACCGAGCTGGCTGAGTCGCACTTTATTGACGAGTTCTGGGCTGTGCACACTCAAGCGTAAACGGGTGAGACAAGCATTGAGCTCGACAATATTCTCACGACCGCCCAATGCCGCAATGATGGCCCTTAAGCTCTCTTTGGCGCCATGGGGTTCATCGGGTTCGAGTCGTCCTGGCGTCTTTAAATTAAATACCAGAATACTGCCCCTAAACAACAGGTAATAAATCACCGCCGTCAGCGGCCCTAAGAATACAAACCAGCCCGTATTGCGCGACAGCGAAAACAGCAGCGTGAAATCCACCAGCCCATGGGAGAACACAATACTGTGGTGAATATCGAGCATGATGCAGACAAAATATGCCAGCCCCGACAGCAGTACATGGATAAGAAACAAAAAAGGCGCCACAAACATAAAGGCGAATTCGATAGGCTCTGTGACTCCGGTCAGCCAACTGGCTGCTGCCGCGGAAAGCATAATGCCCGCGACCCGATTACGCTCCGAGGGATCGGCGCAGCGCCAAATAGCCAGCGCCGCAGCAGGAAGTCCCCACATTTTAATCAAATACCCGCCCGCTAAATTCCCCGCCTGCGGATCGCCAGCTAAATAACGCGCCACTTCACCCCGAACCACTTCCGAATTCTGTAACTGGTATTGGCCGACTTCTAAATAAAAAGGCGCATTCCAGATATGATGCAAACCGAGGGGAATGAGTAAACGTTCGAGCGCGCCATAGACCCCAAAGGCAATGGCCGGTTTTTGGTAAACCGCCCAGTCGGAAACCCGCTCAATGAGCAGAGATAACGGCGGCCACACATGGGCAAGGATATAACCTAAGCCCATCGCCAACGGAATGATCAATAAAGAGGCGCTGCGCCGTCCCTCGAAAAAGGAGAAAATCGCTGGCAGACGAATATATTGGCTCCAGCGCACGGCAAAGCAAGTCACACCACCAATCAACATGCCGCCGGCTATCCCAGTATCTAAGGTTTCCATGCCGAGTAGTAATTGGGTCGGCAGTTGGTAGAGATCCGCTAACGCGGCTAAGGTGGCCGTCATCACCCCATAACCAAATACGGCAGTAAAGGCGGCGATGCCTTGATCGCGGCAAAACCCTATCGCCACCGCCACCGCGAACAAAATGGGCATGATGGCGAAAATCAGCTTGCCAACCGCCAGCATTAATACGGTTAGCACCTCGGGCATAAAAGGGATTGGGCTCACGGTTAAGCCCAGCATCACACCCGCTGCGGGTAAAATCGCAATCGGAATTAACAGCGCCTGACTTAAGCGCTGGGCAAATTTAAACCACTGCTGAGTAACGAAATGACCTAAGCGGCGCGTTCGGATTTGACGATTTGATTCCAGCTTTCCAGCCATTTTATCGCTTCGACCTCGGGTTCCATGGTTTCACAGGCATCAATTTCTAGACGCGCCACAACGGGTTTAGCGCCTAACTCGCTGAGCAATTCATCTACCGATTTACCCGCACCGCAAAAGGTATCGTAACTCGAATCACCAAGTGCGATTACGCTGTATTTCAGCTCGGGCAGATAAGGCGCCGTCTCCTTAAGATGATAATACCAAGGCTGAATATCGTCGGGTAAATCCCCCTGCCCAGTGGTCGAAGTCACTACCACTAACAACTCATCCTGTGGCGGCGTAAATTGGCTAATTTCATTCGGTTGCCACAATCTGGCGTCATAACCGAGTTCTGTCAGCGCTTTTTCTAAGGTTTCGGCGGTAAATTGTGCGCTACCATACACAGTGCCAAACACCAGATTAACTTTTTTCATGATATACTCCGTGCCACATGCGTAAACGCAACTTAGCTGAAGTTACTTTATTGTGAGGCTTTAGGGCAAGCAACAAGGTAAAAATTTTATAAATCAAGTTATTGAGCATGAGGAAGCACACTGATGCGACAGAGCAATAGGCAAAAACACCTCAAGCACCAACATAAAACCACCCAAATTAGACGCAAACATTACTTTCACGCCGCCCAGCAAAATCTGCAATTACCGCTAACCGTCCCAGCGGAATACTCGACCTTAGCTAGCTTGATATCCAGCCTCAAACAGACCAGTAGTTAAGACCGCCGATTGTTGCAGTGAATTGCATGTAACTAGACATATCTCCAAGATGCAAGCTTAAGTCAGCACTCGCCTTTGGCTAGGAGTATCTTGAAGTTAGTAGTCGCTTCTTAAGCGACCACAGGCCCTAAATGCCCAAACAAGCATTGCCTTAAACGGTCGTCGTTTGCTCTGCAATCAACACACTTGGCTCGCAACAAAGGGCGGCATCATCCCAGCCCAGTCCTGAAAACACGGTTTCCCATTCTGGCTCAAGCTCGGTTTCGATAGTCAGTCGCGCTTGGGTAACTGGGTGAGTGAAGGTTAACTTCTTCGCAATCAGCCACAATCGATTGATATCGAAATGCGTACGGAAAAACGCATTTTGCTTACCATCGCCGTGAGTGGTATCGCCAATAATCGGGTGACGTAAATGCGCCATATGGCGTCTGAGTTGGTGCTTACGCCCCGTTTTGGGACTCAGTTTCACTAACGCGAAACGGCTAGTAGCGTAACGCCCCGACGGATAAGGAATTTCGGTATTTAATAGCGGCTCATATTGAGTCACGGCGTCCTGCGCGGCCTTATCTTGATTGGCAAACTTGTCAGCCACCTCATCCAATTCGATTTTAAGCGCATAATCCAACACACCACTCTCGTGCATATTGCCACGCACCAGTGCCAAATATTGTTTTTCAATACTGTGGTTGGCAAATTGCTCACAAAGGGCGTTGGCCACCTCACTGCTTTTAGCAAATAACAACACGCCCGAGGTGGGTCTATCTAAACGGTGTACCGGAAACACATGGCAACCAACAAGATCCCGTGTCAGTTGCATCGCAAAAAAGCGTTCACGCCGCGCTAAGTAGCTGCGATGAACCAATAATCCCGCGGGCTTGTGGATAGCCACCAAGTGCTCGTCTTGATACAAGATACGCAGCTCTGGCGCAGGCTCTGACTGTTCGTCGTTCTCGGTTGGGTTGTATTTATCCTCTGGCATATCCAGCCAATCATCATCTAGGTTCATTTAACAACATATCCAATTCATTTAAGACAGCGATTAAAGGTGTTAACGCCGCTTGTTCTGACCACACATGTTCCGCCATTGGGGCTATCGCAATTTTGCTTGGCAAAGGTTGCCCCGCATCGATAAGGGCTTGCATGCGCGGAATAAAGATAAACTGCAACCATTGCGCTAACGACATCAGATCGCAGGCAAAAGGCGCCGTACTGGCCATAGCTTCATCACTGGGCGCTCGAGTAGACCAAAGCCCAGCACTTTGTAGCTCGTGGGCAATTTGGGCTAGTTTGGTTTGAGTTTGGCTGTAAAGCATCGATATAAGGTCCATTAAGCCACAGTCATTCGACAATTAAGCGCTGCGACTGAGACGATAAAAGTGTGGCAATCATACCATCGCGCACAACTTCCCCCTATAATGTCGCCAATTTATTGAGCCTTTTTGATTGATATGGCAGCCAAATGACTGAAATTACAACGCTTAGCCAATTTTTAACGACAGCTAAAACCCAATTCCAAGTCTATGAATTAGGACGAAGAGTACAGCACATCGATATGCTGGCCTTCCATCAAATCGAATCATTAGTCACGCCCTACCCTTACCCTATCCAAGGGCATGCCCAATTTGCCATCGTGTTTTGGAACGAGAGCCAACAACACTTCATTTGGTTCCTAAAGCTACCGTTAGACGAACAAGGGCTGCTCTCGCCGGCGCCGCGCTCACAGTTTATTGAAATGGTATTAACAGCACTGGGGCAAGATCCTACTCAGCCATTAACCGATGAACAACAGGATCGCCTCGCTAACAATCCGTTTAGCTTTAAGCCCAGCCAAGAAAAACTGGCGGTATTTAACGCCTTAGTGCGTAAACAGTTAGGGTTAAGCGCTTCAATTCAATATGAGTTTGCGGTGCAATATCTCTCGGGGCAAATTGCAGCGAGTGAATGGCAGCATATTGGCCTGCAAGGTTTGAGCGACGTGTGTGTTCGCCTTGGGGAATTAGATCACGAGCAGCATATCCTCGCCAGTTTTGACAATAGTGCGATTGAAGTACAAATTGCCCTGTGCCAATGCCTCGAACATCTGCATTTAACAGAAGCGCTTGCCAATAAGCTTTACGCTAAGTTTGTGACGGCTTCTCCCGAGTACCAAACCTATTACTTGCGCGCACTCGCCTCTCATACCGAATTGAGTCAGCAAGCCCTCGCCCATCTTCAACAAACCGAGCGCTTAGAGGCCAATGAACTCATTAGCATCGCAGGCCGAAACTGGACGGTATTAAAGCAAGAGCTGAGTCGCAGTATTTACCTGGAAGCACTGGCACGACAACCCCAAGCCTTTTTTAATCAGATCTTTGCTGATATTGTGGCAATTCCCAGTTTGCGTAACCACTTATTGGGTGAGTTAAGAAACCCCAATCGGAGTGTTCAACTATCACAGGCCATTGGCGGCTTGTTTAAGGCTACAAGTAAATGATGTCAGATCTGCTGTTAATTATTGCACTCGTTGTGGTTGCGGCCTTTTTTTGGCAATTACGTCAAATGGCAGAATTGAGCCGTATTTTTGCCGAAAAAGAATGTTGCCGACAAAAAGTACAACTCTTAGCCATCGCAATGGAAACGGCTCGCCCCAGCCTTGGTGGCACAACAGGGATCTGTTGGAAGGCAAAATACCTATTCGAATTCAGCACCGATGGCATCAACCAATACCGCGGTCATATTTGGATGCTAGGGAAAAAAGTGCAAAAGATTGAATGGCCTATTTTCCCTGAGCCAGAATGGCAAGAAGCACCGATGGCCAAAGGCAAGTTTGGTGGTTGCGGCAGCCAAAGTAGCTGTAGCTCAGGCAAGTGCCATTAAGCGATTGCCATAAAGCTAAGCTGAATAGCTAACGCCGAGCCGTATAGATAACACTCAGCCATAGCTCGGCTCTACATCCGTACTCAATCAGCTTTATCCGCACGAATACCAAAAAAGAAAGGGCGTGGTCATAAGACCACGCCCTTCTGTTCTCTGTTAAGCTATCCCGCTATTGTCGTGCTCCCTGCACCATCCATGCGTCAACTTGCGTCCTGCATCATCCCTGTTCAATCCGTGATATTTCCCTGTACTTAACGTACTTCCCTATCTCTTGGCGTTCCTTTTACCAAGCTTGCTCTTTCCTGAGCGGTTCCAGCATCATCCGTGAAATAGGTTCAGTAGCATCCTTTCTATTGCACTCCATGTGCCATTGCAATCCTGTGCAATTAGGCTATCTATCCCTGACAGTCTTTCCTTCCGTGGTTCGCATCGCTTTCATCCTGAAAGTCTCTCCTTACCACTCCGTCAGTGTTTATTCCTTAAACACTGTCCAGTCATCCTGACTGCTAACTTCCTGTTCGCTGTAGTTCCGTCTACAAATGAATTCTACGATAGCTATAGCAGGGTGGCTTTCGCAAAAGATAAAAATGTAAGCCGCCATATTAAGTTCATAATGGAAAAAAATTCTTAACATATTGATTAGATGCGACTTACCTGAAACTAGGTAGTCATTGTCAGTCAAAAAACTTACACATCGCTTACAGCCTTGTGAGATATATCTCACAAGAAATCGGGCAAGTTATGCCATTTGAATGCACAAACATTGATTAATCCCGAGACGTTCAAGCACAGCAAAGGAAATTACGACTGTATAAAAGAGTAAAAATCGTCCGTTAAATTTGTTTTTCAAACAGAGCGCACACAAAAGTGGACATTATGACGTATCGTAAAAAATGACGTTGGAGAATAGCAAAAAGAAAGGGGCGCACTATGTGCACCCCATTTATCCTCTGCAAGCCATCCTGCTTGATTGTGCTCCCTGCACCTTCCTTGCGATCGTTTGCTCCCTGCAAGCGTCCTTCTATCCCTTTATTTCCCTGTGTAGTACACACTCAATCCTTTGACCCGAATATCCTATTTCGGCTCCTGTCACATCCAGTGACTCATCCCAATCGCGTCCAGCTGAATCCCTTCCTAACCTTAGTACAAGCTGTTCACCCTTATACTTATCCTTTTACTCGATACTTCCTGCATCCAGTAACGCTTAATCCTTAAGCTTGGTCCTTTTCATCCTGAAACCTGCTATCCCAGCAGATACAACGTCCTCTATCATCCATGAGAAAGCAGCCTTGCTTTTCCTTAGCCTATCCTAGGCAGATGACAGTTTTCCTACTGTCAGTGGTTCAAATCCAAGAACCTGAATTCGTCGCTTCTTGCGTCCCTTTCGCCTGTATTGCTATCCCTGCTATCCATTTGCTTTGGCGATGAGTTAATTCTACGTGTTTCTCACTATTTTTGTTTCGCTTAAAGAACACACACTAGCGTACTTTTCATACAACCAAGCTTTATTCAAATATAACACTATGATTTTAAATACACTTTAATAACTGTGATTACAAAACAGTCAGTAAGAAAACATTTTATCCTACAGCCTTTGTAAGCGATCTCTCACACGGGTGTCAGCTTCTCACTGGTGAGGGACATTTAGCACTTCAACTTACCAGTGAGAATTTGTGCAAACATCACCCAATCCCCCATCAAACTGTACAAGGGATATTGGAATGTCGCGGGACGATTATGCTCAAACACAAAGTGCCCCACCCAAGCAAAACCATATCCCACTAGAGGAATAAGCAGTAAAAGCCAACCATTTGCGGTAAGCAGCGTAGCCCCTAATAACAAGAGCACCAGCAAACTGCCAATAAAGTGCAATCGCCTACAGCTCAAGTCTTTGTGCTGTGAGAGGTAAAAAGGATAAAACTCAGCGAAGGAGCGGTAGGGTTCATTCATCTTGTTGGCCCGTGTAAAAGAGTAATTGTCCGGCCACGTTGCCTATGCTCAACTCTCCGAGGGAGACAAAATCATGTTGCATAAATAACTGGCTATGGGCTTCTTGGGTGGTAAAGACCCCAATCCCCTCAAGCTCAGGCTGCTCATCGCACCAACTCACTACGGCTTGCGCTAGTTGATGGCCTAACCCCTTTCCCTGCTCATTGGGCGCAAGGGCAATAAATTGTAGGATCCCGCAGTGCTCGCTCGGTAGCAGCTCGACGATACTCGATTCTTTCTTCATCATCGCCTGGGTCGATTGCCAGCCCGTACCGAGCAACATCTTGAGTCGCCAGTGCCAATAGCGGCCCTCCCCGAGGGGCACTTCCTGAGTAACCACACAGGCAACACCGACTAAGCGCGTTTGATCAAACAGCCCGATTAAGGCTTGCTTTTCCTGCCATAGCGCATTCAACTCTTCACGGATTGCGGCGCGTAATTTTTGTTCGTAGGCGAATTTGTCTGAAGTGGATAAGGCATCCACAAAGAAAGGATCGTCATGATAGGCGTTATAGAGAATCGAAGCGGCAAGGCGTAAATCTTCGGCGGTGAGATAAACTGCACGGCACTCATCCAAGGTATTATTGTCCATTATTAGAATTCCTTGATTTAGATCACACTCTTAGGAGTAATTATCACTGTATCAAGGAAACAAAAAAGTGCAAATTTTAATCATAGATTGCATTTTTCAGTGAGTTGCATACCCTAGATAAAGGCACACAGAGAGGATGCGAGCATGGATACCACGCCAATCGATTTGAGTCATCTATTTGAACAGTTAGGATTAGCCAATCAAGCTCAAGCCATCAGCCAGTTTATTGCGGCCCATCAACTTCCCCCAGAGACACACTTAACCGAAGCGCCATTTTGGACGCAGGCGCAAAAGAGTTTTCTGACCGAGGCATTAGAGGCTGACGCCCAGTGGACCGAACTTATCGAGCAGCTCGATGTGCAATTAAGAAAGCCCTAATAGTTTAGGGCTGACACTGAATCACTTAATGGCGAGTTGCGTTGAGTCGTTAAATTTTGCTGTAGGCGGTGTCGCCCCACCCGACCAGCACACTGTTACTTAAGACGATTGGTGTGCATTCATCCTTAGTGGTTTTACCGTCACTGTGGGTATGCTGGGTGCGATAGAAGAGTACCAACACTTCTTTATCGGCTTGGCCGTCTTTCTGCTGCAGATAAGATTCACTAAAGTCCGAGGCGCCCATCAGGGTCATCACTTGGTCTTTGCTCATGCCAAGGCTGAGCTTAGTCAGATTATTGCGGTTTTTGTCCTGTGTTTTTTCCCAAGATTCGTTGCTATCCCACTTAGATTCACTGTCGCCGACATTGACCACACAACCGCTAAGACCTAAGCTTGCTAACCCTAAAAACGTGACCGCGATGAGTTTGCGATTAATATTTGCGTTCATATTATGACTTCCTGTGTACTTGTTATAAAAATGCTTAAAAAGCAAAATCAATGCCAAACAGCAATGTATTGATTTATAAGAACTAAAATAACTACACCACAGTAAGTTAGTGAAAAACACGATATAGATTAAGGAATTTCACTTATTATGAGTCCGATTGACCAAGTGTTAGCAGCAGCGTGCGCACTCGAAGCCAGCGGTAAAACACCAAGCCTTGCCCTGATAAAAAGCCGCGTCGGTAACAAAATCCCCATGCCGCTGTTAATCCAAGGATTACAGCAGTTTAAATCGATACCCAAAGCCGAGCGTGAGCGTTTAGCGACCCAATCACAGCCCGTGGTTGAAGAGACACACACCGCCGAAGCCTCGCCACTCACAGTCACCACTCTGGCGCAACAGTTAGCCCAGTTACAACAGGGCATTGAACAGGCCCTCGCGTTAAAAAACAACGAGATCATGCAACTCAAAAATGAACTTATCGAGCTGAAACAACGTGTCACTCAACTCGAATCCCAAGGAAAATCCGCTTAATGTTTGTCACCGAATTGCGCTTTGAATGCTTTGCCGATACCACCATCAGTGCGGCAGAACGTGCCATCAATCAATTACTCGAAGCCTACCGCGCTAATGGCCAAATCCTCGGCCGCGAATTTGCCGTGGCCTTTAATGATGGCGAATTTCGAGTACGCCTACTCATGCCTGAAAAAAACAGTTTGAATCATCGCTATCACAGCCCTTGGGTGAAAAAAGCGCTGGCGGAACTAACCGAGGCTAAGCTACTGGCGCCACGGGAAAAATTTATCGGTCAAGATATTAATTCTGAGGTGAGTAACACTGAGCCACCCAGCTGGCAGCTGCTGTACACTAGCTATGTGCATATGTGCTCGCCCCTGCGAAGTGGCGATAACCTATTGCCCATTCCGCTGTACCAAATCCCCGCCACCTTTAATGGCGATCATAAACGGGTGATCCGCTGGCAAACCGAGTGGCAAGCCTGTGATGAGTTACAAATGGCGGCTGCTACTAAGGCAGAATTTGCCGCGCTGGAAGAATTATCCAGCCCTAGCAGTGATTTATTTAGGAGAGGTTGGGATTTACGCGGCCGAATCGAATATCTGACCAAAATCCCCACCTACTATTATTTGTATCGCGTCGGGGGACAGGATCTGCAATCCGAGTTAGCTCGCCCCTGCCCACGCTGTGGCAGTCACGACTGGAAACTCGATGAGCCGCTATTAGACATGTTCCACTTTCGCTGCGAACCTTGCCGCATAGTGTCTAACTTGTCTTGGGACCATCAATAACCCCCCGTGTGAAAGCGCAAACTCGACAGGCTAAATTGCCGAGTCGAGTTTGCCAAACCGGTTTGCAAGAGGCTTTTTCAAGAGACCTTTGCAACATTTCCCCACGCTTAACGCTTCCCTATCAGGTTGTGCCACATACGTTTAAAGCTGGCAAAAATCCCCGGATGTTCGAGCGCCGGCATAGGTAATTCTTCATGTTTGACGGGCGGCGCGATACGTGGCGATAAGGCCTCAATAAATTCCGCTAAACTCGGTGCCAATTGAATGGAGGGAAGCTCGCCGGGGATTTCAACCCAGACACTACCATCGGAATTATCAACGGTTAGCATCTTATCGCCCTCATCCAGCAAACCAATAAACCAAGTTGCTGGTTGCTTGAGCTTTTGCTTCATCATTAAGTGGCCGATGATATTTTGTTGCAGAGCATCAAAATCCGCCTCGTTCCATACCTGCAGCAATTCGCCCGTGCCCCAGGGTGAATCAAATAGCACGGGCGCCGCAAAATACTCACCATAAAAGTGATTGATATCCGGCCATAATGTTAGCTCAAGCGCATGTTCAACATTCGCAAAACTGCCTAGCTGTTCACGCTTAACCGGGAGCCAAGACACCGCCTCATCGGACGCTTCATCAAACTCACCTTGAATACACAAAGATGGCTCGCCCTGCGGGTAATATCGCGGTAATTCGCCTAAAGTTGATAGGTAGGATCGATGGTAATTACCTAAAAATTTATCGAGAGCAGGCAGACAAGACACTTAAGCACAATCCAATTTCGGGTATAATGTGCGCCTATTTTGACATGGAAACAGTATTGATGACACACAATCACGATCCCTATAGTGATGCAAAAGAGCTTGCCGGCCTAACCTTAGGTAAAGCCACGGATTACCAAGCCGAGTATGATGCGTCGCTGCTGCAAGGGGTTCCTCGCTCACTTAACCGTAACGCTATCAACCTCACGGCGGAAAGTTTGCCTTTCCACGGAGCCGATATCTGGACGGCCTATGAGTTGTCATGGCTAAACGCCAAGGGCAAACCTATGGTGGCTATTGCCGACATTCAGCTAAGCCATGAAAGCCAAAATCTGATCGAGTCAAAATCCTTCAAACTGTATTTAAACAGTTTTAACCAAACCAAGTTCGACAATATCGAAGCCGTGCAAAAAACCTTAGTGCAGGATCTCGGTGAATGTGCCCAAGGCCAAGTCACAGTGAAGATTATTGAGCCTAAGAGTTTTGGTATTCAACGCGTCGTCGAGCTGCCAGGCACTTGCATTGACGATCTGGATATCGAAGTCAGCGACTATGACTTTAACCCGGATTATCTTGAAAACAGCACAGATGACAAACAGATTGTTGCCGAAACACTCAATTCTAATCTGTTGAAATCAAACTGCTTAATCACCTCTCAGCCGGACTGGGGCAGTGTGATGATCCGTTATCAAGGGCCTAAGATCGATCGCGAAAAGCTACTGCGCTATTTGATTTCGTTCCGCCAACATAACGAGTTCCATGAGCAGTGTGTCGAGCGGATTTTTGTCGATTTAAAACATTACTGCCACTGCACTAAGTTAACCGTTTACGCCCGCTATACCCGTCGCGGCGGCCTAGACATTAACCCTTACCGCAGTGATTTTGAGCACCCAGGCGAGAGCCATCGCTTAGCAAGACAGTAATCGACTTACAGTAAAAAGCCCTGAATAATCAGGGCTTTTTTATTGTCGGTTGTAAGTTTTCCAACCAAGCTTACCACTTAAGCTGTACCCGCACTTACCCCAAATTCGCCCTAAAAATCTCTTGCACTTGGCTCAAAGTGGCATTGTTTGGCAGGCTGAAATACAAGTAACCATCGCCACGGAATGCGCGGTCAAGCTCAAGCAATACATGGGTTTGCTCGGCATCGCACACCAGAGAAACCTCAATCTCACGCAAACGATTAAAGCCCATATTGCGCGGCTTAAACTCTAACTCTTGGTAACAACCCGAAGTGGAACGGAAGGCGCGGGTATTGAGGAAACCTTGCTCCACATCGGCTTTCACCAACACAAAACCAAGGGCATCCATCGCCTTTAACACATGCTCAGCAATCGCCGTTGGCATAATGACCAGCGCATCGATATCGCTAGGGTCGAGCGCGGTATCTATGTCCACTCCCGTTTGTAACCATACCTGGGATTGATTATTGCGCACTGGGAGCTGAGTAAAAGGGGTTTCGGGGTGCAATTTACCTGAAAACGGGATCTCGCGAATTTCACCCGCTTGAATTTCAAAGGACTCAGTCAAGCGCCAGCTCGCCAAACGATGGTTCTTAAAATAGTCGCCGTTATCGCTACTCACTTTCACCTTAGTTATTAGGGCTAAGTCGAGGCCGGAGATCTGCTGCGGCACATTACCGCCTTTAACGACGATAGTGGCATGAAAGATTTGACCTGGCAGCAGTCGATTATCAATTAATTGGGTATCGACCGTCGCACCACCGATACCGACAGAGGCCAGCAGTTTTTTAAACATGGTATTTCCTTATGTTGCTAAGGCTGCACGGATAAGCAGCCCTAATACAGCGTTGTTCAGTTAATTCGCAGATTTGCACTCGAGCAATAATTGCTGGAAATGCGCGCCTAAATCCTGCTGAGCAAATTGTTCACTGGCGAGAGCCATTTGCTTAAGGCTTTGCATGGCTTGCTCAACGCCCTGCTGTTCGATCAAACTTTTAGCATAGGCCGCCGCATCCGCGCCCTTTTGTAACAGGCTTGCGACTTGATCAAAACTCACCTCTTGTTCCATCACCTTCTGTAAATCGCCGAGTAATTCTGCCACCTTAGCAGACTCCACTAAGGCTCCTTCGACACTCACTAATTTACCGAGGGGATCTTGGCTGAGCTTTTCGGCCACACAGGCAGACACTGTGCCCGCCGCCGCACTTTGAGCAACCACATCGAGCCCGCGGCTGCGGATTTGCTCAACCACTTGTTGTAGTTGGGGATCTTGAGCAAGCCATGCCTGCTCTAATTGCTGTTTTTCATCGCCACCAAAGTAGCCACAGCCACCGAGCAGTAGCAAAGTGGTGGTCGATAAAAGGCATTTGAATTTCATGATTAACAACCTTGTCAGTGAGTTCTCTGGCGTGACTATAGCGAGCTAGGTTTAATCCAAAATGAAATATGAACGGAGGAATAACAAAGTCAGTTGGAGTGACAAGAAACTGAATTCAAAGCAGTAATTCTAAGCACTTATTAAAAGCACTCATTAAAAGTACTTTTAAAAGGTTGACGCAAAGCAGTTATTCAACAACGAAGGCAACCCAGGCCTTAGTGCTAAGGCTGTACTAGATAACCGAGCATGCCGCCAGTAATGCAGTGATACTGGTCAGTTGCATCGAAATAGTCACCTTCGCCAAGCTGTCATCCTGCACCAAGCCGTCACCATGAACCAAGCTGAGCCCAAAGCGATATTCCTCATCAAGTCGGCCAAAATAACTCTGCCAGTACTGGGCATAGGAGCTTGTGGCATCCTGTGCAGTTCCGGGTTCAATCAGCAGCTTAATATTGGAATAAAGTGGAACACGCGATGGGAGTTGAAGATAAGAACAGGGCTTAGCTTGGCTCGGTAAAGCAAAGTTATCTCGCTGCTTAAGTTCAACCCAGTTAAAGATTTCGACGGCTTGCAGCGCGCCATCATCAACCGCCAGCAAACTCTTTGGTGCTAAGTCAAAGGCAAAGGATTTCAGCGACTGCGCTAAGCCCAAGCCCGTTGCCTTGATATAGGATTCCTTGAGCGCCCAAAGGTCAAAAAAGCGTTGCCGCTGCGCATCCTCGCCCTCAAGGGCTAATAAGCCTTCGGCTTCGATTGGGGAGAAATAATGATTAAGGATCGGGTAAATATGAGTGCTGGCGCGGGAGCGCTCGATATCCACGCCCAAGCCTAAACGGGGCAGTGCTGTGTTAGCGGTTGCGTCCGTGTCATCGTCTTGCGCCAAGGCAATCAATAACCAATCGCCACTGTGGCTTAGGTTAAACTCAATGCCAGTGCTCAGAAACTGCTCATGACTAAGGCTCGGCTTGCCCTTTGCCCCATACTCAAAACACCAATCTTGGGGCGCAATCTGTCGTTGGGGGGAGTAAGGTGAGGCTCCACCGCGAGCTTGCAGTCCTTGAGATAAGACGCAGCGCAGTGCCGCTCGCACCAATAAACCGTTCATTTGCGCCTTGGGTGCCCGGTAACGCGCCACTTTTGCGCGCTCGTCCTCACTCAAGAGCGCTATACACGCATTCGTGCTGGCCACATCCATTTCGGTTAATGGAATAAAAAAAAGCTCAATATTCATTCGTTTATCCCAACAATCCTTGAGTTTAGCGGCTGGCCTATTCTACTCAGTTCTACTCGCCTGACGAGCAGTATCTTAATTTTGTTTCTAATCTTATGAATTTAAATGACTATTTAAACTTAAGTCCCGTGCTGAACAGGAGTTTAATGCCCTTAAATAGAGTTATTTGATTATTAAAAAATCATTTCAAGTCCCATATGATTGTATCGAGCCGAAACCTCAGGTAATCTGCATCACCATTGTGCATAACAAAACACATAGCTCACGGGTTTTAAGCCTAGATTAAGCATGAGTCCACACTCCGCTTTGACAGGCAAGTTTAAGCAGTCCCGATAGATTATGTTGGATGAAAATAATAAAGATGGGACAGCACTAACAACATGAGTTCTCGAAAAGTGGGGACTCAAGCCGCGGATCATGCTCAGGCTGATAAGCCAAGCCCGGAGCACAAATCCGCCCCCAAAACGGCAAGGCACCGCAATGCCACCACCACGCTGGAGATGCGACACTTTATTCAGCAATCTGAATTGAGTGTGAGTCAGCTCGCCAAAATTTTAAATATTACCGAAGCGACCGTGCGTAAATGGCGCAAGCGCGAGTCAGTGAACGACAGCCCGAATACCCCGCATCACCTCAATACCACCCTCACGCCGATGGAAGAATACGTCGTGGTGGGACTGAGATATCAGCTTAAACTGCCGTTAGACAGGCTGCTCAAGGCCACTCAAACCTTTATTAACCCCAATGTGTCCCGCTCGGGGTTAGCCCGCTGCCTTAAGCGTTATGGGGTTTCGCGCCTCGATGAGTTTGATCAAGAGCTCGTACCTAAACAGTATTTTAATCAATTACCTATCAGCCAAGGCAGCGATGTACAAACCTACACGGTCAACTCCGAAACCTTGGCCAAGGCGCTTGCCCTGCCAAGTACCGATGGCGATACCGTAGTGCAAGTGGTGTCCCTCACCCTGCCGCCGCAATTGACCGAGGCCGAACCTAAATCGGTACTCCTTGGCATAGATAGCAAGGCAGATTGGATTTATATCGATATTTATCAAGACAGTAACACCCAAGCGGCCAATCGCTACATCGCCTATGTGCTGAAGGATGGGCCGTTTCATCTGCGTAAATTGCTGGTACGCAACTACCACACTTTTTTAGCCCGCTTTCCTGGCGTGCAAACCCCAAAAGCCATCGCTAAATCCCTTAATAAGGCAACGGCCAAACGCTTTGCCAGTGGAGACTCGTTATGAGCCATACCCCATCACAGCCTCAATTATCAACCGATGAAAAAGCCGATAAGAGACTGAATAAACGCTTAAAAGATATGCCGATTGCCATCGTTGGCATGGCGAGTATCTTTGCTAACTCCCGCTATTTAAATAAGTTTTGGGATTTAATTTGCGACAAGATTGATGCCATTACCGATGTGCCCGAGTCCCACTGGTCGATTGATGACTATTACGATGCGGATAAATCCAAGGCCGATAAAAGCTACTGCAAGCGCGGCGGGTTTATGCCAGAGGTCGACTTCAATCCGATGGAGTTTGGTCTGCCGCCCAATATTTTGGAACTCACCGACAGCTCACAGTTACTCTCACTGGTCGTCGCCAAGGAAGTCCTACAGGATGCCAATCTGCCAGACGACTACGACCGTGACCGCATCGGCATCACCCTCGGGATTGGCGGAGGTCAAAAGTTAAGCCATAGCCTCAACGCGCGCCTGCAATATCCCGTGCTGAAAAAAGTATTTAAAAGCAGTGGCCTGAGCGATGAAGATAGCGAGCTGTTGATCAAAAAATTCCAAGATCAATATGTCCACTGGGAAGAAAACTCCTTCCCCGGCTCTCTCGGTAACGTGATTGCCGGACGCATCGCCAACCGTTTCGATTTAGGCGGGATGAACTGCGTCGTCGATGCCGCCTGCGCAGGCTCACTTGCCGCCATGCGTATGGCGCTGACCGAACTGACCGAAGGTCGCAGCGACATGATGATCACCGGCGGTGTCTGTACCGACAACTCGCCCTACATGTATATGAGTTTCTCAAAAACGCCAGCCTTTACCACCAACGAGCAGATTCAACCCTTCGATATCGACTCCAAGGGCATGATGATTGGCGAAGGCATCGGCATGGTCGCCTTAAAACGCCTCGACGATGCCGAGCGCGATGGCGACCGTATTTATGCGGTAATCAAAGGCGTAGGCGCCTCATCGGACGGTAAATTTAAGAGCATTTATGCACCGCGCCCCGAAGGCCAAGCCAAGGCATTAGAACGCGCCTATGATGACGCAGGCTTTGCACCGCACACTGTAGGCTTGATTGAGGCCCACGGCACAGGCACAGCTGCAGGCGATGTGGCCGAATTCAATGGCTTAACCTCAGTGTTCTCTAAGGATAATGAGCAGTTACAGCATATCGCCTTAGGCTCAGTTAAATCTCAGGTGGGTCATACTAAGTCCACCGCGGGCACGGCGGGCGTGATTAAAGCCGCATTAGCACTGCACCATAAAGTCTTGCCGCCTACGATCAACGTGAGTCAGCCTAACCCTAAATTAAACATTGCCCACTCGCCTTTTTATCTCAATACCGAGGCGCGCCCTTGGATCCAACGCAGTGACGATACACCGCGCCGAGCAGGGATCAGCTCCTTCGGTTTTGGGGGCACTAACTTCCATTTAGTGCTCGAAGAATACCGCCCAGAACACGCGCGCGATGACGCCTATCGCCAACGCAGCGTGGCACAAAGCTGGCTGTTTGCCGCCGCCGACAAAACCGCGCTGCTGGGCGAGTTAAAAACCGCGCTGCAGCAAGCAACTGCGACTAAGGCAGATCTGTCTCAGGCGCATTTTGTTGCCTTTGCAAAATCCTATGCCCTGCGTGAACTCCCACCGCAATCGGCCCGTCTTGGCTTTATCGCCAAGGACTATGCCCAGTTACAGACTCTGTTAACCCAAGCGATAGCGCAGCTTGAAGCCAATAGCGCAGAGAGCTGGCAACTACCCACAGGGATAAGTTTTCGCGCCCTGGCACTGGTAAAGGATAACCACAAGGTCGCGGCGTTATTTGCAGGCCAAGGCTCACAGTACCTGAATATGGGACTGGAAATTGCCAACAACTTCCCCGAGCTTCGTCGCCATATCCACGCCAGTGATAAAGTGTTTAGCTACCGTGGTGAGGTTTCGCTTTCAAGCGTGCTGTACCCTATCCCCGCCTTCGATGACAAATCAAAAAAAGCACAGGAAAGTGCGTTAACCAATACCCTTTACGCCCAAAGCGCCATCGGCGCGCTCTCTATGGCGCAGTACGCCCTGTTTACTCAGGCGGGATTCGCCCCGGATATGCTCGCAGGCCATAGTTTTGGTGAACTCTCGGCCCTGTGCGCCGCTGGCGTGATTTCAGTAGACGACTACATCAAGCTTGCCTTCGAACGTGGACAGGCGATGGCGCAGTCACCACAAGATGCCGGCTCCAGTCGTGATACTGGCGTCATGTATGCCGTTATTCTTAAGCAAAAACAGGATGTTGAGGCTATCAAGGAATGCTTGGCGCCGTTTGACGGCGTCAAAATTGCCAACTACAACTCACCCACTCAGTTGGTAATTGCAGGCGCTACCACAGCGACACAACAAGCCGCTAAGGCCATTGGTGAGTTAGGCTTTAAGGCGATTGCCCTGCCCGTTTCTGGCGCCTTCCACACGCCATTGGTTGCCCATGCGCAAAAAACCTTTAGCGAAGCCATTGAGAAGGCTCAGTTCAACACGCCAAAGATTGCCCTGTATGCCAATGGCACAGGCGAGCTACATCCCACCGATGCTAATGCCATCAAAGCGGCCTTTAAAGATCATATGTTGCAATCGGTGCACTTTAGCGAGCAGCTAGAAGCCATGTATGCCGCTGGCGCACGGGTATTTGTCGAGTTCGGCCCGAAAAACATTCTGCAAAAGTTGACCGAAAATACCCTAGCCGAGCAGTTAAACGAGCTTTGCCTTATCAGCATTAACCCGAATCCTAAAGCCGACTCCGATAGCCAACTGCGCAGCGCTGCGGTGCAACTGGCGGTTGCTGGGGTGAAACTGGGTGAAATCGACCCTTATCAAGCCGAACTGATTACGCCCGCAACGCCTTCGGCGATGAATATCAAGCTCAATGCAACCAACTACATCAGCCCAGCGACCCGCAACAAAATGGTCGATTCGCTGCAATCGGGCAAAATTACCAGCCAAGTGCAGTATGTGGATCGCCTCGTTGAAAAAGTGGTTGAGAAAGTCGTTGAAAAACCCGTGATTGTCGAAAAAATTCTAGAAAAGGTTGTCGAAGTGGAAAAGCCAGTGGCACAAAATAGCAATACTATTCAACAGCAAACGCCTGCACAACCAACCAGCTTTACCACTGGACAGGCGAATCAAGATGCCCTGAGCGCCTTTTTTGCCGCCCAAACCCAGGCCGCGCAATTACATCAACAATTTTTAGCGATCCCGCAGCAATACGGCGATACCGTCAGTGCCCTGATGGCAGAGCAAGCCAAAATGGCAAGTCTTGGCATCGCCATTCCAGAGAGTCTGCAACGCTCGATGGAGCTGTTCCACCAGCATCAGGCACAAACCCTAAAGAGCCATGCTGAATTTATGCAATTGCAGACCAGCAGCAGCCAAGCGGCATTAGCCTTGCTCGGCCAAATGCCAGCGCCTCAGGTTCAAGCCCCCATTCAAGCGGCTGCACCAGTGGCGGTAGCGGTGGCAACGCCAGTCGCTCCAACTCAGGCTCCCGTGGTTCAAGCGTTAGTTGCAGAGCCAAAAGCGACTGTTGTACCTGTGAGCCAACCTCAATCAGTACAGCTGCAATCAGTTCAACCTCAAGTAGCACAGCCGCAAGTGCAAACTGTGGCTGCAGCAACTAGCGCGCTTTCCGAGAAGCCAGTCGTGCAGCAAATTGAGACCGCCATGCTGGCAGTGGTCGCCGATAAAACAGGTTATCCGGTTGAAATGCTGGAACTTGGCATGGATATGGAGGCCGATCTTGGTATCGACTCCATCAAGCGCGTGGAAATTCTAGGCACGGTACAAGACCAACTGCCAAACCTGCCAGAACTCAGCCCAGAAGATCTCGCCGAGTGTCGCACCCTAGGGGAAATCGTCGCGCTCTTTAGCCAAGTGACTCCTGTAACAGCCGTTACAGCAAGCCCGCAGTCAATTACACAAAGTGCAGTAGCCACAAGCCCAGCGGTTTCTAATGATGAAATTGAACGCACTATGATGGCGGTGGTGGCTGACAAGACTGGCTATCCCGTGGAGATGCTGGAACTCAGTATGGATATGGAAGCCGACCTTGGTATCGATTCTATTAAGCGCGTAGAAATTCTAGGCACAGTACAGGACGAATTACCGAACCTGCCAGAACTGAGCCCAGAGGATTTAGCCGAGTGTCGCACCCTAGGGGAAATTGTGGCGCTCTTTAGCCAAGCGACTCCTGTAACAGCTGCTGCACCAGTCAGCCATGCGACACAAAATGCACTACTCGCAAGTGCAGTAGCCGCAAGCGCAACGGTTTCTAATGATGAAATTGAACGCACTATGATGGCGGTGGTGGCTGACAAGACTGGCTATCCCGTGGAGATGCTGGAACTTGGCATGGATATGGAAGCCGACCTTGGTATCGATTCCATTAAGCGCGTGGAAATTCTAGGCACGGTACAAGACCAACTGCCAAACCTGCCAGAACTGAGCCCAGAGGATTTAGCCGAGTGTCGCACCCTAGGGGAAATTGTGGCGTTATTTAGCCAAGCGACTTCTGTAACAGCTGCGGCCACAGTTAGCCATGCAACACAAAATGCACTACTCGCAAGTGCAGTAGCAGCAAGTGCCGCGGTTTCTAATGATGAAATTGAACGCACTATGATGGCGGTCGTCGCCGACAAGACCGGCTATCCCGTTGAAATGCTCGAACTTGGCATGGATATGGAGGCCGACCTTGGTATCGATTCTATTAAGCGCGTGGAAATTCTAGGCACGGTACAAGACCAACTGCCAAACCTGCCAGAACTGAGCCCAGAGGATTTAGCCGAGTGCCGCACCCTAGGGGAAATTGTCGCGCTATTTAGCCAAGCAGCGCCCGTAACAGCTGCGGCCACAGTTAGCCATGCGACACAAAATGCAGTACTCGCAAGTGCCGTAGCCTCAAGCACGGCGGTTTCTAATGATGAAATTGAGCGCACTATGATGGCAGTGGTGGCCGACAAAACTGGCTATCCCGTTGAAATGCTGGAACTCAGCATGGATATGGAGGCCGACCTTGGTATCGACTCCATCAAGCGCGTGGAAATTCTAGGCACTGTACAAGATCAACTGCCAAATCTGCCAGAACTGAGCCCTGAGGATTTAGCCGAGTGTCGAACCTTGGGTGAAATTGTCGCCCTGTATGCTGGTTCGCAATCGTCAAGTGAGGCGCAACAGCAAAACCATGCTGCGCCAATTCAAGAGGCAATTGCAGAAACCGTCGAGGACACCATCGACCTGCCGCCCCATAGTGAGGTGATGCTAAAAAAGTTGCCAGCGGCGGCTGAGTTAGCGCGCATCATAGCAACTAGCGATGTTCAACTGACGGCAAACAGTTACGTCCTTATCGGCGACGATGGCCACAACGCAGGTGTGATTGCCGAAAAGCTTCACGCCCAAGGGGTTAAGGTCGCGGTTGTACGCTCACCCAAAGCAGTTGTGACCAGCGCATCGCCACTCGATAGCCATATTGCCAGCTTCACGCTGGAGGCGATTGATGATGAAAGCATTTGTGAGGTCATCAATCAGATTGAAGCGCTTGGCCAAATCGCCGGTTTTATTCATCTGCAGCCACAGCATAAGTCCGTTGCCGATAAAGGTGCTGGCCTAGTGCTGACAGACGAAGCCAAAGCTTCGGTCGAGCAAGCCTTCTTGTTCGCCAAGCACTTACAACCGCTGTTAACTGAGCGCGACCACTGCCGCTTTGTCACCGTCAGCCGTATCGACGGTGGCTTTGGCTATATCGGCATGGACGAGTCGGCAGGCGCTCTTATTAGCCAGAGTGAACTCAACCAAGCGGCGCTCTCTGGACTCACTAAAACCTTAAATCACGAGTGGCCGGGAGTGGTCTGTCGTGCCCTGGATATCGCACCAAACTTAGATGCCAAAACGGTCGCCAACGCGGTAGTGCAGGAATACTACCTCCAAGATGCGCCAGTGGAAGTCGGTATTGATAGCGAGCTTGATCGCGCGACTTTAGTTGCGGGTAATGCCGTACTTCGCCGCAGTGGCGCCTCTCTCTCGTCAGCGGACAAAATCCTCGTTACAGGCGGCGCTAAGGGCGTTACCTTCGAGTGCGCCTTGAGTTTAGCGAAACGCTGTAAGGCACATTTTATCCTCGCGGGTCGTAGCGCCCATCAGGGGATCCCCGCTTGGGCTCAGGGTAAAAATCGTAACGAGCTGAAAGCCGCTGCCATTGCACATCTGCAAAGCCTGGGTGATAAACCCACACCAAAACAAGTGGATGCCTTAGTTTGGCCAGTACATAGCAGCCTTGAAATCAGCCATGCCTTGCAGGCCTTTGAAGCAGTTGGCGCCAGCGCCGAATACTTAAGCTTGGATGTGAATGACCCTGCCGCTATTGCCAGCACGATTGCGCCTATCAGCGCACTATCGCCCATCACGGGGATTATCCACGGCGCGGGTGTACTTGCCGACAAACATATTCAAGACAAAAGCTTAAGTGAACTTGAACGTGTTTATGGCACTAAGGTGACCGGACTTAACAATCTGCTGTCGGCACTGGATCTTAGCCAGCTAACACTCGTCGCCCTGTTCTCTTCGGCGGCGGGTTTTTATGGCAATACCGGCCAGAGCGACTACGCCATGTCTAACGACATTCTCAATAAGGCCGCGCTGCAACTCGCGCAGCAATTGCCTCAAGCCAAGGTGATGAGCTTTGACTGGGGTCCTTGGGATGGCGGCATGGTCAATCCAGCACTGAAAAAAATGTTTATCGACCGTGGAGTTTATGTCATTCCACTCAAAGCGGGTGCCGAGTTATTTGCTAGCCAATTATTGAGTGATACGGGAGCGCAGCTGTTAATCGGAACCGATATGCAGGGCAATACCGCCAATGCCGTTGAAGCTGCATCAGCAAAAAAGCCTGAAGCGGATCTAACCACGGCGTTAGATCCGCAGCCTATGGCCCAAACTGTGCCGCAGAGTATTCGCGTTATGCGCAGCCTCGACCCTAAACGCATGAGCTTTATTGAGGATCATTGCATCAATGGTCATGCGGTGTTGCCAACGGTGTGCGCCATCGATTGGATGCGTGAGGCCGCCAAGGCCCATTTAGGTAAGGCGGTGAGTGTCAGCGATTATCGACTGCTCAAGGGAATTATCTTCGATGAGGCGCTGCTTGCCCGCGATGCGCCTATTGAGCTCGAATTGATGCTCACGCCGCTTGCTGACGCTACACTGCAATCGACTGAGGCGTTAGCCGCGCTGATTAGCTTTGAAGGTCGCCCGCAATATCAGGCGGTATTAGTGGCGCAGACGGATGATACGCCAGACGTGCAGCGTTTCGAGGTTGGCGAGTTGCATTCTCTGATGGAGGAGATAACGCAGCAACCCGCTATCGCGAATCGCGAGTCGCTCTACAGCGATGGCACACTGTTTCATGGTCCTAGGCTGCAAGGCATAAGCGAAGTGCTCGCCTTTGATGACCAGCAGCTTATCGCTAAGGTAGCACTGCCAGCGGTGGCCTTAGATGACTGCGGTGAGTTTGCACCCAATCTTGAGGATAAAGGCACACAACCCTTTGCCGAAGATCTGTTATTGCAGGCCATGCTCGTGTGGGCGCGCCTTACATATCAAGCGGCAAGCTTACCCAGTGCCATTGGCGAGTTTGTGTCCTATTCGCCCTTAGGTTTTGGCGAGAAGGCGGTATTAGTGCTGGATGTTATCAAGCATTCATCCCGTTCACTTGAAGCCAATATTGCGCTTTATCATCAAGATGGCCGATTAAGCTGCGAGATGAAACGGGCCAAGGTCACGGTCAGTAAGACGCTCAACCAAGCGTTTTTGGCCAATAAACCTCAGCAACCAATGCAAGTGCAGGCAGCCGTCCAAAGCACGGCCGAGGTAAGTGTTAAGTGACACTCGACCCAAGCGCACATGCCGCATTAAGCAATGCGGCATTAAACAGTCCGCATCCCAATGCCAAGCCAATGCGAATAGCCGTATGGCATGGTGATGGGTGGATGCAGAGTGTGCTTAGCCATGCACAAACCGATATCAGTAAGCTGCAGCAGTTGATGGCTTGTCGAATTCAGCTCAATGTTGAAGATAAGCTACTAATTGATGAGCCAGCTGATGAGCCAACACTGGTCGCATTGATCACAGAGCAACTCGCCCATATTGCGCAAAAACAACTTGTTGAAATTCGCTTTGAATATCAGCAGCAAGTCTGTAGCCTGTATCTGCTCAATGGGCTGCTTGCCGCGCAGTTACATCTGCATGCCGAGGCTTATATTTCAGCATTAGCGCAAATTAAACCTGAAATAGCCGAAGAAACAAATACAGTCGAGCGCTGCTTAAACAGCGCTTTTACCTTGGCGAAACGCGATTGTACTCAGGCGGTTAATTGCTACGCGCAGGCAAGCAATCTTGCCAGTCAGTTGAATGTATTAGCTCAAGCGGTTGAGGCATTAAGTCATCGAACGCTAGCAGGTATTACACCAATGCTTGATGCGACTGATGCAGCGCAACTGACTGAGCAGCAAGCGAAAAAGCCTACTACCCTCGCCGAGAACGGCTATTGGTTTACCAAGCCCCATCAGGCAAGGGTATTAAGCCTAAATCTCTTGGGGAATCTCTTGGGTAAGCCCCCTCAAGCGAGCACCGCCCAAAGCCTTATCTTAACCCAAGGCACTCGGCTTTTCCCTCAGCCGTTGCTCAATGCCAACAGGCTTTTTATTCCCATTAGCGGCAATACACTTGAATCTTTAACGGTACAGTTATCACAGCTGATTGATTCATTAGATTTATCGGCAAACTTTCCCAATACAGATTGGCTCAGCAGCCAAGGCAGTGATTGGTTTGTGCACTATCAAGCAAAGGATGAATTGGCCTTAGTGCTGATGGCAGGCTCCCTTGAAGAGCTTATGCAAGAAGCCAAGGCGATGCGCGTTTATATTGAAAAGACGCAACAGTCTCCAGCTCCAGCGCCAACCCAAACGCCAGCGTTAATGCCATCGGCCAATCTAGCCTTTAAAACTCCTTCGGGCAGTTATTTTACGCCAACGCCCCTCGGCGATACGGGCTTAACCTTTGTCTACCCCGGTGTAGGCACGGTTTACCCAAATATGTTCAGTGACTTGCATGGCTATTTCCCTGAGCTTTATCGCGAGCTTGAACGTGAGGGGGATTTAGCCGCCATGTTGCAGGCCGAGGCGATTTACCACAGCGCTGCTTATGCCAAAAGTGCTGTTGATGTAAAAGACGCGGCAGACATGAGCTTAAGCCAGCTTGCGATTAGCGGTGTTGGCGCCAGTTACCTTTTTAGCCGGCTGTTGACTCGAGTCTTTAATATCCAACCACAACTGGCTCTGGGCTATTCCATGGGTGAAGCGGCCATGTGGGCAAGTTTGGATATCTGGCAAACGCCACATGCCCTGATTAACGCCACCCAAAACAGCGCTATCTTCAATCAGGAGATTTCAGGCCCACTGCTTGCGGTGCGCCGCGATTGGCAGTTGAGTGAAGATGCTCCGCTAGTGTGGAATAGCTTTTTAGTGCGCGCCTCTCGCGCCGAAATTAATGCCATGCTCCCTGATTTTCCGCGGGTTTATCTGGCAATCGAACAGGGCGATACCTGTATTATCGCGGGCTGCGAAGCAAGCTGCTTACAACTCCTTGTAAGGCTGGGTAAGCGTGGCATTGCCAGCAATAAAGTCACCGCCATGCATACTCCGCCCTCGCAGTCACAGCACAGTGCAATCCAAGGGTTTTATACCTTAGGCTTAAAGGCGAATGCCTGCGAGTCTCAGGTGCGTTTTATTAGCGCGGCGCAGCAAAGCGCCGTCAATATCGACAGCCAAAGCATTGCCAAGAGTATTGCCGATACCTTTTGTGCGCCGCTTAATTTTACCGCGCTGATTAACACCGCCTATAACCAAGGTGCGCGCTTATTTGTTGAGGTGGGCGCCGATCGGCAAACCAGCACACTTATCGATAAAATCGGCCGCCAACTTGAGTTGGGTGCCGATGGCACTCAAACACAGGGGCAACCGATATTAGCCATGGCATGTAATGCCAAGGGCAGCGATACGATCACTTGCTTACTCAAATGCTTAGCTCAACTTATCTGCCATAGAGTGCCACTCTCCCTTGCGCCGCTTATACCTCAATCGGCAGATAAGGCTAGAGCGAAAACGATAGCGCCACATTCTGCCAGCGCCAGCGCATTAGGCCATTTTTCAAACGTATTCCAAGAAGGAGAACCCCTTTGAGTTCTCAAATGCATGCTCACCCTACTCTGCAAGACGGCACCGCAGTGCCAAAGATTGCTATCGTCGGCCTTGCCGTTCAGTATCCCGATGCCGACACACCGGAACAGTTTTGGCAAAATCTGCTGGATAAAAAAGACTCCCGCAGCCAAATTGATGCGGCCAAACTCAATGCCAATCCAGCAGATTACCAAGGTGTTCAAGGCCAAGCCGACCGTTTTTATTGCGATAAGGGCGGCTATATCCGCAATTTTCGTTTTGACCCACAGGGTTATCAGTTGCCGCCGACGGCCTTTGAGGGACTCGATGAAAGCTTTTTATGGGCATTAGATTGCAGTAAAAAGGCCCTGCTGGATGCGGGTATGGATTTAACGGCGCCATTGCTTGAATGCACAGGGATAGTGATGGGCACGCTGTCGTTCCCGACCGCAAGCTCCAATGAGCTGTTTTTACCGATTTATCATCAAGCGGTTGAAAAGGCATTAAAAACCAAGCTTAATCAACCCGAATTTGCTCTAGCGCCCTTCGCCAATGCATCGATTGCGGGCACGCAACAGGCCGCCAATGGCGCCATCGCCCACACGGCGTCTAAGTTGTTAAGCGATGCCCTCGGCCTTGGCGGCGCACAGCTGAGCCTCGATGCCGCCTGCGCCAGCTCTGTCTATGCCCTCAAATTAGCCTGCGATTATTTAACCACGGGCAAGGCCGATATGATGCTTGCGGGCGCGGTATCGGGTGCCGATCCCTTCTTTATCAACATGGGATTCTCGATTTTCCACGCCTATCCAGACCATGGGATTTCGGCGCCTTTCGATAGCAATAGCAAAGGCTTATTCGCGGGCGAAGGCGCTGGCGTATTAGTGCTTAAGCGTTTAGAGGATGCCGAGCGCGATGGCGATAATATCTATGCCGTGGTCAGTGGCATTGGCTTATCGAACGATGGCAAAGGCCAATTTGTCTTAAGCCCCAACAGTAAGGGTCAAGTGCAAGCCTTCGAGCGTGCCTATGCCGCCGCCAACACCCACCCGAGCAATATCGAAGTGATTGAATGCCACGCCACCGGCACGCCGCTGGGGGATAAGGTTGAGCTCACCTCGATGGAGCGTTTTTTCGAAGATAAACTCGGCGACACTAAAGCGCCGCTAATAGGTTCGGCTAAATCCAACCTTGGGCATTTACTCACTGCTGCTGGCATGCCTGGGATCATGAAGATGATCTTCGCCATGCGCTCAGGGCAACTGCCAGCGAGTATCAACCTCAAGGCGCCGATTTCATCGCCTAAGGGATTGTTTAGCGGTAATAATATCCCTACTCAGCTGCAGGCTTGGCCCGATAAAACAGGCAATGATCGCCGCCATGCGGGGGTGTCTGTATTTGGTTTTGGCGGCTGTAATGCCCATCTGTTGTTGGAGTCCTATCAACCAATAACTCACAGCGCCGAGAAGCAAGCCAACAAACCTGTTTATCAACAGCAAGCATTAACTGTTATCGGTATGGCGTCGCACTTTGGGCCTTTGGCCTCCATCAATGCGCTGGATAAGGCGCTATTAGCTCAAACGGATGCCTTTATCCCACTGCCAGCTAAACGATGGAAAGGCTTAGATAAACATCCCGATATCCTTAACCAATTTGGCCTAAATCGCGCGCCCAAAGGCGCCTATATCGAGCAGTTTGACTTCGACTTTTTACGCTTTAAAGTGCCGCCCAATGAGGATGACAGGCTCATCTCCCAGCAATTATTGCTGATCAAAGTCGCCGACGAGGCGATTCGCGATGCCAAGTTAACCGCTGGTAGCAAGGTCGCCGTGTTAGTGGCGATGGAAACCGAGCTTGAGCTGCACCAATTCCGTGGCCGGGTGAATTTGCATACCCAACTTGCAGATAGCTTAAAGCAGCAAGGCGTTCACCTCTCCAATGATGAATACCTTGCCCTCGAAGCCATCGCTATGGACAGCGTGCTCGATGCCGCCAAGCTCAATCAATACACCAGCTTTATTGGCAATATTATGGCGTCGCGCATCGCCTCGCTGTGGGACTTTAACGGCCCGGCGTTTACCATTTCAGCCGCCGAGCAATCGGTCGCTCGCTGTATTGATGTAGCGCAAAATTTACTGTCCCAAGAGGCCCTCGATGGCGTAGTGATTGCCGCCGTGGATTTAAGCGGCAGTATTGAACAGATCATATTGAAAAATGCTCAAGCCGCCGTTGATCTCGATGCCAACAGCGCGAATCCACAGTGGAAGGTGGGTGAAGGCGCGGGCGCTATCGTGCTGACCAGCCAGCAAGCGAGCAACAGTCAACAAGCCAGCAAGAGTACTCAAAAGGGTTACGGCCACATTCGTGGTCAAGCATTTGGCACAAATCATCAGCTACCCAAGCTGTTAGATTCGCTGATAACCGAAACGGCTATCGCCAATCCTTCAGAGCTCTCTGCTATCCATTTGGTTGAGCAATGTATTGCCCCAGAAGAACGACTGCCAACAGAGCAGCTATTAGCGCAGCTTAATCTTATGGGGACGCCATGCAGCCGAGTCGCCAATACCCTTGGGCATAACTTTGCCGCTGCGGGTATGGCCAGTCTTTTGAGTGCCCTGTTAAGCCTAAAGAACGGGTCTGCGGGTTCAGATAAAAACGCAGCTAAACAGGCATTAGTGTCTACCCAAAGCCAAGGGGTAAGTTCGCTGCTGCTGTTAAGCCAGACTGCAGCGCAGGCGGCACAACTAGAACTGCGCCTTGAGCAGGACTTAACCCTAAGTGAGCAAAAGCATTTAATCAAACCAGTGACGCTCGGTGGCCGCGATATCTATCAACATATTGTGGATACGCCGCTGCCCGCACTTGCCGCCATCCAAGGCAAAATGCGCCAGTTGCAGCCTTTAGCCCCACAGGCGACACAAACTAAGCCCACAGAACAAGCATCACTTAATATCACGGCAGGAAACGCCACACCATTAGCAGTAGAGAGCGGTATGTCATCTAACGCACCACGCCAATATCAGGCGGTACCCTTGGCGCAGCATAGCGCGGCACTGTTACAAAACCAGCAATTGGCCCGCGAGGCGCACTTAGCCTTTTTACAGAGCCGTGAGCAAGGGCTCAAATTGGCCGATGCGCTGTTAAAGGCGCAATTATCCCAGACGACACAAATGGGGTCTGTTGCCCCCCATGTTGCCACCAGCGTAAATGACGCCCCCGCGGCGCAGCAAGCAGTACCCGTCCCAGAACTAAAATCAGAGTTAAAACCTGATCACGCGAATGTCGCTCCCTATACGCCACCGATTCCTGCGGCTAAGCCCTGCATTTGGAACTATCAGGATCTGGTGGAATACGCCGAGGGCGACATTGCCAAGGTCTTTGGCGCCGATTACGCCATTATCGACAGCTACACACGCCGCGTACGTCTGCCGACCTCGGATTATCTGCTGGTCTCGCGGGTGACTAAGCTCAACGCGCAAATGAACCGCTATCAGCCGAGCACTATGACCACAGAGTACGACATTCCCGTGGATGCGCCCTTCTTGGTCGATGGCCAAATTCCTTGGGCGGTGGCGGTCGAATCGGGTCAGTGCGACTTAATGCTGATCAGCTACTTAGGTATCGATTTTGAAAACAAAGGCGAGCGCGTCTATCGCCTGCTCGACTGCACCCTCACCTTCCTTGGGGATCTGCCCCGCGGCGGTGATACCCTGCGCTACGATATCTCCATCAACCACTTTGCCCGCAATGGCGATACCCTGCTGTTTTTCTTCTCCTATGAATGTTTCGTGGGCGATAAGCTGATCCTCAAGATGGACGGTGGCTGCGCGGGATTCTTTACCGATAAGGAACTCGCTGATGGCAAAGGGGTGATCCGCACCGAGGCCGAAATTAAGCTGCGCGAGCAAGCACAAATTGCACTGGCCAATGAATATGCCCGAAACGGCAATCAGCCGCGCTTCACACCGCTACTTAACTGCGCGCAAACAGCCTTTAGCTACGGCCAAATCCATCGCCTACTGAGCGCCGACATTGGAGGCTGTTTCGGCGGCGAACATGCGGCCCATCAGGCAAAGTTTGGTCTCCAGCCTTCACTGTGTTTCGCCTCGGAAAAATTCCTGATGATCGAGCAAGTCAGCAGGCTCGAAGTGCATGGCGGCGCTTGGGGCTTAGGCTTGATTGAAGGTCACAAACAATTAGCCCCCGACCATTGGTATTTCCCTTGCCATTTTAAGGGCGACCAAGTGATGGCCGGATCCCTCATGGCCGAAGGTTGTGGTCAGTTACTGCAATTCTTTATGTTGCATATTGGTATGCACCTTGGGGTGACTAACGGTCGTTTCCAACCCCTTGAAAACGCATCGCAAAAAGTGCGCTGCCGCGGTCAGGTATTGCCACAATCTGGCACGCTCACCTATCGCATGGAAGTCACCGAAATTGGCATGAGCCCTCGCCCCTATGCCAAGGCGAATATCGATATCCTGCTCAATGGCAAAGTGGTGGTGGATTTCCAAAACCTCGGGGTGATGATTAAAGAAGAAGCCGATTGCACCCGCTATTCGCAGAGCGGTTATTCGCAAAGCCATTCCTCACAGAGTAATGCTCCCCAAGCAGCAAATATCGACAACCAAGCGGAACAAGCGCCGCTGATGGCGCAAATCCCTGATGTTGCAGCTCCCCTGAATAAAGGCGTTGTGCCGCTTAAACATGTGAGTGCGCCGATTGCGCCAGCAGGCTCTAAGTACGCCAACCGCGTGCCCGATACCCTGCCGTTTACGCCTTATCATTTGTTTGAGTTTGCCACTGGCGATATTGAAAACTGCTTCGGCCCCGATTTTAGTATTTACCGTGGTTTAATCCCGCCGCGCACGCCTTGTGGCGATCTGCAACTCACCACCCGAGTGGTGGCCATTGAGGGCAAGCGTGGCGAGCTGAAAAAGCCATCCTCCTGCATTGCCGAGTATGAAGTGCCCAGCAACGCTTGGTATTACGCTAAAAACAGCCACCAGAGTGTGATGCCTTACTCTGTGCTGATGGAAATCTCCCTACAGCCCAATGGCTTTATCTCGGGTTATATGGGCACGACCTTAGGCTTCCCGGGGCAGGAATTATTCTTCCGCAACCTCGACGGCAGTGGCAAGTTACTGCGCGAAGTGGATTTACGCGGTAAAACCATAGTCAACGATTCGCGCCTACTGTCCACCGTGATTGCTGGCAGCAATATCATTCAAAACTTTAGTTTCGAACTGAGCTGCGATGGCGAACCCTTCTACCGTGGTAATGCAGTTTTCGGTTACTTTAAGGCCGATGCGCTTAAAAACCAGTTGGGTATCGACAATGGTAAAACTACCCAAGCCTGGCACCTTGAGCGCGATATTAAAGCCGACAGCAAAATCAATCTGTTAGATAAAAATGGCCGCAGTTTTGTGGCGCCTCAGGGCAAACCACACTACCGCCTCGCGGGTGGTCAGCTGAACTTTATCGATAAGGCCGAAATTGTAAAAACTGGCGGTAAGAAGGGTCTGGGATACTTGTACGCCGAGCGCACTATTGACCCGAGCGATTGGTTCTTCCAGTTCCATTTCCATCAGGACCCAGTAATGCCCGGCTCCCTCGGCGTCGAGGCGATTATCGAATTACTGCAAACCTATGCCATAGACCAAGACCTAGGCGCAGGTTTCAATAATCCGAAATTTGGCCAAATTCTGTCAGAGATTAAATGGAAGTATCGCGGTCAAATTAATCCATTAAACAAGCAGATGTCGCTGGATGTGCATATCACCAGCATTGAAGATAAAGACGGTAAACGCATCATCAAGGGCGATGCCAACCTGAGTAAGGATGGCCTACGCATTTATGAGGTGACCGATATCGCTATCTGCATCGAAGAGGCGTAGCGCTGGCGCCTACATTGCAGCATTAACCACAGTTAGCTTTAGAACAATTGGTTTCAGAACAATAGACTGCCGCAGTACAAGGGAATAACCCCCACTGCGGCAAACAAATTCAGGCCCCAAACACCTAAAAGTGAATAGCCCAAATGACGAATACCACACTCGATAATAATAAGCTCAGTCCTTGGCCATGGCAGGTTGATGAAGCCGCCATCAGTTTCGATATCGATTCCCTTGGCAAAAAACTTAAAGATCTCAATCAAGCCTGTTACTTAGTCAATCATGCCGAGAAAGGCCTAGGCATAGCCCAAAGCGCCGAGGTGGTGGGTCTTGTAGAACCCAGCAATAGCTTACACAAAAGCAATGGTTTGCATCCAGTGAGTGCCTTCGCCCCCGCCCTTGGCACCCAAAGCTTGGGCGACAGTAATTTTCGCCGCGTGCATGGGGTGAAATACGCCTACTACGCGGGCGCCATGGCCAACGGTATCGCCTCGGAAGAGTTAGTTATCGCACTAGGTCAGGCGGGCATTCTGTGCTCCTTTGGCGCGGCAGGGTTAATTCCGTCGCGCGTTGAAGCCGCGATTAAACGCATTCAAGCGGCATTGCCCAATGGCCCCTACGCCTTTAACTTGATCCACAGCCCGAGCGAACCAGCGCTTGAGCGTGGCAGTGTCGAACTTTTCCTTAAGCATCAAGTGCGTACGGTTGAGGCCTCGGCCTTTTTGGGCTTAACGCCGCAAATCGTCTATTACCGCGCCGCAGGTCTGAGCCGCGATGCCAACGGCGAGATTGTGATTGGCAATAAAGTGATTGCTAAAATCAGCCGTACCGAGGTGGCCACCAAGTTTATGGAGCCCGCCCCGGTTAAGATGCTGCAGCAATTAGTGAACGAAGGGCTTATCAGCGAAGATCAAATGCTAATGGCGCAATCTGTGCCCATGGCCGATGACATTACCGCCGAAGCCGACTCAGGCGGCCATACAGACAATCGCCCTCTGGTCACGCTATTGCCGACCATTTTGGCGCTCAAAGATACCATTCAAGCCAAGTACCAATACAAAACGCCGATCCGTGTGGGCGCAGGTGGGGGTATCGGCACGCCCGATGCGGCGTTGGCAACCTTTAATATGGGCGCGGCCTATATTGTCACTGGCTCAATCAACCAAGCCTGTGTTGAGGCGGGAGCCAGCGAACATACCCGCAAGTTACTCGCCACCACCGAAATGGCCGATGTAACTATGGCGCCCGCCGCCGATATGTTTGAAATGGGCGTTAAGTTACAAGTGGTTAAGCGCGGAACCCTATTCCCGATGCGTGCCAATAAACTCTATGAGATTTACACTCGCTACGACTCGATTGAGGCGATTCCGACAGAGGAAAGACAAAAGCTGGAAGAGCAAGTGTTTCGCGCCTCATTAGATGAGATTTGGGCAGGCACTGTGGCGCACTTTAATGAGCGCGATCCAAAGCAAATTGAGCGCGCGCTGGATAACCCAAAACGCAAAATGGCACTGATTTTCCGTTGGTATTTGGGTCTTTCGAGCCGTTGGTCAAACACGGGCGAAGTTGGCCGCGAAATGGATTACCAGATTTGGGCAGGCCCTGCCCTCGGTGCCTTTAATGCCTGGGCAAAAGGCAGTTATTTAGATGATTACCGCGAGCGCAATGCGGTCGATTTGGCTAAACATTTAATGCAGGGCGCGGCCTACCAAGCACGGATTAACCTGTTGTTATCCCAAGGGGTAAGTATTCCAGTCAGCCTGCAACGCTGGAAACCACTGCAACGCTGCTAATTCACTTTGCTAAACCTTATTGAGCGGGTTAAGTGAAAACTTAACCCGCTTTTTTGGCGTTCTGTTTTTGATTCTATTATGGGCTCAATATCCGCTCTGCATTGCCACTTCAGTGGCACGCCGTAAACCCATCCTTGGGGGCTCAACGGAAAAATCCCTTTTTCCGATGGTCACTCTTGTCACAGAACGTAGCGCGACAACGCTCGCCTGCAACACTTATCTACAATCAATCCAATACATGAGGCAAGATTTAAAATTGGGTGGGAGACCTTGATAAATGCAATCGTCCCAAAACTTTATATAAAGCATGGTTTGTTAATAAGGATTTTTATCATTCAAAAGTATCGTTTTGCACATTATTTCAAATAATCCTTATTATCGAGCCTTAATATTCAATACATTACAAACAATTCGTTATACAAAATCCAAAGAACTGAACTGATGCACCAGCTCTGATAGAAATGAATCACAACAAAAAAATAAACAGTTAAATCATAACCTTGAGTTTTTCCACTTCAAATTATTGAAGGTGAGATTTGCCGCAATCCATTAGAGTTGAATATCTATGAGCATAGAAGATCAAGATTCAATTGACGCCATTGGAATAGATAATGAAGGTGTCGTCGTGCTAACCATCTCAGATCATTTGGAATGGGATGATAAGCATCTCTTACTCCTTCAGGAAAAGATTAATATCTACTTGGCTTTTCTCGAGTCTGGCGAGGTATTTGAAAGCTATCCAGATTCACGTGGGAGAGAGTTTAAAATTAATATTATGTGCAAATATGAGCCAACAGCATTAGCAACGCGGTTCCTATCACAATGCACAGACATCATTAATCAAGTAGGAATTCAGTTTGGTTATAAGGTTTTCACTTAGCCAAACAGTATCACCTTAGCCTAGCGCAGAAAACCGCATGTTTTCCCACTGTTGTCGGCGTAAAACGGCTTGGCGGGCTACTGTCGTAGCTTTGACGTAAGGTTGTCATAACTAAAATCATGGGTTCTAGATGATGATTCGCCTACTGCAATTATTATTAGGAACTAGAAAATGGAACAAATGATAAACAAAGACTTAGTGAAAAAGCTTCGAAGCGAACGTTCTTGGTCCCAAGATCAACTCGCCACAATCTCAGGACTGAGCATTCGTACTATTCAGAGAGTAGAGAGTGAAGGATCTGGCTCCTTAGAATCCAAAAGAGCGCTAGCGGCAGCTTTTGATATTAACGTTAGTAATCTGGATATTAATAGCACCGCAGCCAGCACCTTAGCATCCAGTCATCGAGGTTGTAAGTTTGGGCTAGCTGGTGCAACTGTGGGTATTTTGAGCGCCTATATTGGAATATCTATATCTTTTACATCAGGAGATATTACGTCCGCTGAAGCAGGGATTCATTATGGAAGTCTTGGTGCGCTCTATGGTATTGATCTGATCCGCTAACTCTGGACACTTAACTAAGCACTGTGTTTCAGTTCAAAATTCTCAGGGCTTAAATAGCCAAGTGAACTATGCCTTCTGGTTTTGTTGTAATCAACTTCTATGTATTCAAAAACGGTCTGTCGCATGGTTTCCCGGTCCATGATTGGCTCGTACTGAATCGCCTCAACCTTCAGTGAATGGAAGAAGCTCTCTGCACAGGCATTGTCCCAGCAGCAGGCTTTGCGGCTCATACTTTGGGTAAGTTGATGTTTTTCAATCAGATTTCGATAGGCATGTGAACAATATTGGCTACCGCGGTCGCTGTGAACAATTACATTTTTCGGGAACCCACGGCGGAACAATGCCATAGTCAGTGCATCACAAGCCAACTGAGCCGTCATACGATTATTCATTGACCAGCCAATCACAGCTCGCGAGTACAAATCAATAATCACCGCCAGATACAGCCAGCCTTCGCTTGTCATCAGATACGTGATATCACCGACCCATTTTTGGTTCGGGCCAGTGGTATCGAAGTTCTGCTCCAATAGGTTTGGCGCTACCGGAAGCTGGTGATCGCTATCGGTTGTGGTTTTGAATTTACGCGCAGCTTTAGCCACTAAATTCTGCCTTGTCATGCTGTTCATAATGGTTTTCAGATCAGCGCATTCCCCATCCTCCGCGAGGTCGGCTTGAATACGCCGAGCGCCTGAGCGCTCTTTGCTCTGGACAAAAAAAGCTTTGATTTGCTCATCACGGCTGTGCTGTTTGAGCAAGCGCGCACTCGGTTCTTTGCTTGATTTTCGCCAGGCATAATACCCACTTCGCGTCACGCCAAGCACCGCCGCCATTGGTTTTAGGCGGAACTGGTGCTGGTGTTCGAGCATAAATTCGAATCGGTTTACTTTTGATTCTTCGCGAAGTAGGTGGCCGCCTTTTTTAGGATGGCTAAATCCTCGGCTTGGTCAGCTAACTGGCGTTTTAACTTGGCAACTTCAGCAGCAAGTTCTGCTTCGCGTTGGCTGGTTGTCGATTTCTTTTCAATGGCAGAGCGCCAGTTATAAAGTTGTGATTCGTAGATTTTGAGTTGCCTAGCCGCTTCAGCAACACCGACACGTTCGGCTAGTTTAAGGGCTTCTGCTTTAAATTCAGCAGTGTGAGTCTTGCGGGTCTTTTGGGTTGTCATATTCACCTCGTTAAGTCATTTTACTCACTTAGCGTGGTGTCCAAAAGTATTGGATCAGATCATATTTCCTGTACAGTTATTATCGTAATGTCTAACAGATATCATTCAAACCCTAAGTGATAAGACACATCACAGCTGTATTGCGACTGTTAGCGTTTGTGCAGATGCAAGAGCTAAGAACTTTCCGCAAGGTACTGTCTGTCGTATTATCAATCTAGCAATCAACACCTTAATCTAAGCCGATACTCAAAAGCTATCGGCTTTTTTATGCTGTTTTCACTCGATTCACTAGCTGCAACTCTTACCGAATCGTAGGTAAAAATTGCCTATCACACTTATATCAGTCAACACTCCCGTCAATACAGCATTTAAAAATTATTCTAATAGTCAGTCAATTAGCCAATAATTTCAAAGTTGGCATTAAGCTCGCAATATATCCTTTGTGAGTTTATTGCGAGATTGAGTAATAACGGGATGTAAGACGTAACCTAGCTTATTCAACTCACCCAGTAACTAGCTCGCTCGACGTATATGTGCAGAGTGAAGAAGACCGAAAAACCGAAATAGGACAAAGGAGGTGGCTATGTTAGGTTGGACCTTAATGTTTCTGGTTGTGGCCATTATCGCCGGACTGTTTGGATTTACGGGGATCGCTGGCGCAGCTGCGGGGATCGCAAAGATTATTTTCTTCCTATTTATTGTATTACTTGTGATTTCCCTGCTGGTCAACGCCCTTAAGGGCAAGGCACCACGCGCTTAAATTGGATAAAAGGAGAATCGATATGAAACCTATGACCATGATTACCACTGCATTTTTAGCCTTATTATTAACCTTTGGACTGTCAGCCTGTAGCGACAACCACGCCGAGGACGCAGGCGAAAAAATTGATGAAGCCATCACAGATACTGGCAATGCGATTGAAGATGCCTGTGAAGAACTGAAAGAAGGGGTTAAAGCGAAAGATCCCCGCTGCTAGGACGGATGACGGAGAGTAATAAGTCGCGCAAACAAGCCTATCAGGGGAACCACAGTTCGAGTGAGTACCACAGAGCCACTTTATCGCGACAGTCATTGGTTACGATAAAGTGGGTTTCCCTGAGGCTCGCCGTTTCTCGATGGAGGACATGCCAATGCTGAGTAGGATCCACATTAAGTATTTCTACCTGTTCGGAGCGCTGTTATTTGGCTATTTCGCCGTAACGGGGCACTCTCCCATCCTCACCTTTATTTGGGCATGGAGCAGCCTATCCCTCGCCCTTGTCGGCTCAGCCTATTGGTTTAATCTCGCCAGTATTTTTAGAAAACGTCAGGATGGCTCTATACCTTGGTATATTCGTTGGGGCTTTATTCCATTTTTATTAGGATGCCGACTCTATAATCTCTGGGCGCGGCGCCGCGATAGCGTGCCTTCAATGCAAGCCATTGATAAATATCTATACTTGGGTAGCCGCTTAAGCGCTGCCGATTTACCTAAACTGAATCGTTATGGCATTACCGCTATTTTAGATGTCACCGCCGAATTCGACGGCCTCGATGTGTCCCTGTATGAAGAGCATATCGACTATCTGAATATCCCTATTCTTGACCACAGCGTGCCAACTAGCGCCCAATTAAATCAGGCGATTAACTGGTTACATCGCCAAGTACGCGCCCAAAAGCGGGTATTAATCCACTGTGCGCTCGGCCGCGGGCGTTCCGTGATGGTGCTGGCTGCCTATCTTGTATGCCGCCGCCCCAAACTCAGTTTTGCCGAGGTGCTGCAACAGATTAAAAGCATTCGTAAAACCGCAGGGTTAAATCGCTGGCAACTTAAAGCGCTGGAGCAGATGTACACTCAAGGGGAAATCAAACTGCATAAGCGCGCCTGGATTATCGCCAATCCCGTCTCTGGCGCGGGTAAATGGCAGAGTCATGGCGAACAAATTTGCACTGAGCTGACACGTTATTTTGAGGTGCAGTTAGCGCTCACCACTCCAGAGATTAGCGCCCAAACCCAAGCGAAAAAAGCACGGCTTCAGGGCGCCGATATCATTATCGCTTGTGGTGGCGATGGTACAGTCACTGAGGTCGCGGCGGAGATTATCGACAGCGATATCACCTTAGGCATTATCCCGCTAGGCACCACCAATGCCCTGTCACACGCCCTCTTTGGTTTAAGCAGTAAGCTCAATGCCGTCTCCCAAGCCCTTGATAATATTATCCAAGGCCAGACACAGACTATAGACACGGCGCGTTGCAATGAGCGGCTGGTGTTACTGCTGGTCGGCATTGGGTTTGAGCAACAAATGATTGAGTCGGCGAGCCGCGAGCGTAAAAATGCCCTCGGCCAACTCGCCTACCTCGATGGTTTGTGGCGCGCGGTGAACACCGACACCAACCTCGAGTTGCAGCTGACGTTAGATGACCAAGCCCCAATGACAGTGCAAACCCACAGCCTAGTGGTTGCCAATGCCGCACCTTTTACCAGCTTACTCGCCCAAGGTAAGGGCGAACCCAATATGACCGACGGCTTGTTGGATATCACTTGGTTAGATTCAAATAATGAGCCGAATGAACAGCTTATCAGTCTGGCTGAACTGGCTTTTATCGGCTGGATTAAAGAGGCCGCCAATAGCGACTCTGCGGCCACGAGCAACACGGGCAACACGGGCAACACGGGTAAAGTGAAACACGCCCACGCGAAAAAGGTGAAGCTCAGCAGTCAGCCCCCATGCAAGTATGTGATTGATGGCGAGATTTGTGAGCCGGAGGAACTCAATATCGATATCCTGCCCGCCTCTTTAAAAGTGTTTGTGCCCTATCAAGCGCAAAATGGAGAACCGCAGTCAGAGCCCCAAATAAGCTAACACATTCAGAATCAACTCTGAACCAAACTATATGAATCAAAAGCAGAATCAATGCATTAGCTTATTTTCAGGCATTTAAAGTAGGTAACTATTTGGCGACGCTATTGCTAACGGGATCTTCGCTAACGGTATCTGCATCAGCGGTTTGAACGTCTGACTCCTGCTCATATTTACTGAGCTTGTTATAGAGGGTTTTAACGCTGATCCCAAGCTGCTCGGCTGTGTCGGTTTTATTACCCTGACTCGTTTCAAGCGCTTGGTAAATGGCGATTTTTTCCAGCTCTTCGAGGCGCATACCTTGGGGGATCACCACATTTTCCTCCGCTGCTGGCTCTTTATCCAAACTAGGTGTCAGCTGTAAATGCTCAGGGGTAATCTCATGGTCCGCCAGAATATAAGCGCGCTCGATAGCATGCTTTAACTCGCGCACATTCCCTGGCCAAGCATGGGCTGCAATCGCCTCTAAACTTGAGGGCGAGAACACTTTGCTCTGTTTTTCCGCCGCATTGCGATAGGCCAGAAAATGCTTCGCCAGTCCCACTATATCTTCCCCGCGCTCCCGCAATGGCGGCACTTGAATGGGGAAATGCGCTAAGCGAAAGTACAAGTCTTCCCGCAGTTGTCCTTGCTCAATCGCCACTAGAGGATCGCGGTTTGTCGCCGCCACAATACGCACATTCGCCTTGAGCACCTTAGGGCTGCCGACGGGACGATATTCATTATTTTCGAGCCCCCTTAATAGCTTAACTTGATGCTCGAGCGGCATCTCGGTGACTTCATCGAGGAATAAGGTGCCGCCTTCGGCCTGCTCAAATACCCCTTGATGATCGCGATTCGCGCCAGTGAAAGAGCCTTTTACATGGCCGAAGAGTTCACTATCGACCAATTCTGGGCTCAAGGCGCCGCAGTTAATCGCAATATAGGGCTTATTCACCCGCGGGCTGGCTAAGTGAATGGTATTGGCGACCAGTTCTTTACCCGCGCCACTCTCGCCGATAATCAACACATTGCTCTCGGCGGCCGACACGCGGCGGATAGTGCGATACAAGCGGTGCATAGGTAATGAGGAGCCTACCAGCAGACCATATTGGTCTAATTCGCTGGCAAAGGGGCGAATACGCGTCGAGGTATTGGCAACCAGATGCTGGGCAAAATCCGCTAAAGTTTCGCACAGCAACGACATATCGATGGGCTTACGGAAATGGTAGCCCGCGTATTTGGACAAGAGTTTATCGAGGTGAGGATTCGGCAGGCCGTCGGAGAGGAAAATAAACTCCACATCCGCAATGGCGCTGGACTCGAGTAAGGCTAAGTAATCTTCACGGCTTAGACGGGGCAGCTCAATGATCGCCACATCGATACGATTGGCCTCCAGCTGACTAATCCAAGATAAATCATCGGTACTTCGTAGCTTGTTGTAGGTCTGCGCGCCCTCGAGCTGCACTAATGCCTGCTCGGTCTCGAAGTCCTGTAGATGATAGAAAAGCGTTGGTCGGATCATCTTGTGCCACTCCCTGTGAATGAAGCACCACTGTATGCCAGCCGTGAAATTTTAACAATCTCAACGGTAAGAGTTGCCGATAATAAGCAAGACACTGGCGACAATGGATAAATATCATCATTTAAATCAAGTCATTAACTTATCATTAAAAAGTGAACGAAATATGCATAGAAGCTGAATGAAGTTGATATTTCCATAAAAAAACTTGGGCAATCCGTGTCGGCGGAGCAGCCCAAACTACCACAGGAGGTCGTTATGACGTCTAATGTTGCGCAACATCAGACCGAGCTGAGCGCCGATATTAAGCTGGTTAATGAGTTAATCGAGCTGACGCAAACCGGCGTGGATTTTTATACTCGGGCCAATACTTCAGTCGATGACTACAGCCTAAAACGCATTTTTATCGCCCAAATCAAGACGTACCAAGGAATGCAGGCACGATTTAGGCAACTGCTCGCCCAAACATTGCAACAAATGGGCCCGCACCTAGGCCCGCACTCAGTGCCGCCATCGCAGACTCGGCCCTATGCCGATGTCGATGCTTTACTTATCAAACAACAACTTGCCGATGCCCTCGTCGTGCTCTGTGAGCTTGAGCGTCAGCGCCTTAGCCACCTCAAACAGTTAATTAAAAAGGCCAACCACCCGAGGTTAATCAGCCAATTGGCCGAAGATATTGCCTGGCTACAAATCCATTTGGATACTTTGCACCTGCGCTGCCAAGCCCTGTAAATGCGCCTACACCTCCAAATAACGCGGCCAACTGAGCCGCGTTTTTGTTGCCTGCGATCTGGCAGTTTTTAACTGCCTATCCCACTTAAGCCCAATCGCTGAATCATCCTCGGTAATATTTACATTTTGTCGGTAAAAAGCACCGATTTGGCGATTAAGCTAAACACCTAAAATACGTTACAAACCAAATTTATTCCATTTAAAATCAGCAACATAAAAACATTGGCACGATTCACGCTTTAGTTCCTTCGAGATAACAACGGAGGATATCATTATGAAAAACACGACAACTTTAGCTTTAACCACCTTACTTGTCGGTTCTATCAGTTTAAATGTGGCCGCCGCACAGGATTGGAAAGACGACGCCAAAGATGCTTGGCTAGATGGCAAGGCCGAAACGACTTTGTTGCTCAATACTAATCTCAACTCCTTTGACATTATGACCGACGTGAAAAACGGCCATGTCACCTTAACCGGACAAGTGGAGAGCAGTGTCGATAAGGCGCTCGCCGCTGAGCTCATCAAAAGCTTAGATGGGGTAAAAGGGGTCGATAACAAATTAACCGTGATGAATGAAGACGAAGGCACCAGTGAGGTGGTCAAGACCCTAACCGACTCTAAGGTCGCGACGGTCGTGAAAACCCGTCTGTTGTTCTCGACCGACGTATCGGGCACCCAAATTAATGTCGATGTTGCCGATGGCGTAGTGACCTTACAGGGTGAAGTGGCTAGCGATGCCGAGCGTCAATTAGCCCTGACCATTGCCAAAAATACCGATGATGTGAAAAAGGTCGTCGATAAAATCAAAGTCAAAACCTCATAATGGTCCTGACATTCAGCCCTTGCTAATTCAGCTCTTGATAACTCAGCTGTTGGTATTAGTCACTCGGGCAAAAACCACAAAACCAGCTTCGGCTGGTTTTGTTTTATCGGCGCGATGTCATGTTAATCATGCCTTAGGCTTCGGCTTCCTGTTCGAGGCAGAAGCTAAATTCATAAAAATGTTGGCCATTGTCGATACTTATCGCCATAGTGCCATATAGCCCTGTGAGCTCACCCGCACCAGAATGGGGGACAACCTCAAGGTGTAAGCGGTTTTGCCCATCGGTCATAATGCCAAAATGTTGCAGCACAAAACTGCCCTGTCTGCCGCACAGTTTTCCCACGACTTGCTCAATCGCCACATAACCCGCAGAGCCTTTTACCGCTGTCATAGCACTGAGCATTTCGCCTTGGCTGCGAGCTTCTAGCTCACCATAAAAGCTTTTATCTAAGGTCATTCTGCCCAAGTTCACGCCGCCCACACCTGTGGCATAGGCATTCTCGGGATTGAGCTTAACATCAAATTTGCCCGTGACTTTGGTCATTTCCATGACACGCTCCTTGTTTTAATTTTATGCTTTATGTCAAAACCTTAGCTTTCCCAGCCGCTAGGTGAAATAAATACCTCAGCCGTAGCTGAGGTAAAATTAACTTAGCATAAGCCCAGATATAAACCTAATGCAGTGCTTTGATTTCCGTTTCACTCACACCGACTTCAAGGGTTTTAGCCACGTTAGGCTCCTCGGCCATAGGTTGGTCAGCCGCCCTATCGCGGTAGGTAATAGCAACTTTAAACGGCGCTTCAAAGGGATATACGGGTTCAATACTATCGACTTCGATGCGATCGCCAATAAACACACTGCCTAAGTGCACTAATCGATTTTGAGCATAATCTAAGCTAAACAAGCCAAGGTACCAAAATACCCCCGAACCTTGGTTTGTGACGATATAAGGCGCCACAAAGGGCATAGTTTGCTGCTTAGGATCGTCCTGCAATGGCGCATCGCTTTGGGTATCGGGTTCTAATGCGGGATCAAAATTAAGCGGTGTGATCCGCAGATAATCCAGCAATACCCTTCCCTTTTCTTCACCTTGTTGATAATCCCCCAACGCAAATTCCGTTTGCTTGATTTTAATAAAGTGCGTCAAAACCACGGGCAGTTGGCTATCGGGCAGCTTCACTTCAAAGGGATTAGCGGTATTTAAGCTAAAGAGTTTCAGCATCACCTCGGAAGCATTCGCCACCGGTTTGACCTCGCTTGGCACCACAGATTCGATGGCATCTTCACTGGAAGATAATGCCGCCTCTTTGGCTTTTGCCTTTGCATCGGCCTGCGCCATGGCCTCATCGTATTGCAGCACTTGGCCATCTTCCATGACCATGTAGATATCATCATTGGTCATGTTAAAACGATAAATGCCCGCGGCAAGAATACTGAGCACAAGGACAGTCGCCGCTATCGTTAATTTAACAAACATACTCATTATCTCCCCCAATATCCTAGTCGCGGCATATTTCACTCTTATGATAAAATCCGCCTTGCTGATAGCATCAAAAAATCACCCTTCCGACAAGGTCAAAACCGCTTATTTTTGCTTTTAGTCAGCCTAAGTTCAGCAAGTGGACACATGCTGATATATATGATTTAGACTTTTCATTCCCGCTCCCAATCGGGCTATAATTCTTTCCGCTAAATACATAGCCCACAGTATAACCGTACCTTTAAGGATCTCATTGCCTATGACCAATGCATCGACTAGCCCTTTTGCGGTGTTAAACCAAAGCACTGCAAACTCGTTTAATGAACAGAAAAACCTGATTAAACGGGTCTTTAAAGGCAAGCCTGTGCAATGTCCAAGCTGCAATCAAACCCTCAAAGTCATCTTGCCGGAAACGGCTAAAGCCGACCAAGCCGCAGGCATTTTCTGCCCTAAGGGCTGTACCGATATCGAGCTGGATATAGAAGCTGTAGCGGGTATCTAAGCCTCTATTCAGGATGAGCGTAATTGTCCTCGAAAATAATAGCGGTAATATCCCACCAGATTACTGCCAATAAACAGCAGCTCCATCAATACCGCCACGGGCGAGCCAACTAAGATATTGTGGCACAACCAAAAACTGGTGCCGACTATCATCAATAAGCGCAGATTTTTATCCGCCTGACAAAAGGCGGCGCGGGTTTGAAACAGCGTTCCAATACAACTTATCACGCTCACAAGCCCGCTGTAGGTCAAGCCGCTCATCAGCACCGCCGCCCCGCTAAAACCCCACATGGCCTTTTTAGACGTAGTAAAAATGCTGGTGAGGTAACGCACAGTAGCAATCCCCATCAGGCCTGCGGCCGTCCATTGTGCTAATAAGCAAAAATGGATGGAGATTAGGATGCCCGAGACGAATAAACAGGCGACGATGCGCTCACGCGCCTTAAATTGAAACGACATCAAATCGAAAACGATGGCAATCGCCACCAATAGTTGTGACAGGGAAAAAGCACTCAAGATAGGCTCCTTTAGGGCTTAATATCGGCTTATAAAATAAGCCGATACATTCAGCTGTGACTCAAACTTAGCGCCGAGGAGCATGCAGGGGATGAACTAAAAGCGCATTAACTTAAGTTAACTGGCTGGCTGTTTATACTGAATCTTGCAAACGTCTACGGATCCGCGACAAGCTAATCGCAGTGATGCCAATATAATTAGCCAGTTGGGCATGGGTTAAACGCTCACCCCAGAGGGGAAAGTATTCGAGTAAATGTAAGTAACGTTGCTCAGGTGTATTGAGCAGCAAAAAGGCTTCTTTTTGTTCTTTATACAATAATTGCTGTTTGAGTAATGCAAGTTGTACTCGCTGCATCGTTGGCTCGTTTAATACGGCAAGTGGCATTTGCACTAGCCGACAAGCAGTGACGGTTTCTAACTGATAGGGCGCAATATCCTGCTTTAACCAACTGCTATATAAGAAACAAAGCTCACCTTCGAAGTAAAACTCCTTGCAGCGCTCACTGCCCTCTTGGGTATAGTGGCAAGCGCGCACTATGCCATCCACCACAAAATAGGCAAAGGGCTGACGCTCGCCTTGGGGTAACAAGCACTCGCCGGGTAGGCATACCAACGCCCTTGCTTGACTGAGTAGCGGCGCTAAGTGCTCGGGCTCGGCCCCTAAGGCGAGCAAATATTGCCAAAGGGGTTGGATTGCCTGCTCAGTTGCCGCCTGATGAGCCGATGCAGAGTGCGCCGTCATTGCATTACCAGCTTTGCCATTCATACTCGACCAAGGGCGCTTGGTGTGGCGCATCCTTAAGGCCTAAGGCCACCTTAAATACCCGATTCAGTGGAATGATGCCGACGCCTTTTGGGGTGCCCGTCATCACAATGTCGCCGTCTTCTAAGGTGGTAAAGCGTTGTAATTCTTCTAGAATCGTCTGCGGGTTATAGATCATTAACTCAATATGGCCCGCTTGGGTTAACGCCCCGTCGATCGTTAAGCTGAATTCAAATGCTGCGCTGGCATCCTCGATAGCGACAAAGGGACTAAATAGCGCCGCGCCATCGAAGGCCTTGGCCTTTTCCCAGGGTAATCCCTTGGTTTTCAGTTTACTTTGCAGTTCTCGCTTAGTGAGATCCAGCCCTACCCCAACATGGCTAAAACGCCCCTGCTGATAGATAAAACACAGCTCAGTTTCATAGTGCAGCGCTTCGCCTAAATGCTCAGCATGCAGCACTGTGCTAATCGCCGAGTTGGGCTTGAAAAACACCACCATGTCTTCGGGAATGTCATTACCTAGTTCGTGGATATGGTCGACATAATTTCGCCCAATACACAGAATCTTACTCGGGCAAATCTGTTTATCACCGACGTTAACAGTCTTCATTTGACTCCTCATTACGCTACTGGCTTTAAAGCTAAGGCACAGTAAATATCAAGCGTATTCCATTAAAAATTCATCGAGTTGTTCGTTGGCGATTTCAATTTCATCCCCTTCAAACTGCGCAATATGGAACATGCCCTCACCTTCATTGGTCACAGGTATATTGCTGATCCCTATGATAATGCCATCGGTGGGCGCGCGAATGGCCACACTATCGCCCCCATGCGGGCTCACAATATGGGCGATGATATACCCCTTGTTGACCCGCTGCCCGAGTTTAAGCTTCATATTCACTAAACCATCGGACTCACTGCGGACCCAATAACTGCGTATTGCGCTGACACTGGCGACCTTGTTACTGACTCGCCCCTTGAGCATACCAAGGCTTCGCATCACATTAAGTACGCCCTTAAGACCCGACTTAATCGCCAGTTCACTAAAGCGCAACGCCTCGCCAGCCTCATACAAAATACAGGGAATGCCCTGCTGGTTCGCATAGCCACGCATCGACACGCTGCGCGCCTTGGAGTGCATAATAAGTGGCGCGCCGAAGGCATTGGCCATGGCTAACATGGTTTCATCGCCAGTATCACAACGGATCTGCGGCAAGTTATCCCTATGGATTGCGCCCGTATGTAAATCAATCACATGGGTCGCATGCACCAGTAATTGGGTCGCAAAAAGGTTGGCTAAACGACTCGCTAGCGCACCTTTGCTCGAGCCGGGGAAACAACGATTGAGATCGCGCCTATCGGGGAGATAACGGGATTGTTGAATAAAACCAAACACATTGACTATGGGCACCACTATCAAAGTGCCTGCTAGATTTTTAGGATTAACGCGCCCAAGCAAGCGCCGGCAGATCTCAATGCCATTGAGCTCATCGCCATGGATGGCGGCGCAGACTAACAGTGTCGGGCCAGGTTTGAGGCCATGGAACACTTCCACATGAATATCGAGTTGGGTATCGGTATAGAGCTTAGCGGCGGGAAGTTTTATCCCCATTTGCGTGCCCGCAACGACTCGCTTGCCTTCAATTTCAAACACTTCGCGTTTTTTTACCATAGTCACTCCCTGATGCTATCCCTAAAAACGCCATACGGCACTTTGTCTCTCGCCCCAAAAACTGGGCCGATTACCGTTCAAAGTGAGCAAGCCAAGTCTTTAAAATCTGCTGCAATGTTTCGCGCTCGGCGCTAGGCACCCCTACCAATAACGCGCTCTGACATTGAATATGTTTGGGCAACGCCGCGTCAATCAACGCCTTGCCTTCTGCGGTGAGCGACACATGCACGGCACGGCGGTCTTCCTTACTGTGCTCACGGGCAATCAGCCCTTTATTTTCAAGTCGGTCTAAGCGACTCGTCATAGCGCCCGAGCTTAACATCATGCTCTGATACAGCTGCGAAGGCGATAGCATATAAGGCTCGCCCGAACGTCTGAGCGTCGCGAGCACATCAAATTCCCCCTGACCTAGGCCAAATTCGCCGTGACACAGGGCGATGGCGTTTTCCATATATTTGGTCAGGCGCGCGATGCGCCCTAACACCGCCATCGGGACCAAATCCTCTGTCACCCCTTGAGCCTGCCACTGCCCAAGGATGATATCCAATCCGTCTTCAGACGTTACGAGTGCCTGCTGAGTCTCGAGTGCTGGTTGATTTTCTGCCATGGTTTTATCTCTACATAAAGATTCTTTACATGCTAACCATTTTGCCGCAGAATTTACATATCTTTATATAAAGATACTTTTTATAAAGTTTAAATCAGTTTCACAATGCATACAGTTCAACGGATTGTGTTAGCCATTTTTATTCGACCCTGCATAGGAGTATGCGATGTCTCATATTTTACCCCCTAGGGGCAATCAACTGATGATAGGTGTCAGTCTGCTACTTATCGGGCTTAATCTGCGCCCCATCCTTGCCTCTGTCGGCCCATTACTGCCGAGTATTCAACAGGATATCTCCTTAAGTTTTGCCCTCGCCTCAATGCTCACCCTACTACCAGTCCTCGCCATGGGAATGGGATGTTTCGTTGGTTTTAAGATTGCTAAAGGCTTGGGGTTTGCAAATACTGTGACGGTATCGCTGCTATTTCTGCTGATTGCAACTGCGATGCGTTTTTGGGTCGAGACGGCGAATGCGCTGATCTGTTCTGCGCTTTTAGCAGGCATGGGTATCGCCCTTATCCAAACCTTAATGCCTACTCTGATTAAACAAAACTTTGCCGACAAAACACCGTTGATGATGGGCTTATATGTCACCTCCATTATGGGCGGGGCGGCAATGGCCGCCAGCAGCGCACCTTTTATAGCGGCCGATTTAGGCTGGCGAGCAGGCTTAGGCCATTGGACTTGGTTAGCCCTCATCGCCATCTTGCTATGGATTGTCAGCCGAAAACATCTTGCCCTGCCGAGTCACACCGACAAACAGGCGGAATACTCATTTTGGCGCTATCGCCGCAGTTGGTTATTGGCACTGTTTTTTGCTTTAGGGACAAGTTGTTATGTCTGCGTGCTCGCCTGGTTAGCACCTTATGCCATCGAGTTAGGTTATAGCCAAACCCAGGCAGGATTAGCCTTAGGCTTCCTCACCAGTATGGAAGTGATCGCAGGCTTAGTTTTTCCTTGGCTTGCCAGCAAATCGACGGATAGACGGGCGATTATTGCCTTGCTGTGTCTGTTGCAACTCATTGGTTTTATGGGGTTCGCCCTCGCACCACAGGTATCGATATTCCTCTGGGCCGCACTGGCGGGACTCGGGATTGGTGGTATTTTCCCGCTGAGTTTGATTGTGACTATGGATCATCAACAGAATCCGCTGTTAGCGGGTAAGTTAACCGCCTTTGTGCAGGGTATTGGCTACAGTATTGCCGCTGTCTCACCTTGGATAGCGGGACTTATTCGCGATAATTTCCAAAGCTTTAATATGGCCTGGTTATTACTTGCGGCGCTGAGTGTCATCGCTTATCTGCTGTCGCGGCAATTTAATCCGAGCGGCTATGCCCTGCACTATCGACAAGTGATGGCCTAGGATTTAAGCATATAATAAACCGCCCAATTAATACAAATTGGGCGGTTAAGGTATCAAGCTAACAGCTTAAACGCGAGTCGATTAAGACTTTTTCACAAAGCAAGTCAGGATCACGATGCGAGTGCCATTCACACGGCCCTCGATATGCTCTGGATTGTTAGTCAACGAGATATTGCGTACCGCTGTGCCGCGTTTTGCCACAAAGCTGGTGCCTTTTACGTTGAGATCTTTAATGATAACCACGGTATCGCCAGCGTTCAGTACTGCACCGTTGCTGTCTAAGGTCGGTGGCGTATCATCGCTCGCGGCTGCCGCTTCGGCATCGCCCCAAGCGCGTAAATCCTCTTCCAGATACAGCATATCCAGCAGGTCCTGCGCCCAGCTTTCGCTGCTTAGGCGTTTCAGCATGCGATATGACATCACTTGAACCGCCGGGACTTGGCTCCACATGCTGTCGTTCAGACAACGCCAGTGGTTCATGTCCATGGTATCCGGTGCGGCGATTTGGCTGCTGCAATTTTCACAAATCATGATCTCATTTTCATGACCATCGGAAGCTGGTAAGTCATAAATGGAGAGTTCGACGTCACTTGCGCAGAGTTCACATTTGCCGCCACAGCGAGTTAGCAATTCATTTTCAGTCATTTTTTCTGTCTACATGCGTAATAAAACGCGGATTATGCCATAAATTGGCTTTTCACGGCAGGGGGGAAGGCAAGATAACCCTATTTTTTATATGAGTTATCTGTTTTTCCATCCTTTAAATCGCCATTTAATCCTTAAAATTCATAAGCTAAACTGAGCCTAATATCACGCCCCGGCGCGGGAATTCCATCCGATAGAAACGGCGTCACTTGCTGGTTAGTCAGGTTTTTTGCCATTAAGCGCACGCTGAGTCCTTTTAGAATCTCTTGGGGCTCGTAGGCTAAATATATATTTTGTAAGAAGTAATTCTCACTTGGGGACTCAGCATTGAAGATATCACCCTGAGGCACATTATCCTGCGCATCGTACCAAGTACCTTGCCAAGCGACTGAAATGTCATCCGTAATATACATGCCCACACGCAGGCGAATATCCAGCGGCGCAATGTTGGCAAGGTATTCATCCTCGCCTTGGCTGTCTCTAAGCGATCCCCTGTGTTCGCCCTGTAACCAAGAAACGGCTAAGTCACTGAAGAAATCCTGATAACGGTATTGGGACTCGAGATCGGCGCCGTAGATCTCATAGCCGTCAAGATTGGTGTAACCACTTTGAATCACTTGATTGGGGTCGGACTTTGCCCCGCGGCGCTGGGCAATATCATCCCGCCCTAAGTTAGCAAAGAGGGTCACTTGGGTTGAAAGCGTATCTTGGGCGGCAAAAAGGCTGATTTGCTGTGTCATCAAGCCCAGTTTAAAGGCGTGCAGACGCTCTACATCGATATCTCGACTCGTGCCGGTAATGCTCGCCTTGGCGTATTGCACCGCATAGATTTCATCGACCACTGGCGCTTGTAAACTGTAGGCGTAATCGAAATTCACTCGAGTATTCGCAGTTAACTGGTAGTCGATTCCCAATCGCGGTGAAAAGCCCGAATGGTGGGTCGAGCTGTAGTCGTGCCCAGCCTCGATATCGTTGTAATCGGGGGCAATGTTGGGACGGCCAATGCTGTAGATATAGTCATAGCGTAGTGAAGGGGTGATGGTCAGCTCATCTGTCACGCTAATCGCATCGCGCAGATACACCGCATAGGTATCCTGACGTCCTTCGGGCTGATAGTAAGGGGTGTACCAACCGTAGTTTTTCTCGGGATTTTTCTCATAACTTTTGTTAAAGACCATCGAATCCCTATCGAGACTGCGGAACTGCAACCCGGTTGTGATCTCATGATCCCCAACAATACTTAAGTTGTTGATGTCAATGTAGTCACGCTTGTAATCCAACCAAGATTCATGGCCGAAATTGCCGACGGAGACAGTCATCTTTTCCCACGCGATTGGCGGCCTGATCCAGTGACGTGCATTGGCAGAATGGGAAACCACAATTTGGGTATCGATCAAAGGATTACTCGGTGAATAGCGATAATTCGCCGACCAAGTATTGTCTTCATAGGTGTTGTAGGCCGTGGTGGCATAGAGCGCCTGTTCATAGGAGCCATATTTACGGATGTTATAGTCAGAAATTGCGGGCATAGGTCCACGACGATTGGCCCAAGGCTTACGACCTTCGTCGAGATAATGGGTCAGGCTCAGCATGAGTTGATGGTCGCCCTGCTCATAATCCAGTTTGCCGAGGTAATTATTTTGCTCATAGCCTGAATATTCAAATTCATCACCATTGGCGAGCGTGACATCCCCCGCATCACGACGAGTGACATGCAATAAACCTGAAAGTTGTTTATTCGCTCGTCCATAAACCGTTCCCGTGTAGCTTTGAGCATCGTTATTACTGGCGTAACTGGCTTTGACTCTTGCTCCAACGTTTTGATTGTAAGTTAAAAAATCATCGGCAGATTTAGTCACAACATACATAGAGCCACCAAAGCCGCCGTTACCCGAGCGAACATCGTGGGCCCCTTTAATCACTTCGACTCGCTTGATTAAATCGGGATCTAAGAAAAACGAACCATAGCGATACTGCTCAAATCCCACGGGGGCATTATCGACATAAATATTAAAATCTTCGGTTTCGCCAAATCCCCACAGGTTGATGCGCTCGCCGCCACTGCGAGTTCCACCATCGACATGGGCACCAGCCATATCATCGATGACTTCAGCAAATGTGGTCGCTTGCATCTCTTCAATCTGCTCCATCGAGATGATCGCCTCGCCCGGCTTAGTCATTGTGGTCGCTCGGCGGTATTGCTGGCCATGTACTTGTAATATCTCGATTGGCTCGACCTTAGGCGCTCCCAATACTTCCTTGGCATTGAGTGGCAACGCGGGTAATACGCTTAAGCCCAAACAGCCCATGATTGCTTTTGATATCCTACTCTTAGGTTGATATCCCATCTCCCCATCCCCTGTTACATAGTGTAAAAAATAGGGCGGCATTATAGGCATCAAAGTCAAAGATGAGAATAATTCTCACCTAGCTTTACATGTAAATCACAAACTGATGGTAACTGCTGAGAAATGCTCGAAGAATTTGCAATATCCACGCGCATTTGTTCAACTCGCACTAGCCTGTTTTGATTAACGGTCGGAATCCCAGTCTCAAGCACCTCAAAGGTTTTATGGACATGACTAAGCTAACCGCACAACCCCAAACCGAGTTGGCATTTACAGCCGCCAGCTTAGATTTTCTCAAACTGCTGTCGCTCAATAACTCCCGTGACTGGTTTAAAGCCAATCAGGAAGAATATGAAAGTAAGGTAAGAACCCCTGCGCTGCGTTTTATCGAGCAAATTCAGCCTGATATTGTGGCTATTTCCCCAAGATTAACGGCGGTTGCCAAAAAAGTCGGTGGCAGCTTAATGCGCCCACAGCGCGATAGCCGTTTTAGCAACGACAAAACGCCCTACAAGACCAATGTGGGGATCCAGTTTCGGCATTTTCAGGGTAAGGATGTGCATACACCTGGGCTGTATTTACACATTGCCGAGGATGGATGTTTTATTGCCGCCGGTATTTGGCATCCCGAATCCAAGGTGCTGAATGCCATTCGGACTTGTATCGATGAAAACCCCAACGGCTATAAAAAGGCGCTACAGACATTAACCAGTCATGGATTTGTAATGGATGGTGATAGTTTGACGCGCCCGCCTAAGGGATTCGATAAGCATCACCCAATGCTAGACGAGCTCAAACGTAAGGACTTTATCGCGCTAAAACCAATCCCCTTCGAGCGACTCTGCCAAGCCGATGCCGCCCGCTACTGCGCCGAACAATTCGCCCACTGTAGCCAATTGATGGCCTACTTGTGCTTCGCCCTCGAATTAGACTTTTAGTTTTTGCAGTTAACGAGGCCAAGCATTCACTTGGCCTCATGCTTTTCGGTTTTGCTTAAGCGCTATTTCCCATCGACGGGCTTAAGTGGCGTTAATGCGAGACTCTTAAGGTATTCGCTTAAAACCTTAAATGCATTATCCAACAGGGCGTACTCCTTCGCCTTGCCTAGCACTCTAATCCCTTGTAATTGGAGCACTAAAAAAGCCGCGAGCGACTCTGGCTGAACAGATTGAGATAACTCCCCCTGTAGCTGACTGTAGCGTAAAACATCGGTGAAATTACTCTGCAACTGGGCGAATAAACGCTGGCACTCCTGCTGCACGCAGTCATCGTCGAGGCATTTTTCCATCACCGCATTCTGCATAAAGCAGCCGTACTCTTGCTCGCGCTGCAAGGCCACAAATCGCGCTAAATAGGTCAAGATTTCACTCAGGCCGGCCTGTGCGTGCAGAATTTGCTCCTTCGCGCCGAAGGAATAGTGGTCGAGATAAAAGCGCAGGGATTCGCGATACAAACTCTGTTTATCGCCAAAACTGTTATACAAGCTGAAGCGATTAATCCCTAAGTGTTCGACCAGATCGGCAATCGAGGTCTCGGCAAATCCCTTTCGCCAAAACAGCTCCATCGCCTGGATAAGCTTTTCCTGTCTATCAAAATTACAACTGCGTGCCATGGTCCAAACCTAGATTTATGCCTGCATTAAACAGAATATCACGGGGTAAAAACATTCTTGACTGACCGTTTAGATATGGCGTAAATTCTATCCTAACCGATCGTTCCGTTAAAGCCCTATTTGGCCAAACTTACAGATTCACAGAAGGAAAGAGCATGAAGCTTTATGAATTAGCCCCTACGCCAAGCGCAAGACGCGTGAGTATTTTCCTCGCCGAAAAAGGCATCGACATTCCACGTGTGAGTGTGGACATTCGCGGCGGTGAAAACCTCAGTCCTGAATTTAAAGCCAAAAGCTTAAATGGCCGCATTCCTCTGCTCGAACTCGATGATGGAAGCTATCTATGTGAATCCGTGGCTATTTGCCGCTACTTAGAAGAAGTCCATCCGAGTGAAACATCACTCTTTGGCAACAGTCCACTAGAGCGTGCGAGGGTCGAAATGTGGCAGCGCATCATCGAGCTACAAGGGTTGATGGTCGGCTTTCAAGCCTTTAGAAACCTGACGGGTATTTACAAAGACAGAGAAAATTGCGTCGAAGCTTGGGGCGCAGAATCACGCCAACGGGTCATTGACTTCCTGCCGACCTTAGACCAACAATTAGCCAAATCAAGCTATGTGGCGAGCGATAACTTTACGATTGCCGACATTTCTGCATTCGTTTTTATTAGCTTTATTAAAAACTTAGATATTCTAGTGGATGACACCTTGCCCCACATTCAGGCATGGTTTGCGACAGTGGCCCAGCGCCCAGCAATAGTGTCGCTTACTCCAAAAAACTAGCAGCTATGCCCTATTGGGCACCTAAGTTAAGCATTAACCAGTTAAGACTTAAGGGATAACTATGATTGATTTATATACCGCCGCGACCCCGAACGGTTTTAAAATTTCCATCGCGCTCGAAGAAATGGGTCTCGACTACCGAGTGCATAAGCTAGATTTCAACACTAACGAACAGAAACAGCCTGAGTTTCTCGCCATTAACCCCAATGGCCGTATTCCAGCCATTATCGACCGAGATAACGAGGACTTTGTGGTGTTCGAGTCCGGCGCAATTCTTCTGTATCTGGCGGAAAAAACCGGTAAGTTCTTACCAGCCGATCCTAAAAAGCGCTCACAGGTCATTCAATGGCTCATGTTCCAAATGAGCGGTGTCGGCCCTATGATGGGTCAAGCTAACGTGTTTTACCGTTACTTCCCCGAAAAAATTCCCGCGGCCATTGAACGTTATCAAAAAGAAGGTCGACGTTTGTTTGAGGTGATGAATACCCAGTTAGCCAAACATCAATATCTGGCCGGTGATGAATACACCATTGCCGATATCGCGACTTGGCCCTGGGTGCGCATCCATGAATGGAGCGGCATCAATATGGAAGGACTCACTCACTTACAACGTTGGTTAGACGAGTTAGCCCTGCGTCCCGCTTGCCAAAAAGGCATAGTGACACCTCCGCCTTCGGTCTTGAGTGATGAAGAACGTGCTAAGCAAATCCAGAAAATGGTGACTAAGTAGGTCATCATCTCCTCACGCCCGCATTCGTTTTTTCCCATCAAGCCCCAACTTAGCATTGGGGCTTTTTTACTGCTAGCGATGCGTAAAACTGCTACACTCTGCGCCACTTATTGATTTGCTTGGCCATATTCATCCCATCGGATGAATGTCACTCGGCCGAGCCCCTTTTCAGGCTAACTTTATGGGCAATCCAAACGGCTTATCATCAGCAATCATGGCATCAACAGTGAATATCGAACCGCAAACCCTCGCGCAAAAACGCGGATTAAGTTATGCCAATACCATTAAGTTATTGTTCGATGAGATTTTAAATACCAAGCAACCCGCCGACCGAGTGCTCGCGAACTACTTTAGGGAACATAAAAAGCACGGCTCGAAGGATCGCAAAGTGATCCGCGAATCCTTATTTAGCCTATTCCGTTGGTGGGGCTGGTTTAAAGCCACAGGCGATCATCAACAGGCACCCCAATTTTTTGCCATGCTCAGTGCGAGCGCCTTAATTGAAGCCCATCCATGGCAGGATATCGCCCAAGCCTGGCATGAGCTCGCCCAATCGCCAGTTGATTATCAACAACTTCAATCCCTAAGCGTTAACAGCTTAACGGATAAACTGGCACTTGTACGGCAGCAATTTCCCGAAGAGTCCTTCGAACTCACGGATTTATTACCCGAATGGTTTTGGCAGGTCTGCCCGATTGCCCCAGAGCTACGCCCAAATCTCATCGAAGCCATGTCTAGCCGCCCACCGATTTGGGGACGTGCGCAGGGAATAGATAGCCAATCGGCTGTTAAACAACTGCAAGCGCTAGAGATAGATGCGAGCCTCAGCCCATATTTTGCAGATGCCATTAACCTTGGCACTAAGAGCATGAATCTCAATGAAATATCACTCTATAAAGAGGGCAAAATTGAGATCCAGGACCTAGCCTCGCAAGTGATAGGCCAAATTTGTGCACCAGAGCCTTGGCAACACTGGTGGGATGCCTGCAGTGGCGCAGGCGGAAAAACCCTGCAATTGCGATCACTGATGCAAACGGCCGCGACTAAGCAAAACCCATTAGTAGGCTCAATTGTCTCATCAGATATTCGCGCCCACGCCTTAGAAGAACTCAGCAAACGTGCCCAGCGGGCAAAGTTTGATGGCATCAGCATTGCGCGCTGGCGCAGTGATGCGCTGCCGGTCGATACCAACCATTTTGATGGAGTATTAGTCGACGCGCCCTGTAGCTGCACGGGCACCTGGCGCCGTAATCCCGATATGCGCTGGCTCGACAGCCTCGATGCCATCACTGATAAAGCCGCACTCCAGCTAGATATTTTAAGCCGCAGCAGCAAGGCGGTAAAACAGAGCGGAAGCTTAGTCTATGCCACTTGCTCATTGTCGCCTGTTGAAAATGAGCAAGTGGTTTCCGCCTTTTTACAACAACATCCCGAGTTCAGCCTAGTGCCGATCCGCCACCCCTTTACCGGCGAACAAACAGAAATGTTGACCGTGTGGCCCTTCGAGGCCAACACAGATGGAATGTTTGTGGCTCGCATGCAGCGCAATCACTAGCACTAACTCCTTATTTTTTATCAGAACTTGGCACTTATATTCTAAGTGCCATTCTTTTTACCTCCACACTATATGAATGTACTTTTTCACTTATTCATTTAATAATCATCAAGATAAACCCTACGGTGCGGGGTAAAATCGCTAACGCAATTCCATTGATTCGTATCGCCTCTTCTTGGACAAAACTTTTTACCATCAGTGATTAAATATTTCGCTTTAGCTTAATCTCGCCTTTGGGTAAAAAGATCGAGTGCTGAAAATGGCACAGGTATTTTTGGAATTTTGACCATGTCACACTCCTATGAATTTGACGACGATGATGCGCCATGGGGCGATAACGTCAAAGGTAAGCAAAAAAACAAACGCGTAAAACAACGTCGCAGGGATACTAAGCGCCGTTATTCAGATGATGCAGAGGTGGATTTCTATCAGCATAAATCGAAGTAACCGATAAACACCCGTTTGCCTTAGCAAATTCGCGCTTTAATAAGCCAGTCAAATCCGAGCAAGTTGGATAACCTCCAACTTGCTAGTTAGTCCAAGTTATCCTTCATCCTTCCCGTTTTGATTCAATTGTAAAATCAATAGGCTAATGAGTTGATTTACCCTATGCTCTTTAGGGTTTATTAACGCCTTTTGTTTACCAAACCACCTGACACATCTTAACGGGTTTAAAGGATGATCCCATGGAAAAACAACGCCCCGATTTTATCTATCCCCCTGGCAGTATGTTGATGCACTCGCCCTTAGTGTTGAATAAAGCCGATATGTACGGCTTTTTTCTCAAGGGAAAACTCGCCAACCTGCAGCGCTCCATCGATAAAACGCTCAATCAAGTGGCCGGAAGCGCCATGTACTTTAAAGTACTGTCGCCCTACGTACTGACAACCTTCACCCAAATCGAAAAAGCCTATTCAGAAGACCCAACCGACAGGGCCAAGGGTTGGATCCAAGAAACCGACATCATCACTTGGGTCATGGTCGGTCGCCAAGACAATAGCAACAGCACAGCCATCAGCCATGTGTATTTTCAGCCGCTGCATATTTGGGTAAATGATGCGATGGCCCTGATCAATGGTCGCGAGTTGTTCGGTTATCCCAAGTATTTGTGTGAATACACTATGCCCGCGGTCGGTGAGCCATTAACCCGCCTCTCCTTGGCAACAAAGAGCTTCTTACACTTTAGCCCTGACACTGAGCTTGCCATGCACCCGCTGATTGAGGTGAATTGCAATGCCAAGCCCGAGGCGCAGCTCACCACGCTAGAGGCCATAGCCCAAACCTGGCAACTCTTTAAAGAACAAACGGATTTTATTCCAGAGCTGGATAAACTCGGTGAGGAGCAACTGTTTCATTTGCTGTTTAAGCCTGCCATCGACCAAGTGTTTTTAAAACAGTTTCCGGATGCTTCAGGCCAAAAAGCGGTTTATCAGGCGATTACCGCGGCGCCCGCACGGGTCAACAAAGTGCACAGTGTCGCCCTGTTGGAAAATGACTTTGTTGCCACCATTTTTTATAACGCCAGCTTCCCACTCAAAGAGACCCTAGGCGTCGAGGTGGGCGAACAGCATGTATTACTGCCCTACCATGTGAACTTTGACTTTGAAGTGCCACCGGGCGAAGTGCTGGTCGATAACTCTGAAGTCAAAAAACAAAAAATTGCTATTCTCGGCGGAGGTGTCGCCGCCATGACCGCCGCCTGTTATCTCACAGACAGACCCGGCTGGCAGAATCAATATGAGATTGATGTCTATCAATTAGGCTGGCGTATCGGCGGCAAGGGCGCTAGTGGCCGTAATGCTGCGATGGGGCAACGGATTGAAGAGCATGGTCTGCATATCTGGTTTGGTTTTTACCAAAACGCCTGCGCCTTAATGCGTAAAGCCTACGAAGAACTAGACCGCCCACCGGAAGCGCCGCTGGCGACCTTCTTCGATGCCTTTAAACCCCATAATTTTATTGTGCTGCAGGAAGAAATTAATGGCCGCTCCGTTAGCTGGCCAATCACCTTTCCAACACTCCCAGGGATCCCTGGAGATGGTACCGAAACCTTAACCTTCTGGAAGGTAGTTAAGGCCGCCTTTGCTTGGATAAAAGAATGGCTAAAGGACATGGACTCCCTGCTGGAAGCCGATGAAAAAGCTATGGCGACGCCGAAAAACTGGCTCGATATCGGCTGGTTTGAACGGCTGAAGGATAAGTTAGAAGATTCGGTTGATGATGCGATGGACTCCCTCGACGCTCTTGGTGACAAGCTCGAATGCCATTTTAATCAAATGATTGGTCGTGAATGCGATGAGCATGTTCACAGCGAGAGTGACGATGGTTTGGTTGAATCCGCCGTCGATGCCCTGCACCAAAGGCTGGTTAAACGCTTTAGCGACCATTTAGACACTAACGACGAGTTACGCCATCTGTATATCGCCGTCGACTTAGGCTTAACCATCTTAAAAGGGATGTTTGCCGATGATGTGTTTGAAAAGGGTTTCGATGCCATCAACGACTATGATTACCGCGAATGGTTAACCAAACATGGCGCCAGCCAAAAATACACTGTCGACAGCGCGCCTGTACGTGGTTTTTATGATCTGGTATTTGCCTACGAAAAAGGCAACTTCGACAAACCTAATGTCGAAGCGGGCACCATTATTCGCTCCATGCTGCGTATCGCTCTGTGTTATCAAGGCGGCGTCATGTGGAAAATGCAGGCGGGTATGGGAGATGTGGTCTTTACCCCCTACTATGAAGTGCTGAAACGGCGCGGGGTTAATTTCCACTTCTTCAATCGGGTCGATAATTTAGAATGCCGCAACAACAGCATTCAAGCGATTGAAATCACAGAGCAAGTCGCTCTTGCGCCTTCGGTTAAAGACTACAATCCACTCGTGGATGTTAAAGGCTTAGCCTGCTGGCCCAGTACCCCCAATTACGATCAACTCGAGCCTGAGCAAGCCGCATTGCTAAAAGCCCATGATATTAATCTGGAGCACTTCTGGAGCGATTGGGACAACCTGTTCGAGGCGCAATTTGGTCAGGCGCTACCGAAAAAACGTCTGCAAAAAGGCGTGGACTTCGACAAAGTGATTTTTGGTCTGTCATTAGGATCTGTCCCCCATGTGGCGAGCGAGGTGATGGCGCAGAGTCCGGCGCTCAAAACCTGTGTTGACAAAGTGCAGACAGTCGCGACCCAAGCCTATCAACTGTGGATGAATCAAGATCTTAATGGTATGGGTTGGCCAAATTATTCTGAGGATGGCGAGCAGCCCGTCTTATCAGGCTTTACCGAGCCCTTCGATACCTGGGCATCAATGGACCAATTGCTCGATAAAGAAGACTGGCGTGGCCTAGAGCCGAAAAATGCCAGTTATTTCTGCTCGGCGTTGCCTGTGGATGTGTATCCACCACGCACCGATATCGGTTTCCAGCAGCGTAAAACCGCCGAAGCTAAGGCTGGTGCCATCAATCAGCTCAATACGGAAATTCATAAGCTGTGGCAACAGGTTGGCGACAGCTTCCCTTGGGAATGGTTGCACGATGAACAAAACCGCCAAGGTGAAGCGCGATTCGATAGCCAATATTGGCGCGCCAATGTGGATCCTTCGGAGCGTTATGTCCTGTCTGTGAAAGGTAGCTCACAATATAGGATCACCACGGATGGCACAGGTATCGACAATCTGTATATGACGGGTGACTGGATTAAAACCGGTCTCAATGCCGGTTGTGTAGAGGCCGCTACCATGGCGGGCATGCATACCGCTAAAGCCATCTGCGGCCATCCGGCCATTATCAAAGGTGAAAAAGACTTCGCCTAAATGCAAAGGGGCTGCGTTATGCAGCCCCTTTTTTATCTAGATATTGTGTATTCAAATTTAAATAGGCCGTCTTTTAAATCGAGACTTTTTTAAATAGACACTCTTCTAAATCGACACTCTTTTAAATGGAGACTATCTCACCCGCGCGGGTATCGGCATATTCCTGGCGGCGCTTTTCCATTCGCGACTGATACAAATTGCTGTCGGCGCAGCGTAGCCACTCGTGGGGTTCGGCCACATCGGTATTGATGGCAAAGCCAAAACTAAACTGACAATCCTTTAAGCCTTCGGCGGCAAATTGCGCCGTTAATCCTTTTAAGCTGCTAGTTAAGGTCCCCATGCCATTTGCAGGCAGAATAAGCACAAACTCATCGCCGCTGATCCGGTAAATCTTAAGGTGAGCAATATTGGTCGCCTGCAAAAACTGCACTAGATTTTGCAGTAAACGGTCTCCTTCCTGATGCCCTAAGGTATCGTTCACCATTTTAAGGTTGTCGACATTAAGCAGCACCAAGGCCGTTGGTTGTACAACCTTATCGGCAAAGGTTAATTGCGAATTCATATATTCATCAAAGGCATAACGATTACCGACTCGAGTTAAACCATCGAGTCTGGCCTTCTCCCAAGCGATACCGAGTTCTTCAATGTGGGCCTTGCGCTCTTCAGCCAACAGTTTGAGCTTATTCGCTAACGCAAGGGATAACAGCAAAGCATCCACTGTGCCACCCAGCAGTGTCGCAAACTCGGCATGTTCAATAAAATCAGGGGTGATCCCCATATTGCCTGGAAGAATAATCACCGCAGGCAACAGCAAACAACTAAAGGCCATGATGAAATAGCGCGCGGGGGCAAAGCCTTTCATCAAACACACATTGCCACAGGTGATCGCTAACGCAATCCACAGCATGATTAAGACAGAGGCAATAATCGCGGTATAGGGCAACAACCAAATACTGGTCGGCAAGGCTAAAACACACGCAACTAATAAATATTGGCTAAGCCGCCATAATCTAGGCGAATAGCTAGGCAACTGTAAAAAATGCTTGTAGAACATAATGTTAAATATCGGCAAGCTGATAAAAAACAGATGATGTAATTCAAGCTGATGGAAGTTAAATAGATGCGCCGGTAAATGGAAGGTCAGTGCCCAGCCACCAAAATAGGTCAATACATAAAGACCATAGTATAAGAAGGCTTTATCAAAAATAGAGATGTAAATCAGTAGATTGTATAGAGCGATAAAGAGCAATCCCCCTAAACAAATCAGAATCGCCATGGCCACACGATCGTTGGTTAACTGGTGCACTTCTTCCGACTCTATCGCCAATTCAGACGCGGAGGAATAATAGCGGCTACTGAGCCGAGTCACTAACCAATAATCGGTTCCCATATTCAGTCGAACTTTACGGCCGTAATCGAATAAAAATTCATAGGGCGCATAGTAACCACTGTGGGCCGTTTGCACTGAGCCATCACTGCCAAGTAACCAATAATCGACAGATTCGACAATCGAATTACTGGCATCCACCACCCAATGGCTTTGACGACTATTGACCATTACGGGTGATACCATCCAATAATCACCGCCCGCAAGGCTGACTGAACGAGCTTCCTCAAGTTGCCCCATCCACTGGGTCACGTCATTAAAATGCTCGGGAGGGAGCTGTTTCGCATCGGCATGGAATAAATAGGGGGAATCCAACGCAATTTCAGCGCTATGGGCAAACGGACTAAATGTCCAAAGAAGCAGCAAAAAGCACCAAAAATGTTGCAAGTTAGGTTTACTCATAGGTATCTAAGTTTATATACCAGCGTCTCGTTCCACGCAGAAAATCAATTTAAAGTGTTAACTTTATGACTACATTTTATTTTTTACAATTGATTAGACTAAATTAGTCGGCAATTGGGTGCCTTATGATGATATTTTAGTCGTTAACTTAAGGGACAACACCTTAGCCTCAATATCAGACGTTCACTTGGATACCTATGGCACCATTATTGATGATTTTAGCTGCACAATTATTGATTGCCAGCGGCAACCTATTGGTTAAGTTGCTTGAAACCAATGCGCCCGTATTTCAACTTGTGCTTTATCGCCAATTATTTGCCACGCTTTTGGTGCTTCCCTTTGTCTGGCGTTTACAGGGGAACCTTAAGTTAAGCCCCTTCTACAAGGTGCACTTAAGCCGAGCGCTGTTGATTGGGCTAGGCAATGCCATCTTTATGCTGGCCGTATTACACTTGCCACTCGCAACTGTGACGGCGGTAATTTATACCTCACCATTGTTACTGTTGCTGATGTCTGCTTTCTTTTTAAATGAGCGTATTGGTTATCGTCGCACCGTTGCGGGGATTATTGGTTTTACGGGGATTTTGCTGATAAGTCAGCCGACAGAATTTAACCTTTATATCGGTCTAGCCTTTTTTGGTGCTATGACCTCAGCAACCAACAGCCTCATTTTGAAGGCATATTCAACCCATGAGCATCCCTTTTCAACACTCTTTTGGTCTAATGCCTTTGCGATGGTTTTTCTGATACCGGCAACTTGGTACGAGGGTGCCGACTTTAGCCAGCCCGTTGCCCAAGTTGGCTTAACCTTAGGGCTGTTTTATATTGGTATGACCTACCTCATCATCCACGCCTATCGGCGCGCCGATGCCAGCCAAATGGCGCCTGTGGAATACACAGGCCTTATTTTTGCCGCATTGTTTGGTTGGTGGTTCTTGGATGAGCACTTAAGCATTGTGGTGTGTATTGGCATAGGGCTGGTGATTTTTTCCTCCATTCTGCCAAGCTACAGCGAGCTCAAAGCCAAATGGAAAAGCCGGCGAAGTTAACCTTGGCCGGCTTTGACATCGAAGTGGCCGCAGTGTCGGCCACTCAATAAAGGCGAGATTAGAAGCGGAATTTACCGCCGATGTAAACGCCATCTTCGAAGGTAAAATCACGGGCGTGATCATACTCGAAGGCAATCTTACGGTAACCCACATAGAACGCCATATTAGGGTTCACGCGGTACTGCACCTTTGAATCTAACTCGTATTGACCATCGACATTACCGAAAGACAATACCGATGGCGCATAGTAAGCGGCGGCATGCAAAGAGATATTTGGCCCTAACGCTAAGGCATAACGACCGCCCACTGATACGGCACTGCCGTTCGGCGCATCATCTGCCCATAATTGGCTTAACTTAGCACCGACTTCGAAGTGGTGTACGCCAGCATCATGGGTCATGTGCATTGCACCTTGGGCAATATGACCGCTATCGTCTGAATAAATATATCCTAATACTGCATTGACATCTTTATTCACTTGCAGCTCTAACTCCGTAGAAACCACATCGTTGTTTAACCCAAGATTAAATTCTGACGCATTCACCTGCAGTGCGGCTGCACTCAATAATAAGACACTTGCTACTCTGAACTTAGCCATAAAAACACCTCAATAATGACTGTGGGTAATGGCGCGGATCATACCGAATAAAAAAAGAAAATCTGCATATTTAGCTAAGAGTCGCAAAGATTTTTGAATTTGAAACCAAACGAAAACCGGTAAAAAACACCAGCAAAACCTAAATTAAACAAATCGAAAACATTTAGGGTGCAGGCACCCGATTTCCAACTAAAGATTGCATTATGCCGTCGATATCGACACCTTCCTGCAAAGCTAAGTAATACCAACCCACGGTATTCCCCGTGCCTCTAATACTTAAATAGTTCCGCCAAAAGTGAAATCCAGCTTTGAGTAAATTCACTCGACTGGCATTGTTTTCCTCTCGAATAGTGGCAAATAACAGGGCAATTCCCTGTGTTTTAGCCACTTCAATCCGCTTAAGGGTAAGCCCTTGGGCTATGCCACGGCGACGGTACAAAGGCGAGACCACCAGATAACCGAGTTCCCCCACGGGGCCAGAACCTGCCTTAATCGCCGCGCAGCCAACCATCTCACCCTCGAGGGTTTTCGCCAATATGACAGCGCGGGACTGAGTAAAGGACTGATGGTCGAGGGGATGCGCATTGTCATCCCGTTGGTCAATTAATGCCGCCGCAGCCGCTAATTCGGCTGCGTTTTGGCAAAGGAGAAATTGAATATTGTTGTGATTCATACAATTGAGTTAAATATCCAACATCCACTTAGAGATACAGTATCGTCGCCATGCCGAGGAAAGTGAAAAAGCCCACCACATCGGTCACTGTGGTTAAAATCACCGAGCCAGAGAGCGCCGCATCTTGGTTAAATCGCTGCAAGACCATAGGGACAAACACCCCGGCCAACGCCGCGACCGCCATATTGATCAAAATCGCGCAGCCTATCACTATGCCTATGGTGCTGTCGGCAAACCACCAGCCCGCCACCAGTCCAATCACAATCGCCCACAGGGTGCCATTGACTAAACCTATGCCTAACTCGTTCTTCATTAGCGAGAATAAGTTACCCGCAGAAATCTGCCCCATCGCCATACCGCGGATCATCAAGGTAAGCGACTGACTGCCGGCAATCCCGCCCATGGACGCTACTATCGGCATCAGCACCGCAAGTGCCACCACTTGAGATAAGACGTTCTCAAATAATCCAATGGTTGCCGAGGCCAAAAATGCCGTGAGTAAGTTAATCCCTAACCATACGGCGCGGCGCTGCGCACCTTTGATGATCGGGGCGAATAAGTCGTCGGACTCATCCATACCCGCGGTCGCCATTAATTGCGCTTCGTAATGTTCACGCACTAAGGCGGTGGCAGCCCTTAGGGTGACACGGCCAATTAGCTCCCCCGCCTCATCGATAACGGGTAACTCAATTTCACGGCTATGTTCTATCGCCTCGGCGGCATCGAGTAGCGTGGTATCCGCAGTTAAGGCACGGCTGTCTTCCGATAACAGTGAAATCAGCGGCTCTGAGGGATCATGCTTGAAAATATCATAACGTCTGACCGTACCTAGGTATTTATCCGCCTCATCGACGATAAATAAGTTGTCGTTACAGTCGAGTTCGATTCGCCTGAAAAACCGCTGCGCCTGAGCCACAGTCGCCTTATCGCTGAGCACTAACATTTGATGATCGGTATAACGACCAATCTCATTTTCGGAATATTGGTCGTACAGCTCGAAGCGCTGCCGCTGACGTTCGCCCATTTGCGCCAAGGCGCGGTCGGTAAAACTTTCGGGGAGATAATCACTCCACTCAATCAAATCCTCAGGACTGAGCTGCGCGAACAGCAGATCCACCTCATTGTCGGGCATCTGCTTTAGGATCCCCATACGCGGATCGGCGCGCATTAAACTCAGCACTGTCACACGGTCACTAAACTCAACCTGTTGCCAACGCTCGTAACGCTCGTCTAAGGGTAAGGACTCCAGCACTAAGGCAACCGTGCCAGGCTCAGCTTCATTTAAGATTTCACTGAACACTTCAGCCTGTTCTTCACCTTCAACTTCAGTGAGTTGCTGAACAACCTGCCCAACATCGGCCTGTGTGTTTGTTTCGTATTCGGCTTCATGTTCAGTCACATAAACGCCCTTCTGCTGAGATAAAAAATTAGCGTAACTATATTGATATTGAAGAAGATTAGCAAATCCGCAAAATAAATTGCACACAAATCAATTGATAACAATCAAACTATTATTTATGCTAATCACCACACCTAAGGAGGAAATGATGACATCGACTATCTATAGCCATAGCGCAAACGACATTCAAGGCAATCCAACGGCACTAGCGCAGTATCAAGGCAAAGTGATCTTAATTGTGAATACCGCCAGTGAATGCGGTTTTACACCACAGTACAAGGGCTTAGAAGCGCTCTATCAAAAATATAAAGCGCAGGGATTGGTGGTTTTAGGCTTCCCATGCAATCAGTTTGGCGCCCAAGAAAAAGCCGATGAGAAAGGCATCCAAAGTTTTTGTGAACTCAACTTTGGCGTGAGTTTTCCGCTGTTTTCGAAAATCGAGGTAAACGGTGAGCACACTCACCCTTTATACCAGTACCTCAAAAAAGCCGCGCCAGGCGTATTAGGCACAGAACGCATTAAGTGGAATTTCACTAAATTCTTAATCAATCGTCAGGGCGAAGTGGTCGCTCGCTTTGCACCAACCACAAAACCAGAGGCCATTAGTGACAAGATAGAAGCGCTTTTAAAATAATCCGCACGCTATCCCATTGAAATTTTATTATTAAATAAAAAATTTAAGTTATTTTTTATTTTCGATGGAACTTTAATTCTATAAGCCCCTCAAACATATTGAACAGCGAATGTCTTTTTCATGTTCATCATTCTCCCTGGGGCTTCTAGCGCAGCCCCCTTGACCTAGGAATAGGTCACTAGGCAACCGTTTGGTTGCCTTTTTTTATGTCCATGTTTTATATGTAAAATAAATGTAGCTACGCACCAATAGCTCAATATGCTGAGGCCAGCAAGGCCAAAAATAAATTTAAAATTTTTTAGCCGCCAACTGAACTTTATCAAAAGGTCTTAGTCTGACTATATGTAAGGATTAACAAATCCGCTTTAATGCAGAATAGATTGCTAAATGAAAACTTTAGCAAAGGATTAAATGGATAAAACGCGCCGTTTAATTCAATGAAACAGTTTCAAGTTATTGCATAGAGTCGAATTGGTTGGTCGTTCATCATCATCTCCCTTTTGGGAAGCAATCGAATACACGCTAGCGCACTGCATTCCTTTGTCTCCTACTTTGATTCTTTTATGGCAACCTTAGGTTGCCATTTTTTTATCTGTATTTTACCCCTTCAGCATCCTATCCAATTGCACTTGAATCGAAGGATGGTAACCCGCCCTCGCACTGGCATAAATTTGTTGTAACTCAGTGTGATAGCCTGCAACTTGCAACTCCGCATAAAGTGGACGAACAAACTTGCCGCGGCCAATGCGCTGCAAATAAGCACTTAAGGCGGGTAACACAGGATCATAATGATTACGGATAGCGACCCTAAACCAATCGCAGGCAATTTCAGCATTGCTAGACTCGGTCAACTTAAAGGTATCGTCTAAATCCATGAGTTGCACCTGCGACAACACTTCGGGTAATTGGGTCAAAAAGTATTGCCAATGGTGGACTCGCCAACCTTTTACCTTAAGCTCGCTGGCCGCTTTGCCCTGTAAGAAATCATCTAAGGCGCAATCGACTTTATCTAAACTTCGCGATGTGGGCCCCACATAACCTTGAGGCAAACCCTCGCCATAAATCCACTCCAACAGCTCGGCTTCGCTTATCTTATCGGGATAGGCTTCGACTAAAGCCACTTTCGCGTATTCGACAAACACTTCGGTGGTGATCGCCTTAAAGGCAAAGTGCTGCACATAGGTAAACAGAAACTTATCAAATTCGGCGCGACCGAGGCGATGTTCCAACTCATGGACGAACATCGATGCCTTATCGTAGGTAAAACGGTTAAAAGCAAGATTTGGATCGGTCTGTTGCACATTGGCGGGAAGCGTTTGCCTGTGAGGCGGTAAAGCCGCCATTTCTTCTTGTAGTCGGCCAAATTCAATGACCCATTCCAGCTCGGCCTGCTCCTTGCCATAGACTTCTTCGACAATCCGATTGGTAAAGTAGGTCGTAAAACCTTCATTTAGCCAGAGATCGCGCCAAGTCGCGTTACTGACCAAATTACCCGTCCACGAATGTGCTAACTCGTGGGCGACCGTCGACACTAAGCTTTTATCCCCCGCTATAAGAGTTGGGGTCAAAAAGGCTAAACGCGGGTTTTCCATGCCGCCGAAAGGAAAACTCGGTGGCAAGATGGTCATGTCATAACGTCCCCAAGCATAGGGGCCTAAGAGGGATTGCGCCACATCCAACATGTGTTCGGTATCGGCAAACTCAGTCGCAGCGGCTGCCAACATGCAGGGCTCGGTATACACGCCGCTGCGCGGACCTATGGCTTGAAAAGCTAAGTCACCCACAGCTAAGGCCAGCAAATGGGTGGGAATGGGCTTTTCCATCTCGAATTGGAATTGCCCCTCGAGCGGTGTATCAGGGTCATTCATTGCACTCATCACGGCGCGCATGCCCTTCGGCACCTTAACGTGCGCATCGAAGGTGATCCGCACCTTTGGCGTATCCTGCAAAGGGATCCAACTGCGGGCATTAATGGGCTGAGACTGGCTAAAGAGATAAGGTAATGCTTTGCCTGCCGTTTGTTCAGGCGTAAGCCACTGTAGCCCTTCAGCCTCCGGTGAGGTTTGGTAACGAATATTGATTCGTTCGCAGTGCGCTTGGGGTAACTGGATGACTAATTTCTGCCCGAGAATGTCATCGGCTGCTTCAAGATGAAATCCCAGCGCGGCTTCATCAGTGGTGACCGATAAAATGCTTAAATCGCGACTATCGAGCCATAGCTCGCCAACCTCTGGTTCAAGATAGCGCAGTGACAGCGTGGCTTCCCCGAGCAGAGTACGAGTCGCAAAGTCGACTTTTAGCGCGAGGGATAAGTGCGTGACCTGCACTTGGTCACTGTTGGCAAAGGAATGGTAATCTCGGGTTAAATCCCATGTTGCGGGTGCGATTGGCATTTGCTGATTTTCTAACGGCATCACTTAGCTAACCTGTGGACGATAAATTATCTGACCATATTATCAGCCGCTGATTTACTCCTGTGCAATCGAATAAACCTTTCTCACATCCGCATTTTGTAACAATGCTTGAGTTCAACTCTTGTCATAATCTATTTGAGTTAAGCTGCAAGATTAAAATTCACATACTTTTCAATGCATAAAGAAAAACATAAAAAATATTTTCAAATATTTTCTATTTTTGCTGAACTAATTTCACGCCCTTGAGTCAGATATTATGAACCGAATCTTTGCAAGAGTTTCTTCGTTCATCATCATTCTCCTTTAGATGGTTTCTAGCGCGACCGTCCCCGGATTCCGAATTGGAATTTACAGCAACCTTATTAGGTTGCTTTTTTTATATCCCTTTTTCAGCCCTAAGCGCCAGTCAGCAATCACCCCAAAATGATAACTCCTACTGAAGTTGGTGATTTAGGGCCAAAAACAAAAAGGGCCTCCGTAGAGACCCTTAAGGTTTAGCGATTAAGAATTACAGGCGGATGCCTAACTGTTCTAAATCTTTAGCAACTACGCTCTTAGGCAGAGTCACATAACCGTCTTTTTCTACCACTTGCTGACCTTGCTTAGACAGCACGTAACGGATGAATTCTTTTTCCATTGGTGCTAAGTCTTTGTTTGGTTGCTTGTTCACGTATACATATAAGTAACGTGATAATGGGTAAGTACCGTTAGCAGCGTTTTCTGCAGTCGCTTCGATAAACTCGTTACCTTTCTTCGCGATGGCAACGGCTTTCACGCCAGCAGTTTTGTAACCGATACCAGAGTAACCGATAGCGTTCAGTGATTGAGACACTGACTGAACCACAGAAGCAGAACCAGGTTGCTCGTTTACGTTGGCCTTGAAGTCACCTTTACACAGTGCGTGCTCTTTGAAATAACCGTAAGTACCAGATACTGAGTTACGACCGTACAGTTGTACGTCTTTTGCTGACCAGTTACCGTCAAGACCTAACTCGCCCCAACGTTGGATATCGCTGCTACCACACTTGTGAGTAGAAGAGAAAATGCCGTCAACTTGTTCAACAGTTAACCCTTTGATTGGGTTATCTTTGTGTACGAATACCGCTAAAGCGTCAATCGCAACACGAACTGCTGTTGGCTTGTAACCGTAGTGCTTTTCGAAGGCTTCTTCTTCGTTAGGCTTCATCTTGCGGCTCATTGGACCGAATTGTGAAGTACCTTCGGTTAACGCTGGTGGCGCAGTAGAAGAAACCGCAGCTTGAATTTGGGATATGACGTTAGGATACATCTGGTTAAATTCCTCAG
>AACY020557272.1_pt1 | contig 78598 bp, 61 predicted proteins | sample 267378 | NCBI WGS metagenome assembly AACY02 (sample SAMN02954345, study PRJNA13694) | marine metagenome | biome: aquatic; feature: ocean; material: water; isolation source: isolated as part of a large dataset composed predominantly from surface... | reverse complement strand
AAAAATAACCCTGAAACGCCAACACGCCCTATACTTATCAGCCCAACCACGACTCCCTCAGACTCGGCGAGATAGATTTCATCCGATCTTTTAGGATCATCGAGATACTGATGTAACTGCGCCTCGCTAGCACTGTAACCCAGTTGCAACAGTAAGCTAGCCATTGCGTTAAGGTCTGTTATCTGTGCTTGTCTAATTGCAATAGAGCCCATCACGCTTCCTTGTGTTATCCAGAACCTAGATTTCTATTAAGCAGGTATTCTGCCAATACATGACGCTTGAGGTTGGCATATTTTAGGCTAACGCAAAGGGGTTAACGCATAAAAAATCCCACACTCATAGCGAAACCGACAAGCACAATAAAACCCCGCAGCAGGGATTGGGGAATGCGATAAGCCAGCGCGGCGCCAAGATAGCCGCCAATAATCGCCATAATGGCAAGCAGTAACAGATATTGCCCGTCAATCAAATTACCTAGGGCGTAAATAACCACGGCAATGGTGGTGAGTAGGGCGGAGAGTAAATTTTTAAGCCCGTTCATCCCATGTAATTGGGTTTGGCCGAGTAGCCCAAAGGTGGCGAGTAAAATGATCCCTAATCCCCCATTAAAATAGCCGCCGTAAATACAAACGATGAAGAGAATCATCATTGCTGTCAGTGGCTTGACGGTATTCATTCGGGGGACGCTGGCGTTCGCTAAGCGTTTTTTTAGTAACCAAGGTCCGGCGATAAAGGCGAGGGTTGCCAGCAAAATTAACCAAGGGACGAGATAAGCAAAGACTTGCTCGCTGGTGTTTAGAAGAATCGCCGCGCCTAGGCATCCGCCAGCTATCACAATCAAGCACAGGGTTTTTAGGTTAAGATTTGCAGGATATTCAATCTCTTTTCGAAAACGCCAGGCACTGGCAAGGTAGCCGGGGAGCAGAGCGGCAGTGCCTGTAGCGTTGGCCATCAGTGGTGGCTCGCCGACAAACACAAGGGCAAATAAGGTGATAAAGCTGCCGCCGCCCGCCACCGCATTTAGCATGCCGCCGAGTAAACCTGCGAGGGCGATCAGTAACCAATCCATAGTGAATGCTCCGCTGCCATTGTTGTGCTGAACTAGAACGTCAATTGCTTATAAAAACATCACCTTAACAGTAAGTCACTCAGATGAAAAGCCATCAATATTGCTAAGTCGCGGCAGATTAATGGCTTTGTTATGGGCGTGCTAAATCGGTTTAGGCATAAAACCTTGGCATTTAGTGCTATACAGTTAAATTATCGAAAGTTATTGAGACTTAGCTGTGATGTATTTATTTAGCATGGAACAACCCTGAAGCAAATATCACACTGGCTATGGCCAAGTATTGATCGCTAAATACTTCTTCTCCCCAGCAATGTTGCCCACGCTCTTGATAGTACACATGGTAGCTGGCATTCGATGGCGTAGCGACGCAGTACCAACCATCAAACGTCTGCTTGCTAAAGTTGACCCAATACTGTGCATCCGCTTGTTTGATCTGCAGAAGTAGTGCCTTATCTTGCGCCAATAGCGCCGCAAGTTCGACTACGCCGGTGATCTTGTGCTCGGTTTTTAACTGATTGAGTAATGCTTTGAGTGTCATAATTGCGCCCTTCATCCAGAGGATTGCACTCCATATTAGCGAATGGCTGAGGCAATGGAGGACTCAATTAAAGCTTCAAACACATCGGCTTGGCCTGCGGGGATCAGTTGCCGATGAATTTCGCGGCGCTTTGCACTGTCAAATAAACGCTCCGCAACCCAACCCGTTAAATAGAGCGAGGACAGGCAGCCTCCCGCAGTGGCAATATTGTCATTGATCACCAGAGCGGAGTCTTCCACCTCCACACCCATGGCCACTAATGCGGGTTTGGCATCGGGATGCGTCGTTGCCGAGATATTGTCGAGTAAGCCTAACTTGGCAAAGAAGAATGACCCCGCACAGATACTGCCAAGTAATTGCCGTGAGGGATCTAATTTAAGGGCCGACATAAACTCAGGATCCGCAAGTGCGGCAGGTACGCCTTTGTAACCACTGCTGAATAACACCACGTCAGCATCGGCGACTTGCGCGACATGACCATCGGTTGCAACCGTCATCCCCAAGCTTGATATGTGGCTAGGTTTGGTGCCGAGCACTTTGACTGTCCAATCTGTTGTTGTGCGGCCGAGAATATCGCGCATTAAAAAGAAATCGATATCGGTAAATTCATCAAATATCACAATCGCAATTTGGTACATCCTTTGTCCTCTCGTTTGCATTGGAATGACTTAAGGCTTGAATAGGCTCAACCTTAAGCCTTGGGGTATTAATATGGAAATGGTTGTTATCTTTTTGATTTTAAATGAAATATTGGTTATCCAGTTAGTCTGCTGTCATAAGGCAAACCCCGAGACTACAAAGCGCCGACATTCTGATTAGACATCATTGTGACTATCGGGCATTAACCTAGCTCAGCACTTATTAAGAAATTTAGCTAACAACTTGAGCATCCTTACTATTTTGGCTGCGGCGAGTTTACCGTAACTGTGCTTAAGATGGCTAATTTTGGTGCTAAAGGGGTAAAACGTCTTTTTGTAACAATGATTCAGCACCTGTAGGTGAGTAAATCGATCGCTTTCAGTTAATAGGTTTTAAAATGATGGGCCTTAAACAACATTTAGCCCTTGATAAGTTGGATAAAAATAAAGAAACCATAATATTGGGATGGATATGACGGTTAGCTGTTTCACTAGGGGGCGAGTGTTGTACCAATACTTATATAAAAAAAACGCGTAGGGAATCTGAAAAAAGAGCGAATAAAACCACATGCCAGCCGCTAATATTATGCCTTCGTGGGCATTTGGCGAGGTATCAATTAAATAGCTGCCAATACCATATAAACCTATGATTGCTTCAACCCACAGTATTGCGCCAAGTGAAAGTACAACGCTTTCGTCATAAGTGAATTTAATAGGAAATGTCACTTAGCACTCTCCCTTCTTTAGCTAAGTCATCAATGTTTACAATGTGATAGCTGCTTAGCTTTTGATAATTATTAGCGATGAATAATTTAGTTGGGTAATTCACTAGATAGCTAGGCTTATATAGAAGTCTAAGCCTAGCATTTAGCTGATGTGTATTGTGTGAGTTTATTAACTTATCGTGTTAAAGAACGCTTAAAACACCATCTCTGGTACATGGTCTGGCACGATTAATTTGCCAGCGGTTTTGCTAACAATTTCTTCAACGCTGACACCGGGGGCGCGTTCTAACAGATGGAAGGCGCCATCTTTAATCTCGATAAAGGCTAAATCGGTAACAACACGTTTGATGCAGCCGTAGCCTGTGAGCGGTAATTCGCATACGGGTAACAGCTTAGAGTTACCGTACTTATCGGCGTGCATCATAGTCACGATAATATTTTCCGCACCCGCCACTAAATCCATTGCGCCGCCCATGCCCTTGATGAGCTTGCCAGGGATCATCCATGAGGCGATAGAACCATTTACATCGACCTCAAAGGCGCCGAGTACGGTTAAGTCCACATGGCCGCCACGGATCATGGCAAAGCTTTCGGCGGAGGAGAAAAACGAGGCACCTTTTATCGCGGTAACGGTTTGTTTGCCGGCATTGATTAAATCCGGATCGATGGTTTCTTCCGTCGGAAATTCACCCATGCCGAGCAGGCCGTTTTCCGATTGCAGCATCACTTCCATGCCTGCGGGAATGTAGTTGGCCACGAGCGTGGGAATACCTATACCGAGGTTGACGTAGTAGCCGTCTTGTAATTCTTTGGCAACGCGCTGTGCCAGTTGTTCTCTTGATAATGCCATGATCTTTATCCTTCCTTTACCTAGAGTCGCTATAGGCCTCAATTTTTCGGTCTTTATTTCGGGCTTAGACTCTGTCGCTTTAGCTTGCGTTGTTAATCGTTCAGCGTTGCTTATTTCGCCGCTTTTACCGTGCGCTGCTCGATACGTTTCTCGAACTTACCTTGGATGACGCGATCAACATAAATGCCGGGAGTATGGATATGATCAGGATCGAGCTCGCCCGGCTCCACAATAAACTCGGCTTCCACTACCGTGATTTTGCCCGCTGTCGCCATCATAGGGTTAAAGTTGGCGGCGGTTTTGCGGAACACTAAGTTACCCATAGTATCGGCCTTCCAAGCGCGAACGAGGGCAAAATCGGCGGTCAGAGACTCTTCTAACACATAATGACGGCCTTTGATTTCACGGGTTTCTTTACCTTCCGCCACGGGAGTGCCGTAGCCTGTGGCGGTGAAAAATGCCGGAATGCCTGCACCGCCGGCGCGGATTTTTTCCGCCAGCGTGCCCTGCGGCGTTAAAATCACATTCAGTTCGCCCGAGAGCATTTGCTGTTCGAAAGTGGCGTTCTCACCCACGTAGGAGGCGATCATGGTCGAAATCTGGCGATGTTTTAACAATAAGCCCAGACCGAAATCATCCACACCAGCGTTGTTTGAAATGGCGGTTAAGCCCTTAACGCCCATCTTAACCATTTGATTGATTAAGCCTTCAGGAATACCGCACAGGCCAAAACCGCCAACCATAATGGTCATATCATCGGATAAACCTGCTAACGCTTCTTCATAGCTGCTGACGACTTTATTGAGTCCTGCCATTTTGATGTCCTTTAAATTGTTATTCGTGTCCAATCATTTCTAGAACCTAGAACCTAGAACCTAGAACCTAGCACCTAGCACCTAGGCTTTAGCGCCCTGCAAGATTGCATTGGCGACTTTAGAGCCATTAAGACGATTTAATTGTTTGCTGATCCCAAAACCCGCTAATGCCAGTTTTTCTAAATCGATACCCGTCTTCAAACCGAGCCCGTGGAGCATATAGACCAAGTCTTCACTCGCCAGATTGCCCGATGCGCCTTTCGCATACGGGCAACCACCTAGGCCCGCCACTGAGGCATCAAAGCTGCGTACACCTAAGTCAAGGCAGGCGGTAATATTGGCTAATGCTTGACCATAGGTGTCGTGGAAGTGCAGGGCGAGTTTTTCTACCGGCACTCGCTCCATCACGGCTTGCAGCATTTTACGGGCTTTTAACGGCGTGCCTACACCGATAGTGTCGCCGAGCGAAATTTCGTAACAGCCCATTTTGTAAAGGATTTCAGACACTCTTGCCACTTCGCTCGCCGCGATTTCCCCTTCATAGGGGCAGCCTAAAACGCAGGACACATAGCCACGCACTGGGATATTGGCGGCTTTTGCCATGTCCATCAACGGGATAAAGCGTTCAATCGACTCTTCAATCGAACAGTTGATATTGCGTTGGCTAAAGCTTTGTGACGCCGCACCAAAGATAGCGACTTCGGAAGCGTTTGCATCCAGCGCCAGCTCTAAGCCTTTGACATTAGGGGTGAGGGCGCTGTAAACCACGCCCGCTTGACGGCGAATTTGGCGCAATACGTCACCGCTATCGGCCATTTGTGGCACCCATTTGGGTGACACAAAACTGCCTGCTTCAATTCGCTTCACGCCCGCATCGGCGAGGGATTCAATCAAGGCGACTTTGGCCTGTGTCGGGACGGCGGCTTCATTCTGCAAGCCATCACGTGGCCCCATCTCGAACAGGCTAACCCTATCCGAGCTGGCGCTTACCGAGGTCGCGCTTAAGTTCGAAAGATCCAGCGCAGACATTTAGGCTTCCTCACTCTGGGCTTTGGGCTCAACATGGAGCAGCACAGCGCCATCGCTCACTAACTCGCCCGCCTTGAAGTAGAACTCGGTAACAATACCGTCGAAGGGCGCTTCGATGGTGTATTCCATCTTCATCGCTTCCATCACCAGTAGCCCTTGTCCCGCCTTCACCTCTGCACCGACTTCCACTAAGTGGGTCACAACTGTGCCGTTCATCGGGGCCTTGAGTTTATCTTCATTACTGGACTCTGCCTCAACCACTTGGGTTTTAACCGCCGTGAAGTGATAACTGCCAGAGGGTAAAAACAACGTAAAATCATCGCCCTGGGCGCTGACAGGCACTTTACTCTTATGGCCGTTGATTTCGGCTAACAGTAAATCCTGCTTAAGCTCACCACTAAGGGACTTGCTCACTTGGCCATCAACTGTGGGTTGGGATAATTGGTAGTGATCGCCAAAGTCTAATAGCACTAATTGTTGTAACTCGTGGGCATCGTCGAGCAGGGCAATAGTATGCTGGCTGACACTGTTGAGTCTAAAGCCACTGACTTGGCCCCAAGGCGAGTAAGGATCGGCGCTATTAATTGCCTGTGCCTTGGCGGCTTCTTTACGGGCAAGCACTTGATACAGCGCGGCAAAAGCGATAGCCGTATCGGTTTCGCTCGAAGCACTACCAATCAGCGCATCGCCGTAACGGTTGATAAAGTCGGTGCTAAAATCCGCCTTGGCGAAGGCGGGATGCTCGGCAATATTGGCCAAAAATTCAATATTGTGCTTAAGCCCGCTGATTTGGTAGGACTCGAGTGCATGCACTAGGCGCTGTAGCGCACGTGGGCGCGACTCATCCCACACAATGAGCTTTGCTATCATAGGATCGTAGAAATTACTGATCACATCGTTTTCACGGATGCCGGAGTCGATACGCACGTATTTGCTTTGCTCGGGCTCGCGCAGGAAATTGAGCTTACCGCTGGCGGGTAAAAACTCATTTTGCGGATCTTCAGCGTAAATACGCACCTCAAAGGCGTGTCCATGGATACGCACTTCGTCCTGTTTGAGCGGTAAAGGCTGACCACTGGCGACCATTAACTGCCATTTGACTAAGTCTTGGCCCGTCACCATTTCGGTCACCGGATGCTCTACCTGCAGACGAGTATTCATCTCCATAAAGTAGAAGCTATTGTCGGTATCTAATAGGAATTCAACGGTTCCCGCGCCAACATAATCGATCGCCTTGGCGGCAGCTACAGCGGCTTCTCCCATTTGGGCGCGCAGTTCATCGCTTAAACCGGGTGCTGGCGCTTCTTCGACCACTTTTTGATGGCGGCGCTGAATCGAACAGTCGCGATCCGATAAGTAAATTGCATTGCCAAAGGTATCGGCAAACACTTGGACTTCGACATGGCGAGGCTGGCGTAAATAACGCTCCATCAATAACTTATCGTTACCGAAGGAGGAGGCCGCTTCACGGCGTGCCGAGTTGATGGCGTCCATGATTTCGCCTTCATGCTCAACGATACGCATACCTTTGCCACCGCCACCGTAGGCGGCTTTAATCAGCATCGGAAAGCCGATTTTTAAGGCTTCAGCCTTGAGGGTGGTATCGGTTTGATCGTCGCCATGGTAACCCGGCACTAAAGGCACTTGCGCCGCCGTCATAATGGCTTTGGCCGCACTCTTGCTGCCCATGGCATCGATAGCATCGCTGCCAGGGCCAACAAATACGATTCCTGCCGCCTCACACTTGCGGGCAAAGTCGGCGTTTTCCGATAAGAAGCCATAGCCTGGGTGAATGGCTTGCGCCTGGGCTTTTTTGGCGATTTCAATAATCAAGTCGCCCTTCAGGTAAGAATCCGCCGGGGCGCTGCCACCTAAGTAAAACGATTCATCGGCCATAGCAACATGGCGGGCGTTTTTATCGGCATCGGAATATAAGGCAACGGTGCGAACGCCCATGGCCTGCGCGGTTCTGATAATGCGGCAGGCGATTTCACCACGGTTAGCAATTAAAAGCTTAGTGAACATGCTGTTAGTCAACATCAAAGAACTCCTTGAGTATCTGTTGGCGTGTGCCAGTTCGGCTGACGTTTCTCAAAAAAGGCGTTTAAGCCTTCTTGGCCTTCATCAGATACCCGAATGCGGGCGATGCGCTCGCTGGTGTAATCAATCGTATCTTGGTCTATCACGCCGTCTTCGAGGCGGGCGAGTAGGGTCTTTACCCATGCCATGCCCTGCGGACTGTTGGCGAGCAGCGCGGTGATAATCGGCTGCGCTGCGGCCGCCAAGTCGTCGTTTATCTCATGGATAACATTGAGTTTAAGTGCCGTTTGCGCATCAAAACGCTCCGCAGTCAGCATATAGCGGCGTGAGGCGCGATTGCCCATGGCGCGGGCAACGTAGGGGCTAATCACCGCAGGGATAAGCCCAAGTTTGACTTCGCTTAAGCAGAAGCTGGCACGCTCGGTGGCGATGGCAATATCACTGGCGCAGATTAACCCAAGCGCGCCGCCAAAGGCTGCCCCTTGGACTAAGGCGATAGTGGGTTTTGGAAAGGTATCTAAATCCTGCATCAGCTTGGCCAGCGCCTTGGCGTCATTCAGGTTTTGATCAAAATCCATCTTGGCTTGTTTGCGCATCCAGTTTAAGTCGGCGCCTGCGCTGAAGTTTTTGCCATTGGCTTTTAATACCAGCAGTTTGCAGTCTTTGTGCTCGGCAAAATAACCGAGGACGGCGATCATTTCGCTGATCATCACCTCATCGAAGGCGTTGTGCACTTCTGCTCGGTTAAGGATCAACTCGCCGACGCCGTTATTCAGCGCATAGCTGACGTGCTGCAAATTGCCTAAGGATTGAGTGCTAGTGTTCTGGTGTTGTGTGTCAGTCATTATTATTCCCGTCATATTTATCCCCTCTATGAGTGATACGTAAGGCATCGCAAGATGCGTTACATACGGAAGACGCCGAAGCGGGTGTCTTCGATAGGGGCATTTAATGCGGCTGACAGGGCAAGGCCCACCACATCACGGGTTTGCGCCGGGTCGATAATGCCGTCATCCCACAGGCGTGCGCTGGCGTGGTAGGGATGACCCTCTTTATCGTATTGGGCAATAATCGGTGCTTTAAAGGCCTTTTCGTCCTCAGCAGACCATTCTTCACCTTTACGGGCTAAACCGTCGCGGCGTACTGTCGCTAATACGCCAGCGGCTTGCTCGCCACCCATCACAGAGATGCGTGCATTGGGCCACATCCACATCATGGTCGGTTCGAAGGCGCGGCCGCACATACCGTAGTTACCCGCGCCGTAGCTGCCACCGATAATCACAGTGAATTTAGGAACATTGGCGCAGGATACTGCGGTCACCATCTTGGCGCCGTGCTTAGCGATACCTTCGTGTTCGTACTTTTTACCTACCATAAAGCCGGTGATGTTTTGCAGGAACAATAGCGGGATCTTGCGCTGGCAGCACAGCTCGATAAAGTGCGCGCCTTTTTGCGCCGATTCGGAGAATAAAATGCCGTTGTTGGCCACAATCCCCACGGGATAGCCGTGAATGCGGGCAAAACCACAGACCAAAGTCGCACCATAGTTAGCTTTAAACTCATCAAAGTCGGAGTCGTCGACAATGCGGGCGATCACTTCTTTCACATCGAAGGGCTTTTTCAAGTCGGTGCCGACGATGCCATAGAGTTCGTTGATATCAAACTTAGGTGGCTTAACCGGGCTCAGCAGACTATTGATTTGTTTTTGATGATTCAGACGCAGCACAGCGCGGCGGGCAAGCTCTAAGGCATGCTCATCGTTTTGGGCTAAGTGATCCGCGACACCTGAAATTTTAGTGTGTACATCGGCGCCGCCGAGTTCTTCGGCGCTGACTTCTTCACCGGTCGCGGCTTTAACTAACGGCGGCCCAGCTAAGAAGATAGTGCCTTGTTCTTTAACGATAATCGATTCATCGGCCATGGCAGGCACATAGGCGCCGCCCGCAGTACACAGACCCATCACCACCGCAATTTGTGGAATTCCCTTGGCGGACATTTGCGCTTGATTGTAGAAAATTCGGCCGAAATGGTCGCGATCCGGGAAGACTTCATCCTGACGGGGCAAGTTAGCGCCGCCAGAGTCGACTAAATAGATACAGGGCAGATGACAACGGCTGGCAATCTCCTGTGCCCTTAAGTGTTTTTTGACCGTGATAGGGTAGTAAGTGCCGCCTTTGACCGTGGCATCGTTGGCGATAATCATGCACTCTACGCCGCTCACTCGGCCGATACCGGCAATAATCCCTGCGGCGGGCACTTCTTCGTCATAGACTTCAAATGCCGCAAATTGCGACAATTCTAAAAAGGGCGAACCTGCGTCGAGGAGTTTCTCAACCCGTTGACGAGGTAGGAGTTTACCGCGGGCCAAATGGCGCTCTAGGGCAACGGGGCCACCGCCGAGTTCAATTTTGGCGAGTTTGGTTTTGAGATCGGCCACGAGGGCGGCCATATCGTCGGATTTGGCTTTAAATTCATCGCTACGGGCGTTGATACGACTGCTTAATTGCGTCACGTTGATTGTCCTTATAAAGCGGTAACTCAGTATCCGTTGGCTCGGTGGGCGAGGGGCATGAAAGGCTAAAGCTCGTCATGCACCATTCGCCCTTGGCTGCTTATTTCGATTCGTTAAAGAGCTCGCGGCCAATCAGCATACGGCGAATTTCTGAGGTGCCGGCGCCAATCTCATAGAGTTTGGCATCGCGCAGTAAGCGGCCAGTGGCATACTCGTTGACGTAACCGTTACCGCCGAGCAATTGAATGGCATCCAGTGCCATTTTGGTCGCCAGCTCCGCGCTGTAAAGAATGGCGCCCGCGGCGTCTTTGCGGGTGGTTTCACCGCGATCGCAGGATTTCGCCACGCTATACACATAGGCCTTAGCGGCGTTCATGCCAGTGTACATATCGGCTAATTTGCCCTGTACTAATTGGAATTCACCGATGGATTTGCCAAATTGCTCACGCTCGTGGATATAAGGCACAACGATGTCCATACAGGCGTTCATGATCCCAAGCGGTCCGCCTGAGAGCACGACGCGTTCGTAATCTAAGCCGCTCATCAGCACTTTGACGCCATTGTTGAGGCCGCCGAGAATGTTTTCCTCTGGCACTTCGACATCTTCAAACACCAGTTCGCAGGTGTTTGAACCGCGCATGCCTAATTTGTCGAGTTTTTGCGCTTGGCTGAAACCTTTAAAGCCACGCTCAACGATAAAGGCGGTGATACCGTGGGCGCCTTTGGTTAAGTCGGTTTTTGCATAAATCACATAGGTATTGGCATCGGGACCGTTGGTGATCCACATTTTGTTGCCATTGAGGATATAGCGGTCGCCTTCTTTACGGGCGTGCAGCTTCATTGAAACCACATCGGAGCCGGCATTGGGCTCACTCATTGCCAGTGCGCCGATATGCTCACCGCTCACTAGTTTGGGTAAATATTTGGCTTTTTGTGCAGCATTACCGTTACGGTTAATTTGGTTGACGCACAGGTTAGAGTGGGCGCCGTAACTTAAGCCGATAGAGGCCGAGGCGCGGGAAATCTCTTCCATGGCGACCACGTGGGCAAGATAGCCCATATTTGCGCCGCCGTATTCCTCAGGCACAGTGACACCTAAAAGCCCCATCCCACCCAGCACGGGCCAAAGTTCATTGGGAAAGGCGTTATCGTGATCCACTTTCGCAGCAATCGGTGCGATTTCATTCGCGGCAAAATCCTGCACCGCATCGCGCAGCATATCGACATCTTCGCCTAGGCCAAAATTAAGACTGGTGTAGAGTGAGTTCATTGCTTGTGTCCTTTCAGATGTTCTAATTTATATTTTTATGATTATTAGGTGCTTGAGTCTTTAAATCTGTCTTGCTTTGCGTGATGTATCCCTGTCACGCGGTCGTACCAACTGAGGTGCTCGTTAATGTTATGCTCGCAAGCCTCGAAGGCATTAGGCCTTAGCCTTGCTTTCTTCTAGGGCGAGGCGGCATTGCTGCTCGGCTGAATTTAGCTCCATCAGGACCACTTTAATGTCGTCCATTTGCTGCTGTAGGGCAGATTTCTTTTCTTCCACCAGGGCAAGCATGGTATTGAGCTGGGTGGTGCTGCTCTTGTCGGCATCGTAAAGTTCGAATAGGCGACGGGTTTCTGCCAGAGAGAATCCAAGGCGCTTGCCGCGCAGGATAAGTTTGAGTCGAACTCTGTCTTTAAGACTGTAAATGCGGGTTTGACCGCGACGTTTTGGCTTAAGTAAGCCTTGGTCTTCGTAGAAACGAATGCTTCGGGTCGTGATATCAAACTCTTTAGAGAGATCACTGATCGAATAAGTCGTTTGTGGCGTGTTAGTTGCGCTCATTCAGGCACCTTAGTTAATCATTTTTATGCAAGATATATGAAGTTTACGTAAAGGTAAAGATTGTGGTGTGGTTAGTCGATTTTTTTTGTCAATTCTTGTTGCCACTTGGCTCAAGCTATGTTGTTTAACATGTTGATAAATATTACGTTAGCTTGAACTCAAACAAGTGTTTTTTTAGGTGAGTCCCCCATATTGCCTTAAGGCTCCACGGGGGAAGAGAACTTATTAAGTGGTGGCGTTAAGGCTGGCGTGTAAGCCGTTATTCCAACGTATTGAGCAAGCCATCATCGGCTAACACACCCTCATAGGTTGGGCGATTTAATGCTTCGATAAGTACCGGGTCACGTGTGTATATATCATTGTAAAATTTGATTTTTCCGTTTTTGATGGTCACGGTCCAATACATAATCAAAATATCTAAGGGCTGATCTAAAAACAGGTTTTCTGTTTTTCCCTCTGCAAGTTTGCGATTGAGCGTTTCACTGGACCAATTCGCATTGGCGCTCAGCAGTTTATCGGCGAGCACGAGGGGATCTTTTACTCGAATACAACCGTGACTGAAGGCTCTATTGGTTTGCTCGAATAGATTTTTCGATGGCGTATCATGCAGATAAATTGAATATTGGTTTGGGAAGATAAATTTAACTAAACCAAGGGAGTTATCTTCCCCTGGCCCCTGCACAAACCAGTAGGGAAAGTTTTTGCGGGTCATACTGTGCCAATCGATGCCGCGAGCATCGACGGGCGTGCCCGAGGCTTCAACGACTTTAAAGTGCTTTTTTTGCAGATAATCGGGATCTTTACGTAAGTGGTTGATGATCTCCGTGGAGATACTGCGGGGCACGGTCCAAGTGGGATTGACAACCACATATTTTAATTTGGATTTAAACAATGGCGTCTTAGCGTCGATTTTGCCGATGATAATGTCGGTACGCCAGTTTAAGTTATTGTCTTTAAATAGTAATAATTCGTAGCCAGCCAAATTAACCAGCAGATAGTTTGCCGGCAAGTTGGCTGATAGCCAGCGGGCACGCTCGAGGTTAATGCGGATCTGCTCGACCCTTTGTGTATAGGGAACATTTAACGCCGCCATTGTGCCTGCGCCTATCACCCCATCGGCCTTAAGGCTGTGGTCAGTTTGAAATTGACGTACCGCAGCTTCAAGCGTGCTGTCATAAGTTAAGGGCTCGTTTACGGCGGCGCTATTCTCCGCTGGCGAGCTTGCTGCTAAGTAACCTAACTCTTTTAGCCGTGTGGCAATGCTTTGTACCGAGGGGGAAGTGCTACCGGGTTTAATGACTTCCGTATAAGGAATCGTGGTAAAGGGATAGCGAGCGGCCAAGTCTTTGTACTGGGCAAGATACTGTTTAAGCTGGTGATATGGCGCAATCTTAGGCGCTAAGCCTGTAATCGCCTCGGCCACAGTGTGCGCTTTAATGTGTTCTTCAAGCTGTTTTAATGTGGTATCAAAATCCAGATGAGCTTCATCATAGTTCCAGGTTTTGCCGAGCATACTGGGATTGACTTTGCCATTAAGTAAATGAATAGCATAGGTAATAATTCCATCGGTTAGTAGCACTTCAAATACACTACTGCGATATTCATCTTGCCAATTCGATGCACTCAGTTGTTGGTAAAGTTCGACCAACTTGGGATAGTGGTAATCTTCCTTCGCAAGACCCTCTTCATCGGCACTTTTAATTACATCGAGTAGCGTGCCCGCATAGTCTTTATCCTCCCAGAGCGCTTGATATTGGCGCACTTGATAGACCCGTGAGAGTAACTTAGCGCTGATGATCTGAGTGTTATCTACGTTAGCCCGCTCACCGATAGACAGGGGTTCGAGTAATGCTTCAAGTTGTTGGGTCGAAGCAAAACAAGCCGTACTGACAAGATTGATGAATAGGAGTAGACCGAGTTTGACTTGGCTGAAGCGGCGCATAATGAGTATTTCTTTCCGTGAAAAATCCATTAAAGACATAAGATTATGTGGAAGTCTTCTACACGGCAAGTGTTAGATGGTCTATCTCTTCGGATTTATTTTTTAACCCCAGTATATCCCTTAGTCTAATGGGGGAATAATGCGTGGCAGGTCATAATCAACCTCGGAAGGAAGGGGAGAGTTTCATCTGTGTTTACACGGATGAGTGTCATGATGGGAGGCCTTATGACAGATGTTGGACAACAATTACATCAGACATCTATTGCGAATAAACAGGCATTTTGGCAACAAGCCGCCAAGGCTTTAGATTGGGTTACGCCAAGCAAACAAATATTAGATGAAAGCGAGGCACCATTTTACCATTGGTTTAGCGATGGTGAGTTAAACACGTGTTATAACGCGATAGACCGACATGTGTTAGCGGGACGTGGTGAGCAGATTGCGATTCATTACGTTAGCCCAGTAACCGAAACCGAATACAGTATTACCTATCACGAACTGCAGGCTCAGGTAGCAAGGCTTGCAGGGTATTTGCGTACTATGGGGGTGACAAAGGGTGATCGGGTGGTTATTTACATGCCGATGGTACCCGAAACGGCCTATGCCATGCTTGCCTGCGCGCGCATTGGCGCCATTCATTCGGTGGTATTTGGTGGCTTTGCGGCCAATGAACTTGCTACCCGTATCAATGATGCCAAACCTAAGCTGGTAATGTCTGCCTCCTGCGGGATTGAACCTTCAGGGGTGGTGCCCTATAAGCCCTTACTAGATAAAGCATTAAATGAAGCGGTGCACAAGGTTGAGCATTGCTTGATTTTAAACCGCCCTCAATATGAAGCGCAGATGCAAACTGGTCGAGACGCCGATTGGCAGACCGCGCTTAAAGGATGCGAAAGCGTTGATTGCGTCACGGTAAATGCCACCGATCCTTTATATGTGCTCTATACCTCTGGCACTACAGGCCAACCTAAAGGGGTGGTGCGTGACAATGGTGGTCATGCGGTCGCATTAGCTTGGTCGATGGCCAATATTTATGATATTCATCAAGGCGATGTGTTTTGGGCGGCATCGGATGTAGGTTGGGTTGTTGGTCATTCCTATATTGTTTATGGTCCGTTACTCGTGGGGGCGACCACGCTGTTATATGAAGGCAAACCCGTTGGCACACCCGACCCCGGCGCCTTTTGGCGTACGATTGCCAAGTATCAAGTTAAAAGCTTTTTCACCGCGCCCACAGCGATTCGCGCTATTAAGCGGGAAGATCCCAACGGCGAATTCATTCAAGGTGTTGATTTAAGCTGCTTGAAGAATGTCTTTTTGGCTGGGGAGCGCTGCGATCCCGACACCCTGCATTGGGCTGAAGACAAGTTACATAAACCGGTTATCGATCATTGGTGGCAAACTGAAACAGGTTGGCCAGTAGCCGCGAATCTAATGGGGGTGGCGCCGATTGCGGTTAAAGCCGGCTCACCGGGGCGACCCGTGCCTGGATACGAAGTTGATGTCGTCGATGAGCTTGGCGCTAAAGTGGCGGCGAATGTCTCTGGTAATGTGGTGATAAAATTACCCTTGCCACCGGGCACGCTCACAACGCTCTGGCAAAACAACAAACGTTATCAAGACAGTTACTTATCTATGTACCCAGGCTATTACCTCACGGGAGATGCAGGCTACATGGATGAAGAGGGTTATCTCTACATTATGAGCCGCATCGATGACATCATTAACGTTGCGGGTCATCGTCTCTCTACTGGGCGGTTTGAAGAGGTGCTGTGCCAGCATCCCGATGTGGCCGAAGCCGCCGTGATTGGTGTTGATGACAAATTAAAGGGCCAAGTGCCATTAGGCTTAGTGGTACTTAAAAAGGGCGTGACTATTACGGATGAGGAGCTGCATAAGCAGTTAATTGCACTCGTTCGTCAAGAAATTGGTCCCGTTGCATCCTTTAGGTTGGTGAGCGCGATTCAAAAGCTGCCGAAAACCCGCTCGGGTAAAATCCTGCGCGGCACTATGCGTAAAATTGCCGATAATCAGCAATATACGGCGCCAGCGACCATTGAAGATCCGCAGACCCTCGATTTAGTCCGCACGACCTTAACCCGCATGGGCTATGCCGATGCTTTAGTGGGCTAGAGTGAGCGGCTCAAGTTAACGACTTAAAAAGTTAAGATCGTCAAACAAAAGAGCAAGCGATAGTCTTTTTTGATTATCGCTTTCTTATTTAGATTTAGACGAATGCTTAGAGCACTTGCCCTTATTCGTCACATTTTGGTAGTCTAGCCTGCATTCTTAATAGAGCTTTGCGTCGACAGTGCACTATTAAGGCTAAGGCGCCGGATCTTAAGCGGTACTGCGGACATTCATTATCCTTATTGCTTTTGACCCATTAACATTTCACAACGGCTTAGGGACGACCCTAAATACGCCGATATCAATTTGGGGACGACCCCGTATGGGAGTTCTCTATGAGCTGGTTACTGTTAATTCTTGCTGGACTTTTTGAAATTGGTTGGGCCATCGGACTCAAATACACCGATGGTTTTACTCGCTTGTGGCCGAGTGTGTTTACTTTGCTCTCCATGGCGTTCAGTGTGTTGCTACTGGGCCTCGCCGTTAAGCAATTGCCGATAGGCACGGCTTATGGGGTGTGGGTTGGCATAGGTGCCATGGGCACGGCAATTGCGGGCATTATTCTCTTAGGCGAGGGAGTGAGCTTGCTGAAAATCGCCAGCTTAATCCTCATTTTGCTTGGCGTACTCGGCTTAAAACTCGCTCATTAATCAATTTACTTCCCCAAGGAAGAACTTGCCCAAGATGTATACGATTGGTAAAGATGTTTATGAGATTTGGGAATATTCTCCTGAAAAAACAACGCATCTTGATTTGCAATCGAGTTTGCCAATCGTATGCATCGTCTCTTCTCTCTGGTAATTAAGTTACAAAGGCCGATATAATTACTGCTCCAAATTGGTTATTTCTAACCTCTGTGACCCGTGGGAATTATATAATGCAAAACCACAGCAATTTTAATGAGATTGGCGTGATAGGCCTTGGCGTAATGGGTAAAAACCTTGCGCTAAACATCGCCGACAATCAATATCGCGTCAGTGCCTTCGATCTCGATCCTGTTAAAGTCAACGGGGTTTTACAACAAGAAAAACAAGAACGTGTAGGACAGGACCTGCGTATTACAGGCTGTGCTAATCTTTCAGAAATGTTAGCAAGCCTCGCTCAACCCCGTATTCTCGTGCTGTCTGTCCCTGCGGGTGCGCCTGTGGATGGGGTATGCCATGCCCTGATTTCTGCTGGTATCGAAGCGGATGACATCGTAATCGATACGGGCAACAGTCTTTGGACTGACACCGTTGAACGCGAAAAGCGTTATCAAGGCAAATTTATCTTCTTCAGCTCAGCCGTTTCGGGCGGTGAGGTTGGTGCGCGTTTTGGGCCTTCATTAATGCCAAGCGGCGATCTTGGCGCATGGCAACATGTTGCGCCGATTTGGAAGGCTATTGCCGCTAAGGTTGACCCTAAAACGGGGCTGCCGATTGAGCGTTTTGAGCCGGGAAATCCGGTGACCGAAGGCGAACCTTGCACGACCTATATTGGGCCTGCGGGTGCTGGGCATTATGTGAAAATGGTGCATAACGGTATTGAATACGCCGATATGCAGCTGATTTGCGAAGCCTATCAATTAATGCACGATGGCTTAGGCATGAGCGCAGCGCAGGTAGGTGAGGTGTTCGAACGCTGGAATAAGGGCAGTTTAAACAGTTATCTGATGGGGATCAGCGCCGAGGTGCTCAAACAGGCGGATCCGCTAACGGGTAAACCGTTAGTTGAGATGATCCTCGATAAAGCAGGGCAGAAGGGCACTGGACTTTGGACTGCGGTGAGCAGTTTACAAATAGGTTGTCCGGCTCCCACTATTGCCGAAGCGGTTTATGCGCGCGCGGTGAGCACCCAAAAATCCCTTCGTGTTGAGCTCAGTAAAAAGCTTGCTGGCCCCTTATCTCCTGCGATGGATGAAAACCAAAAAGCCACCTTAATCGATGCCTTAGAGAGTGCGCTCTATTGCGCTAAGGTCTGTTGCTACGCTCAAGGTTTCCAACTGATGGCGATGACGGCGCAGGAGCAAAAATGGCAACTCGATTTTGCTGAGATTGCGAAAATCTGGCGTGCGGGTTGTATTATTCGTGCCACCTTCTTGCAATCGATAACCCAAGCTTATCAAGCGGATGCTGACTTAAGTTGTTTGTTAATGGCAGACACCTTTGCAACTACCTTATCAGAAAAACAAACAGCGTGGCGCAGTGCTGTGGCGGCGGCGGTTATGCAAGGGATCCCAGTGCCTTGCATTAGCTCGGCACTGGCCTATTACGACAGTTATCGCAGTGAGACCTTGCCAGCTAATTTGCTCCAAGGACAACGGGACTTTTTTGGTGCCCATACTTTTGAACGTTTAGATAAGCCAGCCGGTGAGAAATACCATTTAGATTGGAGTGCCACAAACAGAGTTTTAATTAAACTCTAGATAAAATAATTGAATAGCCCCTAGAAATAGGGGCTTTTTTATTGGTCGTATCTGTTTAATAACTCAAATTTGTTTTATAAATGTTAATGATTCGACAGTTTAACCGTTTGTTATTCTATATTTTGGGACGGTTTAATTTTGCTATTTTAATATTTTTAAAGAATTTGAAGATTCAAAATGTAAAAATTTATGTAATTTAAACAGTTTGTTGTCTTGTAATTTTAAAAAGCAAATAAAATTATTATTTTTTTGTTTTTAATCTATTTTTTGATGTCTTATTTATTGTCTGTCTTTATCTGTTCTTAATTTTATCTGCTGATAAAATAATCGAATAAACCTATTCAGTCTTTCATTCTGTTTATATTTGTTTTCATAATTATTTCCTTTGTGTTAAATCTTTGCTTCCCATTTGATGCTTGTATTTTATAAGAGATCATAGGGTATAACTAAAATAACAGAACTTAATGCGGAATAATCTTAATCAACATTATCACGCCAAATTAAGTTGTAATAAGTAATGAGAAGAAGGAATGTCTATTATGCGTATGTCCATTGTTGCATTAAGCATCACGGCGGCCTTATTGGCTGGCTGTGGGAGCGATGATAAGAAGACTCCGGCACCTGTGCCTAAAGTGAATACTGCCCCGACCACCGCGGATATGACTGTTGATGTGTCACAGTCGATTCTTTTTACTGGAAAACTTGAGGGGACGGATGCCGAAGGTGGTTTAACTTATTCTTTAGTGGACCCTGCCGATCTCAAACTCGGCACCTTTACGCTAGTCAATAAAAGCACGGGTGAATTTACCTATGCATCTGATGCCAATGAAGGGACAGAGGTGGTTCGGTTCAAAGTCTCCGATGGCCAATTACAGGCTGAAGCCAATCTGACAATCAATATTAAGCATGGCGATCCACTCTTTACCTACCAATGGCATTTAAAAAACACTGGGCAGAATGCTTTTGCGGCTAACCGCGGTGTTGCCGGTGAAGATATGAATGTGAGCGGTGCAATTTCAGATAATGCTATGGGACAAGGCGTGATTGTCGCGGTGGTCGATAGCGGCTTAGAAATTGCTCATCCAGATCTAACAAATAACACTGTAAATGGTGGTTCATACAATTTAATTACAGGTACTGTTGATCCAACACCTTTCTCTGGGTCTGCTACAGCAGCTCATGGTACAGCAGTAGGAGGGATTATTGCTGCAGAAGGTTGGAACGGTATTGGTGGTCGCGGTGTGGCACCTAAGGCAAAATTAATAGGCTTTAACTTTTTAGATGAAGATCCAACGGGTAAAGTGACAAACGTACAAACATTTGAAAACTTTGCTAAATCCCACGGTGCCAGTGCCTATAGCGATAGTGCACGCGTTTTTAACCAAAGCTATGGTTACAGCGTGCCATTCCCTCATGGGTTTGATGAGGATGAAACCGAAGTTTATCAAGATATTGCAACGCAAAGCTTCGATGGCAAAGGCAGTATTTTCGTTAAGTCCGCGGGTAATGGGTATGACTACTATCGTTTCCGTACTTTCTGGTTACCGGGAGATTACTTCACGGCAACGACGGAAAATCCCGCTAACCACGGCTTACCTTTCCATAATTCCAACATGTCCTCTGACAATGCTAACGTTTATAACTTAGTTGTTAGTGCAATTAATGCTAAGGGTAAACTTTCTAGCTATTCATCCGTGGGCTCGAATATTTTTGTCACAGCACCTGGTGGTGAGTATGGTGATAATGATCCTGCGATAGTTACTACCGACTTTATGGGATGTGTGAAGGGCTCTGCAATCGCAGAAGATAGACCAAGCACGCCATTCCACGGTGGTTTAAACCCGTTAAACCCCAATTGTGATTACACATCGACAATGAACGGTACCTCGTCTGCGGCACCTAACACTTCGGGAGCTGTCGCTGTCATTATGAGTGCTAATCCAGATCTCACTTGGCGTGATATTCGCTATATTTTGGCAAAGACAGCTACCAAAGTTGATGCGGATATTGCGCCTAAAACCGTGACCATTGGTGAGGGTGAAGGTGCGCCAGTGTATGCGGCTATCCCTAGTTGGTTACAAAACGCGGCGGGTTTTTCATTCCATAACCTCTATGGTTTTGGTCGAGTGAATTTAACTGAAGCCGTTAAGCTCGCCAAATCCTATGCACAGGACTTAGGTGACTATGTCGTAACCGAGTGGCAAGCAAGCGCAGCGCTCACCAAAGCGATTCCCGATGCCGATATTAATGGCGTGACGGATACCCAAGTAGTCGCTGACGATTTAGTGATTGAAGCCGTGCAAATTGAGCTGACTGCCGATCACCTGCGTCTACCGGATTTAGCGGTAGAGCTGATTTCGCCTGCAGGTACTAAGAGTGTGTTGATGACACCTTATAACGGTTTAGTTTACCAAGGGGTGATGGATAAGAATGATCCGGATGATCTTGTTAAAGGCTATGATGCAACACCTATGTTATCAAATGCCTTCTATGGCGAATCATCAAAAGGTGAATGGACAATCAAGCTAATTGATGTGAATAGCGGTAGCTATCGATTTGTTAAATACGATCAAGGCTATATCTCAATCCCTAACGAAGCCGATGGCAAACTGAAAGGTTGGTCAATTCGTTTCCATGGCCATGCCGCCAAGTCTGCATCTTAAGGAGTAACCAATGAAAGCGTTAAATTTATCATTAGTAGCTGTTGCACTTTCACTGTCAGTTCAAGCAATGGCACATGACAAGATCGAACTCACTGAACCTCAAGCTGAGTCTAAAGGTGTTCAAGTGAGCCGTGCCGAGTTTCTCGGTTTAGATACACCCTACTTTGTTAAAACTGAGACAGGGATTAAACAGGCTAAGCAATTGGTTAAAGGGCAGAAAGTGGTGACTCAATCGGGTAAACCCTTTGCCGAAATGACCGGAAAGTTAGTGGTTAAGCTAAAACCAGGTGTATCAGCCGATGATTTTGCTAAGACTCACGGTTTAAAAGTTGATTGGCAGAATGACAATAACTTATTGCTGCTTGCCGCCGAAGAAGGTACTGATTTAATTGGCTTAATTCAAGCGGTTAAAGCCTCGCCTGAAGTGGAGCGTGCTAAGTTAGATCGCGCACTCGCCAAGCAAGAAATTCAGTAAGCCATTTAGCGAAGTTAAAAGGTGAATAAAGGGCCGCAAGGCCCTTTATTATGAGTTAATTATTAATATGAGCCTATTAATATCAGAGGCTTTATCGTAAAACGACCAATAATATAACCGCTTAGCGCTAAACTATCTGGTTCACGATGGGTTTACAGATTACAATCTGCTTTTATGCCTTGGGGCCGTGCTTCACTCGGTTTTAGCGCATGATTACCATGGACCATATTTGCATTATTCCATGTACTTTTTCCATACGAGTGGTTGCATTGTTCAGCCCGAAGGTCTCACCAACTCAAGTCTCAATATGAACTACTGGAATAGCGATAACTTTGAAGGATTAAAGTCGATAGGGACTCAGTATTCGGCTCTGAAGGGGTATGAACTTTTTGGCCAATATTGTCTGCAAAAAGAGCAAGGACTAAAGAAGCAAGCGATTGCGACGGTGAACACATTTGTGTCGCACTGTAAGAGCCAATCTTTGACTAAGCAAAGGCAAATAGCTGAAGAACTATCATCCTTAGGTTATTGGCAGCGTGAAACACACCAGCAACTCGCTTATCCTCTTATCGTACTGCTTAAAGGTGTGCTAACCCAATGGGCAGTAGATGAGCCCAATAATCCCATTCCCCACAAATGGTTAGGCTATATTGGTGAGGATATCGCCTCCTATGAAAGGGCGTTGGCGCTTGAGCCTAACGATGAAATTTGTCTTACTCAAGTTGCGTTGGCCCATTTAAACAGTGTCGATTTTCAGACCCACCATTTATCTGAATCTGTATTGTTGGGCGATATAGTGCGAGCAAAAGACTCACTAGCGTCAGCACACACATTAATCGAGCGATTACAAACGCAGGAGAGTAAATCAAGGCTGCAAAACAGGCATGATTATTACCAGTCAATGATAAATTGCTGGGAGGAGTATTCCACTCATACTGTGGCTGAGTCGTTTCCGGATTGGTGCGCCGCTAAAGGCGAGCAGTTTGATTTTTGGTCAATTATTTATTATCGGCGCTGAGTTAATTGCTTGTTGGATTGCATGACTGAGTAATATGTGAAGCAAATTGCGTCATCGCGGCTGCAAATTACGCGATAAAACAACAATAGGCTTTTACTGAATAAGCATGATGAAAACCGTATGAGAGTGTCACGCGCATTTATTTAAGTGCTCCTTTAGGCTGAACTGTTAGCTTCTATCAAGGCAGCCAGCCTTCAAAATATGACTGATTAACGAATGTCATATTCAGATTACATATACAGATTACATATACAGATAGTGTGATATCAAAAGAGGTCAATTATTAGCTTGGCTTAACGGCTAGTTGCACTAAATTGTCCCATAGCGCCTGTGCCACAGGGCCTAGTGGCGAGTGGGGCGGCCGCATCACATAGTAATCAAGTTGGATCAGGTTTTGTCTTTCTTGTAGTTCAAGCTGTTGTAAGCTTCCTTCTGCGATGGCTTCTTCGACCATATAATAGGGAAGTTTTCCCCATCCCATCCCTCCTTGAATAAGCATTTTCTTCGTATAAAAATCATTCACATACCAACGGCGCTGCCCAGCTTGCACCCCAAATTCGATATTGGCGGTGCCAGTGCCAGTATCTTGGATCACAATTTGGTACTCGTTCACCAATTGCCTTACATGACTTAGGTGGGGATAACGGCTCAGTAAACGGGGGGAAGCAACATCCAATAAACTCCCTGAAAATAAATAACCAAGCTCATAATGGCTTGAGCGAAGCAGCTCAATACCGCCAGCTGAAATCGCAATATCGGCTTTGCCTTGATTTAGGGCTTCAAGTGCCCCGGTTAAATACTCTTGTTTAAGAATAATTTGTGTATGTGGAAACTCATTTTGTGTGCGCTCTAACATCGGCAAGATTCGAGCAAGATTAAAGGATGCCTCAAAGGCTAAGGTGATACTGGCCTCGTTACCTTTGGCTAAATGCTTGGCCACTTGGCGCATTTCCTGCGCTTCATTCAGTACGCGCTGGGCGTATTGCAATAGCTTTCGTCCCTCTTGGGTCAGTGCTAACCGATAACCTTGGCGGTCGAACAGCACTACATCTAGCTGGGATTCCAATTGTTTAATGCTCTGACTGATCGCCGGCTGGGTCTTATGGAGTTTGTCACTGGCGGCCTTTAGCGAGCCAGCGAGGGCGACGGTATTGAACATCAGCAGTTGTTCTAAGGTCATGGCAACACCCTTAAACAAATAAAGAATTATTTTAGAAGATGTTAGATATTATTCCATATTTATTTATTTTTTGTGGGCGCATAATCTCGCCATATGACAGTAGTGGGCACAAAATACGAGCCCACTACTTTGCGTTTAGGATACTGTTTAGTAAGAGTTTATACGGAATTAGGTCTAAAAGTGATGAGTAATGAGGTCGTTATGTCAATCAATCAATTATGTTTTGCCAAAGGTGAAAATAAAACCGCGGCTGAGGCTGACCCTCAAAAACTCTTTGTCTGTGCCAATACCTTAAATCGTGCGGCGGCTTTGGTAACGCTCGCCATGAGCATAGTGTTTTTATTCTCGGGCATGGGTAAGTTACTCAGCGTGCCGTTTTTCCATGCGCCCTTTAGCGTGATGAATTTACCAACGGGTTTTGGCTACTTTATCGGTGTGATTGAAGTGCTGGGTGCCATTGGCATTGGCTGGCGTGAATCTCGAGTCCTGTCGGCAACAGCATTACTGTCGGTGATGATGGGGGCCATTTACTACCACTTTAATTACGAAACCACCCTGAGCGCGCTACCCGCATTGTTATTATCTGCCTTGCTTTTTTTAATCATCAAGTTAGATGAAACCGTCGATAGATTAGTGCGTTTTCAACGTCAGCTGGTGGACATAAAAGCGGTTTTCTGATTTTGGCCGCCGCGCAGACAAGTTTCAATTTACAAGTGACAACTCACGGTTTAATCAAGAGACATTTACTATGACGTACGCGAACTCGGCTCAAATGCCAGTGCTGTTTGTTCCCCATGGTGGCGGGCCTTTACCATTACTTAATGATGCAAATCATCGGGAATTACGGTCATATTTATCCAAGGTGGCAGAGACTATTCCCACGCCCAAGGCGATTGTATTAGTTACCGCCCATTGGGAAGAGGCGCAGGTGACACTGTCGAGCCATTCTCATCCTGGTATGCTGTTCGATTACTATGGTTTTCCCCCTGAGGCTTATACGCTTTCTTATCCTGCACCCGGTGAGCCGCAGCTTGCGGAAACCATTGCCAGTTTACTTAAGGCAAGCGGCATTGAGGTACGGTTGGATAATCAACGCGCCTTCGATCACGGCACCTTTGTGCCACTTAAGTTGATGTATCCTGAGGCCAACATTCCTGTGGTGCAAATGTCCTTAGTGCAGCATCTGGATCCGAGTGCCCATATTGCTATCGGTGAAGCATTGGCATCATTACGTACCCAAGGGGTGCTGATTGTGGGGTCTGGCATGTCGTTTCACAATATGCGCGCGTTTTTCTCCGGCGATCCTAAGGTGTTGCCTCGCAGCCAAGCGTTTGATACTTGGTTAACCGATGTAGTGACATCAGGCGATAACCACGCCAAGGCACAATTAATCGATTGGCAATCAGCGCCAGAGGCGCGTTTTAGTCACCCAAGGGAAGAGCATTTAATTCCTTTACATGTGTGTTTTGGGGCGGCGCATTTACAGACGCCAAAAGCCACGCATCAATTTAGTGGCGTGTTATTTAACACGGCAATCTCGGCTTATCTCTGGTCTTAATTTGTCCCTAAAAGCAAAAGGTTCATCATGTTGTGCGTTTGGCGCATCATGACGAACCTTTTTGTATTTTTAGCCTTGTCTATTTTAATCTAGCCAATTGGTGGCTGGCTCTTACTCAGTAATGGGGACAACTCTGAGATGTTGGTATTCCAGCTTAAGCGGTAAACACCAGTCCCACACTGAATAGGGTACTGAAAATCATAGTAAGTTTTGCTGTGCGTCCCAATAGTGGATTAAGCGCCTCACCCGATACAGCATAGAAATCGCTACTGAGTTTACGGGCGATAAGCAGAGATAAACCCGCCAACAATACCGGTAATCCAGGCAGAATGCCCAGTAAGAATCCCGCGATCACTAAACCAAAGGGTAAGTAAATTAAGGCTTGATACAAGACTTTGGCCTGTGCCTCGCCAATCCTCACGGCTAGGGTATGTTTGCCCGCTTGGGTGTCGGTGCGAATATCGCGGGTGTTGTTAACTAACATAATGGCGGCGTTAAATAAGCCAATCGCACAGCCAAGTAGCCACGCATTCAAATTAGTATCACCTGCCTGCAAATAATAACTGCCGACCACAGCCACTAAGCCAAAAAACACAAAGGCGGCAACTTCGCCTAGCCCGTGTGAGGCTAAAGGATAAGGACCGCCGCTGTAGCCGAGGGCGCCTAAAATCGCCGCCGCCGCTAAAATCGCTATTGGCCAACCACCGTGCCAAATCAAATAGGAACCTACTGTTAACGCGAGTAATAAGCAGAAGATCATCGCATTACGTACTTTATAGGCTGGGATCATCCCGCTTTGTGTCACGCGAACTGGGCCAATACGTTCGGCAGTATCGATACCATTTTTAAAATCAAAATAGTCATTGGCGAGGTTGACAGCGATCTGCAATAAAATCGCGCACAACATCGATGTCACGGCAATTAACCAACTGAAACGCTCAAGGTGCAGCGCCAGAATATTACCAATTAACAGGGGACCGATTGCCGCGGGTAAGGTGCGAGGTCTGATGGCTAAAATCCAAGGATTCATGATGTCTAGTCGTTATCTAAAAAGGAATGAGTAGTGAACAGCGCCATAGCATAACAAGAAATTACCCTAAAGTGAGTACTATCTAATACACGCATGTAATAGAGTTTGAATTGGCGCACAGATGTTTCGCGGTTAGGGAAAAGATTTGCCGCCAATGTCAAAGAAAATCCACATTGTCTGTGCTTTTATAGTTTATGCCGTTTACCCGTATGTCATTGGTAAAGCCAGTAACTTAACGCTGATTGAGCCTTGAGTGTAAGGCAAGTCATCGGGCTTAGCTGCCGGAGAATGAGCACGTCACCTTTATGTCAATGATAAGGATTCGATAGGATGCGTTTCGATAACCAAGTGGCGTTGATCACCGGAGCTGGCGCTGGGCTAGGGAGAGCCTATGCCATTATGTTGGCAGAGCGGGGCGCCAAAGTGGTGCTTGTCGACCAACCTAAGGTGTCCTCTAAACGCCCAAAACACCCAGATGCTGACTATAGCAATGATGAATTGCGCCAAACCCATGAGACGATTTTAAAACTCGGGGCCGAGTGCCTTTGCTTTGAGGTGGATGTCAGTCAACAGATGGATGTTAAGACTATGGTGAATAGCTTGCTTCAATGTTGGCAGGGCGTGGATATATTAATCAATAATGCCGGTGTTTATGGTGCTCGTCCTTTTGAGCATATTCAACAAGCTGAGTGGCAGCGGCAGTTTGATGTTGATGTTAATGGCAGTTTTTATCTGACTCAAGCAATATGGCCAGCGATGAAAGCACAGGGCTATGGTCGGATTTTGATGACAACGGGGGTTTCGGCACTCTTTGGTGATTTACACCAAGTTGCATTCAGTGCCGCCAAGATGGCTTTAGTGGGAATGGTAAACAGCCTATCGATAGAGGGCGAGCAATATAACATTTATATCAATAGCTTATGCCCTCAGGCATTAACGGCTATGACTCGAAAGCATTTAGCTCCTGCGATTCAACCGCTATTTTGCTTTGATACGCTGACTGCGACCGTGGCGTTTTTAGTGAGTCCAAAGGCCCCTAATGGTCAGCATTTATTGGCGGGCGCTGGCAGTGTCAGCCACGGCAGATTCGCTGAGTTTCAGTCTATCTACTTTAGTGAGGGACAATGTACGCCCGATAAACTCGTGAAATATTGGTCAGAACTTCACAATGCCTTTCCGGTTAATTTACATTCCTGTGGTGAGGATAAAGTGTTGGCTTGGTCAAAGCAGAGCGCTCTTGAGCATCATATAAAAATTGAGTAGTTCGGCGTGCGTTTTGTTAAATCGTTAACAAACACCATGCCAAGTGACTCCCTACTGGTCAGCCCTAGTCGAACTGGGTTACCCTTGGGTATTCATTGCTAATTTTCCGTAGGATCCCATGAGTCAGGTATTAGACGATCTCTTATCATTATTATCCCTTGAGCAAATCGAAATCGGGCTGTTTCGCGGTCAAAGTCAAGACCTAGGATTTGGGCATGTGTTTGGTGGGCAAGTCATGGGACAGGCCTTGAGCGCGGCTAAGCAAACCGTACCAGCAGAGCGGCAAGTGCATTCGCTTCACTCTTATTTTTTACGCGCAGGAGATGAGAAGTTACCCATAGTGTATGAAGTTGAAAATATGCGCGATGGAGGCAGCTTTAGTGCTAGGCGGGTGAGTGCAATACAAAAGGGCCGGCCGATTTTTCATATGACCTGTTCCTTCCAAGAACCCGAGGTGGGTTTTGAACATCAAGCACAGATGCCGCAGGTGCCTGGCCCTGAAGGTTTATTAAATCAAAATGAGTTGGCTATGACCTTAAGGGATAAAGTCCCAGCAAGGATCCTTGAAAAGTTTATGGAAGACGCGCCAATTGAGATGCGCTTAGTCAACCCTCTGCATCCCTTCGCACCTAAAGAAACCGAGCCATATCGCTATGTGTGGCTAAGGGCGAATGGTGCAATGCCAACAGATAGTCATATCCATGAATATTTACTAGCCTATGCCTCTGACTTTAATTTTTTAGTCACGGCGGCTCAGCCCCATGGCGTGTCGTTTTTAACCCCGGGCATCCGCATGGCAACCATAGATCATGCGATGTGGTTCCACCGACCCATTAATATGGGAGAATGGTTGCTCTATAGTATCGATAGCCCAAATGCCAGTGGTGGGCGTGGGTATGTCCGAGGACAATTTTTTAATCAGCAGGGCGAGCTTGTCGCATCGACGACCCAAGAGGGGCTGATCCGTATGGTAAAAGGAAGCTAATATGTTACTGAAATTAAAAATATTTATTCTATTCTGTTTAAGCTCATTGACGATGGCTGGTTGCGTAACGGTACAACCTGAACCACCCATTATCATCAATGGTGCGGCGGGTTATTTAGAGAAAATTATCTTGCCACAAGGCAGTGAAATTACTATTGCCATTATCGATTTGAATACTCCGGGGGCCATTATTGCTCAAAAAAGCTTTAATATCGCCCGAGCGCCTGTGCCATTTAAGTTCTTATTACCCGCGCAATCAATCGATAAACGTATTAATTATGGCGTAGTGGCTATGATCAAGTACCAGGACAAGGTGATTTTCCAGACCTATGATCGTTTCCCCGTGATTAATAATGGTAAATACACCACTGAAGTATTGATGAAGGCGGTGATGATTAATCAGTAAAGCATGTGTTATTTTAAAAGCCCTTTTCGTAAGGGCTTTTTTTTTGTAAATCGCGATTATTTTTTATTTCCTATCTCGAGCTTAATATCATTCATCTTGTTTGGTGTAGGGGTATTCGGTAACGTTGATGGCATAATGCGATTATTTATTGCGTTTATCATATGTGATTTTTAGCTATTTGAAATTATTTCATCTATAAATTTAAGTTGTTTTCTTATCTTTTAATCAGAATGCATAACTGTTAATTCTCTCTTGATTCTCTATGCTACTTAATGGCGATAGATAACTTGTCTTTTATTTTTAAGTAGTTGCTAAAATTCCTTTTGTTTAAGTAAACAGTTTGCCATTCGATTATGTTTTAAAAATCGATTTTTTATTGAGTATGGCATGCTTATTAACTGTTTTTATGGGTAATTGTTCCGTTAATAAGGTGTTTCAATATGTATCACTCCGTGTTAAAACGCTGAGCTGAAGTTCTATTGGTAACAGAAATTTAATCGATTCCTGTACTGAATAAATATTAAAAATTGAACTTTATAGAAATAAATCGATATAGCGAAGGAAGCGACAATGAAAACAAAAATTGCATTAGCAGTGTCTATGGCTCTGCTGTCATCTGCAGCAAATGCACAGACAGTATTATCTCCAACGGGTGAAACAATACAGTTAGATATTCCAGCCGAATTATCAAATGACTCAACTCGAGGCAGATTAACCGCAGTTAATAACCAAGATGTAAAATTTATTCCTGAACCAGAATTTGCCGAAGGTGAGCATACTTATATTGTTCGCTTACGTGACAGTGCTGTCGCGAATTATCAAGGGGAGATTCCTGGCTTCAAAGCAACTAGCCCACAACATATACAGTCGACCTCACAGGCAAAAGGCACAGGAAAGACTGGCAATGTTAAACTTAACGCCGCGGCTCCTGAGGTGAAAAACTACGTTAGTTTCCTTAAGGTTAAGCAAGAGCGCTTTTTGACGAGTGCCAGCGCAGCGATTGGTATACCGCTAGAGCCATTAACCACCTACCAATATGCACTCAATGGTATCGCTGTGCGTATGACGCAGGCGCAAGCGATAAAAATGGCTGAACTACCAGAGGTGATTTATATCGAACGTGAGCGTATTGAGCAGCTTGAGACCGATGTGAGTCAGGCACTGATCGGCTCCCCAAAGGTGTGGGACGGTAGTGCTACTGGTACCAAGGCAATGGGTGAGGGCGTGGTTGTGGCGATCATCGACTCAGGGATTAACTCTGATCATGCCTCGTTTGCCGATATTGGCGGGGATGGTTATGACCATACAAACCCCTTAGGCCAAGGGATTTATATTGGTGATTGTAAAACCGATTTTGCCAGCATGTGTAACGATAAGCTGATTGGTGTGCGTAGTTACCCCGAAATCACCGATATCTATGACGACGAAAAGATTTTTGGTGCGACGCCTCCCGCTAAAAATGGTGAAGACTACGGTGGTCATGGCTCGCATGTGGCCAGCACCGCGGCAGGGAATATCTTGCTTGATGTGCCTTATGTTGATGGAGAGGTTGGTAAGCTAGAAGGTGATGGTATCGCAACTGGCTTAAAGTTTGCGCAAATCTCTGGTGTGGCTCCCCATGCAAACATTATTGCATATCAAATCTGTAGACCTGGGGATGCGGGTGACAAGTATTCTGGTTGCCCGACAGTACCGATTCTGAAAGCCATAGATGATGCGATTAAAGATGGCGTGGATGTGATTAACTTCTCCATCAGTGGTGGCGGTAATCCATGGAATAGTGCAACTGAACAGGGTTTTTTAGCGGCGCGTAATGCGGGTATTTTTGCTGCCGTTGCAGCAGGGAATACGCGCCCAGCAACCGCAACCAGTGCTGCAATCACCCAGTCACCTTATTCGACTCCCAAAAATGCCCCATGGTATACCTCGGTGGCTAACTCGACTCACAATCGTGAAGTGGTACGTGAGCTGGAATTTAATGGTAAGACATTTGAATTCACCCCTGGCTCTGGCCCTGTGCAAACCGAAGTGATTAAAGGACTTCCTGTGTTTGCTGGCTCTGTCGATGCGACCAATGTGGAAGGTTGTAAAGTCTTCCCCGCCGATGCCTTTAAAGACAAAATAGCGGTCATTAAACGGGGAACATGCGATTTTACAACTAAAGTATCGGGTGCATTAGCTGCGGGTGCTAAAGCGGTGATCGTCTATAACCGAGATGGCGAAGGCAATGATCGTTTAAAAATGGCTTCCCTCGAGACATTAAATATACCAGCGGTATTTATTGGTAATACCGATGGCGTTGCCTTAATCGAGGCCATGGCCGCCAATCCTGCTGTAGAGTTAACTTTAACCCCGACACCGCAAGCGATTAGCCGTGAGGCCGATGTGTTATCGGCTGGCTCACTGATTGGCCCAAATGCGACCAATGATGTGATTGTGCCTTCGGTGGCCGCGCCTGGTTCGGATATTTACGCCGCTTATTCTGACCAACAATTTGGTCATGATAAAACGGGTACAAATCCTGCCGACTTTACCCTCATGTCGGGCACTTCAATGGCAAGTCCCCATGTTGCGGGTGCTGGCACGCTGTTAAAGTCGCTGCATAAAGATTGGACGCCGGACAATATCCGCTCCGCATTAATGCTGACTGCAACGACCGCTCAGGCGATGAAAAAAGCCGATGCTAAAACCGTTGCTGATCCGTTTGACGTGGGTGCTGGCCGTATTCGTGTGGATTTAGCCGCTAAAGCGGGTTTAGTGATGGATGAAAGCGCACTGAACTATGAAATTGCAAATCCCTTATTGAACGGCGATCCTCGTAAGCTCAACGTGCCTAGTATGGCTGATTCTCGTTGTGTCAATACCTGTACTTGGACCCGTACCGTAACCGCAACCCAAGATGGTAGCTGGACGGCGAAGGGCCAAGCGGTGACCGATAAGCTGGCACTAACGGTATCGCCTGAAAGCTTTACCCTGAAAAAAGGTGCGAGCCAAACCATTACTGTCACCGCCGATGTAACGCAAGTGGGCGCAGATTGGGGCTTTGGCAACTTAGTGCTCGAGTCAGCTAACTACCCTACGGCGACTATGCCGATTGCGGCTAAGATTGGTAAGCGTAACCTGCCAAACTTGGTGAGCATTCAAGCGACTCGTAATGCGGATGAGATCACTCTTGAAGGCTTAAAGGCGGTGGATTTTGCTAGCGTTGGCGCCGAAGTGACAGGCCTCAAGCTAAGCCAAATCATGGAGTCAAGCGTGAAGCAAGACTCGAATAATGCTTCATATACAGATGATCTTGAAGATGGCGTCAAAGTGTTTAAGTTTGACGTTAATGAAAATGCACTGTATTTCCGAACCTCAATTAGCTACACCACATCGCCCGATCTTGATATGTATGTGCTACTCGATAAAAACGATGGCAGCAAACTTGCGCGAGCGGGCTCATCAGCCAGAGATGGTTCACAGGAAAGTGTCTTACTCAATAATCCGGTTAAGGGCACTTATTACGTCATTGTACAAAACTATACTGCTTCAACAGCCACGGCTGATGATGTGTTTGGTTTAAAACAATTGACCCTCTATGACACGGCTGAGGATAACCTCACTGCGACGCTTTCTGGCGATACCAATGACTTTGACGTTAAGCTGACGTGGAAGGATGCGCTCAAAGTCGGTGACGATGGTTTAGCTATGCTGACCTTCACCACTGGTGATGACAAAGTGGCACCAGTGAAGCTCCCCGTCGTCTTTGAACGTGTCGGTGATGATGTGCTGTCGCCTCTGGGCAATACGCTGAGCGGTCAGTTAACACCGGGCGTGGCTAAGATGATGAAAACCCGTATCGAAGCCAATAAAACCCAAGTAACACGTGTTTATAACTTAGAAGCTATGCTGCCTGAAGGCCATGAAGTGGCTAACATCAGCCATGACGGTAAGCAAGATGGCAATAAGATCACTTGGACGATCGAGATGCCATCGGGCGCTGAAGCGAAAGACATCAGTTTTGAGCTGGTTCCACGTAAGGCAGGTGTTGATAATGAGTTAAGCCTGTCGAACAAGGTCAATAACGCGTCGTCAGAAACCTTGACTCAGCGCTATCAGTTTGATGTTGCGGAAGTGGCGCCTGTGGCTAAGGTTGAAGCGCCAACCGCAGTCCAAGAAGGTAAGCCGCTGTTTATCGATGCTAGTAAATCATCGGATGCGAACAATGATCCGCTGACCTACAAATGGACTCAGTTGGGCGGCGCGAGCTTTAACTTTGACCCCGCCGCAGCCAAATTAAACTTAGTGGCGCCAAGTGTGGATGGCGCGGCACAAACTGTTTCATTCCAACTGACGGTATCCGATAACCACGGCAACAGCGATTCGAGCTTAGTGTCGGTATCGATTACCGATACTCCGCCGAAGAAGGATGACGGTGGTGCTTTAGGCTGGCTTAGTTTATTACTGCTGCCATTTGCCTTTGGTCGCCGTAAACAGCGCTAACTTATTATGAGTTAAGCTATTTCACCTTAATTATTAGGTGACGTATAAAAAGGGCCGAGCAATCGGCCCTTTTCATTGCTTGTGTTAGCGGTTTTTCATTAAAAACTCCACAAAGGCGCGGTCTGCTTGGCTGACGGGGCGCTGCTTTTTCCACGCGATATGCAGATTTAAAAACACTGGTGGGTCAAAGGGTTTGGCGAGAATGTCGTCTTTTGGACTGATGGCCATTTCGAGCACGCTGGTGATACCAAATCCCTGCGACACAATTTGTTTGATCAAGTTAATCAGATTGGTCTCAAAGGCAATATTGGGCTTTTTACCCAAGTCTTTTGCCTGAGAGAGGATCCACTCGCGGTGAAAATAGCCAGTTTTGAACATCACCAGTTCATGGTCAAAGAAGTCGTTTAAGCTCACGGCAGGATGATCAGCAAGTGGATGCTCGGCGCCCATGGCGATCACCATCTGCTCACGGATCAGTAATTGGCTATCAAAATCACTCTGTAAATCTTGGGCAGTAATGATAGCAATATCCACTTCTTCCTGTTGTAACATCCGCAGCGCGTCACGGGTACCGCCTTCGAACAGTGACAGCTTTAACTCGGGATATTGATGGCGAAACGCCATAAGGCGTGAGGGCAGATAGAAGGAGCCCAACATACCCGGCACCGCAATCCGCACTTCCCCTGAGGTCAAATTTGCCATGGCGCGGATTTGCGCTTCGGCCTGCTTGATTTGTTTTAGGATTAACGTGGCATGTTGGTGCAGTACTAAGCCTTCGGCGGTGAGTGCGAGGTGCTTGTCATTCTTATTACTGGTGCGATTAATCAGTGTCACTCCAAGTGACTGTTCAAGCCGTTTAATACTTTGGCTCAGGGCAGGCTGCGCCATATTGAGCTTCTTGGCTGCAGCGGTAAAACTGCCAGTATTAGCAAGTGCATCTAAGTGTTTAAGTTGGCGTATATCCATGGTGTGAGCCTTTTGCTTGTGATGCACGCTTACGCGCGACAATTTGCGATAACCATGTCAGTTATAAAAATTTACCATAACAAAAATCAATAATGTCGATATAAATTATCTATTATTGTTATGTTATGCCCAGTGCTAACCTTTGTCTATTCTTAGAGTGAGGCGTTATAGAGGCTAAAAGTGCAAGCCGTGTTAGACACTATTATCGACAATAAACAACGTGATACCCGACTGATGTGGGCCCTGTGTGTGGCTTCCGTGGTGGTATATATCAATCTGTATTTGATGCAGGGCATGTTACCGCTGATCGCCGAGCATTTTTCTGTGCCTGGCTCGCAGGCTACGCTCATTCTCTCTGTGACCAGTTTTTCATTGGCGTTTTCGCTGTTAATTTATGCGGTTGTGTCCGACAGAATTGGCCGGCATACGCCGATTGTGGTGAGTCTTTGGTTATTGGCATTGTCGAACCTGCTGCTGATTTGGGCTGGGGACTTTAATGCGCTTGTGTATGTGCGTTTTTTACAAGGCGTATTGCTCGCTGCGGTGCCTGCCATTGCCATGGCTTATTTTAAGGAGCAACTCTCGCCAAGCACTATGCTCAAAGCCGCGGGCATTTACATTATGGCCAATAGTATCGGCGGGATTGTTGGGCGTCTGCTGGGCGGGTTGATGTCGCAGTTTTTATCTTGGCAGGAGTCCATGTGGCTGCTGTTTTTAGTGACCCTAGCAGGTGTTGCCTTGACCAGTTTTTTATTGCCATCTGGCGCGGATGCTAAGGCGATATCTGGCGGGCAAACCTCGGCGCCTTCAGTCTCAAAACGGGCTCGGTTACTTCAAGATTTTTACGGCTTTAGTCACCATCTAACCGATCCACAAATGCGGTTAGCCTATGCCATCGGTGGGATCACTTTTATGATGATGGTGAATCAATTTAGCTTTATTCAACTGCATTTGATGGCCTCGCCCTACGAGTGGAGCCGCTTTCAAGCGACCTTGATTTTTTTGTGTTACTCCAGTGGTACTGTGGCCTCCTATTTTACCGCTAAGTGGCTGGCAAAATTTGGTCAGCACAAGTTATATCAATGGTCTTGGTGTTTGATGCTGTTGGGCAGTTTATTGACCCTGTTTGATACCACCGCCACCATTTGCATGGGCTTTTTGATGACGGCATGTGGATTCTTCTTAACCCACAGTTGTTGCAACTCTTTTGTGGCGATGCGCGCAAGCCGCGATCGCGCCAAGGCCACTTCGCTGTATCTGTGTTGCTATTACTTAGGCGCCGCTTTGGGCGGACCTTACTTGATGTTATTTTGGCATAAAGCCGAATGGCAAGGGGTGGTGATGGGGTCGTTAACGCTGCTTGCGTTAATTGCATTGTCAATCAGTCGTCTGCGTTATCACCAAACGAAGATGAGCCCAATTGCGGCATAAGCTGCTTTAGTGCTTGACCTAAATACCCATAGATGACTATAAAAGCAAAGGCCAACAATTCAGTGTTGGCCTTTGCTTTTGCAATTAATAAGGTAAAACACCCCCATGACCCAAGCTAAGTTTGTTGAAGGTTCAATTCTTCGCCATATTCTCGTGATGAGTTCAACCGCTGCGGTGGGGATTTCTGCGTTATTTGTAGTCGATTTACTGGATATATTTTTCTTAAGCTTATTGGGCGAACATGAATTAGCCGCGGCTGTAGGTTATGCGGGCAGTATTTCATTTTTTACCACATCAATTGGCATAGGTCTCTCCATTGCGCTCGGGGCCTTGGTGTCTCGCTCTATCGGCGCTAAGGATATCGAATTAGCGAAACGCCTATTACTTAACAGTGCGGTGGTGACCACGATCATTAGTGTGTTGGTCAGCATTGTGGTCACGACTTTTATTCCTGAGTTAGTCACGCTTGTGGGGGCCAGCGGTCATACTGCCGAGCTTGCAGAGAGTTATCTGTATATTTTGGTGCCGTCGCTGCCGTTCATCTGTCTCGCAATGGCCCTTGGTGGTGCGCTGCGTGCCGTGGGAGATGCAAAACTTTCGATGATGTCGACCTTAGCGGGTGGCGGCGTGAATGCTGTGCTGGATCCTATTTTTATTTTCCTGTTTGCGATGGGGATTGAAGGGGCTGCACTGGCATCTGTATTGGCTCGTATTGCGGTATTTATCATCGCGGGGCGTGGTGTTGTGGTCAAACATCAACTCCTTGGCAGGTTTAATCTTCACTATTTTAAAGCCGATCTTAAACCGATTTTCGCCATTGCAGGACCAGCCATACTGACCAACATTGCCACACCAATTGGTAATGCGTTTGTGACCCGGGCAATTGCGGATTTTGGTGATGCTTATGTTGCCGGTTGGGCGGTACTCGGCAGGTTAGTGCCTGTCACTTTTGGGATGATTTTTGCCTTATCCGGCGCTATTGGGCCTATTGTTGGGCAAAACTTTGGAGCAGGACGATTCGACCGGGTGCGCGAAAGTTTAACGAAGGCGATTCAATTTTGTACCTTGTATGTGGTGGTGATGTCGTTACTTTTGTTTTTACTTAAAGCGCAGATCGTCAGTTTGTTTGATATGAAGGGCGATAGTGCGGCACTTATTGAATTTTTCTGCAGCTATATTGCGGTGTTTTTTATCTTCTCTGGGATTTTATTTGTCGCAAACGCCTCCTTTAATAATTTGGGTAAGGCCAAATATTCCACCTTATTTAATGTGGGCAAGGCGACTTTAGGTACCGTTCCCTTTGTGTATATGGGCGCGCAGTGGGGCGGGGTTTATGGGGTACTTATTGGCCAAGTCATAGGCTCAATTCTTTTTGGTATTTTAGGGGTTTGGGTTGCCTATCGTTTAGTTGATAAGGTCGCGTTGACATCGACCGGACATCGTGTTGCTGGCTTAGCAGCCGATGTGGACGAATTGATGACGAATAAGGTGGCACAGAATCTACCGAGTGCAACTAGCCCTCTTTCATCCTCCTGCGCGCAGATGGCACAATTGACGGAAGAGCAAGAAATGGAGCCTGTTATACCCTTTATTGAGCAACAGGATAATGCTAAGCGTTAATGTATGTAGTGACTAGGGCGTGTTGACGTTTCGAGATTAGATTTTGTTCGTTCTGGCAAGCACGTGCTCGCGAAACGAGGAATGATGTGTAGTTATTCTACTCAAATGACGAGTGACAAAGAGCAAGGGCTTGCCAGACGAACCCTTCGGGCAGCATTTGGCTGGCTTTTCTGCCGCGTTATCGTCCGTTTATGTAGAATAACTACACTGCACGGACTTTGCCTTGCATAAAAGCCAGCCACATTGCTGCAAAAATAACCCTGAAACGTCAACAGGCCCTAATAACTGACTATTTAAAATAAAAATGCCACAGTCTGGTGTGGCATTACATATTGGTCTTATTAGCGCATAAGTTTGTTTTTATTAAACAATATTATTGCTCAGTTGTTGCCTCTTGTGGCTCACTTGCTGCTGATTCTATTTCTGCAGCCGCAGCAAGTGCTGCGATCTTGGCGCGTTCAGCCTTAGAGATATAGCCAGATTTTGCGGGTGCGCCAATGGTGGCTGGATCGACTTTATTCAGTCTGGCTTTAGCACGTTTCGCAATTTTTTTGATGATCTTTTGTTTCTTGTTCATAAAGTCTCTAATGTCGTTCGCACCCGCTAAGCGCAGGAATATGAGGCCAATGGCTCAATTGAGGTCGAATTCTAACTTAAATCGCGCAAACTGACCATGTTTTGCTGTATTTTGTGCCGTACTATCGGCATTTTGACTGGATAAATAGAGGGATTAATCTTGTTAACTGACATCACTTTTTTTGAACGCTTTGAACACGATATTTTGATGGGCAAGAAAACGATTACGTTACGTAATGAAGCCGAATCCCATGTGATACCAGGGCAAATCCTCCCAGTGTCTACCTTTGAAACTCATCGTTGGTTTTGTGACATCCAAGTGTTGGAGGTAATGCCAATAACATTGTCTGGACTCACAACACTGCACGCCCAACAAGAAAATATGACCTTACCCGAACTGCACCAGGTGATTGCCGAGATTTATCCCGGCCTTGAACAGTTATATATGATCCGTTTTAAGGTGCTAACAAAATAATAAAGGCTGCGATGCAGCCTTTTTAATGAGTGATGTCAAGCTATCCCGTCATATCATGCTTTGGCTGTCCACGGTAAGAGTTTTTGGGCGATACGATTCGATTCGCCAAGTCGGACTGCGGCGCGGTAACGCATTCTATAGAGGAGTTGATAACACAATGGCACCAAATATAGGCTAGTTACGGTTGAGAAAGACAAGCCGCCAATAATGGCAATTGCCATCGGATAATATGGCGGGCCGCCGCCACCAATTTGGGTATCGCCCATCGCCAGTGGCACTAAACCTAGTACGGTTGTTCCTACTGTCATCAGTACCGGGCGCAAACGGGTAATACACACTTCGCGAATGGTGTCCGACAGCTTATCGAGATCGGGTGTCATTTGGTTGATTTGATCTACCAAGACGATACCGTTATTTACCACGATGCCCATTAAAATCAGGATACCGATCATCGCCATGACCGACATAGGCGTGCCTGTGAGCAGCAACGCCCAAAACACACCCGTTATCGAGAAGAGGATTGAGGTAATAATGGCCGTCGGTAATAACAAGGACTCAAATAGTGCCGCCATCACGATGTAAATCATGGCGATAGCAAGTAACATATTGATTGCCATGATACTTTGATCTTCATCTTGGCGTTCAAAACCGCCCCGTAGCGAATAGTTATAGCCATCAGGAAAACGCACATTCTCCATCACTTGTTTGATCTTAGTTTGGGCTTCCTCTGTGGTGAGATTATCCAAGTTCGCTCCGATAGACAGCGAAGTTTGGCGATTATAGTGCTTGATGGTATCGAATCTAGGTTGGATTTCGATACTGGCAAGGTTATCAAGTGTGTAAAGACGTTGATCGATTCGCACTACCGGCAATTGCTTAAGCTTATCGAGGGATTTTTGCCATTCCTTCTCATAGGCCATTTCGATACGCAGTTCCCCGTTTGGATCGTGCCTAAATGAGCGCAGTGGTGTCCCTCTTAGTGCCATTGAAATGCTGGAAGCTACTTCGTTCAGTTTTAAATCCAGTCTTGCCGCCATTTGCCGATTAATACGGATAACCACTTCCTGTTGAGCACCGTTGACTTCAGAACGTACATCCACTAAGCCTTTGATCGTCGAGAGTAATGGCAACACTTGATCACTCAAATAGATAAGCTCTGAGGTGGAACGTCCAGTGAGGGTGACGCGTACACCCGAGTTATCGTCACCCCAGCCAAACTGAGGTTTAGCGATGGAGTACTTAGGAAAGCCACTGCGAATATTCTTCTTCAGTTCATCAAGGGACATGGGCAGATCTTTTTTCAATAAGATGACCGATGAGGCTTCGTCGGGAGCATAGTAGCTATACACAGAGTCAATATGGAATTTTTCTTTATTTTTATAAAGATACTCCTCCATTTGACCCACCATCGCTTCGGTCACGTTGAGATTATGGCGCCCTTCAACTTGGTAGTTGATGTAAATTCGCTCTTTACTTTGACTGTCCTCTTGGTCCTGCTTGACCATTGACAAGGGCAGGGCGGTAGATGCGAGAATCGCGATGGCGATCAGCCCTGAACGCCAAGGTCTGAGAAGCACCCAATTAAGACTGCGATTGTAGAAACTTTGCAATTTACCCGCAGATTTCTCTGGTGCAATCTCAAAGTGGAACTTAGTTAACATCAATGGAATTAATGTTTTAGCCACCAAAAGTGATGCTGCCAGCGAAATACAAATCGCAATTGCCACATGCTCAAGGAAAATAGTCAGCTGAACTTTTACCCCAAAAATATTGGGTAAAAACACAATCGCTGTAGTCATAGTACCTGCCAGTACCGCAAGACTCACCTTATCGACCCCCGTCATAACAGCGTTTTCATTGTCTTGGGTGCTGGTTTTGAGTGAGTTACCTTGTTTTTCTTGCAGTACACTTTCGGTGACCACAACGGCGTTATCGATAAGCATACCTACAGCCAATAACAAGCCCATCATCGATAGAATATTCAAGCTGTAACCGAGCAGATACATGGCGGCTAACGTCATACCGATAGAAATTGGTACTGAGGACACCACAATTAGGGTCATCTTGAGGTTTCTTAGGAACAGATAAAGCACGACAAATGATAACAACGCACCGATCAATCCCGACAGCAGTAGATCCGATAAAGAGGATTTCACGCCTGAGGCTTGATCTTCCATAATAAACAAACGGATACCTTGAAATTGTTGGTCTTGTTTAGCCTGCTCAATGACTTTAAGTACGCGGTCGGACACATCCACCAAATTGGCGCCGGAGGCTTTAAATACATCTAAACCCACCGCATAGTGTTGATCTAAATGACGACCTTCACTGCGCTCAGGCAGGGAAAATTGCACATCGGCAACATCGCCTAAGGTCAGTCCAGGGATTAACACCAGCGCCTTAATATCCTCAAGGTTTCTAAATTCCCCCTTAGGGGAGACTTGATAAACGAGGTTACTTTCTCTCAAGGTGCCAGCACTTAACACGAAGTTTTCGCGCCCGAGACGAGCTTGTAATTCAGTCGCTGAAAAACCGCTGGCGGCGAGTCTATTTGCATTGATCCGCACTTCAATCTGCTTTTGTTCAACCCCATAGAGACTCACCTTAGAGACGCCCTCCACCCGCTCTAATGGTCGTTTTAGCTGCTTATCGAGTAAATCAAATGCGCCAGAGAGCTCGCGGTCGCTCGAAATGCGTATAGTGAGTACAGGCATATCGGCAGTGGAAAATTGGCGGATAAATACCCGCTCAACATCCTTGGGTAATAAATGCCGTACGGCATCGATTTTTTCGCGTGCTTCTAAGCTTTTTGTGGCAACGTTTTCGCCCCATTTCATATTGATTTCAATTTCAGCGCCCTCTTGGGAGGACTCTGATTCAAGTTCATCGATACCGCCCATGGTGGCGAGCGACTCTTCGAGCACCTTAGTGATATCGCGTTCCACTTCTGCAGGAGTAGAGCCTTTGTAAGGCACTTGCACGACAATCTGCGGAATATCGATACCGGGGAACATTTCGAGCGGTAATAGACGGCTAGAAGCCAGACCAAACAGCAAGATAGCAAAGAAAAACATGCTGGTGGTGACAGGGCGCTTTATCGCTAGATGGGTGAGGTTCATAGGCGAGCCTCCGCAGTTTCTGCCGTGTTGTCTTGCTCAGTGGCGGTATGCGTAAACTCTTTACGGTCAAACAGGGCATAGAGCACTGGGATCACAATCAAGGTTAATAACGTCGATAAGCTCAAGCCAAATATCACGGTAATCGCCATTGGTGCGCGAACTTCTGAGCCATCGCCTAGCCCTAATGCCATAGGGAGCAGACCTAGTACAGTGGTGAGCGTTGTCATCATAATCGGGCGAAGACGGGATTTAGCTGCGACTTTAATGGCTTCAAGCTTCTGCACGCCCTCTGCACGTAGTTGATTTATTCTATCCACTAATACAATGGCATTATTGACGACGATCCCCGCCAGCATGATAAGACCAATAAAGACCACCACGCTTAGATGGGTTTGGGTGATATAAAGACCAAGCACACTTCCAGCCAGTGCCATTGGCACAGCGAATAAAATGAGCAATGGATGCAGCAGTGATTCGAACTGACTCGCCATCACTAAGTACACTAGGAACACCGCTAGGATCAATGCAATTTTTAGTGATTGGAATGAATGCTCCATTTCCTCATTCTGGCCACCGAAACGGGCTTGCACCGACGCTGGCAATACCTGCGTAGACAGGATCTGCTGCGCCTGGGCTACGGCATCACTTAAGTCGCCGTAGGCAAGGTTTGCCGATACCAAGGCCACCCGTTGTTGACTGATACGGTTAATCGCCGATGGGCCTAATTGCAGTGATACTTCTGCTACTGCACTAAGGGCTATGGGTTGGGAGCTGTCAGGGTTGATAATTAAGGTATCGATGTCGCTAATTTGATCCCGCTCATCCAGTTGACTCCGAACGAGAATATCAATCTTGCGATCACGAACCGTATATTGACTGGCGACAGTGCCACCAACACGTTGGGCAATGCGATTGGCAACCGTCGGGGCATCCATTCCTAATGCGGCTAAACGAGCATGATCGAAACGGATGCTCAATTCTGGCTGACCATCACGCAGGCTAGTATTTACATCGGCAAAGCGATCAGATGCTGACAACGCCTTAACAAGGTTATCGGCACTGCGTTTTAGTAAGGTTAAATCGTAGCCTGTTAGCTCAATCTCCAATGGCGTCTTAAAGCTAAAGAGTTCAGGTTGCTCGATTTTTGCCTCAAGCTCGGGGATGCGGCGCGCCGTGTCTCGTAGCACTTGCGTCACCTGATGATAGGCGTTGTGATCTCCAAGTACGACCTGTAATCTGCCCCAGTTTTCGCCGCCACGAGCGGTATCTGAGGTCATTAACCCTCCGCTGCCCGCTTGGCTGTAGGCATGTTTCACTTCTGGTCTGTCTTTAATCGACATCGCCAGTTGTTGCAAGACCCTATCGGTTTCACCCACAGCTGTGCCAGGTGGTAGCAGTATTTCAACATAGAATTCCCCTTGGTTCATCGGTGGAATTAATTCCATTCCTAAACGGGGAAGCAAGCTAATACAGGCACCCGTGATCCCAATCGTCAGTAGTAACGTCATGATTTGCTTACGCAGCGCCAAAGCCAGTAGCTTATGGTAAATAGACTCGATACTGTGGTACACAACATTAAAGCCATTGCTCAGCGGGCGCATCACTAAGCCAAACAACCAAGAAAAGAAGCGGCCAATAATCAACACTAAGGTGAGTAAGGCACTCGGCAAGTAACTAAATAGCAACACAATCGGGAAGGAGAACACCGTCGCACTATAGTGTTTTAATTTGCCAAGTTTAGTGGTCGGTTTTTCCTTCGGCGTTTTATTCATGAGCTCCGGCAAAGCTTTAAATCCTTCCCGTGAGGCCAGCATAGGAATCGAGGTTAAGGCAACCAGCAAGGAGGCCAAGAGCGCAAAGGTCACCGTTAAGGCTTGATCTGAAAAGAGGGCGCCAGCAATACCATCGACAAAAACTAAGGGAACAAACACCGCGAGCGTCGTCATTGTCGAGGCGAAAATCGCGCCAGCAACCTCCTTTGTGCCCGTTACCGCAGCATCCAATTTACTCATGCCTTCACTGCGACAGCGGTCGATGTTTTCGAGTACCACAATCGCGTTGTCAACCAACAGACCTATCGCCAGCGCAATACCACCTAATGACATGATGTTTAAGCTGATATCGGCAAAGTACATCATGTTAAAGGTAGCGATCACCGAGAAGGGGATTGAGATAGAGATAATCAGCGTCGGGATAATATTGCGCAGGAACAGATAAATCACCAGCATGGACAAAATGCTGCCTATTAACGCTGAAGAGGTCACTTCACTGACGGCACTTTCGATAAACTCGGATTGATCGTAAATCACTTCCAGTTTGTTCTGCTGAGGATCTTTGTTGATCTTCAACAGCTCATCGCGCAATTTTTTGGCAACGGCGACCGTGTTTGCATCACCTTCCTTATAAATAGCTAGTTCTATCGATTCTTGGCTACCGATACGGGTGATATCGCTGCGCTCTTTAAAGGCATCGGTAATCGTAGCGACTTCAAATAGACGTACTAAGGTTTGTGCGTCGCGATAGACGATCACTTGCCCTAGTTCTTCCAATGAATTGAATTGGTTAAGGGTTCGTACCAGATATTCGCGGTCGCCTTGGATCACTTTGCCCGCAGATAAGTTGATGTTTTCCTCGTTGATACGACGCTTAATGTCATCGGCATTCAAATTGAGTTGGGATAATTTTTCCTGATTGAGCTGAATATGCACTTCCTGTTCTAAACCGCCGGATAAACGCACAGCGGCAACCCCAGAAAGAGCCTCTAGGCGGCGCTTAAGCTCTTCTTCTGCGTAGGTACGCATCTGTTTGAGCTCTGTCTCAGTGGCATTTGGTACAGACAGCGCTAGGCGCATGATAGGATCAAGGTTGGGGTTAAAGCGAAGTAGTAATGGCTTTTTAACATCGAGCGGCAGGGCGATAGTGTCGAGTTTTTCACGCACATCGAGACTTGCCATATCCATTGTGGTGCCCCATTCAAACTCAAGTACTACATCGGACATGCCTGAGCGAGAAATAGAGCTGATCTTACGTAAGCCTTTCACCACACCGACGGCTTCTTCAATGGGTTTTGAGACCAGTTGCTCCACTTCAACGGGCGCAGCACCGTCGTACATGGTTCGAATGGTTAAGGTGGGGTAGCTTAAATCGGGCAGGAGTTTTACCGCTAAGCGCGAAAACCCGACCATACCAAATAACATAATGGCCAGCATGAACATCCATACCGTGACTGGCCGTTTAACTGAGGTGCTGATGATTGACATGAAAGACTCCTATCAGTTCTTCGTTGAGGCCAAATCGAGTGGGGTAATGACTTCAACTAAGGACTGGTCTTTCAAATTTTGCTGACCACGGGTAACGACGAGTTCGCCAGGCTTGATACCAGAAACAATTTCAATTAAATCACCTTCGCGGTATCCGATTTGAACTTCGCGACGGTTAGCATTGGTGCCGTCAATGACGTACAAGGCTTGCTTATTATCTTGATTGATTAAGGCGCTGTAGGGCACGGTAATCACATTTTCATGGGTGTCATATTTTAATTCGACCCGAGTGAACATCCCCGCTTTTAGGCGGGCGTCTTGATTTGGTACGGCCAAAGTGACTTTAAATGTGCCGCTTTGTGGATCCACCACAGGGCTGATACGTAGCACAGTTGCATGGATAGCATTTTTACTTTGTTGATTGCTAAATACTTGAGCCTCTTGGCCTAAGCGCAAACTGGTTAATTGCTGCTCTGGTAGATGCACAATGCCGTGCAATTCATCTTGGTTAACGATATAAAACAATTCGCCATACTCTTTAGCCATATTGCCCGCTTTTACATATCGCTTGGCAATAATGCCATCAATCGGCGAAACCACATGGCTTTCCTTCACTTGTAGTTCGGCAAGATCCCGTCTAGCAATAGCTGCTTGCAAGTTGTATTCAAGCTTGGCCATAGAGTCAGCGCTAACAAATTCTTTATTATTCATTTTCTTTAAGCGGTTTAACTCTTGCTCAATGATTTTAACTTCTGCTTCGGAACGATCTAAATCATATTGCTGACGTTTGGCATCAATAACCGCTAGTATTTGTCCTTTTTTAACGCGGTCGCCTTCTTCCACATTAATGGCTTCGATTAGGCCAGCGATTCGACTGACAACATTCGCCTCCTGTGGGGCTTCAAGGGTGGCCGTAGTACTGTAAAAAGAAGAGACATTACCCTGAATCACGGTCGTCGTTTCAACGGGAATAGCATATTTTTCTTCTTTTTTAGCTACTTCCTCTTCACCACAAGCCGCCAACATTGATACTAATAAAACGGGTAGGGCGAACTTAATCATTTTAGACTTTTCCATAAGAACTGTTACCTATTGTTTGAATATAATGATGCTAAACAGCATAAAACGTGCCACTTGTTAAGTTGCTGTTTTTACTTGTTAATTATTATTTTTGACGATTTTGCGCTAAGATGAATACGCCATATGTAGCTAAAAAGTTTAAAAAGTGATGAAAAATGCTAAATAAGTTTTCATCGTGGGGCAAGAAGCATGTCATCGGGTGAGGGGCTACTGTCTTAGTAGAACATGCTTAGAGTTAGAGTGAGATAAATGGCAATAAAAAAGCGCCCTTGAGGGCGCTTTGAATCAATAAACCGCAGTGCTTAGCGTTTATCTAGGTCGACGAAGTCACGCGCAGTCTCGCCAGTATAAAGCTGACGTGGACGGCTGATCTTGTGACCAGGTTGATCCAACATTTCTTTCCAGTGAGCAATCCAACCCACAGTACGCGCTAATGCGAACAGTACAGTGAACATACTGGTAGGAATACCAATGGCTTTCATGATGATGCCTGAGTAGAAGTCGACGTTTGGATAGAGTTTCTTCGAAATGAAGTACTCATCTTCCAGCGCAATACGCTCAAGTTCCATGGCGACATCTAATAATGGATCTTGTACTTTTAGCTCTTTTAACACTTCGTGACAGGTTTCACGCATCACTTTGGCACGTGGGTCAAAGTTTTTGTAAACACGGTGACCAAAGCCCATCAGACGGAATGGGTCGTTCTTGTCTTTCGCACGGGCGATGAATTCAGGAATACGGTCTACTGAACCGATTTCCTCTAACATTTGTAGACAAGCTTCGTTCGCGCCGCCGTGTGCAGGGCCCCATAGAGAAGCAATACCCGCAGCGATACACGCGAATGGATTCGCGCCTGAAGAACCGGCTAAACGTACGGTTGACGTTGACGCGTTTTGTTCGTGATCCGCATGTAGAATGAAGATACGGTCCATAGCACGTTCAACAATTGGGTTTACCTTGTACTCTTCACAAGGAACTGCAAACATCATGCTTAAGAAGTTGCCTGCATAGCTTAAGTCATTACGTGGATAAACGAATGGCTGGCCTGAAGAGTACTTGTAGCACATAGCAGCAATCGTTGGCATTTTGGAGACTAGGCGATAAGCGGCGATTTCGCGGTGGCGAGGATCGTTGACATCGAGTGAGTCTTGATAAAATGCAGACAATGCACCAGTAACACCACACAACATCGCCATAGGATGAGCATCACGACGGAAGCCTCTAAAGAAGAAGGCGATTTGCTCATGCACCATAGTGTGGGTTTTGACTGTGTGTACAAATTCAGCATATTGCTCTTTTGTCGGCAGTTCACCGTAAAGCAGCAGATAACACAGGTCTAGGTAATCGGAGTCAACGGCAAGTTGCTCGATTGGATAGCCGCGGTGTAACAATATACCTTGATCGCCATCAATATAGGTAATTGCAGATTCGCAGGAGGCTGTCGCAAGAAAACCCGGATCAAAGGTGAAGTAACCTTTGCTGCCAAGTTTACTGATGTCGATTACGTCAAAACCAGCGGATCCTTGCTTTACTGGCAACTCTATCGAGTCATTCCCTGGTAATTCTAATTTGGCTTTTAAATCAGCCATACCCCGTTCTCCTTACTTCGTTCTTATCTGTGAGTGCGGCATGTCAAACCGCCATTACTTTACAGCCATTGTAGATCACATTTCAATTTAAATAAGCGTTTAAATTTGTTAGACCATGGTATAAAACGCTTTACTTTCCTTGCTACAGCTGGCACTTACGCGAAAATTTCCCTAAAAAAACAAAATTTGCATTCTGTGATGTTTGTATTTGACATTTCCCGCGAGTATACTTGCCTCCGCCTAATAATGGCTGCAAACGATGATGTTAAAGCACCCTTTGTTTACATGTTAAATGAGTGAGTGTTCAAATAGTTATCTGTTTGTTTAAACTTTGCTTTTGTGTTTACTTTTGCTGTGATTAATCACTCAGTTTAAAGTTTGTACAAAAGCGGTTCACATAACAAAAAAAATGCTCAATGGAGCTGAGTGAGCAGAACGTGAAAAAGCAAAGACCTGTCCATTTAGATCTGCAGACCATTCGCTTTCCTGCAACAGCGATTGTGTCAATTCTTCACCGTGTATCCGGTGTCATCATGCTGTTCGCTGTTGGCATTCTTATTTGGTTGCTAAATTCATCTTTAGCCTCCGCTGAAAGTTTCGCAGGCGTTCAATCTCTGTTTGATAACTTTGTTGTGAAGTTCATCATTTGGGGCATTTTGACTGCTTTGACCTTCCATTTATTCGGTGGCCTGCGCCACTTAGTGATGGATACTGGTCGTTGGGAAGAGTTGGCTTCGGGCACCGCCTCAGCGAAAGCTGTATTTGTGTTAACGGTAGCCTTTTCAATTTTAGCGGGGTTATGGGTATGGTAACCAATGCAGCAAGTTTTGGACGCAGTGGTGTTCATGACTTTATTCTACTACGCGCTAGTGCAGTAATCCTCGCCTGTTACACCATTTTCATGGTTGGCTTTATTGCATGTAGTTCCCCTCTCACCTATGACGTGTGGCATGGCCTCTTCAGTGCTCTGCCAATGAAAGTGTTTACACTGCTCGCGTTAGTTGCATTGCTTGTTCACGCCTGGATTGGTGTATGGCAAGTATTGACGGATTACGTCAAGTGCACATCGTTACGCGGTGTTTTACAGTTCACCTTTGTCGTTACCGTTTTCTGCTATTTAGCGGCCGGCATTGTTATTGTGTGGGGTGTCTAAGTGAGTATTCCAGTACGCGAATTTGATGCTGTTGTGATCGGCGCCGGTGGTGCAGGTATGCGTGCAGCACTACAGATTTCTAAAGAAGGTAAGAGCTGTGCGCTTTTATCTAAAGTATTCCCAACCCGTTCTCATACTGTGTCTGCGCAGGGTGGTATCACCGTTGCGCTGGGTAACGCCCATGAAGATCATTGGGAACAACACATGTACGATACCGTAAAAGGTTCCGACTTTATCGGTGACCAAGACGCTATCGAATTTATGTGTCAAACCGGCCCAGAAGCCATTATTGAACTTGAGCACATGGGCTTACCATTCTCTCGTTTCGAAAATGGTAAGATTTACCAACGTCCTTTTGGTGGTCAATCTAAAAACTTCGGTGGTGAACAAGCTGCACGTACCGCAGCAGCGGCAGACCGTACCGGTCACGCACTGCTTCACTGCTTATACCAACAGAACGTAAAACACAAAACCCAAGTGTTCTCTGAATGGTATGCCCTCGATTTAGTGAAGAACCAAGACGGTGCCATCGTAGGTTGTACTGCGATTGAAATCGAAACTGGTGAAATCGTTTACTTCAAAGCCAAAGCCACTGTATTAGCTACAGGCGGTGCTGGTCGTATCTACGCTTCTACCACTAACGCTCACATTAACACTGGTGACGGTGTCGGTATGGCAATGCGTGCTGGCGTTCAGATGCAAGATATGGAAATGTGGCAATTCCACCCAACTGGTATCGCTGGTGCGGGTGTACTTGTGACAGAAGGTTGTCGTGGTGAAGGTGGTTACCTGCTAAACAAAGACGGTGAGCGTTTTATGGAGCGTTATGCACCAAACGCGAAGGATTTGGCATCTCGTGACGTAGTTGCACGTTCTATGATGACCGAAATCCGTGAAGGCCGTGGTTTAGATGGTCCATTAGGCCCACACTGCTTACTGAAACTCGATCACTTAGGTAAAGAGACTTTAGAAGCCCGTCTACCTGGCGTGTGTGAATTATCTCGTACCTTCGCTCACATCGATCCGGCTGATGGTCCGATCCCTGTTCTGCCAACTTGTCATTATATGATGGGGGGGCTGCCAACTAAGGTGAGCGGTCAGGTTATTCGTAAGAATGCTGACGGCACTGAGCAAGACGTAGTGGGTCTGTTTGCTGTGGGTGAGATTGCCTGTGTGTCTGTACATGGCGCGAACCGCTTAGGCGGTAACTCATTGCTAGATTTAGTGGTCTTTGGCCGTGCAGCAGGTCAACACTTAGGCAAAGCGCTCGATGAGACTGTGGATCCTAAGGATGCGACTGATGCCGATATCCAAGCCTCTCTGGCACGTTTACAACGCTGGGAAAGCAATAAAGAAGGCGAAGATCCAGTGCAAATTCGTAAGGATTTACAACTTTGCATGCAATTAAACTTCTCTGTATTCCGCCGTGGCGATGCAATGGCCGAAGGTTTAGAGCAGTTAAAAGCCATCCGTAAGCGTTTAGAAAATGCTAAATTGTCTGATAACTCTCGTGAGTTTAACACCCAACGTATCGAGTGTTTAGAATTAGACAACTTGATGGCGACGGCGATTGCTACCGCTTATGCTGCTAACTTCCGTACAGAGAGCCGTGGTGCTCACTCACGTGAAGACTATTTAGAGCGTGACGATGAAAACTGGCTATGCCACAGTTTGTTTGACCCTGTGACTGAAACCATGGACCGTCGTGCTGTGAATATGGCGCCTAAGTTGCGTGAAGCTTTCCCGCCGAAGAAACGTACCTACTAGTAGGAGTTGCAAAGATGAAATTGGAATTTGCAGTTTATCGCTACAATCCTGATGTAGATACAAAACCTTACATGCAGGATTACAGCCTTGAAGTGGCTGCTGGCACTGACATGATGGTGCTCGATGCACTGATCAAGTTAAAAGAACAAGACCCAACCTTAGTGTTCCGTCGCTCTTGCCGCGAAGGTGTTTGTGGCAGCGATGGCCTGAACATGAACGGTAAAAACGGTCTGGCTTGTATTACCCCAATCTCTACTTTTAAAGGTAAGAAGTTGGAAATCCGTCCACTGCCAGGTATGCCAGTTGTACGTGATTTAGTAGTTGATTTAACTCAGTTCTACAAGCAATACGAGAAGATTAAACCCTTCCTTATCAACGATGATAAGCAGCCTGCTCGTGAACATTTACAGTCACCTGAACAACGTGCCCATTTAGATGGTCTTTATGAATGTATCATGTGTGCCTGTTGTTCAACGGCTTGTCCATCATTCTGGTGGAATCCTGATAAGTTTATCGGTCCTAGCGGTCTGCTGCATGCTTACCGTTTCTTGATCGACAGTCGCGATACAGCAACAGAAGAACGTCTTTCTGAGCTGGACGACGCCTACAGCGTGTTCCGTTGCCACGGCATCATGAACTGCGTTGACGTTTGTCCAAAAGGACTTAATCCGACCAAAGCAATCGGTCATATTAAGTCAATGCTGCTTAAGCGAGCGGTGTAATGCGAGAACCTGAGCTGAAACCAATAATAATATAGCTCTCAAAGAGTCACTTTCTGGGCATAGAAGGTGGCTCTTTTGTGTATGTAATGGAAGACAACGCGCCGTGAAATCTGGATATTCTAGGGGCGGCAGAAATTATGTATCAAAGGTCCTGACCTGAGATCACATAAAAAAACTATGGCTAAGCACGTGTATAAAGTTTGAAAGGAATAGAAATGCACCAAGGCATCATGAAAGCCTGGCTCGAATCATCTCACTTAAGTGGTGCAAATTCGACCTACGTAGAAGAGATGTATGAAGCCTATCAAGAAGACCCTCAGTCAGTTTCTGACGATTGGCGTGCGGTTTTTGATAATCTCCCTCCGGTGAACGGTGCCTCTAAAGACGCGCCAGAAGCGGCCCACTCAAAAGTACGTGATTATTTTCGCAGTTTAGCGATGGAAGGACGTCATAAGAGCGCAGCTCGTGTGACCGATCCTGAGTTGGATGCTAAGCAAGTTAAAGTGCTACAGCTAATCAACGCCCACCGTTTCCGTGGTCACCAAGGTGCTAACCTTGATCCATTAGGTTTGTGGAAACGTGAACCTGTCGCAGATTTAGATCCCGCATTCCACGGTCTAACCAAAGAAGACATGGAGCGTGAGTTCAATACTGGCTCATTCGCCCATGGCGGCGAAACCATGAAGTTGGCTGATTTAGTCAAAGCGCTAAAAGCCACTTACTGTGGTTCTATCGGCGCCGAATACATGCATATTACCGACACCGATGAAAAGCGTTGGATCCAACAACGTCTCGAACCGTCCTTAGGTAAAGCTAACTACGATAAAAACGTTAAGACCCGCATTCTTGAAGGCCTAAATGCTGCTGAAGGCATTGAAAAATACTTAGGTGCTAAATTCCCTGGTGCGAAACGTTTCTCGTTAGAAGGCGGTGATGCACTAGTACCTATGATGCGCGAAATTATTTATCGTGCAGGTGAAGCGGGCACTAAAGAAATCGTCGTCGGTATGGCTCACCGTGGTCGTTTGAACGTCCTTGTGAACGTATTAGGTAAGCGTCCTGCTGAACTGTTTGATGAGTTTGCGGGTAAGCATGCTGATACTCATGGTTCTGGTGACGTGAAATACCACCAAGGTTTTTCATCTGACTTTGAAACACCGGGTGGCAATGTGCATTTAGCGCTGGCCTTTAACCCGTCTCACCTTGAAATCGTTAACCCTGTGGTTATGGGGTCTGTACGTGCTCGTCAAGACCGCCGCGGTTGTAAAGATGGTTTACAGGTGATGCCAATCACTATCCACGGTGACTCTGCCATTACTGGTCAAGGTATCGTACAAGAGACATTCAACATGTCTCAGACCCGTGGCTTTAAAGTGGGTGGTAGTATCCGCATCGTTGTCAACAATCAAGTGGGCTTTACCACTTCAAATCACCACGATGTGCGTTCAACTGAATACTGTACTGACATCGCTAAGATGGTACAGGCGCCGATTTTCCACGTAAATTCAGACGATCCAGAAGCGGTTGCCTTCGTTGCGCAGTTGGCCGTTGATTACCGTAACGAATTTAAACGTGATGTGGTGATTGATTTAGTGTGTTACCGCCGTCATGGCCACAACGAAGCTGATGAGCCAAGTGCAACTCAGCCACTGATGTATGCCAAGATCAAGAAACACCCAACGCCACGTAAGATTTACGCTGACAAACTGATCGCAGAAAACACCATTGCTGCCGATGATGTGACTAGCATGATCAACACTTATCGTGATGCCTTAGATCAAGGTGATTGCGTAGTGAAAGAATGGCGTCCAATGACACTGCACACCGTGGATTGGACTCCTTACATTGGTCGCGAATGGGATGAAGCCTATGACGCTTCACTGCCTATCGAACGTTTGCAGAAACTAGCCGATAAATTGAGCTACGTGCCTGAAAGCCATTCACTGCAATCCCGTGTTGCTAAGATTTATAGTGACCGCGTCGCGATGGCAAAAGGTGAGAAGTTACTCGACTGGGGCTTTGCTGAAACCTTAGCTTACGCAACGATTCTTGAAGATAAACAACGTGTTCGTATTACTGGTCAAGACTCTGGTCGTGGAACCTTCTTCCACCGTCATGCGGTTCTGCACAACCAAAACGATGCGACTACGTATTTACCACTGCGTAATATTGCCGAAAACCAAGGCCCAATCGACATCACTGACTCAGTATTGTCTGAAGCGTCAGTACTCGCCTTCGAATACGGTTATGCAACAGCGGAACCCGGCGGTCTGGCGATTTGGGAAGCTCAATTCGGTGACTTTGCCAACTGTGCGCAAGTGGTTATCGACCAGTTCTTGTCCTCTGGTGAGCAGAAGTGGGGCCGTTTATGCGGTCTTACCATGTTGTTGCCTCACGGCTACGAAGGCCAAGGTCCAGAACACTCAAGCGCCCGTTTAGAGCGTTTCTTGCAGTTATGTGCTAACCACAATATGCAAGTGTGTGTGCCATCAACACCAGCTCAGGTTTACCATATGCTGCGTCGCCAAGTGGTGCGCCCAATGCGTCGTCCACTGGTGGTTATGTCACCTAAATCATTGCTACGTCACCCATTAGCGGTTTCTAGCATGGAAGAATTGGCTAATGGCAGCTTCCAAAACGTGATCGGTGAAATCGATACGTTAGAGGCGAGCAAGGTCGATCGCGTGGTGTTCTGTAGCGGTAAGGTATACTTCGAGCTGCTGGAAAAACGCCGTAAAGAAAATATCAATAACGTCGCAATAATCCGTGTCGAACAGTTATATCCGTTCCCGCATGAAGAAATGGTTGCAGCCTTAGCTGATTACCAACATGTGAAGGATTTTGTATGGTGTCAGGAAGAGCCGCAAAACCAAGGTGCTTGGTACTCTAGCCAACATCACTTCTGGGCTGCTATCCCTGCGGGTGCAAAACTGACCTATGCTGGCCGTGAAGCGTCTGCTGCACCAGCTTGTGGTTACCCAGAGCTGCATGCTCACCAACAAGAATCTTTAGTGAACAGTGCGTTAAAGCTCTAATTGATAAGACTGTAGTCATAGACATTTTATAAAAAGGATCGTTTTTCATGAGTATCGAAATCAAGGTACCCGTACTGCCAGAATCTGTTGCCGACGCAACTATCGCCACTTGGCACGTAAAAGTGGGTGAACAAGTTTCTCGTGATCAAAATCTGGTTGATATTGAAACTGACAAAGTGGTGCTAGAAGTGGTTGCACCAGAAGATGGTCATATTGGTGAATTTCTATTCCACGAAGGCGACACCGTTCTGGGCGAGCAAGTGATTGCTAAGTTCATTGCTGGCGCGGTTTCTGGACAAGAAGTGACTAAAGCGCAAGCTGAAGCTGCTGCACCTGCTGCTGCGACAGAAGAGTCTAACGATGCGTTAAGCCCATCAGTACGCCGTTTACTGGCTGAACACAATGTTGATGCTAGCAAAGTGAAGGGCACTGGTGTGGGTGGACGTATCACTAAAGAAGACGTTGAAGCCTTTATCAAGTCTGCACCTAAAGCGGCAGTAGCACCTGCGGCTCCTGCGGTACAACCTTTAGCGGCGGGTCGCAGCGAGAAACGTGTACCAATGACACGTTTACGTAAGACTATCGCTAACCGTTTATTAGAAGCGAAAAACTCTACCGCAATGCTCACGACCTTCAACGAAGTGAACATGAAGCCCATCATGGATATCCGTAAGCAGTATCAAGATATCTTTGAAAAGCGCCACGGTATCCGTTTAGGTTTCATGTCTTTCTACGTTAAAGCGGTAACTGAAGCCTTGAAACGCTTCCCTGAAGTGAACGCGTCAATCGACGGTGACGACATCGTTTATCACAACTATTTTGATGTGAGCATCGCAGTATCTACACCACGTGGTCTGGTAACACCAGTGCTGCGTGACACCGATACCATGAGCTTGGCTGATATCGAAAAAGCAGTACGCGATCTGGCGATTAAAGGCCGTGATGGCAAGCTGACTGTGGCGGATATGACTGGCGGTAACTTCACTGTGACTAACGGTGGTGTATTTGGCTCGTTAATGTCTACCCCAATTTTAAACCTGCCACAAAGCGCGATTTTAGGCATGCACGCCATTAAAGATCGCCCAATGGCAGTCAATGGTCAGGTTGAAATCCTGCCCATGATGTACCTAGCTCTCTCATATGACCATCGTATTATTGATGGCCGTGAGTCAGTTGGCTTCTTAGTCGCCATTAAAGACTTCTTGGAAGACCCAACTCGTCTGCTGCTTGATCTGTAATCCAACTCAATAAACGATTCAGTTTAAAGAGTTTATTAAAGACAAAAGTAAGACATACCCTCGTGACTGGTCCAAACGGGCCAGTTGGATTTGATTAGAAGTATACGGATAGATCATCATGAATTTGCATGAGTATCAGGCAAAATCCTTATTTGCCGAATATGGTTTACCAGTGTCAGAAGGTTTTGCTTGTGATACAGCCCAAGAAGCTGTAGAAGCAGCTGGCCGTATTGGCGGAAATTTATGGGTTGTTAAGTGTCAAGTACACGCAGGCGGCCGCGGTAAAGCGGGTGGCGTTAAAGTCACTGGCGATAAAGAAGAAATCAGAGCCTTTGCCGAACACTGGTTAGGCAAAAATCTGGTGACTTATCAAACAGATGAGAAAGGTCAGCCAGTTGCTAAAATTTTAGTAGAAAGCTGCACCGACATCGCTAACGAACTGTACTTAGGTGCAGTAGTTGACCGTAGCACCCGTCGTGTGGTGTTTATGGCATCAACTGAAGGCGGTGTTGAGATTGAGAAAGTGGCCGAAGAAACGCCAGAACTCATTCACAAAGCGATCATCGATCCCCTGACGGGTCCTCAGCCATACCAAGCGCGTGATCTTGGCTTCAAACTGGGCTTAAACCCAACTCAAATGAAGCAATTCACCAAGATTTTCATGGGTCTGGCAACGATGTTCGTTGATCACGATTTCGCACTGCTGGAAATCAACCCACTGGTTATCACCACTGAAGGTAACCTGCACTGCTTAGACGGCAAAATTGGTATTGATGGCAACGCACTGTTCCGTCAACCAAAAATCAAAGCAATGCACGATCCATCACAGGATGACGCCCGTGAAGCTCACGCTGCAATGTTCGAACTGAACTATGTTGCGTTGGACGGAAACGTAGGTTGTATGGTGAACGGTGCTGGTCTGGCGATGGGTACGATGGACATCGTTAACCTGCACGGTGGCAAGCCAGCTAACTTCCTCGACGTAGGTGGTGGCGCGACGAAAGAACGTGTTGCTGAAGCATTCAAGATCATTCTGTCTGATAGCAATGTGAAAGCCGTTCTGGTTAACATCTTCGGTGGTATCGTACGTTGTGACATGATCGCAGAAGGTATCATTGGCGCGGTTAAAGAAGTTGGCGTTAAAGTTCCAGTTGTAGTGCGTTTAGAAGGTACTAACGCTGAATTAGGCCGTGAAGTATTAGCTAAATCAGGTCTTGATATCATTGCAGCTAACAGTCTGACTGATGCGGCTGAGCAAGTAGTTAAAGCTGCGGAGGGCAAATAATGTCTGTATTAATTAACAAAGATACCAAGGTAATTTGCCAAGGCTTTACCGGTGGTCAAGGTACTTTCCACTCTCAACAAGCTATCGATTACGGTACGCAAATGGTCGGTGGTGTATCTCCAGGTAAAGGCGGCAGCGAGCACTTAGGTCTGCCAGTGTTCAACACTGTGAAAGACGCTGTGGCTGCGACTGGCGCAACGGCTTCTGTTATCTACGTTCCAGCGCCTTTCTGTAAAGACGCTATCCTCGAAGCTATCGACGGTGGTATTGAGCTTATCGTTTGTATCACTGAAGGTATCCCAACACTGGATATGCTGGAAGTGAAAGTGAAGCTAGAAGAAACTGGCGTTCGCATGATCGGTCCAAACTGCCCAGGTGTTATCACCCCAGGTGAATGTAAGATTGGTATTATGCCAGGTCACATCCACTTAAAAGGTAAAGTGGGTATCGTTTCTCGTTCTGGTACGCTGACCTATGAAGCGGTTAAGCAAACCACTGACGAAGGTTTCGGCCAATCTACTTGCGTAGGTATTGGTGGTGACCCAATCCCAGGCACTAACTTCATCGACGTATTGGAAATGTTCCAAAACGATCCACAGACTGAAGCCATCGTAATGATTGGTGAAATCGGTGGTACTGCTGAAGAAGAAGCGGCGGCATACATCAAAGCTAACGTGACTAAACCAGTTGTTTCTTACATCGCGGGTGTTACTGCTCCTGCGGGTAAGCGTATGGGTCACGCGGGTGCAATTATCGCTGGCGGTAAAGGTACTGCTGCTGACAAATTTGCTGCATTAGAAGCAGCGGGCGTGACCACTGTCCGCTCGTTAGCGGATATCGGCAAAGCGCTGCGTGCTAAAACCGGTTGGTAATCTAACCGTTAACACACGAAAAGGCGCCTAAGGCGCCTTTTTTATTGTGCATCTGTTAGCCAGTGCTCTGGTGGAAGTGTGAGAATGGACAAAGCTAACACCATGCAGGCTAGCATTTTAGTTGGCAAAGGGTTAGATTGGGGTTCTCTACTGGGCGTCATAATCTGATTGACGTGCAAATGTATCCGTAGAGCCACAACCCTAAGCCTTACGCTTATGGCACCATGGCTGTTCAGCTATAAATCTTGTACTTAATTATCACACGATTGCGGCATTAAGCTGCGAGCGTATTTTTTATTGGCTTATCCCATTGGGGGAGGATAAGCCCAGAGCAGATGGCTAACCCTAAGGGGCATCTATTTACATGAGGGAAAGACTGTGAAAACGCCAAAGATTATTATTTCAGAAATCGATTTAGAAAGACTCGAGCGTCTGCTGGAGTCATTACCTGCGAATGCATTTCCGGGACGTGCAGCATTGGAGGCGGAACTCGACCGAGCAGACATTGTGCCCGCAGCGCAGATGCCCGCTAATGTGGTGACGATGAATTCTGAAGTGAAATTTAGTGTGTCATCCAGTAACGACACTTTTTGTTTGCGTTTAGTTTATCCTAAGGATGCGACGGGTGAGGGCACCATTTCCATACTCGCTCCCGTAGGCAGCGCCTTATTGGGCTTATCACAAGGTGATGAAATCGAGTGGCCAGGCCCTGGGGGCTCAATGGTCAAAGTCCGTATTGAAGAAATTGTTTATCAGCCAGAGCGTAACGGTGATTTTCATCGTTAGTCGCTTAGCTGGACATGAGTGAGTATATAGAGGGCAATATGAAGGAAGCCAATATGATTATACAGACAGAGCGTTTAATTCTTAGACCTTTTACCGAGCAGGATATCGATGCCCTCTATTTGATGAACAGTAACTCTGCGATGTTGAAATATATTCCAACCGAGCCTTTTACTGAGCGTGAGCAAGCTCGTGAACTGTTCCACAATGTGATCCTTCAGGATTACCAACAGCGGGGATTTGGCCGCTGGGCTGTTGAGCATAAGGCTGATAGCAAGGTGATTGGTTTTTGTGGGCCAAAATTTATTCCTGAGTTTAACGAAGTCGAAATTGGCTATCGTTATTTTCCTGAATATTGGGGCAAAGGCATCGGTACCGAAGCTGCTCAAGCAGCAATCAGCGTGTTCCCGCAGTTTGGTATTACGCAAATCATCGCTTTGATCTTAGAGGGGAATTTAGGTTCTGAAACAGTGGCTAAACGCATAGGAATGCATTGGCGTGAACCTAGCGAGTTTATGGGGTATAAAGTCAACGTCTACGCAAAAACTTTATAACTAACCATTTGTATTTTAATAAAAAACCAGCCGATGGCTGGTTTTTTATGATATAGCTTACAGCTAAGACACTATTGAAATATGCCTTCGAGCGAACTTATTCGTCGTTATGATCACAGGTGTCATTTGTGCAATGGCCGTACAAATATAAACTGTGGTTTGTCAGCTTAATATTATGTTTACTAGCCAATTCTTCTTGACGACGTTCGATCACTTCATCTGAAAATTCAATTACTTTACCGCAAGACAGGCAAACTAAGTGATCGTGGTGATGCTGAGTCGATAACTCGAACACGGCTTTACCACTTTCAAAGTGGTGACGACTGACTATGCCGGCATCATCAAACTGGTTTAATACACGGTAAACTGTCGCTAGACCAATTTCTTCGCCTAAATCGAGTAGTTTCTTATATAAGTCTTCTGCACTGATATGTTGGTTTTCAGGTCCTTGCATCAGTTCTAGGATCTTGACTCGTGGCAGGGTGATTTTCAAACCGGCTTTTTTTAGCGCTTGATTTCCATCTGTCATTGCTAATCTCTTGATTGCAGAACCAATAGGTTCATCCGTGGATAGTGATTGCCATTATAGAGGCTCAAATTAAAAACTTAAACCTTTGTTCTAGCTTTATGGGGCTATATGCAGATAAATTGTGTTACTGAGCGTGAAATCGCAATAAATTGCGGCAATTCAAGCATAGTTTTTGTAAGGTTATACCAAGGAATAATGTTCAGGATGCGAAAAATTCGGGACAATAAATAGAATAATTACAATAAAAGGAAACAGTATGTACAAACATATTGTGGTATTAACTGGCGCGGGTATTTCTGCCGAGTCGGGATTACGAACTTTTCGCGATCAAGATGGATTGTGGGAGGAGCATCATATTGAAGATGTAGCCACCCCCGAAGGTTATGCCCGAGATGCCGAGCTTGTTGAACGTTTCTATAACAGCCGTTGGGAGCAGTTACACAGTGGTACTGTGATGCCTAATGCGGCTCATGAAGCGTTAGCCAAGTTAGAGGCTGAGTTTTCTGGACAGTTATTGGTTGTCACCCAAAATATTGATAATTTACATGAGCGGGCTGGATCGCGTCGCTTACTGCATATGCATGGGGAATTATCTAAAGGCCGCTGTCCTCGCTCCCGTCAGACCTTTTTATTAAGAGAACCCTTTGGGGTAAACAACTGTTGTACGTGTTGTATTCCTGCACAAAGGTTACGTCCCCATGTGGTGTGGTTTGGTGAAATGCCGTTAGGCATGGATAGAATTCACGATGCGCTCGATAATTGTGATTTATTTATCGCCATTGGTACCTCGGGCACGGTATATCCCGCAGCGGGTTTTGTTGACACGGCCAATCATCATGGGGCGCAAACTGTCGAGGTTAATTTACAATCGCCCGATAGACACAGCCAGTTTCAATATCATTTAACCGGTAAGGCAGGGGAGTTGGTGCCTAAATTAGTCGATACTATACTCTCAGGCAAAGTGATTGGCTCCGATTTAGCCGAGTCTGATTTAAAAGAATGAGCAACGAGCCCATGGCGCAAAAACTGGCGATTATCATGCGTGGCTTGCCGGGCTGCGGTAAATCCTATTGGGTTGAACAGTTTGTCGCTAATCTGCCGTTAGAATATGCGCTGCGCGTCCGTCAAGGTGGTATTTTCTCGACCGACAGTTTTTTCTACGAGGGAGAGGTGTATCGATTCGATGCGAAAAAACTTTCCGAATACCATCAACGTAATTTAACTGCATTTATTCAAGCACTCAGCAATGCCCAGCCTGTGGTGATTTGTGATAATACTAATCTCTGCCGCTGGGAGTACATGGCTTACGAGGCCGCAGCCAAAGCCCTTGGCTATCAAGTGCGAATTATACTTGTTGGTAATCCATCAGATCCTGTTCATCAAAAACTGTGTGCTGAACGTAATCGTCACGGTGTGCTGTTAACTCAAATTCGCAGGATGGCAAAACAATTTGAGGATTGTTAACTTTCCTTTGTTTGTCATCTTTTGGTGTTATCTTCGATTCAAAATTAATGTCCAAGACCCTGAGTAAGAGTTTCATAAGCTTGATCTTAATGACAGTTTCCCTTTTATTTGTCGATTATACTACGGCGAGTTAGTTCCTCTGGAGTGTACCTTGTTAACAAAACTGCTGCTCACCCTCGCCGTCATCATTATGGCGATTTTGCTGCTCGCTAAACGTAAGCCTGGTGTGGTTCAAGCGTCATTACAAAATACGCCTGTGTTGCAGAGTCTATTGCGGCGCTACGCTATGAGTGGGGTATTTTTACTGCTTGGGCTTTGTGTTTTAAGCTACAGTGTGTGGTATTGGCACGATCAGCATAAAGTGGTGACCGTGACAATTATATCCCCATCGGGTGACAGTTTCGGTGTTTATCATGCCCGTAAAGGCGATATCTCAGAAGCAAAGATGGTCACGGTTGAGGGGGTACATATTCGTTTTTCAAATGCTGAGCGACTAGAGATCCTCGAAGACTAAGGCATATTTATTTTACGAATTTATCTCTCCCGCCTTTTCATTGCGAAGTTATGCGTTAAACTAGCGACAATTTTTTAGCCTGCACTTAAGTGGACTTTTTAGCTTAAGTTTTTTTCAGGAGGACACATGATTACTGCCTACGTCTATAAAAACCGTCAGTTGACGGTGACAGAGATTAACACTCAGGACAGTATTCCGGCGTCGACCATATGGTTGGATCTTTATAAACCTGATGATGCAGAGCGAGAGTGGTTAAGTCATTTTTCAGTTGAAGAAGTGCCAGACGAAGAAGATATCAACGAGATTGAGGCGTCGGCACGTTTTTATCAAAACAGCGACGGGCTGCATATCAATTCCTTATTCCCACAACGGGTGGGGCAAGATGTGCGTGGGGTGAACGTTTCCTTTAACCTGCGTACTAATTTTCTACTGACTATCCGTGAAGAGGATGTCGGACTTATCCGCCTATTACGAAACTATCTGCGGTTAGGTCGGCTTGAAGTATCAACCCCTCAGGAATTGTTTCTCGAACTATTTAATTTAAAAGTGGATTATCTCTCTGACTTGATCGAAGACGTGTATACCGTGCTTGAAAATGTCGGTGAGCAGGTTTTTGACAGTGAAGAGCTTGATGATGTGTTTAAGCTGATCACATTGCAAGAAGACTCCAATGGTAAGATTCGCTTAAGTTTGCTCGATACCCAGCGCTCACTACGTTATATGCAGCGATATTACCGCGGGCAATTATCCGATGAACACTTAAAAGACTTACGTGAAATGCTCTCGGACATTGAGTCTTTAATGCCTCACAGCCAGTTTATCTTCGACAAGTTAAACTTCTTGCTGGATGCTGCGATGGGTTTTAGTGGATTACAGCAGAATAAGATCATCAAAATTTTCTCGGTCGCTGCCGTTGTCTTTCTGCCTCCGACACTGATCGCGAGTAGCTACGGAATGAACTTTAATGGTATGCCCGAGCTAGAATGGCAATATGGTTATCCGATGGCGATTCTAATGATGCTTGCGAGCGCTGCGGGGACTTACTTTTTCTTTAAGCGTAAGCATTGGCTGTAATTGGCCAATTTGATTTAATCGCAAAGTATTCGCAAAAAGCCGGAGTTTCTCCGGCTTTTTTATGGGGATTATTTGCGGCTATCGCCACCAAAGTAATAACTGACGCGTTCTCGAGGGTTGAGATATTCGTGAACTTTTTCAGGTAGTGCCGCGGGAGGAAGGCAGCGGACGATACTGATCCCTTCGATTTCAAGATCAACGATAGGCGCTTGATCTTTTGGCACTAATGCATCGTAAACGAGGATTTTAGGGCAAAGTAGCTTTTGCAGATTGACCGACATCACCATCGCATATTGGCCGCTTGACAATTCCACCACACTTCCGGGGGGATAAATGCCAAGCATCTTGATCATTTTGCCAATATATTCCTGATTTAATTTTGTTTTATATTGTTTATACAAGTGTCCCAACGCGGCGTATGGCATACGAGCTTTACCCTGATTACCTGGGTAGCACAGGGAGTCATATTCATTCACTACTGCTAATAGCTGGGACATCTTATCAAGATCCGTTTCCTGCAATCCCTTGGGGTAACCAGTGCCATCAAGAAACTCATGGTGATTGGTGATAGCAGGGAAGGCAGCCTCAGGGAAATTCTCAGCCAGTTTGAGTAAATCAATCCCAAGAAGGGGATGTTGCTTAATAAAATTAAGCTCAGGCGCAGACCAAGGTGTGGTCTTTTTCAAAATCTGCGGTGGCACTTTGAGTTTACCCACATCATGAAATAGCGCACTTAAACCGATTAATTCAATTTCACTTCGGTCCCATTCCATCTCTTTAGCAATCAGCATGGCGAGTATGGCAACGTTTAATGAATGGTAGTAAATACTCTCATCCTGTTTGGCGTCACTCATTAAGTGCAGTACTAGATTATCGGAAGTTAACAGCTGTTCCACCATACTGTGGACTAACACCTTAGCATCATCAACGGCATTCAATGGTCGATTGCGTAGTTTAGAAATCATACTGCGCATCATGGCCACTGAACGGGTGAAGTTTTGTTCCGTTTTATGAATATCTCGGCGGAGTTTTTTCTGGACTTCGATTTGCTCAGCCTTATAGACATCCATATCATTTTTAAGATCGTGCAGTTCTGGACTCGGTGGCAGCTTGATAGGGTTAATGGCCTCAGGATTTAGCGGTGCGGTTTCACTGCGCTCTAAATCGACAATTACGTGTTCAATACCGAGATTTTTAATTAATTCAATTTGCGCAGCCTGTTTTATGTGAAAGCTACTGAATAAAAAAGGATGATCTTTCCAAGCAACGGGTAAACGCACAAAATTACCCACTTGTAATTGATGAATTGATACTTTACAGCTTTTTTTCATATTTTTGTTATCGTGAAGCCAATGGCGTTATTTTATATCAATGGTGCAGCTTTACAATTACTTAACTAACATGTCAGCATAGTAAGATTGGAAAATAACCGAAGCATTGAGCCTATATGGATTTTATCGAAGTATACCCTAATGCGATACCTGAAGACCTATGTGATCGTCTCATTCTTGCGTTCGAAAACCACTCAGGTGTGGTTGATGGGCAAACCGGTAATGGGGTCGATCTTGAAAAAAAGATCAGTCGAGATCTTACACTAGATAATTTCATAGATTTACAGCCACTTAAGAATGAGTTGTTATCTTATACCCTTAAGGGGACCGCTGATTATTTTACTCAATATTCGATGGCGTTGATGGGAGCTGTGGCGGTTTCTGTTAGTGATGAACAAGGTCAAGCTGTGACTCTAACGCCAACGAATTTTGAGCGTCTTGGTAAACCGAGAGCCGAAGCATTGGTCAAATATTTATACCGCAGTGGTAGTATTAATATTCAGAAATATCAAAAGAATAAAGGTGGATATCCCCACTGGCATTCAGAGCAATTTCCTCAGCTTAACCACAACGAGGCCTTACACCGTGTGGTGCTTTACATGTTTTATTTAAATGATGTAGAAGAGGGCGGCGAGACCGAGTTTTATTATCAGCAGCGTAAAATCGCACCTAAAAAAGGCACAATGGTGATTGCGCCAGCAGGTTTTACTCATTCCCATCGTGGCAATATGCCTATCAGTAATGATAAGTACATTGCCACCTCTTGGGTGATGTTTAATCGCGCCGAGCAGCTTTATGCTGTTTATGCATAGGATAGTTAGGTTGGGATGGTAATTCTGAATCGCGCGCCTTCAAGATTGCTTTCTTCAATACTTAGACTTCCGCCATAGCTACTGACAATTTCATCACATACGGCTAAGCCAATCCCTTGTCCTGGCGATTGGCTGTCGGCTCTTACGCCGCGCTGAATAATTTTTTGCCTAAGTTGTTCTTCTACGCCTGGGCCATCATCTTCGACGATCAATTCAAAATCACTCTGCTGATTAAAATGTGCTGTTACCTGTACTTGGCTAATACATAGCCTGAAGGCGTTTTCCATTAAGTTACCGCAGAGTTCCATTAAATCGCCTTTATTACCGGGAAACAATAAATTAGTCGGTATGTTGGCCTTAAATTTCACCTGTTTGTCACGGTAAATTTTAAATAGCATTTGCGCGAGTTGCTCAACAAGTGGGGCAATAGCGGTGTGTTCCTGCTTTAATCCCTGGCGACCTAACATGGCGCGTTTTAGTTGATATTTAACCAGCTGATCCATTTGGCTGATCTGCTCCATGATTTTTTCATTGGCAGATTGCTTTGTCAGACTTGTATCATCGGTAATGGCGTGAACGGCTGCAAGACGAGTTTTTAAGCTGTGCGCCAGATCGTTCATCGCGTTTTGATAGCGTTGTTGTTGGGCGCTCGATTGCTGTAATAGTTGGTTAAGCGCTTGAGTTACGCCTTCAAGCTCAACGGGGTAACCTTCTGAAAGTGACTTAGTCTTACCTTGGTTTATCGACTGCAACTCGTTTTGCATCCTTACGAGTGGACGCATCCCCCAATATGCCGCACTGACCAGCAGAATCAGTGCGAGAGCGAGCACCATGGCCAGACGGATATAGGTGCGTTTACTGAATTTGCTGTATTCCTGCTCGAGCTTAGCTGCATCTTTCATTACAAGCAGGTTGTAATGTACGCCAGCGATTTCTACTGCGAGCAAATACACAAAGTAACCTCTGTCATCGGCCATGGTGAGGTAATAGGGCGGAGAGTCGTTACGGATTTCGTTGAAACGTTCGCAGGTATCGAAGAGGCCACGGTCAACAGCGAGGGATGAGGTCCATACTTGTTTAAACTTCTCATCACAACTTGCGATTACATACCGCTCTTGCTTGTTGTTTTCCTCTAACCAAGCACTGGTATCAGGAATAAGATCATGTTCTCTAAGCTCGGCGGCAACTTGTGGAATTTCGGCGATAAGCTGGGCGGTTTCTTCGTTATAGCTATTTTGCGCATGCAGAATGTTGACCATCCAAGCGAGGCCAAACCCTACTAAGGTGATGATAGATAACGAGGTGAGAAACATCCGGGTAAGCAGACGTTTCTTGAATTTGAGCCTTAGTTGCATGGCAGATTAAATTTATATCCTTGTCCACGGATTGTGGCTATCGGATTATCAATGCCATCGCGGGTGAGTTTTTTACGTAAGCGACTCACCATCACTTCGATAGTATTAGGATCGCCTTCTTTGTCGCCATAAATGACATCTAATAGCCGCTGTTTTGCGACGACTTCATGACAATGGCGCATTAAATATTCGAGGATAAGGTACTCGAAGGCGGTGACTTCCATAATGTCATTGCCTAGCGTTACTTGTTTAGCGGCAAGATCAAGTTTTAACTCACCACTGGTAATGACAGGTTTGACAAAGCCGGCGCTACGTCTGACTAAGGCGTCAAGTCTTGCGACAAGTTCTTCTTTTTGGAAGGGTTTAACTAAATAATCGTCAGCGCCCGCATTGAGGCCTTCAACTTTATCTTGCCAATTCACCCTCGCTGTGAGGATAAGAATGGGGGCTTTAACGCCTTCTTCACGTAATTGTTGGATAAGACTAATACCATCTTGATCGGGTAAACCTAAATCCACAATGGCAACATCTATAGGGTAATTGGTTGCTTGGAAAAAACCTTCTTTGGCAGTGAGGGCCACTTGAACTTGGTTGCCCAAATCGCTTAACTGCACTTTTAGATGATGGGATAAAATAAGATCATCTTCGACAACCAAAATTCTCATAATACTCATGCCTTAACGTCGACTGGACTCAGTGTACGCAAATTATACGTGGGAGCCAAATATTGTCTTATCTTACCCACAAAGAACTTAACCTCGGCTGACCAAGGTTCGTTAGTGGTGAAAATAAGTACTAATCCATTGTCTTTAAAGTCATTATCTTTAATGTATTGTTAATGGCTATTGCCTTTATTTCGCTTTACTCCAGATGCCGTTGCCGCTCCACACTGCTCCTAAACTAAATAGCATTACGCTGCCCATGATGATCGCCAGTCTTAACCAAGGCTCTCCATGAGCGAGCCGTATCTGTACAGCATCGATTGCAGTGGTTCCCCAAACGGTGATAACACTGATAAACAATGCAGCTTGAACTATTCGAATCACAAGTGGTTGTTTAATAAGCAGGAAAAAAGGTGCTATAGCAAAAAGGCTTGTGAATACAAGCTGGTCATACCGTAAAAAATGTGCGCTTAACAGCCAAAAGGCGACAATCATCCAACTCACTCTCCACCACATAATCTTCTCCAACGCCAATATTGATGCAGGCTAATATAGCGATGTTTAAAGGACTATTCTATTTACTTGTTCACAGAATGGTGAGATTGCAGAATAAACAAGCCCAACAATGTTGGGCTTGGGATGATCAACATAAACGATAAATTATAGGGATATTTTTAATCTATTTTATGGACTTGCTCATCAAAGCTTGGGGCAACTTTGCCAGCTTGAGTATTATTAAAGACGGTTTCATTAAATTCGCCTTCTGATTTAGCGATCACGACTGTGGCCACACAATCACCAGTGACGTTTACTGCGGTACGTACCATATCCAGTAGTCGGTCGACACCAATAATTAACGCAATACCTTCAACGGGGAGGCCAACTTGGTTAAGCACCATCGCGAGCATTATGAGGCCAACACCAGGAACGCCTGCAGTACCAATCGAGGCCAGAGTCGCGGTTACAACCACCGCAGCATAATCAGTAAGGGTTAACTCAATGCCAAATACTTGAGCGATAAATACCGTTGCGACACCTTGCATAATAGCCGTGCCATCCATGTTAATGGTGGCACCTAATGGCAGGGTAAAAGAGGCGATTTTATTATCTACACCAAGTCGGTGTTCTGAGGCTTCTATGGTAATAGGTAAGGTAGCGTTAGAGCTGGCGGTGGAAAAGGCAAATAACTGTACATCGCGCATTTTGCGAATAAAGATCAATGGACTTAAACCTGAAAACACCTTAAGTAAAATGGGATATACAATAAAAGCGTGAATAAGCAATACGACGAGTACGACAAAGAAATACTGAACCACGCTGCTGAAAGTTTCTACGCCGAGAGTTAATGCAAGTTTACCCATTAGAGCAAAAACACCGTAAGGCGCAAGCTGCATAATCAGGGTCACTACGCGCATAATCACTTCGTTTAAATCTTCAAACAATACAGCAATACGTTTACCACGCTCGCCAATATGAGCGATAGCAAACCCAAAAATCACTGCAAAAATAATGATTTGCAGCATATTGCCTTCGCTCATGGCTTGCATTGGATTGGTCGGCACTATGCTGATTAATACATCAGCGAGACTCGGCGCTTCTTTTGCAACGTAATGCATTTTCTCTGACGCGAGTGAAGCATTACCCGGGTGGACTATCACTGCACTGATAATAGCTAGTACTAAGGCTATAGCGGTTGTGAATAAATAAAAGGCTAATGTTTTGCCGCCTAATCGCCCTAATTTTGAGGGTTCACTTAAGGAACATGTCCCACAGACTAAGGAAATAAATACAAGTGGAACGACTAACATTTTTAAACTTGAGATGAAAATCGTACCGATAACATGTAAAAAGCCGTTGGTAATATAGTCCTTAATAAATGCACTATCCGGAAAGTAATTACGTAGAAATAGTCCAATTGCAATACCCGTAACCATGCCGATTAAAATTTTACTGGTAAGGCCGAGTTTATGTTGTGATGAGGTTGCCATGGGGGTTCCTGTGTGTTTTTTATACGTTCTAATATTGGCGACGACAAGACTAGCAAGAAAATGCAGAAGTTTAAATGAGTTCTAATGTTAAACTAAGTTCAAAATATGCAAAATAAAATAAGAGAGTAATGGAAAAGTTACGTGAAAATTGTGTAATGTTAGCCTATAAGTTATAAGCGTCAATCTTAGTATTATCATTAGAATAACAGGGAGCCTGACAATGAAGTCAGCGTATAAGGTTTTTCTCGCAGGACTATGTTCACTTTTTTTGGTTGCATGTGGAGGCGGAGGCAGTATCTCCGATGATGGCTCTGGCACTCCTCCCACTCCCGGTGTTATTACCGTTACGATGGGGATCTCCAATACCAACATTTCAGCAAATACTCCTGCTACTGTTACCGCGAAGGTAGTGGATTCAAAAGTGGGTGCCTTAGCGGGGGAATTGGTCACTTTCAACCTAAGCAATTCAAGTATGGGATCTTTTTTCCCGACTTCGGCCACTGCATTAACAAATAGTGATGGGATTGCCTCTATTATTTTAAATACGGCAACGATTGCTGGTGCAGGGACTGTTACCGGAAAGATTGATACTGGGGAGTCCGGTAAAATTGGTTTTGTCATGGCTGGTGATGGGGGAAATGTTGGGGGAGGGGCTCAAGTTACCTTAAAACTCACTAATACGGCAGGTAATGCAATTGACAGTATTACATCTACGACACCTGGCATTTTAACTGCAACAGTAACTGGATTATCAAAAGCAGCCATTGTTACTTTTGATACAACAATTGGCGATCTACCAGTAAAAACTGCTATTACAGATATCAATGGCAAAGCTAGCGTTAATTTATATGCGGGAAGTCTTCCTGGTGCGGGTACTGCAAAAGCATCGTTGAACACGGGTGAGTTTGGTGAGCAAGTCTTTGTAGTGGGCGCTACCAATGTATTAATGGGAAGTGGCTCGCCCTTCGTGTCAGGCAAAGCAGATGTAAGTGCTACCACATTATCAGCAGGAGGAACTGCAACGATTTCTGTCCTCCTTCAGGATAGTAACGGTAATCCATTTACCGAGCCTGTGGATGTTAAATTTGCTTCAACTTGTTCAAATAAGGCGACACCAGAAGCAGTGTTAAGTACTCCTGTTACCGCTGTCGGCGGCCAAGCAACGAGTACCTATCTCGCAAAAGGATGTGTCGGTGATGATAATATTACTGTTACTGCAGATGTAGGGGGTAAAAACCTTTCCGCTACAGGTATTATTAAAGTGTTGTCAGCAAGTGTAGGTAGTATCGTTTTCGTTGATGCAACACCTCAGAATATTGGTATCAAAGGCACAGGCACTGCAGAATCTGCCACTTTGCGTTTTAGAGTGTTGGATACAAATGGCAATGCTGTAGCGAATAAATCGGTCGATTTTAAGCTTAACAATGATTCTGCTGGATTAAGCTTAACACCTGCAACTGTGACATCGAATAATCAAGGCTACGTACAAACAGTAGTGAATTCTGGTACTGTCGCAACCACGGTGCGTGTGACTGCAACGACTCAAGGGTCCAATGGGGCAATCATTTCAAGCCAATCTAATGTATTAGTCGTTTCAACGGGTAAGCCTGATCAAGACAGCTTTTCACTTTCCGCGTCAGTTTTAAACGTTGAAGGCTGGGATTATGATGGCGCTAAAGTGACTGTAACAGCCCGTTTAGCTGACGCTTTTAACAACCCTGTGCCAGATGGTACTGCTGTAGTGTTCACTGCGGAAGGTGGTTCAATTGAGAGTTCATGCCAAACAAAAAAAGGAGTGTGTTCTGTAGTTTGGACTAGTCAACAACCTCGTCCAGTTGGTGTTGCCGCTAATGGGCCTTTTTTCGATAGCATTGGTAATCGCGTTAAAGATCCTACTGCTTTATTAAAGCAAGAGGTCAATCTCGCTGGTCGAAGCTATTTTGGGAACTATTATGGCCAACCCTATGGTGGACGAGTCACTATTACTGCTACAGCAATTGGTGAAGAGTCTTTCCCTGATCTAAATAGCAACAATATTCTCGATACCGCGAATGAATTTAATTTATTTGTCGGTACCTCAACAAATTGTGGCCGTGATAACAGCGGAGACTGTTATGACTTGACCGAAGCCTACGTTGATCATAACGAAGATGGTATTTATACGCCGAAGTATATGACAGCAAGTACTACGGATACCTCCGGTGCTCGCGAAACCTTCACTGACTTTATTGATCCCGTGAATCCAACAGGACAAGGTGAGTTTAACTTAGCGGATGGAGAGTACAGCGGTGTGTTATGTGACGCTTCAGTTCCAGGGGTAAAATGTAGCCCACAAGCTTCAATTTCGGTTCGGCGCTCGCTTGTTCTTGTAATGTCAAGCAGTGAGGCTTACGCAACCAGTCTTGGAAATGTTGTGATTACTGATAATGTTGCAGGTAACAACCAAATTGATATCGGACTAAAAGGTAGCGCATCTGTTGTGTTTACTATAGCTGATATTAATAATCAGCAAATGCCTGCTGGAACAGTGGTTAACTTTAAAGCTACAGGCGCTACTGTCACGAGTTCAGGTAGTTATACTTGGCCAAGTACAAATTATAATGGTGGTAGACAGTTTGTTGTAAGCTTAAAAGGTGGCGATCAGCCCGACTCTGGTAATTTAATTGTCACAGTTACAACGCCAGGCTTAAGTGATGTTGGACTCGTAGGGACGGCATCTGAGGTGCTTAATATTCCCATCGTGGTTAAATAAGAACTAAAAAAATAAGGTGCCGATGGCACCTTATTTTTTGTTCATAAATACAATACCCGCATTGTTTTCACTGTGCGGGTGGTTGATTACTCAGCAAGTAAACCGCGGCTACGCAACAACGGTTCGATTCCTGCCTCTTTTCCACGAAATTTTTTATACATCAACATAGGGTCGTCACTGCCACCCTTAGACAAGATGTTGTTACGGAAGGCATCTGCGGTTGCTTTATCGAAAATGCCATTTTCTTTAAAGGCTTCGAAGGCATCGGCACCTAAAATATCCGACCAGAGGTAGCTGTAGTAACCGGCTGAATAACCGCCCGCGAAGATATGCGAGAAGTAAGTGCTGCGGTAACGTGGGCTGATCTCATTAATCAATCCCATGGCAGTTAAGGAGTCGGCCTCAAACTTGGCGGCATCCTTAGGCGAGGTATCGGTTAGGGTGTGCCAATCTAAATCGAGCTTTGTGGCGGCCATATATTCAACGGTCGCAAAGCCTTGGTTGAATTTGCTGGCGGCTTGGATTTTTTTCACCAGTTCCTGCGGGATCACTTCACCGGTTTTGTAGTGCTTAGCAAATTGCGCGAGCACTTCGGGCTGAGTCATCCAGTTTTCGTTGACCTGTGAAGGGAACTCCACATAGTCGCGAGGTACTGCCGTTCCGCCCTGTGAGCGATATTCAACATTGGATAACATGCCGTGCAGCGCATGGCCAAACTCATGGAACAGGGTGCTGGCTTCATCGAAGGTGAGCAACGCAGGTTCATTACCCGCTGGGCGAGGGTAGTTCAACACGTTGACTATAATGGGTTTAGAATCGACACCATTCATATGGTATTGCTTGCGGAACGAGTTCATCCAGGCGCCACCGCGTTTGCTATCACGGGTAAAATAGTCACCCATAAAGATGGCCATAAGCTTACCGTCTTTATCATACACTTCCCAGGTACGCACTTCGGGGTTGTATTTGGGTAAGTCGGTACGTTCTTTAAAGGTTAAACCATAGAGGCGATTGGCCGTGTAGAACACGCCTTTTAGGGTGCTGTCGAGGGAGAAGTAAGGACGAGTTTGCTGCTCGTTAAAGCTGTACTTCGCAACACGGATTTTGTCGGCATAGTAATCCCAATCCCAAGCTTGCAGCTTAAACTTGCCGCCTTGGCTGTCGATTAAGGCCTGCATATCTGCAACCTCAGCCTTGGCTTGGGCAAGGGCTGCTGGCCAAACTTTATTGAGTAAGCCGTAGACATTTTCAGGCGTCTTGGCGGTGCGATCTTCTAACACAAAATCCGCATGGGTTTTATAGCCCATGAGCTGCGCACGTTCGGCGCGCAGTGCGGCAATTTTTGCCAGAATGACTTTGTTATCATTGGCATTATTGTTATTACCACGCTCGATATAACCCTTATAGAGTTTTTCGCGTAGTTCGCGATTATCGGCATAAGTTAAAAATGGCGTGATAGACGGGCGTGACGTGGTAAATACCCATTTGCCTTCATGGCCACGTTTTTTCGCGGTTTCGGCGGCGGTGGCAACCACATCGGCCGGTAAACCTGATAAGTCAGCTTGCTTATCAATCACTAGCTCGAAGGCATTGGTTTCGGCTAACAGATTGTCACCAAAGGCTAAGTTAAGTTTGCCGATTTCTTCATTCAGGGCGCGCAGCTTGGTTTTATCCTGCTCGCTGAGGTTAGCACCGCCACGGGTAAATGATTTATAGGTGTCTTCCAGTAATTTGGCCTGAGCCGTGTTGAGCTTTAGGCTGTCTTTGCTGTTATAAACGGCTTTAACGCGTTGAAACAGCTTATCGTTCAATAAGATATCGTCTTCGGCCGACGATAACATTGGCGAGACTTCTTTGGAAATCGCTTGCAGCTCTGGAGTGGTATCCGCGCCAGTTAAGTTAAAGAAGACGTTGGATACGCGGGTCACGAGACCGCCCGAAAACTCCATCGCTTCAATGGTGTTGGCGAAGGTCGGCTTGTCTTTATTATCGACAATCGCTTGGATTTCTTCGTGTTGTTGAGCGATACCCGCCTTAAATGCTGGGAGGAAGTGCTCGGGCTTAATCTTATCGAAGGCCGGAATTTCCATAAAAGTATCATAGGGTTTAAAGAATGGGTTGCTGGCATTTTGGCTGATGATCTGTGCCGACATGGCATTCGGTGCGACTGCCGCCTGCGCCGCAGTATCGCTATGCTGCGCACTGCAACCGCTTAAGGCTAGGGCGAGCGTGATAGCGCTAAAGGTCAGTGTGATTGCGTGTGGTTTGAGTGTTCGCGCGTTAAGGGCCTGTGATTTTAGGCTTAGTCCCTTCATGTCAATTCCCCGTTAGGTGATTATTATTCTGTCGGATTAATGGTGTTAACAACCATTAAGCTTATTTTAAGCTGACTGTTTAGCATGTATTCGCCTAAGGGTTCCATCGATTTTGTGTTTTGTTTGTAACAAATGGTTAGCCTGCGGTTTTTAACGGAAGAACTATGGCAAACTGAGCCGCGCACTAAAGCAATATTCGGCAAAGGATAAAGCCATTGCTTGGGTGCGTTTTTATGTAAGTCCCTCATCATACAAATAATAAATAGGACCTCTATGGAATTGCTTCGGTTTAACTGTACGAGTCTCTGTCGTCGTTTTTCTTATTCCCTATTAGTCGCTGCGCTGTGGACATCGCAAGCAGCAGCGTCATCCACTAGCCTTAGCCAAGATGCGCTTAAGGTGGCCGATTATGCGGTGACCACCTATGACACGCAGATGGTTAAGAGTCTGGCGCATTTAATCAGTTTTAATACCCAAGCGGTTGAGGGGCAAACACCCGATACCAACCCCGCTTTTATTGGTTTTAAGTCGAGTTTAAAAAGCTTGAGCCAAGAACTCGGGCTCGATTATGCCGACCACGGTTATGTTGTATTGATTGGCCTCGATGCCAATGTTGTCGATGCCCAACGCTCACAGGTTGAGAAATTAGGAATCGTTACCCACGGCGATGTGCAACCCGCCAATCCCGCGCTCTGGGCCAAGAGCCCCTATGTGCTGGATACCGAGTCTGAACCTGGCAAGCTGATAGGTCGCGGCACTGAAGATGATAAAGGCGCGATTGTCACCGCCATGTATGCGATGAAGGCCATCAAAGATAAACAACTCGAACGGGAAAAACGCATTGAGCTGTTGGTGTATTTAGCCGAAGAGTCCGATTGGGATCCACTAAAAGCCTTTTTAGCCCATTACACCCTAGCGCAGATAAATATCACTATAGATGCCGAGTATCCAGTCGTCACCGCCGAAAAGGGTTGGAGTAAGATTGGCTTTACTGTGCCGAATATCGAGTCAACGCAGGAGCAGGGCGCGGCAACGAATGTTCCGAGCCTAACTGCATTTTCCGGCGGCTATTTTGCTAGCCAAGTGCCACAGCAAGCCGAGGCGCAAATTCATGCCATCACCCCAAGCTTGTTTGAACAATTACAGGCGAGCGCCGCAAAGCAGCAGGGGATGAAGTATCGATTCGAGCGTACTTGCGAGCAGGCCGTGTGCGACTTGCATATTTTTGCCGACGGTAAGGCGGCCCATTCCTCAACACCAGAAGATGGGGTGAATGCCGTGACGCATTTGGCCTCGCTACTTCAGCCATACACTTGGCCTAAAACCACTGCGGCTTTGACGGTCGCCGCCATGAATGAGTTAGTAGGGGTGGGGATTTATGCCGAGCAGTTTGGCGAACTGGCCTATAAAGATGATTTTATGGGCGCTTTAACGCTGGCCCCCACTGTTGTTGCGCAAACGAGTAAAGGGACGGAAGTCACCATTAATTTACGTCGCCCAGTGGGCAAAACGCCTGAGTTACTCTCAGCCCAAGCCAAGGACGCGCTGAACAAATGGCAAGCTGAGCATCAAGTGACACTCATCGACGTGGAAAGTTATTGGGGCGAGCCTATGGTGATGAAGGATGCACCGCATCAGCAGACTTTACTCGATGTATTTGCTCACTTTACTGGCATAGCATCACCCAAACCCGTGGCCATTGGCGGCTCAACCAACAGTAAATTATTCCCCAACGCTTTAAGTTTTGGCCCCGCCATGCCGGGCGTGGAATACACTGGCCACACCGAGAAAGAATTTATTACCCATAAACAGTTTATGCTGAATCTGAAAATGTACACCGCCGCTTTTATTGAGTTAACCGCCGCAAAATAGTGTGCTTTTTAATGGGCTTGATTAATTAAAGCGATGGGTAAAATACAACATAGGGTGAAAGGCGCTGATTTCACGCCAAAACTCATCGGTTTATAAGATAATGGCGGCTAATCCAAAATAGCCGCCATTGCATTGAATCGTTAAAACAAGATAACAACTGTTCATCTGGCGAAAAGCTTTTGCCCCAAAACGAGTTAACAAGTTTTCGGTGGAACAATAATGAACGACTTTCTGGCCTAGTAATATTCATCGTTATATCCCGTGTGATGTAATTCACTACTAACCATCAAAAAACGGGATAAGTATACCGTTGTATTCAAATTATAAGGATTGTGAACGATTTTCATCCTGCATTTGTGCGTGCTTTCTAATTTTTAAATAAATATCTTTAAAATTAATCGCTTATACTTACCAGTTCATAGATAATATGTTTTAAAAACGCGCATGTGCGTTTTTCTAGGTGGTGTATTTGAAGCAAAGCCGATAACTTCGCTGCAATACAATCAGTTAACCATGTGCAGTAATGTTATACCAATAAGGGGTGAAGGTTGAGCGAGTATTTCGAAATCGCGTATGCAGCGACATCAAGTAGATTGTGCTTATTCACTGGAACGGGATTTTCGAAATCTGTATCAGATAACCAAGCCCCTAGCTGGCAAGGACTTTTGGAGTCACTGTGTGAACTTCTTGCAAATGGAAATGATTTAAAGGCCAGCCTATTTCCAAAAGACGGTAAAAATACACTCGGATTAGAGGAGGCGGCTCAGGTTATTTCTATTGAACTGCAAAAAGTAGGTAAGAGCATCCACGAAGAAATTGCAAAGGAAATCAGTTCCATAAAGTTGATGGGGAACAATGCATCAATAGAAGATTTTCTATCAAAATGCTCTTGTCGTGTTGTTACAACCAACTATGACAAGCTTGTCGAAGAGCTAGTAGGATTTGAAGCATGTCACTCCTTGACGCCTGGCCTGCCGATTCCTAGATCGTCAGCCAGGGTCAAAGTCTATCATGTTCATGGGTCGATAGACTCTCCAGAAAATATGGTTGTTACGTCAGATGACTACTTTAAGTTTATTCATAGCGAATCGTATTTTTCGAGGAAACTAAGCACGGTGTTACATGAAAATACCGTGGTTATCTTGGGCTACTCTCTTGGAGATGCAAATCTAAAATCAATAATCAGTGATTATAAAGGGTTTTCTAAAAACCACGTTATAGGCTCGAATATATTTTTGGTGTCGCGATCAAAAGTCGATCAACCGGTTAAGGATTACTATGCGCACTGTTACGGTATTCGAGTGATTGATGAAACAGAGTGCCATGATTTTTTTAAAAAGCTAAATTCGGAAATCCCGAATGCAGAAAAGTGTGCAGAATCATCAGTAGCAAATATTAAAAAAGTGGTTTTTAATAATCATCAATTCACGAAAGGTTTTTTAAGTATTGAAAATGCATTTTACGAAATCGTATCTTCGATTGCGGCTGTCGGCGTAAGTATAAATGATAAAAAAGTGGTTAAAGCACTTGGTCAAATTATTGAATTCAAAACGGATTTGACGAATGGGTATAATGCGTGGGAGCAGTATGAACATATGGCGCGATGGTTAATATATATTGCGAGCATATTGGAGATCAGAGGAACATCAATAGAAAAGGTGTTCTTAGACGCTACTCTCAGATCTATGAACTCTATGCGTAAAGAGCTTTACATTGGTTATTCATGGCACGCTTATAACTCTTGGAATCAGCGCTGGCCGGGAATTATTGCATCAAATAGGGTTTTAATTAGAGATTATATCGTGGAGAACACCACATGGCCTGACGCTTTGCAGGTTGTAAATAGAAATTAGGTATAACAAATAAGGATAGGCCGCGCGTAGCCGCGACCTTATCCCAAGTGTTGAACAAGCCCGATGCTGGTTGTTGACACTTTATTATGCAAATAGCGGATTGAGAATGTGTACTGGCGAAGGTCTTATTTTCAAAGAGACTTTTATGCAGACATGACCCGCCCTTAGCGAACGAGCTAATATTTTTATTACCTATTCATCAAGCTGTTATCGAGTCCTCATTCTGTTTGGTTAACCCGTTATCCTTATACTTCTCGCCTTAGGCGGTGATGTTAGCGTCTGTCGGTCGATGACGCACATGAACGCCCATAAAATGCATCGCGAGATAGCAACAAGGGCAATAGCGCACGGCTAAGGCACGTTTGACCTCTGGTAATACGGGGAAAGCGGCTCCTGCGACAGCCAGCATCAGTTGGATTTGTTGCCGTAGCGTTTTGGCATTACCTCGCAGTAAGCCATAGTCACGCACTCGCCGTAATCCTTTGGGTAATACATGTTGTAATATCAACCACAGAAATTCGACGGCGGGCAAGCTGCGTACTTGTTGGCAGCGAGTCTGACTGTCTTGATAGGTAAAACTCACCTGATTATCGACATGACGACAAATACTGCTGTCGGGTAAAACGCCCCGATAAAGGTAGCGCGACAGATATTGCAGTGCAGGCGCACCTTTACCGACAAACTGACAATCGACCACCCATTTTGAGGGAGATTGATGTGGCAGTTTAAGCTGAAGCGTGTCACTCAGATAAGCCAGTAAACGTGCTCGCCACACCTTGGCAAGATTAAAGGCGTTAAATAAGTAATGGGTTTTACACTTACGCCATTGCCGCTTGCCAGAGTGGTAGCTCCCTGCGGGGATAATGAAGTGCAGATGTGGATGGTAGTCTCTACGCCGACTGTGAGTATGCAATACCCCCGTGAAGCCGATGTCACCACTGAGCTTAGGGGAGCGTGCTGCAAAGTCTT
>AACY020557263.1_pt1 | contig 78956 bp, 63 predicted proteins | sample 267378 | NCBI WGS metagenome assembly AACY02 (sample SAMN02954345, study PRJNA13694) | marine metagenome | biome: aquatic; feature: ocean; material: water; isolation source: isolated as part of a large dataset composed predominantly from surface... | reverse complement strand
ATAAACTCTTGGCCTTCTACCGCATAGTGAGCGGTAATGCCTCCGAGTAAAATTTGCATTAAAAAGAGACCTATCGCCGTTATGAAGTATTTGCCGACTGCTTTTTGTGAAGCGGTTGGTTTAGTGAAAAACAGCGGGTCTTGTTCCGACGGCTTAGGCAGACTTTCGTGCTTACCGCTGGCATGGTGCCATAGCAATCCACCAATACCCGCTATCAGGGTCACGATACTGAGTATCGACCAGACAATATTATCCGAGGTGGGAGTATTGCCTAATTGAGGATCGAACGGCCAGTTATTGGTGTATGTATAGGGTGCATCTGGGCGTTCAGTGATGGCAGCCCAAGCCCCCCAAAACAGGAACGCATTAAGTTGTTCTCGGCGTGTAACATCGGGCACTGTACCCTCTTTCATGGCGTATTGTTCGCGTAGTGAACTGAGTTTAGGGTCATCACCAAACAAGGATAAATAGTGTTGATTAACCGTGCGAATTGCTTCTACCCGTGTGGTCGATAGCCTAATAAGCTGAGTGCCATCGATCTGTTGTTCAACACTGTTATGGCGTAAATCATCCCTTAATGCTTGTTCAAGCCCCGCTTTTTCTTGGGAGCCTAGTTGCTCGAAAGGCGTTTGATATTGTTGCTTGGCGCGCAGGTCGAGCCAAGCTTGGGCTTCTCTGTGTAACCAGTCTGCGGTCCAATCGGGGGCGACATAGGAGCCATGTCCCCAAATCGAACCGAGTTGATGGCCGCCCATTGAGCGCCATACTAATTGACCTTGTTCTATATCATTTTCACTAAAGATAACTTGGCCATTCACATCGACAAATGCACTGGGAATGGGTGGTTTTTCTCGATAAATTTCACTGCCTACGCTCAGTAGTACAGTAAATGAGGCAATCAACACTAATAATAGTGCGATAGCGGTGAGTTTTTGTTTGCTCATAAATCCCCTTAATCCAACGTCATTTTGATACCTGTAATTTGCTATTGCGCAATATGTGCCAAGTATTTTTGTTATTGAAAATAAAGGAAAAAATTTAATTTAAATTCTTAATGGTGTCTTTTTGATAGCAATAAAAATTGTCATAATAACATTAATTGTCTTTATGACAGCCATTGGTGGGCCAATGTTGATAACACAATGAACTATTCAATTTAATGTGCTCTTTCAAGGTATTGCGGCGATAAATATAGTTAGGTGTGTGTTTTTATCGATATGGTGTCTTTTTAGATGGTTACCGATATTTTTTTGATTAAAAATGGAAAGTTTGTGTCGGATTTATTTTTTAAAGAACTTGATAAATATAAGCTTTATTTTATTTATGCTTATGGTTTGATGTTCTGGTTGTATTTGTCTTTTTATGTGTTTTTATCTGAAAATTAGCCTAAAGTTACTGTTGATGATTATTTTAGTGTAGATGATTGAAATTTAATATTTAAAACTCCAATAATCTGCATTTTTTATGCTAGTATAGAAACACTGAAATTTTTAATTGAGTCATTTTTAATCTAGGTGTTTTTGCTATCGTTTAGCTGAGCCAGCAGCATTTAAGGAGGCATGTGTGGATGCAGATTCCATCAATAGTTTTTTTCTGATCGGTGCCTTACTTACTGCCGTGAGTGTTTTGCTTAGTCCCATGTCATCCCGTCTTGGGATTCCTATCTTATTAATTTTCCTCGCCGTAGGTATTCTTGCTGGTGAAGATGGTCCCGGCGGTATTCTCTTCGATGATTATTCAACCGCTTATCTTGTCAGTAACTTAGCCTTAGCCATTATTTTGCTCGATGGCGGTATGCGCACTCGGGTCGCGAGCTTCAGGGTCGCACTGTGGCCTGCGTTATCCTTGGCAACCTTTGGGGTGGCGATCACCACCAGTATCACAGGCATTATGGCAGCGTGGCTATTTGACTTACATTGGCTACAAGGTTTGCTTGTGGGGGCGATTGTCGGCTCTACCGATGCGGCGGCGGTATTCTCACTGTTAAAGGGACGCAGCCTTAATGAGCGGGTTGGAGCAACGCTGGAAATCGAATCGGGCAGTAACGACCCTATGGCGGTATTTTTAACAGTCACCTTGATTGCCATTCTCAGCAATGTCGATGCCGAGCTATCTGCAAGCTTTATGCTGATTAGCTTTATTAAACAATTTGGGCTGGGAATTTTATTAGGCTTGGGTGGTGGCTGGCTGCTATGGAAATTGGTGAACTTAAGTCAACTCGCTGAAGGTCTATATTCGATTCTCGTGCTCAGCGGTGGCCTTATTATTTACGCTGCATCGAACAAGCTAGGTGGCAGTGGCATTCTGTCGATTTACTTAGTTGGCCTATTCCTCGGAAATAAGCCAACTCGTGGACGTCATGCGATATTAAACGTATTGGATGGAATGACTTGGGTGAGTCAAATCGGCATGTTCCTCGTCTTGGGACTACTCCTAACCCCCTCGGATCTATTAGATATTTGGCTGCCGGGCTTAGCACTGGCCTTTGGGATGATCCTGTTTGCCAGACCTTTAGCGGTATGGCTAAGTTTGCTGCCATTTAAGAGTTTTAGCAGCCGTGACCGCTGGTTTATCTCTTGGGTCGGGCTTCGTGGCGCCGTGCCGATTATTTTAGCGGTATTCCCAATGATGGCCGGGCTTCCTGGGGCTCAATTGTATTTTAACTTGGCCTTTTTTGTGGTGTTAGTCTCTCTGCTAGTCCAAGGGGCGTCACTCACTACGGCTGCACGCTTAGCAAAGGTAGAATTGCCCCCAAAGCCTTTACCCGTTTCGCGTTCGGGGGTTGAAATTTACCCGAGCAGCGAATGGGAAGTGTTTGTCTATCGTTTGAGTGAAAGTAAGTGGTGTATTGGTGAACCGCTAAAACGCTTAGCAATGCCCGATGGTACTCGCATTGCGGCAGTATTTCGCAATAATAGGTTATTGCATCCTTCGGGAAGTACGTGCTTAGAGGCGGGTGATATTCTGTGCGTACTCGGGCAGGAAAAGAGCCTTGAAGCATTGAGTAACCTCTTTAGCCAAGCCCCTGAAACCAAGGAGGTTCCACGTTTCTTTGGTGACTTCTTTATCGATACCGAGGTTAAATTGGCGGATCTTGCACCTATCTATGGCTTAACATTAGATGATGAAACTGGCGGTATGACTGTAGCTGATTTAGTTGCTTTAGAGCTAGGTGCGCATCCAGTACTTGGGGACCAGTTTCAATGGCAATCACTCCATTGGGTCGTTGCGGGACTCTATGAAGGCAAAGTCACCAATGTGGGTATTCGCTTACCGGCGGAGGCTTAATCTGGTTTAAGTGTTGTGCTTAACTACCATGTTTAAGCGCTTAGAGCTCTACAAGATGCCTTAGGCAGAAAGATATAAACAAAATGCCAAGCGATTGCTTGGCATTTTGTTTTCTCTTTTAAGCGTTTATCTCGATGTGATTAACCAAAAGCTTACTTATATAAGGACTTATCCGTTGGATCGGGGCGTGTCTTAAAGCGGCGATGGAGCCACATATATTGAGCACGATTTTTATCGATAATCTGTTCAATAATTTTGTTACCACGGATGGCATCGGCGACTTCGTCTTCACCTGGGAAATTATCTAATGGAGGCATGATTTCAATCCGGTAGCCCGTATCTCCTTCTGTGCGCTCAACAAAGAAGGGTAATACCTTGGCCTTACCTAACTTTGCCAGCGTGGTTGCGCCAGTAATAGTGGCGGCATCGGGCACGGCATAAAACGGAATAAACACAGCACTAGAGCGGCCAAAGTCTTGGTCAGCGGTATACCAAATCACATCGGGGTTACGTAAACAGCGTACCATTTGGCGTAGATCGCGTTTCGGCACTAAGGCTTTATTCGACCGTAAGCGACCTTTCACTTGCAGGTATTCCATCACGGGATTGTTATGTGGGCGGTACACCCCAACACCGGGTTGGAATTGACCAAAAATACGTGCGCCCATTTCCAGTGGTAAGCAGTGCACTGCAAACAGTATCACCCCATGGCCAGCGTTCAAGGTGTCTTGAACGTATTCTTTGCCGGTTATCTGCATATGTTGTTGGATTTTTTCATCGGACCACCACCAGGCATTGATGGTATCGAAAATCGCTTTGCCCGTTTCTTCAAAGTTACGGGTGAGGAGCGCTTCTCGCTCGGCCTCTGGCATATCCGGGAAGCAGAGGGTTAAATTTCGGCGCGCGGTATGGGTTCTACTGGCCGCAAGTGCCTTGACTAATCGGCCCATGCCTTTGCCTAATTTCATCTGCCATGATAGAGGCAACACTTGGGTAATCCGCATCACTAACACCCCAAACCACATGGGCCAGTGTTTCGGATGATATAAAGATGATGAAAACTCAGCTTTCTCGACCACAAAAATACTCACTACTTTTGAAAATTACTGCTTATTCTAACTCATCTTTTGCTGAAAATTAGGTACAATCACGGTTTAATTTCTGCAACTGATAAGAGCGCTATGAAGGTTTCTCTGCCAGCATTTGAAAAAGCCAAAGTGTTAGTCGTCGGCGATGTGATGTTAGATCGCTACTGGGTTGGGCCTACGGGACGTATTTCCCCCGAGGCACCAGTGCCCGTGGTGAAAATTAACCAAGTCGAAGATAGACCGGGCGGCGCGGCAAACGTGGCGCTAAATATCGCGACCTTAGGTGGCCAAGTACAATTGGCGGGCTTAGTGGGCAATGATGATACGGCTAAGGCGTTAACGCTTGGCGTACAAGCACTTGGGGTTGAACCACAATGGTTGAATATTGCTGACAAACCGACCATTACCAAGCTTAGGGTTTTATCGCGCAATCAACAGCTTATTCGCCTCGACTTTGAAGAGTCCTTCGATAAGCAGGATAGTGCGCGCTTAATTAAGCAGTCTGAAGCCTTACTCGATTCGGTCGATGTGGTCGTGCTATCAGATTATGCGAAGGGCGCCATTGATAATCCTCGTGATTTTATCGCGCTCGCCCGTTCCAAAGGCGTAAAAGTACTGGTTGACCCTAAGGGTTCCGATTTTAGCCGTTATCATGGCGCCTCGCTCATCACACCGAATATGAGTGAATTTGAGGCCGTGGTTGGCGCGGTAACCTCTGAAGCAGATCTACTCGAAAAGGCTCGCGGATTACTGAACAAGTACCAGTTCGACGCTATCTTAGTCACTCGCTCCGAAAAGGGCATGACTTTAGTGACGGCCAATGCCCCAGAGTTACACATTCCCACGGTGGCCCGTGAGGTGTATGACGTAACGGGTGCTGGCGATACTGTGATTTCAGCTTTAGCGACGTCTCTAGCCGCGGGTGCTGAGTTACCGCAGGCCTGTGCGATAGCCAATACTGCCGCTGGCGTTGTGGTGGGTAAACTGGGTACTTCTACGGTTTCTCGTATTGAGTTGATTGAGGCCCTAGCACTGCATCACGGTGAGTCTGGTTTTGGGGTGGTGAGTGAAGATCAACTTGCTTACGCTCTAGAGCAAGCCAAATTACGTGGTGAACGAGTGGTGATGACCAACGGTTGCTTCGATATTTTGCACGCGGGACACGTCAGTTACCTCAAGCAAGCCAAAGCCTTAGGCGACAGATTGATCGTGGCCGTGAATGACGATGCCTCAGTCAAACGCTTAAAAGGCGAAGGTCGCCCAGTTAATCAAGTGGATAGACGTATGGCGGTGTTGGCTGGATTAGCCGCCGTCGATTGGGTGGTGCCTTTTAGTGAAGATACACCACAACGGATCATCACCAGATTACTACCGGATCTTTTAGTGAAAGGTGGTGATTATAAGGTTGAAGATATTGCGGGTGGCGCCGAGGTCATTGCTGCGGGCGGCCAAGTGCAAGTGTTAGGATTTGAAGACGGTATCTCTACTACGGCGATTATCCAAAATATCATGGCAAAACAGTGAGTTTAATTGCACTGACTCTGATATCAAGCTTAACTTGGGTGCCTATTGCCGATAAGCAGGCGTTACTTTGTCCTTTAGCGCAATTGAGTCAGTGTCTGGCAACATTTCCACCTCAGGTTCGTGAACAGCTCCCCCACAGCGAGGCTCAGTTTAAAACAGAGCTTGGGCTTCGCAGTGCCATGGTATTACCTGTTGAAGATAGTCATTTCTCCGGCCTAATACTCGTCAATGAGCAAGAAACACCAGAGATCCAACTGGCCAATATTGATGGTATTACCTACCAATTAGATCTAAAAGAACAAGCACAATTAACCCTTTGGCATGAACTAGGCCACCTTGAAAATTTGGCGTTGCAGGGGAGTTTATTACCTAATGAATTAACACCTTATCAGCATGAATGGCTAGCGGATCTGTATCTCATCTGGTGTATTGCCAATGCTAAAGGCAACTTTGATTTAGCTTGGCAGCAGTATCATCGGCGCAACCTAGCGGCGCTTACAAGTTCGCAATATATGTCACACTGGACTGCACCAATGATGATACAGGTGTTAAATAAATATCAGATCACTCAAATCGTTCAATATACTCACTATCGTGATTTTGTAGCCGATTTTTATCCTCAAATGGTACAAATTGAACCGCAGGTTTTGCGTGAATATTCGAGTTTAATACAACGAACTTTTAGTGATACCGTGCTACAACCCCTGCCAGAATACCTGTTTTGGCGTAAATCCGATCTTGGGCATTATTTAACGCCTACCCTAACATTGTTAATGGGGGAGCAAAAAGCACACGACTGGTTAGTACAAAATTCAATGTTATAAATATGTAAACAAAAGCAATGAAATCCTCTGTTTAAAACTGAACCCTAGCTGAACAAAAGTGAAATACACTTGTTTCACGTTTTTAAACAGCAGTAATCCCTGAAAGGCTTTGGTAAGCTCTATCCCACAAAAAGAACAGTGGGAGACTTTATTATGGCTAAGCGCTCGCGAGTACAGACTGAGCAGACCATCAATCAGATTATGGATGAAGCGTTAAGACAAATTTTGACTATTGGCTTTGAGACTATGTCTTATACCACGTTATCTGAAGCAACGGGGATTAGCCGCACAGGTATTAGTCACCACTTTCCGCGGAAGAACGACTTTTTAATTCGCTTAGACAGCCGTATTGGCAATCTTTTTGTTGCTGCGCTCGACTTCTCTAGCCAAGAAGCGCTAGAAACCTCTTGGATGCAAGCGATGCAAGAAGAGCATTACCGCGCAGTGTTAAGATTATTCTTCAGCCTCTGCGGCGGCACCAATAATGAAATCACTCTGTTTAGAGCGGTAAGCACTGCACGTCAGCAAGCCATTGCAGAATTAGGATTAGTGGGCGATCGCACCATCAATCATTTACTCGGCCGTACAGCTGTGATGTTGTTATCTAATTTTGATATTGCTAAAGCGGCATAATCAAAAATGAATTGCTATCAAAAGGAGCCTTGTGGCTCCTTTTGGTTTTTAGGGCTAAATTAGTTTGCGATGGGGGAAGTGATATTTGCCTGCTTTAGCTTTTGCTGGCTAAGGTAAACGCCAATCGCCATAAAGGTAAGGGCGGCTGCAATCATTGCGCAGAGTGCATGATGGAATACCAAATGACTGATTAAAAAGGCCGGAATATCCTCTAGGCTATCGATCAGGAACAGTTTTACGATAAGGCCTAGATACAGCAGCAGATGTAATATCGCCCCACTGATAAAAAGCCGTCTAAATTTTTTGACCAGTAGGTCTGCAAGATTAATGTGGTAAAAACGGCAAAAAAGATAACCCCCAACGCCGATACCAATTGATATCCAACCCAGCCCTAATAACGACGTTTTGATTAATATTGCCGACAGCATAAATAATCCAAGCAGCATGATATCTCCTTTTACCTGAAGCGATAAACTGCGCAGAGACTAGCTGAGCAGGCTTAAAAGTATGTGAAGCCTAGCGCAATAAAACCCTCTAAAAAGCAAAGGGAGCCAATGGCTCCCTTTGAGTTTTGTATCGAGTGATTCAGTGCTTAAACGGATTACAGCGCTTTTAAAATCGCTTCAACACTGGCCTTAGCATCGCCGAACAACATTTGGGTATTGTCTTTGAAGAACAGAGGGTTTTGTACACCCGCATAACCCGTGTTCATTGAGCGTTTAAAGCCAATCACGTTTTGCGCTTTCCATACTTCAAGCACTGGCATGCCCGCAATTGGGCTGCCCGGGTCTTCCATCGCCGCAGGGTTGACTGTGTCGTTCGCGCCAATCACCAGCACTACGTCTGTATCACTAAAGTCTTCGTTGATTTCGTCCATTTCAAGCACGATATCGTACGGAACTTTAGCTTCAGCCAACAGTACGTTCATATGGCCAGGTAAACGACCCGCTACCGGATGAATACCAAAGCGCACTTTTACGCCGCGGTCACGCAGTTTTTGGGTGATTTCAGCCACAGGATATTGCGCCTGTGCCACTGCCATACCATAGCCAGGGGTGATGATAACGGAAGAGGCATTTTTCAGCATATCCGCCACATCTTCGGCGTTGGTTTCGCGGTATTCGCCCATTTCTTCATCACCAGAGGAGGCCACACCATCGGTACCAAATCCACCTGCGATAACCGAAATAAACGAGCGGTTCATCGCCTTACACATGATGTAAGACAGAATCGCACCCGATGAGCCCACGAGCGCACCTGTCACGATCAGCAGATCGTTTGACAACATAAAGCCCGCTGCCGCTGCTGCCCAACCTGAGTAGGAGTTCAGCATTGAAACCACAACCGGCATATCCGCACCACCGATAGAAGCCACTAAGTGCCAGCCAAAGGCGAAGGCAATAAGTGTCATCAACAGTAGGGCTGGCATAGTGCCACCGGTTTGCACGAAGTACACTAACAGGCCAAGTGATACCAATACCGCAGCGAGGTTTAGCTTATGGCGATGCGGCAACATCAAAGGTTTAGATGAAATTAATCCGCGTAATTTACCAAAAGCGACGATAGAACCGGTAAAGGTTACCGCGCCGATAAAGATCCCGAGGAAGACTTCCACTAAGTGAATGTTGAGCATTGCGCCAGTCATATGGGCGTTTTCAGCCGCTTTTGCCGCTTCGCTCAGCGCATTCTGCACTGCTGCGAGAGTGGAGTTCATATCCCCGCCCACGGCCACAACCACTTGTGATACTTGTTCTGGGTGTAAGTCGATAAAGCTGTTAAAGCCCACTAACACTGCGGCCATACCCACAAAACTGTGGAGCACCGCGACGAGTTCAGGCATTTCCGTCATTTCGACTTTAAGTGCTAAACGCACGCCGATGGCACCACCAATCACCATGGCGACAATAATCCACGCGACACCGCTGGTGTCTGGATTAAAAATGGTCGCCAGTAGGGCGATAGCCATACCTGTGATACCAAATAAATTGCCGTGTTTGGCCGTTTCTTGTTTCGACAATCCAGCGAGACTGAAGATAAAGAGCACGGCGGCAATGATGTAAGCTGCTGTTACCAGTCCTTGAGACACGTTATACCCCCTTAATCCTTACGGAACATCTTCAGCATGCGCTGAGTGACGGTAAAACCGCCGAAGATGTTAATACTGGCGATCAGCACGGCGATAAACGCCAACACAGTGACCAAGGTTGAACCTTGACCAATTTGCAGCAATGCACCGACCACGATAATGCCTGAAATCGCGTTAGTCACTGACATCAAAGGCGTATGCAGTGAGTGGGACACGTTCCACACCACGTAATAGCCCACCACGCAGGACAGAATAAATACCGTAAAGTGGGATAAAAACTCGGCTGGCGCGACGGAGGCCACTGCGGCAAACCCCGCAGCACCCAAGGCGGCGAGAATATACTTGAGTTTTGAAGGCGCTTTGGCTTGAGCAGATTTCACTTCCACCTTAGCGGTAGGTTTCGCAGGGGCAGCTGACACCGAAATAGGTGGTGGCGGGAAGGTGACTTCGCCTTCTTTCACGACTGTCATGTTGCGCATGACCACATCATCGAAGCTGATGCTGGCAATACCGTTTTTCTCTTTACACATTAACTTCATCAGGTTGACTAAGTTAGTGCCGTAAAGCTGAGACGATTGTGCAGGCAAGCGGCCTGGAAGATCGGTAAAGCCGATGACTTTTACACCATTCTCAGTGACAAAGAGTTCGCCAGGCTGGGTGTATTCACAGTTACCGCCCGCTTGTGCTGCCATATCGACAATCACAGAGCCGCTCTTCATGCTGTCGACCATGGCTTTGGTGATGAGCTTAGGTGCAGGACGGCCTGGGATCAGCGCAGTGGTAATGATGATATCGACTTCTTTGGCTTGCTCGGCAAATAGCGCCATTTCGGCAGCGATAAACTCGTCCGACATGGTTTTAGCGTAACCGTCCGATGAGCTGCCATCTTCATTGGTGAAGTCCAGCTTAAGGAACTGGCCACCCATGGATTCGATTTGTTCGGCCACTTCTAAACGCGTGTCGAAGGCGCGAACGATTGCCCCTAAAGAACCTGCGGTACCAATGGCTGCAAGGCCTGCCACACCGGCACCAATCACCAGCACTTTGGCCGGAGGGACTTTACCTGCGGCGGTAATTTGTCCGGTAAAGAAACGGCCAAAGTGGTGCGCGGCTTCAACTACGGCGCGATAACCGCCGATATTTGCCATAGAAGAGAGAGCATCGAGGGATTGGGCACGGGAAATACGTGGCACCATGTCCATCGCCATCACATTGATGTTGCGTTTAGACAGTTTCTCGACCAACTCAGCATTTTGAGCGGGCCAGATGAAGCTGATTAAGGTCGCGCCTTCTTTAATTTGCGCAATTTCAGCATCGGTCGGTGCATTGACTTTAAAAATCAGATCCGCTTGCCAAACCTCTGTCGTGATCTTCGCGCCAGCTGCTTCAAAGGCGGCATCGTCAAAGCTAGACAGTAAGCCAGCATTGGCCTCAACAACAACTTCAAAGCCGAGCTTTTTAAGCTGTTCGACGGTGGCTGGAGTCGCGGCGACCCGAGTTTCACAGACGAGACTCTCTCTCGGTATTCCAATCTGCATGATTACTCCCTGATGGTTTATATAATCGTTCCGCCTGAGTGCTTCCCTTGAGCTAAACCTAGGTAGGGCTAGGCCGCGATAAGAATGAACTCGTCTATTCAATTGTGGCAGTTAGTTAGCGCATTCAAACTTGGTATAAAATTTGTTTTTAAAACAAACTTCTTAGCGAGCAACAAAAGGTCACAGTACTGCAGGCTCGTACCATTGTGGCAATACTTTGGTTTGACACAAGCGCATATTGCTCAAGCTAGTCGATTCTGCACTGGTCGTATCAAAAAGTTTTAACCAGTGCACACTTTTGTAGCTTAATTTTTGCACTTTGTATATTCCAAAATGGAATTAAAAATCAAATTTTATTCTTTTTTGCTTTTCCAAATCCACGTTAATCTGCTGGGTATTACACTGTCATAGGGCCGTCTCATGTTGTTAAAAGAACTTTCATCACTGGCTTCACCCCTGTCGCAACCGCAGGTCGACAAGCTGAAACAACTCACCGCGGAATTAAATGCCGTGCAACTTGCTTGGGTGAGTGGTTATTTAGCCGCAACAGCCAATGCGGGAGGGAATCAAGCCCAGCTAGTGCCAGTGTCTGATACACAGGCAGCGCAGACTGTAACCATTCTCTATGGCAGCCAAACCGGCAATGGTCGTGGCATTGCCAAAGCCTTGGCCGAAAAGGCTAAAGCACAGGGCTATAGCGTGAATTTAGCCTCCATGGGTGAATACAATGTGCGCCAGCTCAAGCAAGAAACTTTGTTATTGCTGGTGGTCAGTACCCATGGTGAAGGTGACGCGCCGGATGATGCGATTGAATTACATAAGTTTTTAACATCAAAACGCGCACCTCAATTAAACAACTTACATTACTCAGTGTTGGCTTTGGGTGATTCGAGCTATGAGTTCTTCTGCCAAACCGGTAAAGACTTTGATGCGCGGCTTTCGGCATTAGGCGCTAAAGCCTTATTGCCGTTGGTTGAGTGTGATGTGGACTATGAGGCTGCGGCCGGACAGTGGCACGCCGATGTGCTTACTGCGGTTAAGCCACTCATTCAAACCACGGCTAATGTGGTGGCACTGAATGAAATTAATTCAACTTCGGCGCAAGTTGCCAGCGAGGGCGAATTTACTAAGCAAAACCCTTACAGTGCCGAAGTGTTGGTGAGCCAAAAGATCACCGGACGCGATTCAGACAGGGATGTGCGCCACGTTGAAATTGATTTAGGTGAATCAGGCTTACGCTATGAAGTCGGTGATGCCCTTGGGGTGTGGTTTAGCAATAGCGAAACCTTAGTCGATGAGATTTTGGCGGGCTTAGGGTTAGCGGCCGATGCCAAGGTGACTGTCGCTAATGAGTCAATCAGCCTCAAGCAAGCCTTGATCGAGAAGAAAGAACTGACGCAGTTGTATCCTGGTTTAGTCAAAACTTGGGCCGAGTTGTCCGCAAGTCCTGAGCTACTTGCTATTAGCGAAGATAAAGAGCAGGTTCGTCAGTTTATCTTACATCATCAGTTTGCAGACTTAGTGGCTAATTACAAGCTCAAGCCTGACGCTAATCTCGATGCAAACAAGTTAGTGGAATTATTACGCCCATTAACGCCAAGACTTTACTCCATCGCCTCGAGCCAGAGTGAGGTTGATACGGAAGTGCATTTAACCGTGGCATTGGTGGAAGATGAACATCAAGGGCAAACGCGTTTTGGCGGTGCTTCTCACTTCTTAGCCTCGGCGCAGGAAGGCGCCGAAGTAAAAGTGTATGTTGAACCGAATAAGCATTTCCGTTTACCTGAAGATCCACAAACGCCGGTCATCATGATTGGTCCTGGCACCGGGGTTGCGCCGTTTCGCGCCTTTATGCAGGAGCGCGTGGCACAAGGCGCTGAGGGCGATAGCTGGTTATTCTTCGGCAACCCGCATTTTGAACAGGACTTCCTGTATCAAACCGAGTGGCAACAGTATCTGAAAAACGGCGATTTAACCCGTATCGATGTGGCATTTTCGCGGGATCAAGCCCATAAGGTTTACGTACAGCACCGTATCAAAGAGCAGGGGCAAGCCCTGTGGCAATGGCTGCAAAACGGCGCGCATCTTTATATTTGTGGTGATGCCGAGCGAATGGCTAAAGACGTGCACCAAGCCTTGCTTGAGGTTGCGGTGGAGTTTGGCGGACTGTCGAGCGAGGCGGCGGAAGAATATTTCGAGACCCTGCGCAGTCATAAACGTTACCAAAAAGACGTGTACTAATTAATCGATCCCAAAGATAGAGAGCAGTATCCACTGAGATACTGCCGCCGAACGAATTTTAAGAGGCAGTTGCCATGAGTGAGCAAAAGTTAGCATTAAACGAATACCTAAAGACCGACAGTGATTATCTGCGTGGCACCATTAAAGAGGGATTAGACTCCTCGGTGACGGGCAGTTTTAGCGACGGCGATCAGCAATTGATCAAGTTCCACGGCTTCTATCAGCAGGATGACCGCGATTTACGTAACGAGCGTAAAGAGCAAAAACTCGAACCTTTATATAGCTTTATGTTACGTGCCCGTGTGCCTGGCGGGGTGTGTACGCCTAAGCAATGGTTAGGCGTAGATGAAATTGCTTCGACGCTCACCAGCTCTAACAGTATTCGTTTAACGACGCGTCAGACGTTCCAATACCACGGCATTCCAAAGCGTAACCTGAAGACCATTATCCAAGGCTTGGATCGTGAAGCTCTGGATTCTATCGCTGCCTGTGGTGACGTTAATCGTAACGTGATGTGTAACCCCAATCCGGTGGAATCTAAGCTGCATGCGCAGGCCTATGAAGTCGCGAAAAAGCTGTCTGATCACCTGCTGCCGCACACTCGTGCTTACGCCGAGATTTGGTTAGACGAAGAGAAATTACTGACTACAGAAGACGAAACCGTAGAACCTGTATACGGCAAAACCTACTTACCACGTAAGTTTAAAATGGCCGTGGCCGTACCGCCTGATAACGATGTTGATGTCTACACTAACGACTTAGGCTTTATTGCCGTGGCTGAAAATGGCGAATTAGTCGGTTTTAATCTGACCGCAGGTGGCGGCATGGGCTCGACCCACGGAGAGGTAGAAACCTTCCCACGCTTAGCCGATGACTTTGGTTTTATTAAAACCGAAGATGTGATGAAGTTTGCCGAAGCTGTGATGACAGTGCAGCGTGACTGGGGTAATCGTACCAACCGTAAGCGTTCACGCCTGAAATACACCATCGTCGACCATGGCTATGAGAAGTTTAAGGCCGAAGTGGAAGCCCGTGCCGGCGTTAAGTTTGAACCCAAGCGCGATGTGGTGATTGGCGATCGCGGCGATCGTTACGGCTGGGTAGAAGGTGTCGATGGTAAGTGGCATTTAACCCTGTTTATCGAAAGCGGCCGTATCAAAGACTTGCCGGGTAAGAGCTTACAAACTGGTATGCGTGAAATCGCTAAGATCCACAAGGGTGATTTCCGTATGACCTCAAACCAGAATATGATTATCGCGGGTGTGGCGCCCGAGGATAAAGCGACTATCGAAGGCCTTGCCCGTAAACACGGTTTACTCGGCCAAGTGTTGACACAAACCCGTGGTCATTCGATTGCCTGTGTGGCCTTGCCAACTTGTCCATTGGCGATGGCGGAAGCTGAGCGTTATTTCCCTGAGTTTATTGACCATATTGATGCGCTGCAGGCTAAAAATGGCATTAGCGATCAAGCTATTGTGGTGCGTATGACAGGCTGTCCAAACGGTTGCGCGCGCCCATTTGCCGCCGAAATCGGTCTTGTGGGTAAGGCGCCGGGGCGCTATAACCTGTATCTCGGGGCGAACTTCGAAGGCACTCGCCTAAATAAGATGTACAGAGAGAATATCCAAGAGGCTGAGATCCTTGCTGAATTGGATGCATTATTTGCCCGCTACGCGATTGAGCGAAATGCAGGTGAAACCTTTGGTAACTTCACTGTCCGCGTGGGCGTGGTGAAGGCGGTTATCGATGCCGCTAAGGATTTCCATGGCTGATCTTCATTCAGGGGGGACGGGGTCCGGCTTGCCGAACGCGTTGCAGAGCGTGGTAAGTAGCAGCGAATTGAAGGCGCTGCTGACGGCGCCTAAGGATGTGCAGCGAGCCGAACTGGAACGCATTAATCGCTTCTTAGCTGGCTTGACGGCTCAAGAGCGAGTGCTCTGGGGCTTAGCCTATTTGCCGGGTAATCACGCGCTGTCATCCAGTTTTGGGATCCAAGCGGCGGTGATGTTGCATATGGTGAGTCAGGTGCAATCGGATATTCCGGTGATTTTAACGGATACTGGATACCTCTTTCCTGAGACATATCAGTTTATTGACCAGCTTACCGAGCGTTTATCCTTAAATCTTAAGGTCTACCAAGCGCCGATGACGGCGGCATGGCAGGAGGCGCGCTTTGGCCAATTGTGGGAGCAGGGCTTAGAGGGTCTTGAACGTTATAATCGCCTCAATAAAGTGGAGCCGATGCAACGTGCTTTGGCGGAACTTGAAGTAGGCACTTGGTTTGCGGGACTTCGCCGGAGCCAGTCGAGCACTCGCGAAGAGTTACCGATATTGGCTATCCACGGTACTCGCTTTAAGCTGCTGCCGATTATCGAATGGTCGAACAAAGATGTGCATCTGTATTTGACTCAATTTGACTTGCCTTACCATCCTCTATGGGAGCAAGGTTATGTTTCCGTTGGGGATACCCATTCTACTAAACCCTTAGAATTAGGGATGTCTGAAGAAGAAACACGCTTTAATGGCTTAAAACGCGAATGCGGTCTGCATTACGAAATATAGCCATCTATTTGATTAAATAGAAAAATGCCACAGTATTCCCTGTGGCATTTTTTATTTTATGCCACTAAAAGAGTATTTTGCTTAATTTTAAAGCGGTTTGGCCGTTAAGGTATTTTGTATGTCATTCTGCCGTCATCAAAGTCAGATAAATTGTATTTTCATAGAGTTAGTTAAGATGTGTTTGCCTGAATTAAATTTTTTGTACATTTTTACTCACAGGGTTATGCACATTAGAATGTTCTGAGCTATATTACAAAGTTCCCGTAGATGGTTTTGAGGGAGTTTACTGCGCAGATACGGATTAGTCGGTATTTTGCCAAGTTAAGTTGTTGAATATCGCTATTTATGGGCTTAGTTTGCTGTGTAGCGATATAACGAGACGGAAAACGGTAGCACTTCCAAAGGACCTTGCTCGCCGCTGCGAGTATCCAGCAGTTTGATTGACTTGCTAGCGCTTGTTAATCAGTCATTTTCACCTCGGTCAGCTGTGGTCAAAGCTGCCGAGGTTGAGCCAAATTTGTGGCATCATTAATTTATCTTCCTCATTCAATTCAGCTCGGTTTTTTGTAGTTTATGACTTACTATCATCGGTTTACACTTTGCTATTCTACTGTAAGCAAAAAATCTCTTAGACTAACAGTTAGTTTGGATGGCGTGATTGATGAGGATAATTAAATGACCGCCCCTTTGTATGCCATGCGCGATCATGTCAATCGTCCCCAAGTTAATCATCCAAACCCTAAGCCTAAGATGCGCGGTGTTAAGCGTGTATTTATTTGGTTAGCCAAATTGGTTTTGGGTTTATTTTTCGCCTCTATTTTAAGTGTGGTACTACTCCGTTTTATCGATCCTCCGATGTGGAGTTGGCGAATAGAGCGGGCGTTGTTTCCGCCCGCACCGATTAGTGAGGTTAGGCATCAATGGCGCTCGCTTGAGCAAATCTCCCCTGAACTGCAATTAGCCGTGATTGCCGCAGAAGATCAAAAGTTTGCTGGCCACAGTGGTTTTGATTTAGACGCGATTAGTTCGGCCATCGAATACAATCAAAAAGGTAAAAAGGTTCGTGGGGCCAGTACCTTAAGCCAGCAAGCGGCAAAAAACCTGTTTATGTGGTCGAGCCGTAGTTTTATCCGTAAGGGCATAGAGGCGTGGTTTACCCTGTTAATGGAACTGTTTTGGGATAAGGCGCGTATCCTTGAGGTATACCTGAATATTGTTGAATTTGGTCCTGGGATTTATGGTGCCGAAGCGGCAGCAAAGCATTATTTTGGCAAGAGTGCAGCCAAATTAACTCGTTATGAGGCGTCATTATTGGCTGCAGTTTTACCAAACCCTTGGCGTTATAAAGTCTCCCCCCCTTCTTCCTATGTTGAACAACGCTCCGCTTGGATCCGCAAGCAAATGCGTCAGTTAGGTGAGGTGACACTCAAAAAAGTCGGTGAGGCACAATAAATTTGCGATTGTGATTTTGTTATTAAATTGTAATTATGCATCTCTGATGAGTAGGATGAGTGTTAGACGTTCGAATGATCCAAGGAATAAACGATGTTTGAGTTTAATTTTGAGCGAGATATGGCTTCACTGCGTGAAGAATATGCTAGAGATGCAAAAATCAATATTCAACAAGTCTGGCAGAATGAAACCGCAGCTGTCATTGCTAACACACTTGCTAGTGAAGTGAGTTTTGATAATGCAATGTTTGTCGACAATAAGCCAATGAGAGTGTCGGATCAACAAATACGCCAATTACCGATTGAAGCTCAAAAAGATTTACAGCAAAAAATATTACACAATGCTGCAAATGGGATTGGTTTTTTATATGGAAGTCATCTCGTAGGAGGCTTAGATGGAAAGCCTTCACCGGAATTACTTACATCGCTACATCGTTTTATTAACAGCCCTGACATGTTTAAATTTATTCAAACGATTACGGGTATTGAAGGTATTTGTTATGCCTCACTGCAGGCGAGTCGTTATATTCAGGGGAATTTCTTAACAAGACATAATGATGTTGTGGAAAGTGAGGGCCGTAAAGTCGCTTTTGTTTTTGGCTTTACTCCAGAATGGCATCCTGATTGGGGCGGTCTGCTGCAGTTTTATACTCCTAAAGGTGTGCTGACTGATACCTGGGTGCCAACCTTTAATAATTTGGCATTATTCGATGTCCATCATCCCCATTCAGTTTCATTTATCGCGCCGTTTGCAAAGCGCCCACGCTTTTCTGTAACAGGATGGTTTCGAACGATTGCGCCCAGTAAATAGGAAGCTTCTGACACATGCCGCGATTAGCGTCAAAGATGTTTTAATGGTAGATTATCGCGGATTTTTGCATATTAATGAGTTCTTATTTGCTATTCGTTATTTCTTAGCTTATCCGTTCTCAAGATTAGTTATAATAAGCTTTTGATTTTGCAATGTTGATGTAATAAGGAATGACAATAGGTCAGTATTTAAATGCCGAAGGTAAGTGCTTTCGGTATTATTTTTGTCACTTTGACGGTAATTAAATGGAGTTTTAGATGAAAAAGATTGTTATTGCTGCGGCAATTATTGCAGCGGGGGCGGGTGCTTATTGGTACACTCAACACGGAAGTAGCTCGAGTGCTTCAGCCAATCCTTTGCTAGATTATATTCCAGCCGATACCCCTGTGTTTACTGGCCAGTTAAAGCCGTTTCCACTGAAAAACTACCTGCAATCGATTTCTAGCAATTACCAGCAATATTCAACTGATTCCTTAGCTCAGTTAGGCGATTTGGATAGCCCAATGGCTAAGTTTTTTGTGAGTATTTACAAGCAATATATGGATGGAATGAAAGATCCTACCGCATTGCTTAAGACTTTCGGTTTACCGAATGAGATCAAGCCTTATTTTTATACCTTAGGCGTAGTGCCTGTTCTTAAAACAGATATTAATCAAATTGATGCATTCTGGGCTTTGCTGGATAAAGCCGAACAAGAAAGTGGTTATACCCACGAAAAGCGTACTTTAGCAGGGATTGACTACCGTGCTTATTCGTTTGCCGAAGAAGGCTCAACTGATAAAGCTGACCTATTATTTGCCCATAAAGATGGCATTTTAACGGTCACATTCTCGGCTTCCTCTATCGAGCCTGAAGTATTGGAAATGGCTTTAGGATTGAAGAAACCCGCCCAATCTTTAGCCGCATCTGGCATGTTGCAAGAGATCATTAAAACCCATGGTTTTATGGACGATAGCATCAGCTTTATCAACCATGTTGAGATTGTTAAAGCGATAACCTCTCAAGATGGCAATATGTTAGCTAAACAGCTCACCAAGTTCTTAGCAGAAGAAGGCCAAGGTGAAGATCCGTTAGCGCAAATCCGTACACCAGAATGTCGCACTGAGTTAACCGCGATTGCGGCTAACTGGCCGCGCACAGTGGGAGGTTTAACCGCATTCACGTCGACTGAAAAAGAAAGCCATATGGCGGCTTCTTTTGTGATTGAAAGCAAAAACCAAGCAATTTTAACGGCATTACAAAAAATGCGCGGCTTTATTCCTGCCCATTTAGCGGATATTAACAGCACTATTTTCTCGATGGGCCTTGGGATTGATGTTAATGAAGTAGCGCCTTCGCTCACCGCGATTTGGGATGATCTACAAAAGCCACAGTTGACCTGCGCGCCTCTGGCCGAGCTACAGGCTGAATTAAGCCAGCAAAGCCCTGCGATGTTGGGTATGTTTACCGGCATGGCTAATGGTGTTAAAGGCCTGAGTGTATCATTACTCGACTATAAGATGAGTTCACAGGATCAAGAGCCTAAACTCGAAAGTTTAGATGCCTTAATCAGTTTAACCGCTGATAATCCTTCAATGTTATTCAACATGGTTAAGCCTTTTGCCCCAATGTTGGCTGAACTGCAAGTCGCGGATAATGGTGAACCCACTGATTTATCTCCACTATTAATGTTGCCGCCAGAACTTAATATCAAACCGATGTTGGCGATTAAGGGACAACACTTAGTGGTTTACTCTGGCGATAAAGGTTTAGCGTTAGCCAATAAACTGGCGAGCGAAAAACCATCAGCCAATGGCCTTTACAGCATGTCAGCCGACTACGGTAAGATGTTTACCCCAGTGCTGACGCTGTTAGAAATGACTGGTGAACCAGTGCCTGAAGAGCTGCAAGCATTGAAAGACTATAATATGCGCGTACAAATGAGCTTTGATGTGAATAAACAAGGTCTGGTTTTTGGCTCTGTGATGAACTCAAAGGCAAGCGATAAGAAATAAACTTATCACTCCACCGCATTTTAAAGCCAGCAAATTGCTGGCTTTTTACTAATGAGATTGGGCTAATTTGGTTTGTCGACCGTTAGTTGGATCTACGGCTTTGGGTTTGGCTGATTTAACTAAACTCACGAGTCCTTGCCATTCAATATCATTGTTTTGTGGTAACCAAATATCGGGCTCAGTGCCTTTTCCCGACAGCAACTCGCCTTTAGCATCATAGGTGAGAGAGCTACTAAATCGAATCTCTAAGTCACTATTTGGCAAGGTAAATTGATATTGTCTGGCAAAATCCCCAGAGGTTTTTTCGCCGATTAAATTCACTCTCGACCATGCTTTAGTCCGGTAGGCGATCCACTCGCATTCTTGCTTACACAAGGGACTGACAAGCAGTGCAAGACGATTATTGCCTTCGGTGAGGACTTCAGGTTTGGTGCGAACAAACCAAGGACTAAATCGGCTTTTATCGATAGTTGGTAGCCGCCGTGTCAACACGTTAAGTCGCGCAGGGCTGAGTTCAAGTTCATCAAGCGGTTTAAAATTCAACGGTTTTAAATAATCGTTTCTAAGCTCTGGCGAGCGTCGATAATGGGCAAATCCCATGATTTTTTCGACCGCTGAATGAGGTGATATGTCCATGGTGGGCATATCCTGATAACGCGAGAGCATGGTCAGTAACTTAGGACTAAATCCCTTCGCTTGCCTGAGATCGACAATCAGTAATGGTTGCTCCATACCTTTACGTAACTCTTCTTGTTGTATTTTATCGAGTTCAAAAGCATAGAGGTCATCTATTTTGAGTCGAGCCGTGGTTGGATTTATCTGTTCTAGTGAATAGTCAGGTTTTGAGACCGTAGCCGGCCCTAAGTCATCAAGTTGAGTGAGTAGGCGTTCAAAGCTTATCTCTGTGTCGTCTTCAATCGGTTTAACTATCGTTTTAGAAGGGGGAGGCAGAGCAATAGTGACCTGCGTTGTCTGCAAATCATCATTTATCAAACTAATAATCACATAAGGTTTGATGCTTAAGCCTAAGTCTTCCCGCAGTAGGTTGAGTCGTTTAAGCCAAATCAGCTGCATTTCTTGGCTATTTTTTGCAGGCTCTGACAGATAGGCTTGGCTGGCTGAAATCCACTTACTTAAGGGGATGCCATCAATATGGGTGATAAAAGGATACTCGGTACTAATAGGATTATTTTTATGGTCTAAGGCAAGCCATTGTTCGTTGACGGGTCTCAGTGTTAAGGGTAAGTCGGCGCTACTATTGTCAACCTTCGCAACTTGAGCACCTGGATCTTTTAAGGCGTTAAGCAGTTTTGTAAGCTCAGCTGCGAACCGTTCTGTAGGAACAAGATCTTGGTATTGCTCAGTCATCAGTCCAGCAAGTCGTTCGAGTTGGTTGTCATTATGTTGTGGATCCAACGCATAAAATGCGGAGTGTTGTTCAATTTGATTGAGCAGAATATAGAGATCTTGGCGAATATCTTTTGTCGTTAACGTGGGTTGTTCTTTTTCAGGAATAGCAAAAAACGCGAGCCTGATAAGGCTCGCGCAAATAATCATGCTCAGCAAAGTTATTACCGTTCGATAGCTAAAACTCATATTCCTCCATGACGACCCTTACTGCTAAAAAGGTGTGCGACTATCGATGTAAATGCCGCTGTTGGCAATAAAAATCATCATAAAGCTCCCTTATATTGCTCGCACTTGAGCAATTTAGCAGCAGTTTGTTTGTGTCAGCATAGAATTATGGCTGTTTTTTGTGCTGTGTCACGTCCTAGAGAATATCGTTGAGTGATACACCGATCCCAATACGTTGATTATGATGGTTATAGTCGATCAGGCTTTCACCGTAGCCATTAAAGTATTGAGTATAAAGGCGTAAGTTACCTATGATGGGATAGCTCCAAGTGATCTCTGCTGAACCTCGGTCAATATCTTTAAAGTTAGTTTTAACGGTGAGTGTGAATCTATGCTCATCAATCCCATACACGCCAACAAATTCAGCATTGCCAATATACTCATCAATATTGGGATTATCATCGCCACGGGCTTGGTGGATGTCTGTTTTTTCATCCTCAGGAATGCGCCACCACACCTTAGTTGAAAACGCCAGTGGGCCAGCATCAAAGATCATCGTGCCATAGATGCGGTTCCAACTACGGGATAATAAACCTGCTTTACCATTAGATTGGTGGACAGCGCCCAATCCCCAAAACGAGTTTGTCACACCGCCAATTTTCCAATCATTATTGAATAGCATAAAGATTTCGGGTTCGTGGTTTGTTTCACGAAAGGGTGAAGATATTTCCTTATTGTATACCTGCCAATAGGATTGATTAGTATAGGCAAAAAATAGGTGACCATTATCACCAAAGACATTGTACCAAATTGGAAACTTAAAGCTTATCTGAAACTTAGCTTCCATCTCATCGAGTTCATAGTTTGTTCCGGCGGCCTCCCCTGCATAGGGTTTCATATTCGGATCGGGATTATAGGTCGCGGGTAAAATGTAATTGACTTTATGCGGCGTTATTACAAATGGACGCTCTGAAGTCGCTAATTCATCCTTAACGCGATCTTTGATTAAAGATTCCTCTGCCTGTAACCCTGCACAAGTTAGCAGTCCGATTAATGCGATACCTTGATAAAATGTGGACATCGACTCTCCTTGATGTGTCTGTTTGCTTTATCTTTATTTACCGAGCTTAACATTAGTCTGTGGATCTTTTGTGAGAAATACTGTCATTTGTACTACTTAACTTGAGTGAAACTGCATCTTTTCTTATGCGTTAACGCGCTGACTGAGTAGATTTTTTAGCAATAACATAGTGCTGTTATGTGAGGTGATGCAAGTTTAGGTTGCATTCATATTCACCCTGCTATCATGTTTTATTTAGTTATTTCAAATGATTAACTTATTTTAGCCAGTATGGTGCTTTTGCCAACCTCGTTTATAGTTAACTGGCTTAATTCAAATTCGGTTGTTATTTCTTTTTGATATAACAATTAATGATTTTATATTTATTATGGAATATAACTGGCGCTATATTGCTACACATTGATCTCATATCGGGGAATGTGATGGAAATTTTATCTTTACCAGGCCAAAGCGCTAAGGGCAAAGTCTGGCTGGTTGGTGCGGGCCCCGGCGATGTGGAGTTATTAACCCTTAAAGCGTGGCGCATTCTAAAGTCTGCCGATGCGGTGTTATACGATGCGCTCGTCAGCCAAGATATCCTCGATTTGATCCCTAAAGATGCTGAAAAAATTGCCGTCGGTAAGCGTGCAGGCAAGCATAGCGCGGCGCAAGATGAAATTAATCAGTTACTGGTGACGAAAGCCTATACCCGTAAAAACGTGGTACGCCTCAAGGGCGGCGATCCGTTTATTTTTGGTCGCGGTGGTGAAGAGTTACAAACCTTAGTCGAAGCGGGCGTCGAATTTGAAGTGGTTCCCGGGATTACCGCCGCCAGCGGCACTTCGGCCTATGCGGGCATTCCATTAACCCATAGGGATTACGCCCAAGGGGTAACGTTCATCACTGGCCATTGTCAGTTAGAAAACCGTCCGATGGATTGGCAGGGTTATGCTAATCCCAACAATACCTTAGTTGTATATATGGGGATTTTAAACGCGGGCATTATCCGTCAAGGGTTAATCAACGCAGGTCGTAGTCCAGAGACACCTGTGGCCATCGTCTCGAAGGCGACCACTCAGTCGCAGCAACGTTTTATTGGGCAATTAGATTCACTCGAACAACTTGCTGCTGATCCGCAGTTGCAAATGCCCGCATTAATGATTATTGGCGAAGTGGTGGGGTTGTCCGAAACCTTAAATTGGTTTCAGCCCAAGGGCCAAGGCTCGCAGCCGCTTGATGCTTTAAACACGACCAAAGTTGCAGCAAAAATTTAGTTAAATCAGAACATTTTTTAGAAATAGTTAAGTTAAATCCAGCTGCCTGTCGCAGCCCATTTTAGGTAAACGGAGAAGAGTATGGCCGGGCGTGAATTAAGCCACTTACAACAACTGGAAGCCGAAAGCATTCAGATCATTCGGGAAGTCGCAGCCGAATTCGATAACCCAGTCATGTTGTATTCCATCGGAAAAGATTCTTCGGTGATGTTACACCTTGCGCGTAAAGCTTTTTATCCCGGCAAGATCCCATTCCCCTTGCTGCATGTGGATACGGGCTGGAAATTCAAAGAGATGATCGCCTTTCGTGATGCGCAGGCGAAAAAATTTGGCTTTGAATTATTAACTCATACTAACTCAGAGGGCGTTGCCCAAGGGATTAACCCCTTCGACCATGGCAGTGCAAAACACACTGACATCATGAAAACCCAAGGCTTAAAACAAGCATTAAACCAATATGGTTTTGATGCCGCTTTTGGTGGTGCGCGCCGCGATGAGGAAAAATCCCGCGCGAAAGAGCGGGTGTATTCGTTCCGCGATCGCCACCATCGATGGGATCCTAAGAATCAGCGCCCCGAACTGTGGCGCACCTATAACGGCGCTGTGAACAAGGGCGAAAGTATTCGTGTATTCCCGTTATCTAACTGGACCGAACTCGATATTTGGCAATATATCTACCAAGAAAACATTGAGTTAGTGCCACTGTATTTTGCCGCCGAGCGCCCTGTGGTTGAGCGTGGTGGTCAGTTAATTATGGCCGACGATGAGCGTATGAAGCTTGAAGAAGGCGAAACCATCAAGCATGAGGTGGTGCGTTTTAGAACCTTAGGTTGTTATCCATTGACGGCGGCGATGCATTCGCAGGCGGATAATCTCGAAAAAATCATCGAAGAAATGCTGCTAACTCGCTCGAGCGAACGCCAAGGGCGATTGATTGACTCGGATCAGAGTGCATCGATGGAGCAGAAGAAACGCCAAGGTTATTTCTAAACCAAGGCATTTCGAGCGCAGGTTGATAGACAGATTAAACCAATTTCGTGAATGTCCCGATGGAGGCTTTTAGATCAACCAAGTACCAGCAGACTTCACGAACAGTTGAGCAAGATAAGAGTGAGATAAAGATGGATAAAGCGGTCAATAAAACTAATCGTATGGCGGCAGAAATCAGCCAGCATGGGGTAAAAGAATATCTAGCCCAGCAGCAACATAAAGGTTTGTTGCGCTTTTTAACCTGCGGCAGCGTAGACGATGGCAAGAGCACCTTGATTGGCCGTTTATTGCATGACAGCGCGCAGATCTATGAAGATCAATTAGCTAGCTTAAAAAATGATAGCGCTAAGATGGGGACAACGGGCGAAGCAATCGACTTAGCTTTGCTGGTGGATGGTCTGCAAGCTGAGCGTGAGCAGGGCATCACTATCGATGTGGCTTATCGTTATTTTTCAAGTGATAAGCGTAAGTTCATTATCGCCGACACCCCAGGTCATGAGCAGTACACCCGTAATATGGCGACTGGCGCCTCAACCTGTGACTTAGCGGTGATCTTAGTGGATGCGCGTTACGGCGTGCAGACCCAAACCAAGCGTCATGCCTTTATTGCCTCTTTGCTGGGTATTCGCCACTTTGTGGTCGCGGTCAATAAGATGGATTTACTCGGGTTTGATGAGCAAGTGTTCAATCGTATCCGTAATGATTTCAGTGAGTTCGTTAAAGGCTTTGGTGAGTTAGATATCCACTTTGTGCCCTTATCCGCACTCAATGGCGACAACGTGGTCGAGCCAAGTTTACATACCCCTTGGTATCAGGGCGGTACATTACTGGAATTGTTAGAAACCATTGATACCCAACGTGAACTGAGTGCCTTACCCGTGCGCTTCCCGGTGCAATATGTGTCGCGTCCAAATCTGGATTTTCGTGGTTTTGCCGGTACTTTAGCCTCTGGTGTCATCAAGGTGGGTGATGAAGTGGTAGCGCTGCCTTCGGGTAAACGCAGCAAGGTTGAGCGTATCGTGACCTTCGATGGTGATTTGGCCGAGGCAACGGCGGGGCAAGCCGTGACTATCACCTTAGAAGATGAAATCGATATTTCCCGTGGTGATTTACTGGCTCTGCCAGAAAGTGCGCCACAGGTTGCCAACCAAATCGTGGCTGACCTCGTGTGGATGGATGAAAAACCACTACAACTCGGCCAGTTATATGACATCAAGGTTGCGGGTAAAAAGACTCAAGCCTCAGTCTCGACCATAGAATATGTGGTTGATGTGAACACACTTGCGCGCAGCAGCGCCGACACACTAGGGCTCAATGCTATCGCTCGCGTGACCTTAGAGCTGACAGAAGATATCGTTTTCGATGCCTATTCTCTGGTACGTGATACTGGCGGCATGATCCTGATTGACCGTTTATCCAATGCAACAGTTGCAGCGGTAATGGTGGTGTCAGGCCAACATGTAAGCAAGCAAGTGTCTTCACAATTTAGTGCCTTTGAAATTGAGTTTAATGCGCTAGTACGTAAACACTTCCCGCACTGGCAAGCGATTGATATTTCAAAGCTTGGAGCCTAATACGTGAGTGACTTGTGGCTATTGGCGATAGTGTTGTTTGGGTTGTTGGCTGGCTTAATTGCTGGCCGCATAAACCCTGCGGTGTTGTTTTTATTTGCTTTTTTAATATGTTACCTCCTAGGTATGGTAACGCTCGACGCAGCGCTCACTAGCTTTACTAATACGGGATTAGTCACATTAGTGTTATTGGTGCTTGCGGCGACAGCACTGGAAAAGACTTCATTACTGGGAAAGTTAAGCCAAGTGATTGGTAATAGCTCGTTGGCGATGACAATGGCAAAGTTGGGATTTTCCACGGCTCTGCTGTCATCATTTACCAATAACACTGCGGTTGTGGCATCTTTGATTGGGGTAGTGCGCCGTAATCAGGCCCATGCGCCCGCTAAGTTATTACTGCCGCTTAACTATGCGACGATTCTTGGGGGGACGCTCACACTGATTGGTACCTCCACTAACCTTATCGTTAATTCGTTTGTGGAGAATGCGGGCTTACCTGCGCTGGGTTTCTTTGAGTTTACCCCTGTTGCAGCGTTGATTGTACTGTTAGGCATTCCGCTACTGATCATGCTGGCTAATACCTTGCCCGACAGAAGGGATGAAACGACAGAAGAAGCACTGCCCTATTTACTTGAGGCCCATGTCGCTAAAGGCTCGTCTTTAGTCGGTCGCAGTGTGGTGGACAACAAGCTCAGAGCCCTAAAAAGGCTTTATTTAGTGGAGCTTGAGCGCAGCGGTATTTGTATTTGCCCGGTTCCGCCACAGTTAGTATTGCAAGCGGACGATGTGCTGCGGTTCAGTGGCGCGGTGGAGTCGGTGGAACTGTTGCATCAATTCGATGGCCTCGATTGGTTTGGTAAGCATCAGGCAAAGGGACAAAACCTAGTCGAAGCGGTATTGGCCCCTTCGTCGAGCCTAGTGGGTAGCAGCTTAAAGGAATCTCGCTTTCGCGAACAGTTTGATGCGGCGGTTATGGCGATTCGCCGTGGCCATCATCCGTTAAAGGGCGGCTTGGGCGATATCGTATTGCAGCCGGGCGATCTGTTACTGCTGACGCCGGGGGATGGTTTTAGCACCAATGCTAAGCTGAGTATCGAATTTGCCGCCGTCAGCGGACTCGATTTGAATGTGCGTTTAGACACTAAACGCAGTCGTATCGTATTAGCCGGATTTGTGTTGACGATTGGCCTGAGTCTGGCGGGGATTTTACCCTTGGCAAAAGGATTGGTGCTATTGCTGCTCAGCTACTTTGCCATTGGCGCCGTAACCTTATCTGAACTTAAGCGCCGTTTCCCGCTCGAGTTAGTCGTGATTGTGGGCAGCGCTTTGGGGTTGGCGAACCTGATGATGAGCACAGGTCTTGCTGAGGGACTCGCTCAAGGCTTACTCGGCGCAATCAATGGTTATGGGGTGTTTGGGGCGTTTGTGGGGGTTTATTTAGTTACCTTGTTGTTGACTGAACTGGTCACCAATAACGCCGCCGCGGCCTTGGCTTTCCCTATTGCCTATGCGGTGGCGCTGAATTATGGCGTCGATCCAAGGCCCTTTATTATGGCTGTGGTGTTTGGGGCTAGCGCTAGCTTTATTTCGCCCTATGGTTATCAAACCAACTTGATGGTGTTTAATGCGGGTAACTATCGTTTTAGTGACTTTGTACGGTTAGGGCTGCCCTTATCCCTACTGTATTCGCTGATTGTGATTTTTATGGTGCCGATCATCTTTCCGTTTTAACGATGCCTTTAGTCGTTGGTTTATTAAAGGTTTGAGGAGTGTTTATGAGCAATATAGTGTGGCATCAACATAGTGTCGACCAAGCAGCCAGAGCCAAACTCAAGGGGCAGAATCCGGTATTGCTTTGGTTTACCGGGCTTTCTGGCGCAGGTAAGTCGACCCTAGCAGGTGCGCTTGAGCGTGCATTATTTGAAGCGGGCTTTCACACCTATCTGCTCGATGGCGATAATGTGCGCCACGGTCTATGTAAAGATTTGGGCTTTAGCGTGGCCGACAGGGATGAAAACCTACGCCGTGTTGGCGAGGTAGCAAAACTTATGGTGGATGCGGGCTTGGTGGTGTTATCAGCTTTTATCTCTCCCACCCGAGAAGAGCGCGATAGCATACGTGCAAGATTCCCCGCTGGACAATTTATCGAAGTGCATGTATCGACGCCACTTAGCGTATGTGAAGCGCGTGATCCCAAGGGATTGTACGTTAAAGCACGCAAGGGCGAAATCGCACATTTTACTGGGATTTCATCGCCCTATGAGGCCCCGCTCTCCGCTGAGTTGACGATTGATACCAGCAAAGGGGATTTAGCATCTCAAGTTCGGGCTTTGATTGATTATTTAACCGCAATCGATGTTATTAGCCCAAGTCGCCTCACGGCGCTGGCATAGAAGCAGTCTATTACTACAGCTTGTTATTCAATCTTAAAGTCCTTGGCAAATAGGGCTTGAAGGGCTTTAAGGTATTCTTGGTCCTGTTTAGGAAGCACAAGCTGCGCTAGTTCATCGCCAATAGGTGTTAATCGATAATAACTAAATAGCAAATTACCGCTCTTAGGGGTTAGCTTCATTTGAATACCGGGCATAGTGAGTTGGATGGGGGTTTTACTATTGAGTAAACCCGTTTCAAACTCACTGCTGTGGAGTATCCCCGCATCAACTAGGGTGAGAATACTGGAGTAGGGCAGACCAAATTGCGAGAGACCTAGGGTGATGTTGGTATGCTTGCGAAAATATTGGCCAATCCCGCCCGTGAGCCGATAGCCGCTAATGAGTTTTAAGCGCTGCTCATTATTCACTTTTGCTGCCATGCCTAGGGCTTTTTCGAGGATTTGCGCTTCTCTGTGCGTTAATTGCTTAAGTAGCGCTAAGGTGCGCAGGCTAAAGTTTCCTGGGTTGATGATTTCACTAGAGAGAATACGTGCCCATAGGTCCTGCATTTTTCGATTATGGATTTGCTCCGCCATCAGAAAAAATTGATGACTCCAGTCGGGATCGAGATCCACCCCCGTCATGTCGGAAGAGGTATAACTTAAGGCGAGGGCGAAAATGGTTTCAACATTTGCCTGATACTGGCTGGCGAGTTTACGTTGCCGATGCTGGGCGCGTTCGGCAATCGAGGCATTGGCTGGGCGATATTCTTCCTCACTGGCGAGGCCGAGTTGACGGCCAAGTAAAAGGGCTTTTTTACGGGCAGAGACCTCCGCAGCGGGAGCGGCTTCATCCGCAAGCATTAAAATATCCGAATCCTTCATGCCTTAATCCTGTATCACTTGTCTGTTAATTTACATGGCAAATTAGGGAGAATACCCGCTCTGCCAAAAGTGTCCAGCTTAGTCGATTGTTAGCTTTAAGTCTCCGAGTTGGTTTGCTTTTATTCACGCCTGCTAGACTAGGGCTGGAATTGCTGATTTTGTAACATTTTGATCCTCAGAGTGGTGATTTTTATTTTTGTGAGCAAGCTAGAATTACCGAATATCGAGGGATGGTTTGGCGCTAAGCCCGTGATCTATTTCATGTAAATAGATGACTAAATCACCTAGTATGCAATATCGTAATAGGCAGTTTGCTTTTTGCGTGGAAAACCTAAATATCGCTAGCGGACTCGCTATCCATAGAAGCGCATTGTTAATCTTGTGGTTACCTTCTGGATTGCTAGGCATTGAGTATCATATTGATTGGTATATTTAGGTCAACATAAGGCCGCCGTACTTGTTTTTCTTCTGGCCGCTTTTTCTTATTTTTGTTGAGATAATAGAGGCTTAAGTGAAAAAAATTCTGATCATCTTCTCCAGTGTTCATGGTCAAACTCGTAAGATCACGAATCAGTTAGCCCAGCAACTCAAAGAGTTAGGTAATTCGGTGGTGATTGCTGATATAAAAGCCGTCCCCGCGATGGAGTCCTTCGATAAGATCATCATTGGCGCTAGTATTCGTCACGGAAAACATAATCCTGCGCTGTATGAATTTATTCAGAAACACCAGCAAATCCTGACACAAAAAGTCGGTGGATTTTTCTCTGTGAGTTTAGTTGCCCGTAAACCTGAAAAAAATACCCCTGAGACTAATCCCTATATGCAGGCGTTTTTAACTAAAACGACTTGGCGTCCTCAGTTGTTGCAAGTGTTTGGCGGTAATTTGAATTATCAGGGATATAATGCATTTGATAGGAATATCATACGTTTTATCATGTGGTTAACTAAGGGACCCACGGATCCTGTTACTAATGTTGAATACACTGACTGGCAAAAAGTGCATGAGTTTGGATTACAAATCCACCAAGCCTAAGCGGGCGGTTGAGGCTAACGTTGATTATCGAGGATAAACCTATATGTCGAACAAATTAACCTTGATGTTCGATTTTTTGTTGGCGCGTTTGCATGTTTGGCTGGTGTTGTCCGCAAGTCTACTCATCTGCACCAGTCCGTGGATTTTTATCGGTCGAAGCCTGCGTGCTAATGCTAGCATTTGGGATTATCTGCATGTTTACCTAGGATTGGTGTGTGCTGCGTTAGGGATTTTATTTTTGTTACGTAATAGCCTCCAAGGCAAATGGCACCAGTATTTTGCCTGGCTGGTGGGCGATTGGGAACAATTGGTGCAGGATATTAAAGGCCTTTTTAAAGGCAAGCTCCCCGTAGCCGGTGGCAAAGGCTTGTTTAGTTGTATCGAAGGGATTGGCATGATACTGCTGGTCGCGACAGGATTAACTGGCGTTGTATGGTTTATTTACCAAGGAACACCACTGGCAATGACTTGGCGTGGTTATCATCAAATTTGTGCCGATGCTTTTATTGGCTTTTTAGTACTGCATATCATATTGGCCGCAACGCATATTATTGAATTTATTAGGCAATAACTTCTGCTACTGCTAAGCGTTAGGTCCAACCTGAGTGAGTTTATCTTGCTCTAACTTACTGAAGGGACTGACTAGTATCGATTCATTTTTGATTGAGACTTGTCAGTCCGCTAAATCATCCATTCGCAAAAAACAGAAGCTTATATTGTTACCTTAAACGCTTTTGACGGCCAAGAGCGACGGCAGCGGCAAAGGCTAAGAATAACCAGTTTAGGCTACCACCAGAACTTTTAGGTGCCTGTGCATCTTTTTCAACGGCAAGATAGTTAATTAAGCCAATCAGTTCGTCTAAGGTTCTGATGCTGCTTAAGTTAACTGCATATTTGTCATTAACAATAAAGGCTGGCACGCTTTCAACGCGGAATTGGTTTTGCTGGGCACGCCAAAGGGCTAGCTTTTCATCTGTGCTTTTACTGTCGGCAAGTTTGTCGTACTTCGCCGCGTCTATACCGAACTTAGCAAAGACTTGTTTTATGTCGTCACGGCTATTGATTTGCGATTCGTGCTTATGTCCAGGGGCGCTGTGGTCGTGGCCATTAGCGCCTTCTTCTCCTTGGATCGCGGCGAACATGGCATGGGTTAGAGCGTCTTTATTATCCAGCTCTTGGATGACGGCCAGCGAACGCATGACTTCAGTCCCTAAAGCACTATTCATAAAGTCGACATGCTTAGTATCAAATGCAATGCCCTTGTTTAAGTTAGCTTTGATATCAGGCAGATAATTGGTTTCCATATTGAAGCAATTATGGCAATAGAAGGAGAAAAACTCGGTAAGTTTAGGCTCACTACTCGGCGCTTTATCAGAAATTTGAGTGTAGTGAGTGCCTTCCACAAAGTTTGCGGCCAAACTGCTGAATGGTGCAACGATTAAGGCGACGGCCAAGGCGATTGGTTTGATCATAGAACCCTCAAAGTCGGTTAGATTGAATCCAGTACATTAAGTGCTATGCGTTGTGCCTAATGGTTATGGATAAGCTGATTCAATCTTGAAATTACGCTTGTGTTATACCAGCGTGAAGATGGTTTTAGGTTAGTTTGAAATGCTTAATTATCGCTGAATTAGTGCGCCGATATTGAACTAAATCTGTGATCCCGTGGGAGTTTAGACCTAGAAGTTTGCAAGACTGCAAAGGGGATCACAGATATATCAACATTCGCTAAGCAATATCCCGCAGGGATTGCCAAGCCTCGCAGACTTCGCGAAAGCGGGCAGTATCACCCTCGGGTCTATCAGGATGCCATTTGAGGGCTAAACGACGCCATTGTTTGCGGATATCTCTAGGGGTTGCACTTTCATCTAACTCAAAAACTCTTAGGGCATGTCCTTTGTGCATTAAATTTACATTGAGGCCAATGTAGCTCTTATAACTGCTCCAGAAAGCCTCTAATAATTCCCTCACCACGTTTTCGCTGGTGTCGTAGTTATTCCAGTCAAGATAATATTCTCGCAGGGAAGTCTCTTCCATTATCAATAAGTTAACATTTGATGGCACGAGGCGGAAAATCTGGATTTCCATTGCTTTAACTTGTAACCATTGCTTAGGAAGAAGCATTTCTTGCAGTTCGAACAGGGCATTCATCAGTAGAAAGTTACGCTTAAATAAATCATTACCCGGGTTTTCATCTAAAGGATGGATAAGCCCTCTGCTCTGTAATTCGGTGGCGAGGTGATGGATTTTCCAACTTTGATTGGAAGCTTGTAATACCGATAGCACTGGCCAGATTAACGGATTGTCCCCCTTAGTGGTCGAAAGCCTTGCCGATTGAGCTTCTGCACTGAGTGAAGGTTTTGCGAGTAGCATACTGACAGTCCCATCCTAAGTTGTTATCGAGCGAGTGTGGTGATTAAGCTGAGTGTACATCTATCCATAAGATTTTTAAGGCTTTTACCTTAAATTTGCCGCTAATTACAGCGTGCTAGATGTACACTATGCCACAGTGCAAAGTGTAGGCAAAGATGGATTTTAGAGCAATTTGCCTCAAGGTCGCATAGGCTTTGCTGGCGGGAATGGTATTAATTTTTTTACGATGAGTGATGGGACGAGGTCGAAAATACCCTTGTTCACTTATGCAAAACAAGGGTACTTACGGTTAGCTTAGGCGTCAGGCTTTAGATTTCAGTAAAGATAACTTCTTGTGCTAAACGTGACTTAGGTAATTTAGCATTAAAGTCTTCTTCAGAGCGATAACCAAGGGCTACAATCACAGAAGCGCATAGACCTTTTTCTCGTAAGCCTAAGACTTGATTAAGTTTAGTCGCATCGAAACCTTCGATCGGGCAAGCATCAATATCGAGCACACTGGCACCTAACATTAGGGTGCCGAGTGCTAAATAGACTTGTTTTTCCATCCAATGCTGGGCGTCTTTTAGCTCAAATTTATGCATATTGGCAAAGAAAGAACGGCCATTATGTTGACCTTGCTTGGCTTCTTCATTGGCAAAACGGCCATCTTTCGCCTCTTGCTCTAGCACTTGCAGTAAATGGGCTTCATCGAGTTGAGTACGGGTACACAGTACTACCACATGGGAAGCATTGAGAATTTTTTGGGTATTAAAGGCGTAGTTCTCAGTCGCTTGGGCGATCAACGCTTTGCCTTCTGCCGTACCGGCAAGCACAAAGTGCCAAGGCTGTGAGTTAGTTGATGATGGGCTGAACTGTAATAAAGTCTTGATGTCGGCAATCTTGTCGGCAGGAATTGTCTTGGTTGGATCAAAGGCCTTAGTGGTGTAGCGCTTTTTAGCGAGAAAACTTAAATCACTCATGTAACGGCTCCAAATCATCTAGGAATACAAAATCAACCTCAGCATTTTAAGCAGGTTTAGGCAAAAAACAATGTGATCAAAACGGCTATCAGTTTCAAAATATTTTTGAAACTGACGGTTGGTTCAGCCACTGCAAATGCTTAGGGCCGCAACACGCCCTAGGTATTAAGTGAGGATATTTAGCGGTCAAAATAAACAATCTATTCGCGATCGAATCTAATGTGATGTGTTTCTATTTTATTGTTTATATGTGCTTTTTATCTTTTGTTGGCCGTTAGCTGTGCACAATAGCATTGTGAATGCATGATGTAGATCAATGATACTTGATAACAACGTTATCTCTCATGTCGCTAACGCTATTCCTTTGCTACATTTTGTTATGAAGCTTTAGTGACGGTTTCATTTGTTGGGAGGACGTGTGACAAGATTACTTATGTTGTTTATTACCTTCAGTTTATTACCCGTATCCTCTGGCTATGGAAAAGATCTGAAATTTGCTGTTGTGCCGAAATTTTATAGTGTTTTTTTTGATCAAAGTAAAACGGGCTGTATAGATGCCGCCGCTGAAATAAAAGGTGTGGAATGTGTATATCGAGGGCCAGAATCAAGCAGTGTTAGATTGCAAGACGAGGTCATAAACCAACTGATTGATGAAGGTATCGATGGGATTGCTGTCGCGGTTACGCAATCTAAGTATCTTTTCGAAAATAGCTTAAAAAGAGCTAAAGAAGCCGGTATTCCAATTGTCACCTATGATTCAGATTTTGATGCTTCCATCAACCAAGACCCCAAGAATTTTCGCTCAGCCTATATCGGTACAGACAATTTCGAATTGGGTAAATCATTAGGTGAACAATTAAAAAAATTACGGCCCAATGGAGGGACGCTTATCATGCAATCTGGGCGCCCTGATTCTCCCAATTTGAATTTAAGACTGATGGGAGTTCGCTCTGCGTTGTCGGGAAAAAAATTCGATATTCCTCCGGGGAAATTACTTAATAACGAGCAGGGCTGGACAGAAGTGAGAGAACCTTTGTTTAATTTTGACCAACTTAGTCAAGCGGTTAAACAAATGGAGTCTGTTATGAAAGGCAAGCCAGTGAAAGCAGACTCATTTATTGCTGTTGGTGGTTGGGCTCAAAATGATGCAGCGCTTTACCGTGACATGATTGCCCCATACCAAGGAAAAATTAGCAACAAGGAGGTCGTCGTTATTATTACTGATACCTCTCCAGAGCAATTAATGATGTTGAAGGATAATCTTGCGCATATCAATGTCGGTCAAAATCCCTATGAAATGGGCAGGCAGGCAATTTTGACGCTTTATAAAATTGTCACAAAACAAAAGTATCAAGAAATAATTTATACACCGGTGACATTTTGCTCTCCACAGAACTTCAATACCTGTGAAAAGCGTGCAGTAATGCAATATAAGTGAACCAATGTTCCTGAGACTGTTTTAGATTGTGTAGCCCCAAAGAAGTAATAGACAGATATTTGTACAGTCTTGTAGTGACATAGTGATTCATCAACAAAAAAATAAGCGTGAAAAAACGAGAAAGGTAAAACGATATCAAGTAATTACCCATCAAGCAGTATAAAAAACCGCTACCGCAAAAAAGCAAATTCCTATAGCATCATTTATACCAATTGACATAGATGTGGCAGCGGCCAAGTCCAACAAGCGATTTATGCCCTTTGCTGATCAAGATTATATAGAGCGAAATATGGACAGTGATAAAACACTAATAGATAACCTTTTAACAGAAGGACAGAAGTTTACTTGGTCGAACTTTTGTCAAGCTGACACCGACTATCCAGGTCAATATGCAGGAACTGACGTGCCTGAGTGGCTAGCGTGGAAGACTAGAACTAGTAATGCTGTTGACCGAATTTGCAAAGATTCATCTCCTGCGCGTGCTCTCGCAGCAAAAGGTATATCGTTAATTACAAAAGGAAATGGAAAAAATAATTTCGATGGTGCTAAGTCAAACCTATTGAAGGCACTTGAGCTTACTAGAGCAGCTTTAGAGTCTGATGTTTATGGTGAGCTTGCGGGGCCGACTACAACACATCGTTCAGCATCCTTGTCTAATAAGGTCTTCGTGGTTCATGGGCATGATACTGAGTTAAAAACGGACGTTGAAAGGTTTTTGCATGAAATTGGCCTAGAGCCAGTAGTTCTTCATCGTCAAGTAGATGAGGGAGCAACAATAATTGAGAAGTTCGAAAAGCACGCGGATGTGGGATATGCCTTCATCCTATTGACACCTGATGAGATTGCTTTTGCTGTTAGCCAATTAGATATTTCAGATAAAGAAAGGCACTTGGAAAAGCGAGCAAGACCAAATGTAATTTTCGAATTCGGATATTTTGTTGGGAGGCTCGGACGCTCGCGAGTATGTTGTGTGCATAAAGGTGAGGTTGCAATACCTAGTGATTTAAGCGGTCTTGTATATAAGAAGATAGGCAGCACTATAGATGAGCAAGCGTACAGCATCATTCGTGAACTTAAGGCCGCTGGCTATGATGTGCGTATTTAGGCATAACAAATTACTGCACCGGAAAAATAACTCGCTGGCGCTCGTCATTTTCCGGTGAGTAACGCGTTATCTCCATATAAATTTTAATCCGAAACTCAAAAATTAGAGTTCAAAATCTACCATGCTTTTGTCCCAAAGCATGCTGTGTGTTTCTTTAAAACCTGCAAGCTACACGGATGCTAAAAGGGTGAGCCATGGTGATTAGCGAGACGACCGTCCGCCCATGGCCGCTCTTTGGCATCCATGTCATCGCGTCATTCGTGAATCCATTCACATCAGACGGGACGGTCGAGCATCCACGGATGGACTCGCTGCGCGTCGTCGAGCAAATACCATGGTTCGCCTTTCAATTTTTAACGCTCTTCTGTCTCAAAGCACGCTGAGTCTCATCAAGCAAATACCATTGTTCACCTTTCAATGTTGTATAAGTCTTTATGACCTCAATACCTTACTTAAAAAGCTTTGGGTTCTGGCTTCTTTAGGGCGAGTGAATAATTCCTCGGGGATATTGGACTCCACTACATAGCCGCCATCCATAAAGATGACTCTGTCGGAAACATCGCGTGCAAAGCCCATTTCGTGGGTCACAATTACCATGGTCATGCCTTTTTGCGCTAAGTCCTTCATCACATCCAGCACATCGCCGACCATTTCAGGATCGAGTGCCGAGGTGGGCTCATCAAATAGCATCAGATCCGGCTCCATCGCTAGTGCGCGGGCAATGGCAACCCGTTGTTTTTGTCCACCCGAGAGACTTGAAGGATAGGCATTGGCTTTATCCTGTAATCCCACTTGAGTGAGCAGTGCCTGCGCCTTGTTATCGGCTTCGGCTTGGGTCATTAACTTTAGGCTCACTGGCGCTAAGGTAATGTTTTGCAATACGGTTTTATGGGGGAATAGGTTAAAGTTTTGAAACACCATGCCCACTTTTTGCCGCAATTTATCGACACAGGCATCCTTGGCGGTAATGGATTGCCCTTCGATTTCAATATCCCCTTGGGTTGGATTTTCCAGTAGATTGATGCAACGTAAAAAGGTGCTTTTACCGCTGCCGCTGGGGCCGATAACACTCACCACTTCGCCTTGGCGAATATGTTCGTTAATGCCTTTAAGGACCGCATTATCGCCATAACTTTTATGTAGGTTGGTTATGTTAATCACTTTGCTTCAACCTCTTTTCGAATTTCGACAGCATAAATGTGAAGCTGTAGGTCAGGAACAGGTAAATCAGCGCACAGGTAAAGAGTGGGATACTGTCTTCAAAGGTACGGCTACGGATAATCTCACCCGCCCGCATTAAATCCACGCCGCCAATAAAGCCAATTACGGCGGTTTCTTTGAGTAGCACGATAAACTCATTGCCTAACGCGGGCAGAATATTCTTAATCGCCTGCGGCAGTATAATCAGCTTCATGGTCATGGCTTGCGATAGTCCAAGCGAGCGTGCTGCTTCGGTTTGACCTTTATCGACGGCTTGGATCCCTGCACGAATAATCTCAGAGATATAAGCGCCACTGTTTAAACCAAAGGCGATAATGGCGGCGGTAATTTTATCGACATCGAATGCGGCCAGCACGATGAAGTAAAGGATCACTAACTGCACCACCACAGGCGTGCCGCGGATCACGCCAACATAAAGTTCGGCGGGGAAGCGGATATACCACTTAGATGACATCTTCATCAGTGTGGTGCCCACGCCTAATACTGCGCCTAATAACATGGCGAAGAAGGTCACAATCAAGGTGACTTTTAAGCCATTTAAAATCAGCAGTATGCCTATCATGCCGTCGTCACCAATGGGACTAAACAGCGAAGTATTGATTGCTTCTAACATAGGGATCACTTGATATGGGCTGAAACGAGCGTCTGATATTGGCCGCTTTCTTTCAAGTTTTTCAGCGTGTTATTAATGCTAGTGAGGAGTTCAGGCTGCTGCTTTGACACCGCAAAGCCATAAAACTCAGCGGGAAAATCCAGCTTGATCAGTTTGAGATCGGGGTTTTTCGCCAGATAGTTCGCCGCTGGCTCGCTATCGAATAGCACTAAGTCGACCTTACCATTCTTCAGTTCCATGATGGCTTCGAAGCCTGTGTTAAAGGCGGTGACATTTTGGGTGTATTTTTTAGACATCATATCGGCGGTTGAGCCGAGCTGCACCGCAAAGTGTTTGTCTTTAATGTCATCAAGGGTATGAATTGTATCGTTATCTTTATTGACGAGCAGCACTTGAGTGGCTTCGTAATAGGGCTCCGAAAAGTTAACGCTGGCCTGGCGCTCTGGCGTGATGGTCATACCCGAGGCAATAAAATCAATCTTGCCTGAGTTTAGCGCCACGATCAGTGAATCGAATTTCATGTTTTCGACTTTGAGCGTTTTGCCAGCATCTTTAGCGATTTGTTTGGCAAGCTCAATGTCGAAGCCTTTGATTTCATCGCCACTTTGTCCGCCAACGTATTCAAAGGGCGGGAAGGCCGCATTGGTTCCTACCACTAAAACATCGTTGCTTTTCCCACATCCAGCTAACAACAAGGTGGCACTGAGGGCTAGGCCGCCTAATAACATGGATTTTTTCATTTAAGACTCTCTTTTGGATAACTAGCAATGTGGCGACTATAGGAGGATTGCGTGCCCATGTCAATAATTATGCTTTATTTGTGATTAAAAATTCATTGTTAGACTGGCAGTTTAAATAACGAACATCATGTTTATTATGATTGTGGTGTTTGATATCAATAGTTTTTTAAAAGGTTGTGAAATTGTTTAGGTGACCGTGAATAGCAATTTAGCACTTTAAAGTGATAGGGTGAGCTAATTTTTATTCACTTTAGTGAATAGGCTGGTTTTTTATGAACTATCTCAGATACAAATGATGCAAAATTGATTAAATTAAACTTAAATAATCTAATCGGCAGTTTTAAATCGCAATTGATGGAGCACTATGTGAAATACCAAATTTTGGCGCCTGTAGCATTGCTTTTAAGTTTAGCAACCTCTGTTTATGCAGAGGAATCAACCCAATGGCATTACACTATGGGCATTCATGATTTTATTGTCGAACAAGAAAATTCGCATACCTTTGGGGCCAATGGCAATATCATTATTGAACATACCACTGCATCGGATATTTATCTGTCTGCGGTGCTGGATATGTTTATCGATATTGATAGAGATAAGCTGGATCCTGACCATATTCCGATGTGGTTTAAATCGGAATATGCCGCGATTGGAGAGCTTTATCGTTTTTCCCCGCAGTTATCCTTAGGTTGGCAAGTGGATTTGCAGGGCAAGCGTAATACTGTGAGTTCAGTGGAGAAGCAGGCAAAGTTTTTTCCAGGACTAACAGCCAATTATCAAGGCCAACAAACCCAAGCCCAGCTTAAAGCTGGCGCGGGCTATTACTTTTTAGAAATCGATGATGATGTGCCCCGCACCCGAGGTTACGATAGAGGCGATTTTGGTAATAGTGACTTTGCTTACACTGTAATGGGTAGCGTTGGTGTTGATTTAACGCCCAAATTAAAAGTGAACTTAGCTGCGCAAACTTGGAACGATGGCGACCAATGGCTTGAAAATCAATATCGCTTCAGCATGAGTTACGATACTGATTACTGGGAGAAGGGGAGTCAGTGGTTACTATATGTGGAACACACTGAATACAATCTAGACCACTATGCCAAGGAGAGTGTGCATTCACCTAATTACTTGCCTATTCTGCCTTGGGATAACGATACCTTAGTGCGTTTTAGCTTAGTCGTACCTTGGTAGAAGGTTATTTTTGCGTTAAGTGCTTTTTAACTAACGCGATCATCGCCTGTGCCGCAAAGGACAATACTTGTTCTTTGCGCCAAAATAGCGATAACTCCCAGCGCAATTCGTCACTCGCCAGTGGAATATTGACCACCCCCGCCACACTATAACGCCGCGCGATCGAGCGCGGCAGTATCATCACGCCAGTTCCCGCTGCCACCAGTGCGATACCAAAGTCCGCTTGGCTAACACGGGTGATATTTTGAGGTGAGAATCCGGCTTGCTGACAGGCGTTGAGCACCAATTGATGCAGGGTGTATTCAGTCTCAAACATCACTTGTGGCTCATTGATTAAGTCATGGACTGAGAGTATTTCCCTGGTAGTGAGGGGATTTTCCTTGGGCAGCACTACCACCATAGGATCGTTAAACACTCGAATGCAGTCATAGCCATCATCAAGGTCGATTATGCCAGTGGCCAGTTCTATTTCGCCTTTTTGAATTGCCAGCGTTTGCTCAACGCCACCACGGACCAACAAGTGCATTTCGATTTGTGGGTACTGCTGGCGATACTTGGCAATAATAGGGGCAAAAATTTCAGCACTGCCGAGCGGCGCGAGACCGAGTTTTAATTCACCCGCAGTCAAACTGCGCTGGGCACTGAGTTCGGCCAGCATACGTTGGCGTCCGGCCAATAACTCCTTACCATGGCGATAAACCACTTCTCCAGCTTGGGTGAGTTTGACCTGAGTGCCACGTTTGCCGCGCTCGAGTAGTACCAAATCGAGTTCTTCCTCTAACTGGCGCAGCGCCTTGGAGAGGGCGGGTTGGGTGAGGTGAACTTTTTCGCTGGCCTTACCAAAACCGCCAGCATCGATGATCTCGATAAAATAGCGCAGCACTTTGAGATCCATTCTCGCCCCTATAATGCATTCTTAAAATTCATGGATTACATGCTTAATATTCATTTTTTTTATTTAATAGGCAAGCCTAAAATAATCCCATAGTAACTTTTGGTGTAAATCGAGAAACCGCATGTCTTTCCTACAAGCCGCAATACGTCGATGCCGTCATGGGGCTTTATTGTTAACTCAAATTGGCCTCTTTTGTTTATTGTCTTTTGCCTGCCATTGGTTTGCCTCTTGGGCACATTCACCAGTGCCTGGTAGTGTATTAGGTTTAGGTCTGTTGCTGATTTTGTTAGCGACTAAGTTAATTCCTGAAAATGCCGTGCAGCTCGGCGCGGCTTGGCTTATCGGTGAGTTGCTGCTGTTTTTTATTCCGCCAGTGATCTCAGTTATCAAGTACGAAGGCCTGTTTGAGCAATATGGGTTGAATATCCTCTTCACCTTAGTGATGGGCAGTGTGTGCGTGATGGTGGGTACGGGATTTGTGGTTGATAGAGTGTTTCGCTTCGAGCGTCAGCTCAATATCAAAAAGCATGCGCGTCGCCATGCTAAGGCCGTGTAATGTCGAGCGTTAGCTTTAGTCCTGCGGTTGTCTCTGAGTTAGTGTTTTCGCAGACGGGATTGGCACTTATCAGCTTGTTATTAACACTATTTTGTTATTTTGCGGCGAAGCGTTTGTATAAGCGCCATCGGGTATGGTGGTTAGCGCCGATCGTACTTGCGCCTGTAGTGATCACGCTCTTGGTGTTTAATCTCGATATTCCGCTGCCGACTTATTTTGAATACACCCATTGGTTAATGGCGATGTTAGCACCTGCGACAATCGCATTTGCCTTGCCGATTTATCGGGAGCGTAAACTCATTCGCCAATATCCGCTGACCATTGCCCTTGGCGTGGTGGCTGGACTGTTGCTGGGCATGGTGTCGAGCTGGCTATTAGTTAAATTTGTGCCTCTACCTGTGGAGCTTGCAAAGAGTTTGTTGGTGCGCTCCGTCTCGACGCCCTTTGCGATGGAGGCCACAAGCGCCTTTGGCGGTGTGCCAGAACTGACCGCCATGATGGTGCTCATCACCGGTATTATCGGCATGTTAGTCTGCGAGCCGCTGTTCAAGTTGATGCATATTCGCACCTCTTTAGGTAAAGGCGTGGCCTTAGGCGCTTCGGCCCACGGTGCGGGCGCCGCCAAAGCCAGTGAGTTAGGCCAGCAAGAGGGCGTCATTGCCAGTTTAACCATGATTTTTATCGGGATTGCTATGGTGCTGGGCGCGCCCGTATTTGCCGTGATCTTCAGTTAGTGTGAGTTAGTGATTTGCTGAGTTTGCGTTAACCCTCCCCACCTTAATTGTGATTTTGTTTGTTTAAATGATGTTGTTTTGCCTCTTAGGGCGCTAACCTCTGCTTGGGTTATGCGCCCATTTTTTTAGCTGACGGCGAATGTCGAGATGTCATGATGATGAAATTGAATAGAGATATAGGATGGATAAGCAAACACACGTATCGAATGTGACGTTACGGCCGATCATGCAGAGCGATTTGGAGCTGATCTTCGCCCATCAGCAGGATCCGATTGCATCCCAATTGGCGCAGTTCCCCTCGCGGGACCGTGAGGCGTTTTACCTTCATTGGCAGCAAAATATCCTTGGGCAGGCGTCGGTACTGGCACGGGGGATAGAAGTCGATGGTTTGCTGGTTGGCAATATTGGCCATTGGCATAGGGATGGTCAGGCGATGATTGGTTACTGGATTGACCGCGCATTTTGGGGGCGCGGGGTCGCAACCTTAACCTTGAGCACATTTTTACCGTTAGTGACCTCAAGGCCGCTCTTTGCCCATGTGGCACTGCATAATGTTGCATCCCAGCGGGTGTTGCTGCGCCATGGATTTGTAAAGACGGACAGACTCATTCAAGAGGAAGATGATACGGCGCCATTATTCGAATTTGTGCTGAGTTAAGGCTTAAACAAGCTATACCGCCAATCGCTGAAACACTTATAGAGAAGATTGGATTTATTTTTTACAGACAAATTATTTGAAAAATCTATTTAGATAAGCGAGTCTTATCGTAAATTTAGATTTATCAACCCGACTTTAGTCTAGTATGTGATGGCTTGATCTCATTGGCTAACTCAATGAAACTCTCTAGTTAATCACCTTCTACTAAAGTATGGATAGTTAAATAATGTTAATTTTCTTCTTATGTCTTGCGCTCTTAGTGCTGGCATACAAGTTTTATAGTCCGTTTGTTGAACGCCAAGCTGGGATTGATCCTAAAGCGCAAACACCCCAAGCAAGATTCGAAGATGGCGTGGACTATGTGCCCGTTCACCCCGCCAAAGCGTTTTTAATCCAATTTTTAAACGTTGCCGGTGTCGGGCCGATTTTTGGCCCTATTCTAGGGGCTTTATATGGCCCAGTGGCCTTACTCTGGATTGTGTTAGGCAACATTATCGGCGGCGCGGTGCACGATTATTTCTCTGGGGTGTTAAGCATAAAAGAAGATGGAAAGAGTCTGCCTGAAATCGCGGGCCACTATTTTAACATCTATTTTAAAGGCGTGATGCTGCTGTTTACTGCGATGTTACTCTTTTTCGTGGGCGTGGTGTTTATCATGAGCCCTGCAGGACTACTCAGTAATCTCGATTATTTTAAAGATACTATTTTTGGCAATAACACCTTCTGGGTATTAGTGATTTTAGCCTATTACTTCTTAGCCACTATGCTGCCAATCGATAAGATCATCACTAAGCTGTACCCCGCGTTTGGCCTATTAATGATCGTGATGACCACTTCGATTGCAGTGGCTCTCCTCATCAATGCTCCGCAGTTACCTGAAATGGGCGATGTGTTCGCGTACTTCAACCACAGCCATTACAACAATGAGTTATTGGAACCTAACCCCGATGGTTTACCGATTTGGCCATTACTGTTTGTGACTATTACCTGTGGTGCTATTAGTGGTTTTCATTCAACTCAAGCACCTATCATGGCACGCTGCCTGACAAACGAGAAATACGTTCGCCCAGTTTACTACGGCGCTATGGTGGCTGAAGGTGTGGTGGCTTGTGTATGGGCGACTGCGGGGATTGCGGCCTTCCCGGGCGGATATGTTGAGCTTAAGAGCTTACTAGACCAAGGCGGCCCTGGCTTAGTGGTTAACCAAGTGGCTACGAGCTATCTTGGGGTATTAGGCGGCGTGATGGCAATTATTGCGGTCGCTGTATTTCCGATTACCTCGGGGGATACCGCGTTTAGATCGCTGCGTCTAACCATTATCGATGCCTTTAATATCCCTCAGAGTATGCGTAACCGTTTGCTGGTAGCGGCGCCTATTCTGACCATCGCTTACTTTATGACCAAGATCGACTTCTCCTTGATCTGGCGTTATTTTGCTTTCTCAAACATGTTGCTATCGACCAGTGTGCTATGGTTGGCGACAAAATATCTGTTCGATAGAGGCAGTTTTCACTGGATAGTAAGCTTGCCTGCGATTGCGGGCACCTGTGTGACAGTGTCTTACATTGTTACCGCAGGTATTGGTTTAGGTTTACCTCAATCCCTGAGTCAACCAGTGGGCATCGCAGTGGGAGTAGTGTGTTTAATCGCCTTGATTATTGCTCACAACAAACGCAAAACAGTAATAGATACAAAGTTATAACTTAATTGGCTTTATGACCATAAAGGGCTGCATTTTGCAGCCCTTTTTAATACTATTTTCATAAACTGGCGTCAGTATTGAATATTGTCGCTGTGACATATTCCATTGCGTCGAAATTATGTTAGATTCTGGCGAACTGATGAAGATAGAGTTATTGTTATCACTGTCATCAACAGTTCTCCACAGGGCAGTCACTGCAATAATGCTTACTTTTGCAGAGAAGTGTCAGGAAGTTACACCAATTCAGAGTCTGCTTATGCAACCCAATTTATTTCCCGAACAAAGACATTTAAATCCTGAGCCGATGGTGATGCCATCGGTAGAAGCTCAGTCTACTCGTAGCCGCTTACAACGGATGGTTGGCAGCGTACTGCTCACCTGTAGTGTGTTGTTAAGCTTATCTGCTTGTGCAGCGGGTAAAGCCAGTGCGCCGCAGGAAGAAGAGTTTAGCTACGCTTGGTTAAAAGGCTATGCCCATACGCTGGCGACAGAGTCCTATGTAAGCCACAAGGGTGAGTTACCAAAAAGCTTACAGGGCATGAGCTGGGATGATTACCAGCAATTCCATTTCAAGAAAAAAGCCGCACTGTGGCATGAAGATGATTCGGAGTTTCGCGCCGAATTGTTCCACTTAGGTCTGTATTTCGATACACCAGTGCACATTTACCAATTGGAAAATGGCAAGGCTAAACTGATTGAATATTCTCCTTCTATGTTCGATTACGGTAAGTCGAAGGTAAAGGGTAGCCAGCTTCCTAAAGATTTAGGTTTTGCAGGCTTTAGAATGCAGTTCAACACTGACTGGCAACGTGACGTTGTCGCCTTCTTGGGCGCAAGCTATTTCCGCGCGGTCGGTCAGGAAATGCAATATGGTCTTTCTGCCCGTGGTTTGGCGGTTGATACTGCGTTGCCTAAGCCTGAAGAATTTCCGATGTTTACCCGTTTTTGGTTAGAGAAGCCGCAACCAGGTTCTAATATTGCGACTGTGTACGCTCTGTTAGATTCACCAAGTGTAACTGGTGCTTATCGTTTCGATATCGAGCCGGGTGAGCGTTTAAAAATGAAGGTTGATGCGGCGATTTATCCGCGTAAGGCTATCGAACGTTTAGGCGTTGCACCACTGACAAGTATGTTCATGGTCGGTGAGAATGATCGCCGTACAGGTTACGACTGGCGTCAAGAGATCCATGATTCAGATGGACTTGCCATGCATACGGGGAACGGTGAATGGATTTGGCGCCCTCTGGGCAATCCAAGTAACTTGAGATTCAACGCCTATAGCGATGAGAATCCAAAGGGCTTTGGGTTAATGCAGCGCGACCGTAATTTCGACCACTACCAAGATGACGGCGTATTCTACGAGAAGCGCCCAAGTCTGTGGATTGAGCCAACAGGTAATTGGGGTAAAGGTTCGGTGCAGTTAGTTGAAATTCCAACACTGGACGAAACCTTCGACAATATCGTGGCTTTCTGGAATCCTGCAGAGCCCATTCAACCAGGCCAAGAGTTACTCTATAGCTACAACATGTACTGGGGCGGTATTCCACCTGTGCAGTCACCCCGTGCCCGCGTAGTGGATACCTTTACTGGTATTGGTGGCGTAGTTGGTCAAAAGCGTAAGTACTATAGCAAGCGCTTCGTGATTGATTTTGCTGGTGGTTCTTTACCTATGCTGGGTAAAGATACTCAAGTGAAAGCGGTTATTTCAACTTCACAAGGCCGTGTGGAAATCGACTCTGCTCGCCCACAACATGCGATCAATGGTTACCGCGCTATGTTTGACCTCGTGCCGCCAGAGGATAGCGTTGAGCCGATTAACCTAAGAGTTTACTTAGAAGTAGATGGTCAACCTTTGTCTGAAACGTGGATGTACCAATGGACACCACCGCCGATGAACGAACGTGAACTGCATAACGCAGGTCATCTACAGTAAGCTATATGGGTGAATCAAAACGCCAGCCTCAGTGCTGGCGTTTTTGCATCAAGCGATTTGTTAATTGCAAGTTGGATTCAAAGTTATTGAGCACTAATTCACTTTTTGAAAATCTAAATAATTTTTCACTGTCAAATACCCAACCTTGGGCGTAATCTGTGGCGTCCTCGTCATAGGTTCGCGATTTATGTTTGAGATATTTACCTCTATCGGCTTTGGTTGGTCGGTGGCTTTAGTGCTGGCAGTGTTATTTGTGTTGGCCTACGAATTTATCAATGGCTTCCACGATACCGCCAATGCTGTTGCGACGGTGATCTATACCAAAGCTATGCCTGCAAATTTAGCGGTGGTTTCATCAGCCCTTTTTAACTTTGCGGGAGTGTTACTTGGCGGACTTGGCGTAGCCTATGCCATAGTACATCTTCTTCCCGTTGACTCCTTGTTGGGGATGGACTCCACTCAAGGGCTGTTAATGGTGTTTTCACTGTTATTTTCCGCCATTATCTGGAACTTAGGTACTTGGTACTTTGGTATTCCAGCTTCTAGCTCCCACACCTTAATTGGTTCGATTATGGGGGTTGGTGGCGCATTTGCTTGGATACATCACCAGCCTATATTGCATGGCATTAATCTCACTAAAGCCACGCAAATCATGTTATCTCTGATTATTTCGCCCACCCTTGGTTTTGTGCTTGCTGGAGCACTGCTATTGCTGATGAAGTTCATGTGGCAAAAGCACAAGATCCACCGTACGCCCGATGAACAATTTCAGATTAATGGTAAACGCCATCCACCATTTTGGGCGCGCGTCAGCCTGATAGCTTCGGCCATGGGGGTGAGTTTTGCCCACGGCTCGAATGATGGGCAGAAAGGCATAGGTTTAGTGATGCTGGTGCTTATCTGTATGGCCCCAGCGTATTTTGCCCTCGATATGAGCAGCCAGTCCTATGATTTGGCAAGGACGCAGGATGCAAACCGGCGGATTATGGCTATCTATAGCCGCAATCAAGCGATAATTAGCGATTTAGTTGATGTAAAAGCGCAGCTTGAGGCGAGTGATGAGCTGTTGAGCCATTGTTCGGCACAGACCGTGTTACCCGCGATGTCGTTGCTTGATCGCCGTTTGGATAGGGCGAATAGTTTTCAAGATATGACGGTAGAAGAGCGCCGTGAAGTGCGTAGGTTGTTGCTGTGTATCGATGATACCGCTCGTAAAGTGTCTAAATTAGACTTACCAGCCAAGGAGTTAAGCTCTTTAGCTAAATGGCGTAAGGATTTGACTAAATCGACCGAATACGCGCCGCTTTGGGTGATAGTGGCGATTGCGACTGCCTTGGGTTGTGGCACGCTTGTGGGCTGGCGGCGAATTGTTTATACCGTGGGAGAAAAAATAGGCTCGTCTGGAATGACCTATAGCCAAGGTATTGCTGCGCAGGTGACGGCTGCGGCTTCGATCGGGATTGCCAGCGTTACGGGTATGCCAGTTTCAACTACGCATATTCTATCTTCGGCGGTTGCGGGTACTATGGTTGCCAATCGCTCTGGGCTGCAAAGCCAAACTATTAAGCAAATTCTATTGGCATGGGTACTCACGCTGCCTATTACGATGTTCTTGTCGGCATTGGTCTTTATTCTTGCTAACTCAATTTGGGGCTAAGCTGAAGTTGATATGCAGCCTCTTACCAAGAGAGTTGCATTTGCGCGGTAGGATCTGCCAATGGCGGAGTGTGTAACTTGACTGTTGGTAAGCAAATCTCAGCGGCGATTTGCTGCTGTAACTGCTGATATAAACGAACTGCGAGCTCGGGAGCCGTTTGATTGTCGGGTGTATGGATAAAAAGATAGGGTTCTCGACCTTCTTTAATCCAGAGGGGAAGTTGCTGTAACCAATTTTTGAAAAAGCTATCGTTGTTTTTGATCTGTAACTTATCGTTATTGGCGGCTAAGGCTTCGATAGTACCATCGGTTTGTCCGATAAAGCGAACCACTGGCGCATTTGCAGTTGCGATAGCATGTACGGGCAATTGTGGTTTTTTCTTATGGGCATCAATAATTGCTTCGCTAGCGGGCGGTAGGGCAAACAAGGGCCGACTGTCCATAATGATGCGATTTACCTGTTTATCCATCAGCAAGCGGTTTAGTGCTCGCTCAGCCTCTCCCTTCGCAAAAAAGGCTAAATGCCGTACTTCAACGCCATAGGTCAAGCCTTGGGGAAGCATTTCTAAGAAATGCGCCAAGGTTGTTAGTTGCTCCGGGCCAAAGTAGGCGGGAAGTTGGATCTTCCATAGCCCAGTTTTTTCAGCCAAGGGCGACATCACCCGAAAGAATTCCATTAGTTCCTCCTGACAATGTTGCAGCTGTCTTTGATGGGTGATGAGCTGCGGTAGTTTAAAGGTAAAGCGAAAGTCATCTGGTGTTGCGCTGTGCCAGTTCATCACTGTTTGTGTATTTGGCGTGGCGTAAAAACTGGTATTACCTTCTACAGTGTTAAAAATGGTCGCGTAGCGGGCTAGGCGATCGGCTTGCTTAGTTGTTGCACCATAAACACTGCTTTGCCAATGCTGATGAGACCACATTGCAAGCCCTAGGCGAAAATGATTTGCTTGGTGTGAAGGTGACTTAAGCGCCGTCAAAATAACTCCAGATATAATCAACTAAATTTGAATTGGCTATTGTGCTCAAAGAGTTTTATCTCAGTCAAATACTAAGCATCTTGCGGATGCTGTTATTGGGTTAAGCTAATGTCCAATTCGGCTTTATGTATGGAATGTTGTAATAGTGGAACTGCCATGCTAATTAACCTACTCTAATAGTATGATATTATGTACTATTAACCTTAATCATCGAGTATTCGCGCGTTGGTTCTATACAGGGATGCAAAGCTTAGCTGCAATAGTCAGTTAGCTATTCTCGTTTTGTCTACAGGCGTGGTGGGAGAGTCGTGTGAAAAACGAAGGTTATACTTCACTTGGTCGCTTTATTGATTTGCTATTAGATGCCATCTGTGTGGTGGATAAATCGGGGCGATTTGAATTTGTGAGTGCGGGTGCTGAACGTATTTTTGGTTACACGCCAGATGAAATGATTGGTATGCAGATGTTGGATTTGGTTTTACCAGAAGACCGTGAACGTACGCTTGCTGCGGCCAATGAAATTATGACAGATCACTATAAAATCGATTTTGAAAATCGTTATATACGCAAAGATGGCAGCATAGTGGATATTCTGTGGTCAGCCCGCTGGTCTGATGAATATCAACAACGCGTTGCGGTGGCTCGCGATATTACCAAAAATAAAAATGCTGAGCGCCGGCAAGCCGCGTTATACGAGATTTCTGAGGCGGTTCATGTGGCCGAGGATTTGTTATCCCTCTATAGTCATATCCATCAGATCATTGCAAAACTTTTACCCGCAGAAAATTTTGCTATCGCGCTTTATGACCAAGATTCAAATCAATTAGATTTTCCTTACCAGTTATCGGTGTCCGAGCAAAATAGCGCATATATCAGTAATGCTAATTATTTTGCTGAGCAGATCATTCAAACGGGACAATCCTTACTCTTTTGTCCCATGTCGAATACGCTTTCATCGCCATTAGCAGTAACCTTTAAAGATTGCTGGCTCGGCGTGCCGTTGAGATTGCACAAAGGGGTGATTGGCGCGTTGATAATGCATAGCAACCCAGGTTCGAGAAGCTATACTACACAGGATTGTGAATTGGTGGAGTTTGTCTCGACTCAAATTGCGTTCGCCATCGAACGTCGTCAAATGTTGGCTCGCTTAGAGCAGATAGCACTCTACGACCAGTTGACTCATCTACCCAACAGAGAGTTATTTTACGATAGGTTTCAAAAGGCTTTATCTCGAGCGCATCGAGAGTCGAGTTATTTCTCTTTACTTTATCTAGACTTAGATAAATTTAAATGGGTTAACGATACCTACGGACATAGTGTGGGAGATTTGTTGTTACAAATTACCGCGCAGCGGCTTCTTAGCTGCGTGAGAGTTTCTGATACGGTCGCGCGTTTTGGTGGCGATGAATTTGTTATCTTACTGGAGCGAGTTGATTCTGCACACAATACCTTGCTCGTTGCTCAAAAAGTGCTGGATATATTGAATCAGCCTTTTGAGCTTGTAGAGCAGCAAATTCATATTTTTCCAAGTATTGGTGTCGCTTTGTATCCTGAGCATGGCAAAGATGAACAGCAACTTATTTCCTGCGCCGATGCTGCCATGTATAAGGCTAAAAAGAATGGTGGTAATCGTATTGAGTTGGGGTATCAAGGTTTGAAGGGAAAGCACTTATAGGCCAGTGTTAAGACTCTAACTAAAACCCGCTGTAACGAAAATCGCTACAGCGGGTGTTTATATCAATGCAACAAGTGTATTTATAGTTTAAAACGTGATACTTCCTGTTGCAGTGAGGCGGCTAAGTGAGCCAACTCCTGTGACTGCACCATCGCACTTTGGGCCTCAATAGAGAGGTTTTCTGAGACTTCACGAATTGATTCGGTATTGCGATTAATTTCGCTAGTCACAGAGGTTTGTTCCTCTGCGGCCGTTGCAATTTGGCTTGCCATATCAGATATCTCATTAATTGCTTTGCTTATCTGCAGCAGGCTCTCGCTGGCTGAGTTGGCATCAGCCACACTCGTTTCTGCCATATCATGGCTTTGAGTCATTGATTTTACGGCTTTGCCTGCTGTTTGTTGCAAGGTTTCAATCATTGCCTGAATTTCTTGGGTTGATGAGTGAGTGCGTTGCGATAATACGCGAACTTCATCGGCAACCACGGCGAAACCACGACCTTGCTCACCTGCGCGAGCGGCTTCAATGGCTGCGTTTAACGCAAGCAAGTTGGTTTGTTCTGCAATCCCACTGATCGTTAATAGAATGCTATTAATTTTTTGTGAGTGCTCATTCAGCTCGCTGATAATACGTCCTGCGGTATCAACCTCATTTGCTAAGTTACGAATAGATTGCTGACTTTGCATCACTTGTTTTTGACCATGATTCGAGAGGCTCACGGCATTTTGCGCTGTTTGCGCTGTATGTTCGGCGTTGCTGGCAATCTCTTCTGTGGCGCTGGCCATTTCGGTCACTGCAGTGGCGACCATGGTCACTTCGTCCTGCTGAACCGCGATGCGTTGGCTGTTATCTGCCGCAGACGCACTGCTGCCCTTAGCTTGGTATTCAAGTTGGCCCGCAATATTGTGCATTCTTGAAATCATGCCGTGTAGACGTTCGACAAAGCGGTTAAAACCTGAGGCTAAGATCCCAATTTCATCATGGCTGTTTGCGGTGTGAATTCTCACCGTCAGATCGCCATCGCCCTCTGCGATATCATTTAGTGCCAAAGCAACTCGTTCTAAGTCTTTGAATTGCATTTTGAAGATTGCGACTAATACTAAGCCAAACATTACCAGTAACCCAGCGCCTACGGCGGACATCCACCAAGCAAGCGTAGTCGCTTGCGACATGATTTCTTGTTTGTTCATCACAAATATTAACGCCCAGTCGGTCGACGGAACGTTCGCTACATAGACTAGTTGAGTCTCACCATCTAATTCACGCTCTTCCATAGTATTGGCATTGGCGCGTTGTGATAGCCAGTTGGGGGTAAAATCAGAGTCAATAGTAGTAAGTTGTTGATTATTTAACTTACTATTGGGGTGACTAATAATTAGTCCAGTGTTGTCTACCATCAGGGTGTAGCCATTACCGGGAACTTCGAGCCGCTGTACCGCATCGGTGAGTTGGTCAATGGTAAGGTTTGCCGCGGCGACACCGAAGAGTTGGCCCGCAACCATCACTGGCTCAGCGATAGTCACAACTTGTTTTTTAAGGGTGGCGCTGACATAGGGAGCAGTCATAACCATGCTATTAGCGGCTTTGGCATCCATATACCAAGGGCGGACACGTGGGTCATAGTTTGCGGTATTGAGCGCTGGATCTTGGCGGTACATGTTGCCTTGCTCATCACCAAAATAGGTGAGCGCAAATCCCATTGCATTATGTGCTTGTAATAAATAAGGGGTAATTTGCACACTCGGGTCAGCCTCTATGGTCTTTTTAAGGCTTGTAATGGCTGTTTTTCTATCTTTCATCCATAGTCCAATACCTTCGGCAAAAGTATTCGCTAGTTGATCAATCTCGCCTTGGGTATTGCCTATAGCATGATTTCTAATGACGTAGCTTGAAATACTAACCAGTACTGCAACAGTGATGAATACGGCTAAGAGACTACTAAAAAGTAGGCGAGTTTTAAGTGTTGAACGCATATTCTATTCCTTTAAATTCCGCTAGCAACCTAACGTTAATAAAGTATAGCGGCTGAAATAGCTAAAGCATTAATGGTTGTTCATTCAGATTTGATAAAGTTGTGGCAGCTAACAGTATTTTGTTTTGTATAAGTATTTTCAAAAGTTACTTATATCATGGTGAACTTGTTTTATTGCACAGTTTTGAAAGGCTTTTTAGCATAGTATTCCTAAAGTGTCATAAGCAAGTGCACCCAAACATAAGTAAGAGAGTAGTATAGATGAAATGGAGTTTTCCTCGCTGGTGCTTTAATCCTTGGTTACATTCATGCTTAATCTTTCTTTTACCAATACTTTTAGCGAGTACAATTTATCCTTGGTTGACGGCCTATAGCATAGAAAAAAGGTTTAATCGTGATTTTGATGAAATAACACTTACTTTTGCAAATGGTGTTGATGATTTTAAGCAAAAAAATATTGAACGGGCATTTGCTAAATTATCTTTTACCTGCAATGAAGATGATATTGCGTTACTCAATAGTCAATCCTTGAGTCCAGCAATTGTTCGTTTTATTCAGCTAGAACTTGCCGATGGTAAAAAATGCTCCAATATCGGTCCGCCAGTCAATTACCATCTTGATCGATCTCGAAGTTTATTTTTTGGCACACAACAGGTCGATATTGCGACAACGGTCGCGGCCACCGATCGTGCTCGTAGTCTTGCCTATGCTTTTCATTTAGGTGAGCAGAAGTTAGTCGTGCTGACTAATAGCTCTGTTTATAACGAAACCCTATCTAACCTTTGCCACGGTTGTTATCAATTACTCATCAGTTATCAAGGGCTTTCCCCCATGGTTAGGGGGACAGAAAATCTTGATGAAAACCACAGCATTATCAAGAAATCTCGTTATATTAAAACGTTAGATGTCACCTTAACCTTAAAGGCGGGTGATGATCTCTACTGGCAAGAAGCTTATCGCATTGGTGTCGTACTCTTTATTGCAGCGTTAATTGCAGCATTTTTAGCTGTGATTTTTTATTGGAACTGGCAATCTGCCCGGGTATCGCTTGGTATGTTGCTGCAAAAAGGAATGAGTCGAAAAGAATTTATTCCCTATTATCAGCCCATTATCGATTGCCGTTCAGGCGACGTTGTTGGGCAGGAGATGCTGGTACGTTGGCGTCGATTCGATGGTGTATTAGTCCAGCCCAATCAATTTATTCCTTATGCTGAGGATTCGGGGCTCATATTACCGATCACCGATTTATTGCTAGATCAGGTGTATCGCGATTTAGCTCAACTAAAAGGCTGGGTAAGCATCAATATTGTTGCGCAGCACTTAGAGTCTGGCTTGCTGAGTCAATGGTTCTCTTTAAACCGAGATCCCATGGTTAAGCGGATTGCATTTGAGCTGACGGAGCGCAAACCTATCACTCAATTTGAGCTAGCCTTAGCTGAAATAAAAGCCGTTTTACCATTGTGCCATGACTTTAAACTGGATGATTTTGGTACGGGTTTTGGCGGTTTTAGCTATTTACAGCGACTTGGAATTAATAGTATCAAAATTGATAAGATGTTTATCGATACCATTGGTACGAAAGATCTTAAAGGTGCGGTGCTCGATGCCATTATTGCCTTTGGACACGAGTCGAATATGGAGATGATTGCCGAAGGCGTGGAAACCCAAGAACAGGTAGATTATTTAGCTGCTAAAGGGGTGTATCAACATCAGGGCTATTTTTATTCTAAGCCACTACCATTGAATGAGTTATTACATTTTTATCTACAGGTTTCCCATGTAAGGTAAAGATCAAGGCAAAAAGAAGAGGCTCATCAGAGCCTCTTCTTTTTCAACTCATTATCAGTGGGTCATTTTATTTTTGATTAGCACGCAACGCTGCTCTGCTTGACGCGTTTCTAATAAAGTACGACGGCTAAGATTAGATAAGCCTGTTTGGCTGTCTAATACTTTATCCAAGGCGGTAATACTATTGTAATTACAGTCGGTTGGGATCAAGTTACGGCTGTAGCTACGCATAAACACTGGGCCCTTTTTGTCCATATCGGCTAAGTTTGCGAGGCGCTCTTCAGCTGTGGCTGCGCTTAAGAGTTTTTGCTCCGCAGGATAAAGGTTTTCCATGATGATGCGCTGTTTAGCAAACGGTAGGACATCGGCGTGGACTTTACTCAACCAGCGACGTTTTGCGGCAGCTTCAGGACGGATCACTTGAGCGGCTAATGCCGCTTTTTCCCCAGAATCTGAGTTATCACGTGCTATTTCCCGTGTTATACGTTGCTGCGCATTCGGGAAGTCGTAGCGATTAAGCTGGATTATGATAGCCCAGCGCAGATCTTGATCTAAAGTTAGCCCTTTGATTTTAGTTGTGCCGTCTAGCAATTGCGCTAAATGACGTAAACTGTCACGATCGCTGGCTAATTGGATATAGGCATCGAACCAGCGGCGCTGGAAGTCATTGTCCCCTCGACTCTCCATGGTCTTACGAAGGCTCATTTGCGCTAAGCCTTTGACTGCATTTTCAGCATAGTTTTGCTGAATAGGCGCGATCTGCGCGAGGTATTCTTTACTGCGTAGCAAGCTAGAAATAATTTGGCCGACTACAGTGTAGTCATTCTCCGCTGGGGCGTTGACGAATACTGTGCTGAGGTATTGATCTAAACTCAGGTTGCCCTCACGTACACTGTCCCACAAGCTTTGCCATAACATTGAGCGCAATAGCGGATCTGTAACTCGGCTTAACTGTTGCTTGGCGGTATCGAAGGATTTTTCATCGAGTTGCACCTTCACAAAGCCCCAATCATCATAGTTGGGGTAAACCAGATCGGGACAACGCTCACCGACTAATTGTTTCACCTCGGTACGCTCGCCCTTGTAGGTTACTGGTACTGTGGTCTCATGCCTTAAATCGAAACGTCCTTTAGTAAACAGTGCAATTTGGACTTTTTGCTCCCTCAGTGTCGGTAGTTCGCTGCTAGCGGGATATTGCAATAGGCTAAATTCGCTAATGCGGTTACCGTCGCAGCGGTATTCGGCTTTAATGGTGTTTACCCCAGCGCTGTATAGCCATTCCTGTGTCCATGCGCTTAAGTCTCTGCCCGCAGCTTTAGCGAGGCTATTGATAAAGTCATCCAGCTCGGCATTTTGGTAGCTGTATTGTTTGAGGTAGTTGCTCACGCCGCGGCGGAACACCAGATCACCAAGTAAATGGCGTAGCTGCTTGAGCGTCGAGGCGCCTTTTTGATAGGTAATAGCATCGATATTGTCGAAGGCATTTTGGGTGGTAGCTACAGGCACTTCAATCGGATGGGTAGTGACTAAGCTGTCTTGCTCATAGGCACGCTGTTTGCCTTGAGCATAAAAACTGCGCCAAGCATTCGTAAATTCGGTGGCTTCTTGGGTCGCGAGTGTACCCATAAAAGAAGCAAAACTTTCGTTTAACCAGAGGCCATTCCACCACTTCATCGTGACCAAATCGCCAAACCACTGGTGGGCCATTTCGTGCATAATAACACCCGCCAAGCTTTGTTTTTGCTCGGCGGTCATTTCAGCTTTGTGGAGGAAATGATCTTCGGCAAAGGTCACTGCTGCTGCGTTTTCCATTGCGCCATAGAGAAAGTCTGGCACTAGGATTTGGTCGTATTTTTTAAAGGGATAAGGAATACCAAAATAGGCGTCAAAGAAGGTTAACCCCTGTTTTGTATAGGTAAACCAGTCCTGTGGGGTCACTTGGTGAGCAACGGATTGTCGTGCAAATAATCGCATAGGATAGCGGCCGGAATTATCCTGCCACATATGGTACGGGCCTGCATGCATAGAGAAATTGTAAGGGCTTAATTTAGGCGTTTCAGGAAACTCCCAACGATTAATGGTCCCCGCAGGTGTGACAGAGGACTCGCGCATGGTACTGATCACTTGCCAATCCTTCGGCGCGGTCACACTGATTTTGTAATTGGCTTTTAAATCGGGTTGATCAAATACTGCAAACATCTGTTGCGCAGCGGCAGGCTCAAAGTGAGAGTAGAGGTAGACCTTGCCATCGACGGGATCTTGGAAGCGATGCAAGCCTTCGCCATTAGTGCTGTGCGCTCGGGTAAATTGCACTTCAACCGTGTTATCTCCCGAGGTCAGTAAGCGGGTGTTTAAGCTGATATAGGCACCATTGTAATTGGGGTAAATGGCGGTTCCGTTAATCAAAAAACGCTTAATTTGTGCTTTGCTTAGATCCAAGCTCAGTTGCTTAGGAACCTCGCTAAGATTGAAGTGGATCTTAGTTGTTGCGCTGAATTGCGTGTCACCTGTCAGTTGAAAATCCAACTCATAATGCACATCCGATATTACCTGTGAACGTAGGCTTGCCTGATACTGGCTGATATAGGGACTGGCGTCCCTTGGTCCTGTATTTAAAGGACTTTTAACGGCGCACGACATTAATGCAGAGCAGGTGAGGGCGACTAGGCTAGCTTTAAACAAATTCACTACTTAAATCCTTCAACGATTTACTTTATTTGTGGCGTAGATGCAGCGTCGAGGGTTAAGAGTCGGCCTGATTGTGTCGCGAACTCTTCTCCATACAAAAGCGGCATCATTGCTTAGTGTTTTGGGCGAGTACACTACCTTATTTAGCATGGATAACCAATGTTAAAAATGTAAAAAAAGCCAGCAAAAATACTGGCTTTTTTTGGATGTTTCGGCATTAGCCTATCACTTTGAGCGGGATTACATGCCCAAGAAAGACTTAGATTTGGTCTTACGGATTTCTTTTTCGTCAGACCATTCGATAAGACCTGTTTCTAAGTCCATTAGACGCATAGTCATCTTGTAGTAAACGTCTTTGGTGCTGCCATCTTGCTTAACGATGCTTGATAGATTGCCATACAGCATGTACTGGGCACCGATTTGACGACCAAACTTGATGGCGGTTGATGGGTCAACCATACCGGTATTGTTTTGGTAATCCAGTTGCTTACGAACTGAATCGACTTTAGTCATGTCGATGAAACGGAACTTGCCTGAGCGCAATAATTTGTTGCTGATAGAGTCGGTTACTGACTCAGTATCGATATGCTCAGAGGTTTTGTTTTTGATGCTATCGACAAACAAAATTGGGCGGTTGTTCGCTGTCATGGCCACGATAGGTGGGAAAGTCATCATGCTATCAACCATTTTAGCGGCAATGGCTTGCAGATCCGTTGAGCCAAAGTTTTCGTTAACGGTTTCAACCTCTGTGGCATCACCATACTCTACTTTAGATTGACATGCAGCCAGACCCATCACGGCAGCCAGCACAAAAATCAGTTTAAATTGTTTCATAGTCAGTTCCATTTTGTGATTGTAAAAACTTAATGACACTCGTTTTATTCAAACATTCACCGCTCGGTTAAATGATTATTGAATAAATTCGGGTGTAATTACCAGTATCAATTGCCCAGACCAAGGTGGTCTTGCCTGCGGCAACGTCAATTTTTGTCGGTGGTGCTTTATCCAATTGCAGTGTGTATTCGCCAGGATTGAGATAACGCCTGCCAATTTGTGCCTGTTTCGGCAGTGTTAACCAACTACGGCGATCCGCCTGTTCGGTAACAACGTTAAAAATCTGCATAGCAATACTGCCAATATCGGCGGCATTATTGCCGGGTTTACCACTTTTTTCGACTTGATAAGCCATTTCCGATTTGGCATAAACCCTTGCAACTTGGCGGACTAAGGTTCCGGGTAAATCTTCTTTCAAGGCGGTAATCGCTAAGGCATCAATATTGGCGATAGGTTCAGTTTTAAGCACTGTGCCTAAGCCCTGTACTTGAGTCTCTGGCACATAGCTATTGTTTGGCCCATAGGTCGCTAGAGACACGGTTTGCCAGTTGCCATGGATAGTGAAGGGCACTGTGAGTGCTTGTTTTTCGGGGACAAAGCCCTTTTCGACCATCAACACTACTTGGCCTTCACCCGCTTTGGGTAGCTTGGCATCGCCCCAGCGCTTTTTAAACTCATCGTATTGCGGCATGCCGAGTTGTTTGGCAAGGCGGACCAAATCCTGTTGCAGATACGTGTTATCAGGAGTGATTTGTGCTGCTTTACGGTAATCGATAAAGGCATCGTTTGGTTCACCAAGCACTTCGTGTAGTACGCCCGTCGTGTAATAGCTATAAGCATTGAGGAAGGAGCTGGTGACAGTGCCTGCCGCTTGCCCTAGTTTATTCACTTCTGCATCGACCGTACCATTAGCCATAGCTTGTACCGATTTTTGCGATTTTTGATAGCGTTCTTGCTCTGAACTTTGCAATTCGTTACTACGACGAACTTCCACTAGCGCGCCTTGATAGTCACCGCTGAATAGATAATTGAGCGCCTGATATTGGTGCAACATAATGCGCTCAAAGCCCGGGCCGCGGTAGGGAATCGCATTGTCATTTAACACTAAGCTTGTCGCCGTCGCGCCGATATCGCTGGCGCTAATCTTGGCTTTATCATCAAAGGCGGTGTAGGCCGCCACCGCTTGCTCGTAGTATTTTTTACTGCTGGCAAAATCCCCCGCAACTTGAGCGATGCGCCCCGCTTCTTGAGCGTAAAGCAAACCGTCATTGCCTTGGATATTACTGGCTAATTTGTCGATATCCGCCATGGGCGTCGCGGTATTGAGATCTTGTTTGATTGGCGCGATTTGTGCCGGATAATTGATAAAAATACTGTTATAGGCACAGCCGCTCGAACCGAAGATGGCGGTGAGCATCAATGTGCTGATGGTGGGTCTGATAAAAGAGTGAATGAAGGTGGTGTTCATGCCTGTGGGTTACCTTCTTGTGCCATTAGTGTTTGCTGTGGCATTTGTGAACGCTCAAGCAAAGTGATCCCTTGAAGATGATCGAATTCATGTTGGAAAATACGTGCAATAAAACCCGTTAATTCGGCGTGTTGCCACTGTCCCGCTAGGTTTTGATAGCGCACAACTATACTGTGGTGACGCCAAATGGTAAATCGTTGTCCTGGGACAGATAAACAGCCTTCCTCACCTTTTTCGAGTTGTAAAGATGCCAACTCGATGTGTGGATTAACCACCACAACGGGCTCCATTAGCGGTGCATCGGGGTAACGCTCGTTTGGCCGTGATGCCATGATAAATAGCGCTAGCGGGCTGTGCACTTGTGGGGCAGCGATCCCGACGCCTTTTGCTTCTACCATGCTTGCCACCATTTGCGATGCTAACTGACTGAGCGTTTCATCAAAGTCGCGTACTTCAATTGCCCGTTGTTTTAAAATGGCTTCCCCTACCTGGGCAATCGGTAGCGGCTGACAGGAGTGTTGTATCTCATTTTTAAACATCGCATTCCCTGGATATTTAGTCTTCATCGTTTGGCAGACGATTTTAGTTCGTTATTAATAATGGGGTGGCGGCGTTTCTTCAGCTTGGGTGGCAATATTGCTCGGCTCCATTGCCTGCAACTTGCCAACTAATAACTGGATCTGGTGCTGTTGATGGGCCACGAGTCGATTCAGCTTAATCACCTCTTGGTTTAATTCTTCGACAGTGAGTTCTTGAAAAGCTAATTTAGTTTGCAGCTCTTCAATTTGTTGTTGTACACCTTGCATGGCTAACCTCTATTGTTGCCAAGTCTCAACTAAGCCTTGGCTACTGATACTAACGACTTTATTGGTATCTCGAATTGCCACAGAGTATACAACGGCTCCTCGGTTTTGGCTGTTTTTCGTCAACGCAATTTGCCATTGTGCAATAGGTTTACCCGAACTGCGTTGCCAGAGTATGACTTCGCGGGCGGGAGTTCCCGTTAATAACTGCTTGTCTTGCTCAGTAAAACGTACTGCTGAAAAGGTCATTTGGCGACGATTAATTGCTAATTGATTTAAAAGTTTACCGGTTGAGTTGTCCCAAATTTTTGCGTCATTCGTACTGCCATTGGTAAAGCTTAAACTACCACTGTCGTTCAGCGCTACTTTAGTCACCCGACTACCAAGATCCCAAGTGTGGATTGGTTGTCCGGTTTGTGCCTGCCATAAAATGGCCTGCATATCATTTGACCCTGTGAGTGCGATGCGACCATCCGCCGACAGTGCAACCGTATTGACGCGTTCTTTATGGCCTAAGAATTTGATCAGTGCCGTTTTTGCCGCATTCAGAGACATTACGCTGCCATCGTTTAAACCAATAAGCAAAACCCCATTGTTGGCTACCGCAACACTTTCTCCCGATGCGGGCAGTGACCACCAACCTACGGATTTTCCGTCGGCTATTGTCCATAGTGCTACTGAATCGCGGCTTAACGATGCAGCGAACTCTCCATTAGGTGAAATGGCTGTGCTGGCCACGCCTGTATTAAGGTCGCCATGCACCCATTGGTATTTAAGGCTGTGCTGGGTTAAGTCCCAACATTGGACTCCTTGATTCTGAGTTGCGACAATTGCGAGAGTGCCATCACTCGAGAGACTTGCGCTGTAAGAAGGGTCTTTTGAGAGCACGCGAATATCTTCGGCTTTAGGATAGCAAGCCGTCAAAAAAATCGTGCAAATTACCAGCAGTAGGGTTTTCTTCATGAACTTGCTCCTAAAGTTGGTGTCTCTAACTCGGTAGAGTGAAATTAATCACAGTTAACCCATAAAGAATCTAGTTGGTATAACCCAGATAACTAGTATAAAGTTGTCGCGCTTAGGTTATTGTAACCGCTTGAGGATGCTGAGGAAGCTTTAATGAAATCGATTTATAAATTATCGTTAGTTGCATTGGCTGTTATTGGCCTATCTGCTTGTAATCAAGAAGAAAAAGCAACAAATGCAAGCACAAATGTTGAATTAACGACAGAAGCACAAAAAGAAGCCTACAGTGTGGGTGCTTCAATCGGTCGTTATATGTCTGGTCATATTAAAGAGCAAGAAGAATTAGGCCTACCAGTTGACCGCACGCTGATCGTGACAGGTTTTACTAATGGTTTGAATGATCAGCTGAAGTTAACTGAAGAAGAAATGCAAACCATTCTTCAAAGTTTAGACAAAAAATTAAACGACAAGCGTACAGAACAAGCTAAAGCCATTGCGGCGAAAAATCTCGAGGATAGCAAAAAGTTCCTTGAAGAAAACAAAGCTAAGCCAGGCGTAGTCACCACTGAATCAGGCCTGCAATACGAAGTACTCACTCCTGGTTCAGGTGAAAAGCCAGCGGCTGAAGACACGGTTGAAGTAGATTACGTAGGTACTCTGATTGATGGCAAAGAGTTTGATAGCTCTTACAAACGTGGTGAAACGGCTAAATTTCCATTGAATCGTGTTATTCCAGGTTGGACCGAAGGCGTACAATTAATGCCTGTTGGTGCTAAGTACAAGTTTGTTATCCCTGCAAACTTAGCTTACGGTGAACGCGATACTGGAACTATTCCACCAAACTCAACACTGATTTTTGAAGTTGAGTTGAAATCGATTGAGAAAGCACAAGCTACACCTGCTGCTGAACCCGCTAAGAAGTAATTTTTAGTTACAGTATGCTTTTATAAAAATACCGCCTTTTGGCGGTATTTTTTTATGCTGTTAAATCCTACTTTTGTTTTAATTCATTAGCAAACCGAGTTATAACAGGCTATTTAGCTTTATTAGTGTTTTATTTTGTTATTTGAATAACAAGGTATTGGCGTATCAATAAGCCATTATTTTAGAACGATGGAAGACTGATTAAGTTTTAAATGAATAACGCATATTTAAAGCAACAAATTTAATACGCTTATTCAGAATGGCATGTTTAAAAATATCATAAAAATATCATATTTTTTTTGCGATTATTATTTGTTCACTTAGGTTAACTAGGGGAACTGGATGTCTTTTTCTTACTTATTGTTTTATCGCTGTTTAATAATTTTGTGTTATGGCACTGTTCTGAATGTAAGACAATTTACTCTGTAAAATTACATTTCCATCAATATGTTATGCATGCATAGTGAGATCTTGCCCCCTTTTTTTAGCCCTACAACTCTGGAATAATCCGCCCGCACGTTAATAAAAATTAGCGGCAATATTATAATAATGGGGTTGTTGATATGGAAAATGTTAATAAGTTGACAGCTATTTCTTTAGCTGTAGCCGCGGCGTTGCCTATGATGGCAAGTGCCGATGTCATAATCACCGAGTATGTTGAAGGTAGCTCTAATAACAAAGCTATCGAATTGTATAACAGCGGTGATGCGGCAATTGATCTCACAGGTTATAAGCTCGTTCGTTATAAAGATGGCGCAACAGATGCGTCAGATATGCAAGTATTAGATGGCCAGAGCATTGCGCCTAAAGCCACTAAAGTGATTCTCAATTCAAGCGGTGTTATTACCCTGCCACAAGGCGTCGATAGTTTTTCTGGTAGCTTAAGCTTTAACGGCGGTGATGCTGTCGCTTTGGTTAAAGATGGCGCCGTGGTTGATATTATTGGTGATGTGCCAACGCCAGTCGGTTGGGGACTCGATGTTACCCTTAAGCGTAAACTAGACTCATTAGTCGCAAATACCGTCTTTAATGCTGCCCAGTGGGAACAATTACCTAAAGATACTTTCACTGGTCTTGGTTCTCTGAATACGCCAACCGCACCAGAAACACCTGTATTTAGTTGCAGTGGCGCGAAAATTGTTCCAATTTATCAAGTACAAGGTGCTGGCGAATCTAGCCCTTATGTTCCTCAAGGTGCATTTGAGTCTGAAAGTGAAGTGACGGTTCGCGGGGTGGTGACTGCCCGTGGCGAGAGTTTGTTCAAAGGTTTTTATTTGCAAGAAGTGAAGGGTGATAACTCGCCATATACTTCCGATGGTGTATTTGTCTTTTTAGGTGAAACACCGCCAGCAGCGATACAACCTGGGGTTGAAATCTGTGTTCAGGGTAAGGTCAAGGAATACTTCGGTCTAACCCAAATTGATATTAAAACCGATAAAAAATTTGAAGTGGGCGCGAAGGGGGAAGTTCCTGTCGCAGCGCCTTTCTATGTTGCCGAGGGAGAAACGTTAGCGCAGGCTTTAGAGCGTTATGAAGGCATGAACGTGCTATTAGATGCGGGCAGTGATCTGAAGATCAGCCGCACCTTTAGCTTCGACTATGCGGGCAAGCGTAATAACATGTTGGTGTCTTACAAAGAACCCTTGATGAAGCCAACCCAGTTATACCCAGCGCTTTCTCCAGAGGCAACGGCATTAGTTAAATCAAACCTAGAAAATCAGCTGTTTATCGAATCCGATTACAAACCTGCTGACGGTGTAATTCCTTACTTCCCTGACTTTAATGCTGAAACAGGTTATATCCGCGTCGGTGATCAATTGACCAATCTGCAAGGGGTGATTGGTTATAGCTACGGGGCTTACCGTTTAGTGGCTACGAACACTATTACTGCTGGCGATTTTATCCGCGGCGATGATAGAACAGATGCACCAAGTGTGGCGACTAAAGGTGATATCCGTGTGGCCAGCTTTAACGTACTGAACTTCTTCAATGATGTTGTGGGTGGTGATACTAACCCATCGGGTGGCAACCGCGGCGCATTGACCGAAGAAGAAATGCTGTTACAACGTGCGAAAATCGTTAGTGCCATTACAGCCATGAATGCCGATATCGTTGGCTTGATGGAAATTGCTAACAACGGTTTTGGCGAAAAGAGCGCGATTAAGAACTTAGTCGATGCCTTAAACGAGAAGCAAACTGCTGAAAATGCTTACAGCTATATTGAAATCGTCGATGAAGATAAATACGACGGTAAGTACTTCGGTAGCGATGCGATTACCGTTGGTATGCTGTACCGTGCGGGTAAAGTAAGCCTTGCAGGTGCTGCTCGCACTATTGATACCCCAGAGCAACATGCGAGTGCAGGCAGTGTGACTCGCATTAAAGAGGGTAAGACTGAGACTAACCCAGGTAACGATGCTTACCAACGCCACAGCTTAGCGCAAACCTTTAAGATCCATAATGAAAATCTAACCGTTGTTGTTAACCATCTGAAATCAAAAGGCTCAGGCTGTTTGGAGGATTGGGTTAACTTCGAAGAGTCTGTTGATCCTGCGGATCAACAGGGTAAGTGTAATGCTTTCCGCGTGTCAGCAGCTAAAGTGATCGGTGAAGCGTTGAAAGACGTAAAAGGCGATTTACTGGTTATCGGTGATATGAATGCCTACGGTATGGAAGATCCTATCCGTGTATTGACCGACTACGATGCGAGCAAGTCTGATCGTGCAATCATGACCGCCTCTTGGACAACCTTAAATGGCAAAGTGTTTGAACGCCAAGGCAGCAAGATTGAGAAAGGTTATGGTCTTATCAATCTCAATACTAAAGCTCACGGTACTGGCACTTACTCATACAGCTACAATGGTGAGTTAGGCAACCTTGACCATGCCTTGGCAAACACTAGTCTCGCCAAGCGTTTAGTGGATATTGAAGATTGGCATATCAACTCTGTGGAGTCTACCCTGTTCGAATACGGCAAAAAATTCTCAGGTAATCTCGTAAAATCTGAAAATGCGTTTTCTGCTTCAGACCATGACCCTGTGATAGTTGCATTAAGCTATCCAGCGCCTGTTGAGCCACCAAAACCTGAGCCAAAGCCTAAGGATGATGGTGGTGCGCTAGGTTACTTAGGCTTAGCCTTGTTATCACTATTTGGATTACAACGCCGTCGCCGTTAAATACGTGTTAATACGCTCACAACTTATTTTGTGAGCTAAACTCAGAGCTAAGGGATGGTTTTACCATCCCTTTTTATTGAGCTGGTTTTATTGTGTTTTCATCGTATTTCATGGGAATGAGTCCTGAGCCCAACGGAGAAAAAGATGGTTGTGAGTACACCCCAGCATTCCATTGGTGTTACCAAGGCGCCATTGTGGTTTTACGTTATCGCAGTCGTTAGTTTGCTTTGGAATATCATGGGATTATTGGCCTTTGTTATTCAAATGACTATGACGCCAGACGCCATGGCGCAGATGAGTCCTGATCAGATTAAGCTCTATGAATCGACACCCGCTTGGCTCAACTTTGTGTTTGGTTTTGCGGTGGTTTCTGGCGTTATCGGTTGTCTGTTTCTACTGATTAAAAAAGCCTTCTCTTATAAAGTGTTGCTCGCGTCACTGGTGGCGGTATTGGTGCAGATGGGTTATGTATTTGGGATTCAGCAGGCGGCAGCGGTATTGGGCACTGATGCTCTTGTGATGCCAAGTGTAGTGATCCTTTGGGGGATTTTCTTAGTTTGGTTTAGCCGTTTGGCTGTCACAAAACATTGGTTAAGTTAGTCGTAGCGTTTCCTTGCCGTACAGAACTGGTTAAGCGATGGCTTATGTGTTGAACTTCAGTCACTTCTTAGTAAACTGCTAGCTGGTTTTCTTTACTAGGATGTTGAAATGAGTATTTGGTTTAGACCGGTAAGCTTAGAGGATTGTGCCCGTTTAGATGCTGGTATGGGGGGCAAAGGCACCTTGATGCAGACCCTAGGGATTGAGATCAGCGAGATTGGCGATGACTTTATGAAGGCGACTATGCCTGCCACGCCCGCCGTACATAATCCCTTAGGCATTGTCCATGGGGGCGCGAACGTTGCCTTAGCCGAAACGGTTGCCAGTTATGCGGCAAACTTTGCGGTGGATTTCGAGCAATATTATTGTGTTGGACAAGAGATTAACGCCAACCATTTACGTGCTTCACGTAATGGTGTGCTAACCGCAACGGCAAAACCCATTCATCTGGGGAAACGCAGCTCGGTATGGGAAATCTTAATCCATAATAGTGCAGGGGAGTTGACCTGTATCTCACGGATGACAGCAGCGGTAGTTAAACGCTAATGCAGATTAACCAACCTGTTTCAATGTATAAATCGATAAATAAGGTTTTAATATGGATAGTGCAATGATTTGGGAATGGGTTGGTTATTTGGCGTCTGTGGTAGTAGCTATCTCTTTGATGATGTCAAACATCAAGAAGTTACGTTGGTTGAATTTGCTTGGGGCGGTACTGTTTGTTGCTTATGGGATGGCGATACAGGCTTATCCTGTTGCAGCGGTTAACTTTTTTATTGTACTCATCGATGCTTATTATCTTGTTGTTATCTACCGTGAGCAGCTAAGCCAAAAGTAAGTTTGGAGGTTGGTTTCGATGCAAGTCCTAACCAATCTGCTTATTTTTCATACCTTTAATTTTAGTCCTCAGTGTAAAAACTCATATATTCCATCAGTCGGGGATACCCTTTAATGGGTTTTACTCTCCAGATATTAAACAGTAATACTGTCTGCACTTAAGTGATGACAGTGAGTATTTCTTAGTCTTAATCTTTAAAATAGATTATTTAAATCTGTATTAATCGCTTTATTAGATTTTGTCTTTTCTCTATTCTAGCTCCATCGACAACACGTCGCCTGCCAAGGAGATAAGCCATGGCTACTATTTTCGATTTAATTGAATCTTGGATTCACACTAAAAAAGACTAAGGAGCAAGATATGAGTCAACAGTATTTAACCAGCCAGAGCGGTTCCCCTATTGCAGACGATCAAAACTCGTTGTCAGCGGGTGAGCGTGGCCCTTTACTCCTACAAGATTGGCATTTAATTGAAAAGCTTGCTCATTTTAACCGTGAGCGTATTCCTGAGCGTGTAGTTCATGCTAAAGGTACTGGTGTATACGGGACTTTCACTCTGACCAAAGACTTGAGTGATTACACCATTGCCGACCATTTCAATGGTGTGGGTAAGCAAACTGAAACCTTCGTGCGTTTCTCAACCGTTGGCGGTGAAATGGGCTCTGCCGATGCAGAGCGTGACCCCCGTGGTTTTGGTCTGCGCTTCTATACTGCTCGTGGTAATCACGACATAGTGGGTAACAATACGCCGACCTTCTTTCTGCGTGATGGCATTAAGTTCCCGGATTTTATCCATACTCAAAAGCGCAACCCATTGACCAACCTTAAAGATCCACAAGCGATGTGGGACTTCTGGTCATTAAACCCTGAAGCCATGCATCAGGTGACGATTTTGATGTCAGACCGTGGTATTCCGGCAAACTATCGCCAAATGCACGGCTATGGCTCGCATACTTTCTCGTTCTGGAATGCTAAAGGCGAGCGTTTCTGGGTGAAGTTTCACTTTAAATCGCAGCAAGGCGTAGTGAACTTAACTAACGAACAGGCTGATAAGTTAAAAGGGATTGACCCTGATTCATCACAACGCGATATGGTGGTGGCGATCACCGATGGCAACTTCCCGCGTTGGACGGTGAATGTGCAGATTATGCCTGAGGCTGATGCCAACACTTACCATATCAACCCATTTGATTTAACTAAGGTTTGGCCACATGGTGATTACCCATTAATTGAAATCGGTGTGTTAGAGCTGAACCGTTTACCGCAAAACTACTTTGCGGAAGTCGAGCAAGTGGCCTTAGCACCGAGTAACTTAGTGCCTGGTGTAGGCGCCTCACCTGATAAAATGTTACAGGCACGTTTGTTCGCCTATGCCGATGCACAGCGTTATCGTATTGGCGCGAATTACAACCAATTGCCAGTAAACTGTCCACATGCGGCTAAAGCCAATCATCATCAACGTGCAGGCGCAATGGCAGGAACTCAATGTCCTTATCATGGCAGTCAAACAGGTAGTGATGCTTCAGCAAACTATGGCCCTAATAGCACTGCGGGCGCCTTGGTAGAACCAGCAAACTTTGCTGAGCCACCACTGCGTTTAGAGGGCGAGGCGGCGCGTTACAGCCGATACAATCAGGATGATTACACCCAAGCCGGTAATTTGTATCGCATCTTCAGCGAAGATGAAAAAGCCCGCTTAGTGGAAACCATTTCAGGCTCACTGCGTCAAGCGAGTTTAGATGTACAGCAACGTATGCTGGCACATTTCCATAAGGCTGATGCGGATTATGGTCTACGGATCCAAACCGCATTAGGGCTATAAGTTAATCTACTAACCCATAGCAAAGGCCTGTGATATCACAGGCCTTTTAATTATTAAAATTCAATTGATTAGTTGAATTAATAGATTAAGGTTGCGACCCCAAGTAGGGCAAACAAAATCGCGCAGCCCCTGTGGATCCATTTCATTGGTAGTTTTTCGGCACTAAAATGCCCAGCAATCACCACTGGCACGTTCGCGAGCAACATACCTAAAGTAGTACCTGCCACTACCATGGCTAATGCATCGTATTTTGCCGCTAATACTACGGTCGCAATTTGGGTCTTGTCGCCCATTTCGGCAATAAAGAACAGAATAAAGGTCGCGACAAAGGGGCCCATTTTATAGAAACGGCTTTCTTCAGCATCCACTTTGTCGGGGATTAACACCCAAAGGGCAATCGCGAAGAAGGAGGCGGCAACCAAGTAACGCGCTACATCAGGACTCACCCAGTTAATGGCCCATTGTCCAAGCCATGCAGCGGCAAAATGGTTAAACAGGGTTGAGAGTAAAATCCCCATAATGATCGCGGTTTTATTTTTAAATCTTGCAGCGAGTAAGAGGGCAAGCAGTTGAGTTTTATCGCCAATCTCGGCGATAGCAACCGTAAAGGTTGAGGCGAGTAACGCTTCCAAGTGTGATCCTTTTAGGGGTGGTTTTTGACATAAGCACAATAGACCGTCCACCCCTAGGTGCGGTTATTGTGCTCAGGTCTTGCAAGACAAATCGATGATTTGCTGTGAACACCATGGCATGTGGCCAAGTATGTTGATGCTCACCCTAGATATTGATGACTCAAAATCCAGTTAGCTACTCCCCCGAAGCGAGGTGGGCATTATACCCAAGTCGCGATCCGTTTCAAGGTTAAACTTATCAAGATTAAAAGCATAAAATCTGGCAGGTGCCAAAAAAATACCGATTCACATTCCATAATTCATTGAATTGTAATAATTTAATTTTTGACAACGTTGTCTTTTGTTGTTAGTTTAGCCGCATCTCAGTCTTTGAGTTACATCCTGTTAACTTAATCAATTGAGATCCACCGTATTGGGCAAACTAATTGAAAAATTAGGACGCAAAGCCTCCGGTCTAAGGTTGTAAAAGGATGTTAACTAAGATAGCGGGGTTGCTGTAGAATTCAGCTAATATATTGAATTCTATAAAAAATAAACGGCTTTGCTTAATGCTGTTTTGCCTAAATACCACTTTTATACCAATGCCAATCTTTTATTGAATGGCCCCTACGGAGTACATTAAAGTGGAACATCTGACTGCTTTTTCTCAATCAACTGTCCCTAAATTTGCAATTCCTAAGCTTACTCAGTTAAGCCTAGTAGCATTAGCCTTGACTGCCGGAAGTTCGTTGCTGAGCCAAACGGCATCGGCTCATGGTTATGTTATATCACCAGAGTCTCGCTCCTACGCCTGTAAAACGGGCAGCAACGTCAACTGTGGCGCCATTCAGTGGGAGCCGCAAAGTGTTGAAGGTCCTTCTGGATTCCCTGAGTCTGGCCCTGCTGACGGTAAAATTGCTAGTGCGGCAAATGGGGCATTTTCTCCTTTGGATGAACAGAGCCCAAGTCGTTGGTCTAAGCGCGATATCAAAGCGGGTTGGAATGACTTTTCTTGGCAGTTTACTGCTAACCACGTTACCCGCAATTGGCGTTACTATTTAACTCGTCAAGGCTGGGATCAAAATCAAGCTCTGAGCCGCGCAAGCTTTGACTTAGCCCCCTTCTGTGTGATCGACGGTGGCATGGTGCAACCGCCAAAGCTAGTGACTCATAATTGTTATGTGCCTGAAGATAGAACGGGTTATCACGTTATCTTGGCCGTGTGGGAAGTGGGTGACACCACCAACAGCTTCTACAATGCCATCGATGTAAACTTGAGCTCAGGCGCTGTGGTGCCGGGCGAGTGGACCGATATTGGTGATATTAATCCGTCACTCGATCTTAAGGCGGGTGATAAGGTAATGACACGGGTGTTTGATGCTAATGGTGAACAAAGTGCTAAGCAAACCCAAATTACTATTGCCGATGCCACCCAAGGTGCTAAGCAAAATTGGCCATTCCTTTTAGCTAGCGCGATTAATGCTCAGCAGCCACAACTTAAAGCTGGGCAGAAGAATGCGGCTGGTGTGATTTCACCTGTATATGGCAAAAATGAGATTTTTGCCGCGCCTAAGTCGGGCTTAGAGCGAGTGGAAGTGAGCTTTGATATTGCGCCAGCACCGGGAAATCAGCTTAATGTCACCTCCTTGGCCGATGATTACACCATTGTTGATGGTGCCGCACAGGTCAGTTTTGATGTGAGCACCAATGCGGATATGCAGGTTTCGGCCTATTTATTTAGCCACGATGGCACCGCAGCAGGTTATGTGACGCAGGCGGTAAACAATACCAGCGCGAGTTTTGTGTTGGATGTCGTTGCCCCTAAGGCAGGACATTATCATTTACAAGTGAAAGCCGAGCCTAAACAAGGTGAAGTTATCCAGCAAAACTTTGATCTTTTCCTAAAAGATCAAGCCACTGCACCGGATGCTGACTTTATCTTCCCTGAGGGGATAAAAAGCTATGCTGCGGGCACTAAAGTGCTACAACCTAAAACTGGTAAAGTCTATCAATGTAAACCTTGGCCCTACAGTGGCTATTGTGTGCAATGGTCACCAACTGCAACGGGTTTTGAACCAGGCGTAGGTAGCTCTTGGACCATGGCTTGGACTGAGCTGTAATTTAACATTTTGAGTGATTGTTAAATTCAACGGAATGGACTTAAGCATATGGAAGGTGTTTAAGTCCATTATCAGCGCGTTTGTGATGTTGCAAAGGCCAAATTAACCTTACGATGATTTTAATCGCGCATTTGGCGTATTTTCACAAAGGTAGCGATTTTGTTGGTTTGTATGTTTTCGTTTATCACTGCGCTATTGAGTTGTTACCATTAGGCGCGCCTTCTATCTTTGTTCACAACTGGCTTGCCCACTGGGATTGGCTCTGTTAATGTCCCTAGCTATCTTCTATTACGCGCGTTGTCGCTGTTTTGCTAAGGCAATCACGGTTGAAATTAATGTCACTTTTCTGCAAACGATTTAGTTAGCCTCAATGGCTACTGGGTTGAAATATTCAAAAGCTATTGGGGCCAATTGATCTGCTCTATTGAGATCGGATTGGATGCTTTAAGTTTAGTGACGCTTTTCGTTTGAGATTGCTGTTGGCTTAATCACAGAGTGCGCAAGGCTTTATCCTTCAAATCTACTCAAAAACCTTAAAAAAATAATTAATACTTGAACAGGATAATTGTGTGAATTCAAAAATGTTAGGCTCGATAGCCATCGTCGCGGGAACCGCCATTGGCGCGGGAATGTTAGCCTTACCCTTAGCCACGGCTGCGTTAGGTATGATCCCCGCTATTTTATTGATGGTGGTTATTTGGGGGCTGTCAGCCTATACCTCATTGTTAATGCTTGAGATTAACCTTCGTTCTGGTGTGGGCGATAATGTCCATGCGATTACTGGCAAATTACTCGGTAAGAAAGGCCAAATGGTGCAAGGCGCATCGTTCCTTAGCTTACTCTTTGCCTTAACGGCGGCGTATCTAACAGGAGGCTCATCGCTATTAGTGCTCAAAGCGCAAAATATGTTTGATATCGTGTTAGATAACCAACTTGCGGTGGTGTTATTCACCTTAGTACTGGGCGGGTTTGCGGCATTAGGCGTGGCTTGGGTCGATAAAGTGTCGCGCTTTTTGTTCTCATTGATGATTTTATTGCTGATTGTTGTCGTGCTGTTTTTATTACCTGAAGTCAGTATTTCCAGTATGGCAACCAATGCGATAGCGCAATCCTTGACCAGCAGTTGGATGGCGGCGATCCCTGTGGTATTCACCTCCTTTGGTTTTCACGTGTGTATTGCAACCTTAGTGCGTTATTTAGATGGTGATGCCGCCTCGCTGCGTAAGGTATTGTTAATAGGTTCAACGATTCCGCTTGCCTGTTATATCTTTTGGTTGTTGGTGACCTTAGGCACTGTGGGGGGCAATGAAATCAGTGGCTTTAATGGTTCTTTGCCTGCGCTTATCAGTGCGTTACAAGAGATTGCCCATACGCCTTGGATCAGTAAATGTATTTCGCTATTCGCGGATTTAGCTTTAATTACCTCTTTCCTCGGGGTGACCTTAAGTTTGTATGATTTTGTGGCAGAACTCACCCGCGCTAAGAAAACCTTTTTGGGGCGGACGCAAACCTGGTTATTAACCTTTGTGCCGCCATTGTTATGCGCGCTCTATGTGCCCGAAGGCTTTGTTGCCGTATTAGGCTTTGCTGCGGTGCCGCTGGTGGTGATGATTATTTTTCTGCCGATTGTGATGGCGCTACGTCAACGTCAAGCCGTGCCCCAAGGATACCAAGTGTCAGGCGGAACATTTGCCCTTGGCCTTGCTGGTCTGTTGGGTGCAATCATTATTGGTGCTCAGCTATTTGTCGCACTTTAAACTGCGGCAATTGAGCGCATTTAAACTTGTAGTGCTTAGTTAATGTATTTGCTTTGTAAGCGAATTTTTCTGAGTCTGTTATAAAGTGCGTGCGATATGCTAAAGTCAGGCTCTATGCCTGACTTTTTACTTTCTGGCTGTCGGGTAAGTGATTCACATCATACGTAGAAATAGCCTCGCAAGCGCTCGGCTTTCTTTATCAAAACGGACTTAAGACAATGAAAAAATGGTTACTCTCAGTTGCTGTGGCGGCGAGTTTTGCTTCCCATGCTGACGAAGGTATGTGGCAGCCCCATCAATTGCCCGCAATGGCCGATGAACTCAAAGCGAAAGGCTTAGAAATTGATGCTAAATCAATCTCTAAACTTACCGAATTCCCGATGAATGCCGTGATAAGCCTTGGTGGCTGTACGGCATCTTTTGTATCACCCAAAGGCTTAGTGGTGACTAACCATCACTGCGCCTATGGTTCGATTCAATACAATTCTACTGCTGAGAAAAACCTGTTACAGGACGGTTTTTTAGCTAAAACCTTTGCTGATGAATTACCCGCAGCCCCAGGCTCACGGGTATATGTGACTGAAGATGTGACTAATGTTACTGAGCGCGTTAAAGCTGGGCTAGAAAACAAAACGGGACGTGAGTTTTATCAAGGGATTGAAAACCAAGAGAAAGCTCTCGTTGCCGAGTGTGAAAAAGACGAAGGCTATCGTTGCCAGGTGTATAGCTTCCACGGTGGCTTGGAATACTATCTGGTTAAACAGCTAGAAATCCGCGACGTGCGTTTAGTCTACAATCCTGCGGGCAGTGTGGGTAAATACGGTGGCGATATCGATAACTGGATGTGGCCACGTCATACGGGCGACTATTCTTTCTACCGCGCCTATGTGTCTAAAAATGGTAAACCCGCAGAATTTAGCGCTGACAACGTGCCCTACGAGCCAAAGAGCTTCTTAAAAGTCTCTGCTAAAGGCGTGAGTGAAGGTGACTTTGTGATGGTAGCGGGTTACCCCGGCCGCACAAATCGTTATCGCACCGCGACTGAAGTTCAAAATGAGTTTGAGTGGGCTTATCCCGAAGGCAAAATGCTGCGTGAGCGCTTTATTGAAATCATCAAAGCAACTGCGCCAGAGGGCAGTGACGAGCGGATTAAGTACGAGAGCCAAATCGCGGGTTTAGCAAACTATGCTAAAAACTTCACTTCGATGATCGAGTTCTACGGCAAATCGACCATGTTGGCCGACCGTAAAGCCCTTGAAGCTAAACTGGCTGAGTGGATCGCTAAAGACAGCAGCCGTGAGGCTAAATACGGTAAAACCTTAGCCGAATTAGATGCCTTGATTGCTAAGAGCAAAGCGCACCAAGAGCGGGATATGATTTTAAGCTACATCAGTAGCACCACTATGTTACCAACGGCGACGAATCTGTACCGTTTAGCCCATGAAAAGCAACTGCCTGATATGCAGCGTGAACCAGGCTTCCAAGACCGTGATATGACTCGCTTTAAGGCAAGCATGGAACGTATTGATCGCCGTTATGCCGCGAGTGTCGATAAGGCCGTACTCTTAGATATGCTAAAACGTTATGCCGCGTTACCTGAAGCGCAGCGTTTACCTGCGATGGATAAAGCCTTTGGTATCGATAACAAGGTTAACGAAGCTAAGCTTGCTAAAACCTTAGATAAAATGTACGCCAAAACCGAACTCGGTAATAAAGATGTGCGTTTAGCTTGGATGGAAAAATCCGTCGACGATTTTAAAGCCTCTAAGGATCCTTTTATTCAATTTGCGGTGGCCATGTATGACACCAATATGAGCGAAGAGAAGAAAGAAAAAGAATTAGATGGCGAGCTGATGAAAGTGCGTCCGCAATATATGGATGCCATCATTGCCTATAATCTTGAGCAGGGTAAGCCTGTTTACGCCGATGCAAACTCTAGCCTGCGTGTTACGGTTGGCCATGTAAAAGGTTATTCGCCAAAAGATGGTTTAGTGGCTGTGCCATTCACTCGCCTCGAAGGCATAGTGCAAAAAGACACGGGAATTGATCCATTCGATGCACCGAAAAAGCAGTTAGAGCTTATTAAACAGAAGCAATACGGTGATTTCTATATGAAATCCATCGATTCTGTGCCTGTAAACTTCCTGTCGACCTTAGATACCACTGGTGGTAACTCAGGTTCACCTACCTTAAACGGCCGCGCCGAATTAGTGGGTCTGCTGTTCGATGGTGTATATGAAAGCATTATCGGCGGCTGGGCATTTGATAATGAAATTAACCGCTCTATTCATGTCGATAGCCGTTATATGTTGTGGGTAATGAAATATTTGGATGGTGCCGACAATCTCTTAGCTGAGATGGAAATCGTTAAATAATCCATTGCCGGATTAGCGTCACTGCGGTCAAAGCAAGACAATAAAAAGCGATAAACCCATAGGGCTTATCGCTTTTTCATTTTGAGATGATAAAACGACCCAATGCCTGCGTATGGTGGAAAGCGGTTTGGGATAGATATTCATTAGGTTGAGTTGCACACGCCCTAGTGCTCGCTAAATATCAAATACTGGCTTTCGTTGCATTCACTCAACGAGACAGTAAATAGAAACTAATATTGATACTGGCTTAGGGTTTCTATTAGGGACTAATTCAGCAGTATCCAGTTTGAATTTAGCCCTAAATGTCTTGTGGTGTAGCGCTGATGTATTCACCTAAAGTGATCTGTAAGATAAGAAGATCACTGCAGCTTTGGTGGCACAAAAAATAGTGTGCCACTTCACCCTTAGCAGATTATCAGTTCTTAAAAATTTGGACAGAATCATCTATCTCTGCGGGTTCTTCCTGCATAACGGGTGGGTTGGCGATATGGTCGTCTAAATTATCACTCAGCATTTCACGGTATTCTGCGCTAAACCAGTCGAGTGCATTGTCTTTTTCTGCACCTAAATCGGCTGATTTAATCGCCGCTTCAAAAGCATTAAAACGGGCTGCCGCAAAACGCAGGGCGGTACCTACTTTGCCTACATCACCTTCTTGCTGGCTTAGCTGATTGGCTAAGGCAATAAATTGATCGGCAAGTTCAAAAATAGTGGTGTTGCTCGTGTCTGTCATAGCGCTTACTCAAAATAATTTATTGGTGGGCGATTCTATCCTAATTTCTATGGGAAAGAATCGCTAACTCTTAACTATTGGGATCTAAGTCTGTTGTGACGGTTCCCGTTCTTGAATCGTAATAAATGGATAATTTATCGTTAGCCCGATAAAAATATCGGCATTGGTTAGGGTTGAGATAACTGGCTTTATAGTCTGTTTCCGTGGCATCAATATTGAGTCGTGAGACGCTCGGCTGCGCATTTTGGAATAAGACTTCCCATACAGAGACACAGTCTTCCACATTATCTAATGAAGGTGATGCCTCATTGCCATAAATATAGTGTTGGGCAGGCCAACCGTTAGCATTAAAGTCCACTTGTTCAGATTGTGCAGTGCCAAATACGGGCAAATCTTCCTTGGGGCCTGAACCCACTTTCACTGCCCAAACTGAACGCGCTAAATTTAAACCGGATTTAAATCCTGCGCCTGCGGCTTTGACTGTAGCTATCTGCGCATCTTGCTGCACATTGATAAACTTGGGCAAAGCCACAACGGCTAAAATTCCAAGCACAATAATCACTACAACGAGTTCAATTAAGGTAAAGCCTGCGGATTGTGGACTTGAGCCTTGTAAGCGGTCGCGGATCATTTATCTGAATGAATAGGGGATAAGTGCCGACACTATAGCACTTAATTGGTGGCATTTTAACTTGAACTATCAGCAGTTCAGGCGAATTAATCGCACAGTGAGCTTGTCATGGTTGCTTATCACTTTTAAGCTAACGGCATTGTAACTTAAGTAAGAGAAACTGATTTTGGCGACTTGGCAAGCATTTATCGACCATCAACGTACGCAGCCTTACTATCAACAGCTGATCGCATTTGTGAATCAACAGCGAGAAGCGGGCAAAGTGATTTATCCTCCGAAAGAGGATGTGTTTAATGCATTCAAAACAACGCCGCTCGAGCAAGTGCGTGTAGTGTTAATTGGTCAAGATCCCTACCATGGCCCCAATCAAGCCCACGGTTTATGTTTCTCAGTGAAACGAGGGGTTAAACCGCCGCCTTCGCTTGCCAATATGTATAAAGAATTGGTTAACGATATTCCGGGATTCCATATTCCCAACCATGGTGATTTAACGGCCTGGGCTGAACAGGGGATTTTGATGCTTAATACTGTCCTCACGGTAGAACAGGGGCAGGCGCACTCCCATGCCAATGCGGGCTGGGAAATTTTTACGACGGAAGCGTTAAAGCTGCTTAATGCGCAGCAACGTCCAATTATCTTCGTGCTGTGGGGGAGCCATGCCATCAAAAAAGGTGCTGTGATTAACGCGCCACAACACCAAATTCTATCGGGACCGCATCCATCACCTTTATCGGCGTATCGTGGTTTTTTTGGTTGTGGGCATTTTTCAAAAGTGAATCAACTACTGATGGCTCGGGGCGAAGTGCCGATTCAATGGCAGGTTTAAGTTCCATGTTGTAAAGAACGTTAAAAATAAAAAGGCCTTGCTAAGCAAGGCCTTTTTATTGATTGTTCACAACAGCTTAGTGGTTGCGATCTACAGATATTTTCGCCAGTGAGACTAATGCGGTTTTAAAATCACTGTCAGGTAATGCCGCAAGTGCAGCAATAGCCTTATTTGATTCCTCAATGGCCTTTTGCTGAGTATAAGTGAGCGCGCCGCAATGATGCAGAGCGGCAACTATCTTCTCAATAGCATGGGTGCCATCACCTTGCTCAATCGCATGACGAATGAGTTGCTGCTCTTCTTCTGTGCCATGGGCAATGGCATAGATCAGCGGTAAGGTCGGCTTGCCTTCGGCGAGGTCATCACCGATGTTTTTACCTAACTCTTCACTGTCGGCGGTGTAGTCGAGCAAATCGTCGGTCAATTGGAAGGCTGTACCTAAATACTTACCATAATCGCCCAACGCCGTTTCTTGTTCAGGTGTGGCGCCCGCTAATACCGCGGCAAGTAAGGTTGCGGCTTCGAATAGCTTTGCAGTCTTACAGTAAATCACCCGCATATAGCTTTCTTCGGTAGTATCTGGGTCATTACAGTTCATTAGCTGTAATACTTCGCCCTCAGCTAATACGTTGGTGGTATCGGCTAGTACCCGTAATACTCGCATATTGTCGAGTTCAGTCATCATTTGGAATGAGCGGGTATAAAGGAAGTCACCCACTAATACACTGGCGCTGTTACCAAAGAGCGCGTTGGCGGTTTCGCGGCCGCGTCTGAGGGTCGATTCGTCGACCACATCATCG
>AACY020356171.1_pt1 | contig 79071 bp, 63 predicted proteins | sample 267378 | NCBI WGS metagenome assembly AACY02 (sample SAMN02954345, study PRJNA13694) | marine metagenome | biome: aquatic; feature: ocean; material: water; isolation source: isolated as part of a large dataset composed predominantly from surface... | reverse complement strand
TCAGCTATTTAAAGCGGAATTTCCCGGGATTGATTTTTCCCTGCTTAATACCACGTCATCCCAAGCTTCGGAATTGGTCACTAATGCCGAGGCGGATTTAGGCTTTGTGATCGCGCAAAAGGAGAGTCAGCCGCTGCATTTTACCGAGTTACAGCAAATCAAATGGTGTGCCCTTGGGGATAATTTAGAGCTGTGGCAGCAGAGTAAAGGAAGTGACGATATGCCACTGGCGGAGCGGCCGACGTTGATCCTGCTCGGCCATGATACCCGTACCCGTGAGTTGCTGGATCCTGCATTGCCCTCATTAAATCTACCAAGGTATAGGATCATGGAAGTCGGCAGTGTGGATGCACAAATCGACTGGGCCGAGGCGGGTTTTGGAGTGGCGATTGTGCCTGAGTTTTCGATTTACACTAAGAAGCACTTAAAGAGTAAAGTCACGCCATTGCCACAGTTTCCGAGCACTAGTTTGGGTTATATCGTGCGGCAGAATCAGATCCTATCGAAAGCAATTAAGCAGCTGCTGCATTGGGTGAATCAAGAGATTATCCGTACCCAAGGCAGCTAATCGCAGGTTGAAAGGTTACTTAGCGCTAACGAGCTGTTGGTACTGACCATTGGCTTTTAATTGGGTTAAGCCCTGATCTAGCTCTTTAGCGAGTTGCGCGGCTTTGGGGTTTTCCTTCGAAAAAGCCAGATAAATCTCGCTGCTGTGGTTATTAAAGGCTGAGATCACATCATCACTGACGCCCATCTTTTGCAGGTTTTCTTGAGCGACTAAGTCGAACATCACCGCCGCATCGATTCGGCCAATCATCAGTAAGTTGATTAGTTGCTGTTGGTTGGCGACGGTGACAACATTTAACTGGCGCTTTTTCACTAGCTCGGGAAACTCATCGCCGTATTCATAGCTTTTTATCACGCCTATCACAGTGCCTTTCGGCAGTTCCCATTTATTAGCGGCGATGAGCGGGCGTTGTTTACGTTGATAAAAAGACGCTTTTGCCACAAATAGCGGAGTGTTACCAAACACAAAACGTTGCTCGGTACTCGCCTCGCGGGTGACGTTAAAGACCCCATCAACGGCGCCTTTCTCGGCCATCATCAAGGCGCGGCTATAGGGCACAACTAGGCTGTTGACTTCCACTTGAGATTGCTTAAATGCAGCTGCGATCAGGCGATGGGAAATCCCTTGGCCAAACTGATTGGCAAAGGGTGGCCAGCTGTCTTCTGCGGCTAAAGTAATGCTTTGGGATGAGGACTGCACTGGCAGGTTTTGGCTTTCTTGGGCGAACGATAGGTTATAACCGACAGAGGCGATTTGCAGAAATGTGGCGAATAATAACGTCAGCGGGAGCTTCATGACTCGCTGAAATTCATTCCTTGTTGGGCTGCAAACACGCATCATATTTCCGTATCATCCTATTCCTAATGGAAATTTATACCACAAGAGCGAATTACGAACCTAATCATTTTGCGATTTGTGATACGGCTTGTGTTGCCTATGACGAAACTCTTTGTGCCATAAAACTGTGATCTTAGGTTGTGACTTTCGGTTTTTTAATAATTAGAATAATCTGATTGAAAAAAAACTAATGGAGTTCGTCATGGCTGAAAAAGTAGTAGAAGTCACCACACATATGGGAAGCGGTTGGAAGGTTACGGCGCAGGTACGGGAGCATTTGCTGGTCATCGACCAACCCAGTGCCAGTAATGAGGGAGCTAACCCTTTAGAAACGTTCTTATTTTCGCTTGGTGGCTGTATTTCGGCGATTGCCAAGATGGTTGCGCGTGAACGTAATATCACCATTCGCCAGTTTGATGTACATGTGAGGGCTGTGATGAATTCGGCGGGATTATTAGGTCAGCCCTCGGACGATCCTGTAGGCTTTAAGGAAATTGCCATCAACGCCAGCATAGACGCCGGCTTAACCGACGCAGAAAAGAACGAGTTTTTAGATACAGTGTGTAACCGTTGCCCCGTCCACGACAATCTGCTGCGTCCAAGTTTAGTCACCCACCAAGTTCAGCATTAATCTCAAGATTAATTTCGATAGCGGCTTAAAAGCATAAACCCCAGTGTCTGTTGGGGTTTATGTTAATGGTCATATGCTAATTGCCTATCAGGCGTCATTTTTCGGAAAGTTAGCTAACACTAGCTCGGCGACTTTGCGAAGCTCTCCCGGACAAATGCCATTGGTGGCTTGCACTGCCATGCCTTGCAGTACTGTGCCTATGTATCGGGACAGCAGCAGCGGATCGGCATCCGCGGGAAGATCGCCTTCATCCTTTGCCCTTTGTAGACGCTCGCATAAAGCCTGCTCACCATCACGACGGCGGGTAATCAGGGTATCTTTAATCGCTTGTCCTGCTTCGCTACAGGCGAGGGCGCCTTGTACTATCAAGCAACCTTGGGGGTGACTCTCATCCACTAAGGAGGATGCAGCGCCATAGAGCATGGCCTCAACCACTTGATAGGCGGTTTCTTTTTCAAGCGAAGGATAGAAAAACGCACAGGGGCGCTGCTCGTATAACTCGATCGCTTTCAGAAACAGCTGCTCTTTATTACCAAAGGCGGCATAAAGGCTGGGTTTGTTAATGCCCATTGCCTGAGTTAGATCGGTTAACGATGTACCTTCAAAACCTTTTTGCCAGAAGACTTCCAAGGCTTTGGCCAATGCATCGTCGGCGTCGAAGGCTCGTGGGCGACCTACGCAGGGCGTCTGGGTGACGGTTGACATCATTAGGCTCCTCAATTCTCAATTGCCCCTAGGATAGACATGGGTTTAGTTCATGTCCAGCCACTCTTGCCTGCTGTCTGCGGGTTAGGTGAGTAACTCACCAAAATATATCGTCCATTCAAGCCCACATAGCACGTTCGCCGTGGCTAATTACCTCAAAGGCTTAACTACATGTTTATCAAGCTGTCACAAAAAATTAAATACTCATCGGTACAAAAATCTGTTGACAGGGTCATTTTACACTATATATTACCGCCCAGTACATAATATTTTTTACCAGTCGGTATTTATTGGTTTTGACCGAGTGCCCATCACTGATGTCTGTCTTAAACGAGATAAATGCCTGCCACATGAGGATTGTAAGATGAAAAGTAACCAACCTTTACGGATATTGATGTTGACTGCCGTGGCGGCTTTTGTCCTTTCGGCCTGTGGTGAACCCGAAGCCCTGCAGGGGCAAGCACCGGGTGCACCTAAGGTCGATGTTGCGCAGGTATTGCATGAGCGCGTTACCGAGTGGGATGAATTTACCGGCCGTTTGCAGGCGCCAGAGAGTGTGACCTTAGTGCCACGCGTGTCTGGCTATATCGCGTCGGTAAACTTTAAAGAAGGCGCCTTAGTGAAAAAAGGCGATGTGCTATTCCATATCGATGCGAATGTGTTCGAAGCGGAAGTGGCCCGGTTAAGAGCAGATCTTGCTAGCGCGCTCTCTGCTGAGCAACTGGCCACTAACGACTTAGAACGTGCCCGCAAACTCTTTGCCCAAAAGGCGGTATCTGCAGAATTACTCGATACCCGCGAGTCTAACAAACGCCAAACCACGGCGGCTGTAGCCTCTGTGAAAGCGGCGCTGCTGCGCGCCGAGCTGGACTTAGATTACACCCAAGTGCGCGCGCCGATTGATGGCCGTGCCTCCTACGCTAATGTCACTGCGGGTAACTATGTGTCAGCGGGGCAGAGTGTGTTAACCAGCTTAGTGTCGACCGCCAGCATGTATGCCTACTTCGATGTGGATGAGCAAACCTATCTGAAATACGTCAAGTTAACCGCCGAGAAAAAGCGTAAAGACCCTCGTGCCGGCGACAATCCCGTGTATATGGCGCTGGCCAACGAGCGCGAATATCAACACATAGGCCTAGTGGATTTTGTCGATAATTCGATGGACAGACAGACGGGCACTATTCGAGTGCGTGCCACGTTTAGCAATGAAGACAACAGCTTGCTCCCTGGTCTGTTCGCCAGATTACGTACCGCAGGTAGCGGTGCCTACGACGGCATTTTAATCGACGATAAAGCCGTGGGCACAGATCTGAACAACAAGTTCGTCTTAGTGGTGGCAAACGATGGCACTGTGGAGTATCGCGGCGTCACCCTAGGTGAAAAAGTTCAAGGTTTACGCATTGTTAAGCAAGGTTTAGCGGCAAACGACAAAATCGTCGTCAATGGCATGCAAAGGGTTCGTCCTAAGATGCAAATTGAGCCACACCTGGTTGATATGGCCGATAGCGAGCAGCTAGAGGCGCTTCGTCAAGCTCAATTACTGCTTGATAAACATCAAGAAAATATCACCACCCCAGACGTTGAAGTAGCGAGCCGCGGTTAAGGAATCCAACAGAATGTTGTCGCAGTTTTTTATTAAAAGACCGATATTTGCAGCCGTACTCTCGCTGCTATTTTTTATCACAGGGGCGATTGCCGTCTGGCAATTACCTATTACCGAATACCCTGAAGTGGTGCCGCCGACCGTCGTGGTGACCGCCAACTACCCTGGCGCTAACCCTAAAGTCATCGCCGAAACGGTTGCCTCGCCCTTAGAGCAGGAAATCAACGGCGTTGAAGACATGCTGTATATGTCATCGCAGGCGACATCCGATGGGCGCATGACCTTGACCATCACCTTTGCCATTGGCACCGATGTGGACAGGGCACAAACCCAAGTGCAGAGCCGGGTTGACCGTGCTATGCCACGTTTGCCGCAGGAGGTTCAACGCCTCGGGATTGTGACCGAAAAGTCCTCGCCCGACTTAACCATGGTGGTGCATTTACTGTCGCCAGATAACCGTTATGACATGCTGTATTTGTCTAACTATGCGGCATTAAACGTAAAAGATGAGTTAGCACGTATCAAAGGCGTGGGCGCGGTGCGTTTATTCGGTGCGGGCGAATATAGTCTGCGGATCTGGCTTGACCCTAATAAAGTCTCAGCGCTTGGCATGTCGCCAGCTGAAATTATTGCCGCCGTACGTGAGCAAAATCAGCAAGCGGCAGCGGGCAGTTTAGGGGCGCAGCCTAGTGGTAATGCCGACTTCCAACTCTTGATCAACGTTAAGGGTCGTCTGACTGAACTGTCAGAATTCGAAGACATTATCATCAAGGTCGGTCAAAACGGTGAAGTGATCCGTCTTAAGGATGTGGCGCGCGTCGAACTCGGTGCAACTAGCTATGCGCTGCGGTCATTGCTGGATAACAAGGATGCGGTCGCGATTCCTGTGTTCCAAGCATCGGGCTCGAATGCGATTCAAATCTCCGACGATGTGCGCGCCGAAATGGCAAGACTGGCGAAGTCTTTCCCCGAAGGGCTGCAATACGAGATTGTGTACGATCCGACCGTGTTTGTGCGTGGCTCTATCCATGCGGTAGTGAAAACCCTACTCGAGGCCGTGCTCTTAGTGGTACTCGTGGTGGTGCTGTTCCTCCAAACTTGGCGCGCCTCGATTATTCCGCTGGTGGCCGTGCCTGTGTCTTTGGTGGGTACCTTCGCCTTTATGCACTTAATGGGCTTCTCGCTTAATGCGCTGTCGCTGTTTGGTCTGGTGCTGGCCATCGGGATTGTGGTCGACGATGCCATCGTAGTGGTAGAAAACGTGGAGCGAAATATCGCTTCGGGTTTAAGCCCAATTGCCGCAACACAAAAAGCCATGAAGGAAGTGACTGGGCCGATTGTGGCAACCACCTTAGTGTTGGCCGCGGTGTTTATTCCTACCGCCTTTATGAGCGGATTAACGGGGCAGTTTTATAAGCAGTTTGCGCTGACTATCACGATTTCGACCTTTATTTCGGCCATTAACTCGCTCACCTTGAGCCCAGCGTTATCGGCGTTGTTACTCAAGGGTCATGATGCGCCTAAGGATGCGCTCACACGGTTAATGGATAAGCTGTTTGGTGGCTGGTTATTTACACCCTTTAACCGCTTATTCAACCGTGCATCAGAAGGTTATGGCTATTTAGTACGTAAGGTGATCCGTTTTGGCGGCATTATCGGACTGGTGTACCTGGGCATGGTTGCGCTTACGGGCGTGCAATTTGTAAATACCCCAACGGGCTATGTGCCAGGACAGGATAAGCAGTATTTAGTGGCATTTGCCCAATTACCGGATGCGGCCTCACTCGAGCGTACCGATGCGGTGATCAAGAAAATGTCCGACATAGCCTTGAATCATCCCGGTGTGGCGCACTCTATTGCCTTCCCCGGTCTGAGTATCAACGGTTTTACCAATAGTCCTAACTCGGGTGTAGTGTTTGTTGCCTTAGATGATTTTGAGTTACGTAAGAGTCCTGAGCTGTCGGCGAATGCAATTGCCGGCCAATTAAATCAGCAATTTGCTGGAATTCAGGATGCGTTTATTGCCATCTTCCCGCCGCCACCTGTGCAAGGCCTCGGCACTATTGGAGGGTTCCGTCTGCAAATTCAAGACAGAGCCAACCTTGGTTATGAGGCCTTGTATCAGGTGACCCAACAAGTGATGTACAAGGCGTGGGCCGATCCACAATTAGCGGGGATTTTCTCTAGCTATCAAGTGAACGTGCCGCAACTTGAACTGGATATCGATCGGACTAAAGCGAAACAGCAGGCAGTGTCGCTCGATCAAATTTTCCAGACATTACAAACCTATATGGGCTCGACCTATGTCAACGACTTCAATCGTTTCGGTCGAACCTATCAGGTGAATATGCAGGCCGACGAAGCATTCCGTCAAAGCCCGCAGCAGATCAGTCAGCTAAAAGTGCCTAATGTGAATGGCGATATGATCCCACTCGGCTCCTTTATCAATGTGAGCCAGAGCGCGGGGCCCGATCGTGTGATGCACTATAACGGTTTCACCACGGCTGAGATTAACGGTGGCCCTGCACCCGGTGTGAGTTCGGGCCAAGCTCAGGCAGCGATTGAGAAAATCCTCGCCGAGACTTTGCCGATAGGCATGACCTACGAGTGGACCGAGCTGACCTATCAGCAGATCCTCGCCGGTAACACAGGATTGTTAGTGTTCCCTCTGGTGATCCTGCTGGTGTTTATGGTGCTGGCGGCGCAGTACGAGAGTTTGAGTTTGCCATTGGCGATTATCTTAATCATTCCAATGACCTTACTCTCAGCGCTCAGTGGTGTGCTTATTTATGGCGGCGATAATAATATTTTCACCCAGATTGGTCTTATCGTCCTCGTGGGCTTAGCGACCAAGAACGCGATTCTGATTGTCGAATTTGCCAAGGAAAAACAAGACCATGGTATGGAAGTCATGGAGTCTATTCTCGAGGCGGCGCGCTTACGTTTACGCCCCATCTTGATGACCTCTATCGCCTTTATCATGGGGGTGGTACCCATGGTGTTCTCAACCGGAGCGGGCGCTGAAATGCGTCAAGCCATGGGTGTCGCGGTATTTGCCGGTATGATAGGGGTGACGTTGTTTGGCTTAATCCTAACGCCGCTATTTTACTATGCCCTCGCTAAACGCGGTCGTCGCAAAGTGGAAGCATTAACGGCGCAATAGTTCATTCTGTTCAATCTGTTATCTCTTAAAAGACCTGCAAATGCAGGTCTTTTTTTATTTTCGCGGCTAAATACCGAAGGAGTAACTATAGTTAGATCAGTGCGTTAAATTAGGAAAATACGATGAATGCTTTTCAGCCCCAGGAAATCAGCATCAAAATTGATGTTCGGCATGCGCTGTTAGCCGTGGCGACGGCATTGGATTTTGTTGGTGTGGATGATTTACACCATGGACATAGAGTGGCCTATATGGCCTACGAATGCGCCAATGTGCTGGGCTGGTCAGATGAAAAGAAGCAGTTTGCCTATTTTGCTGGGCTTATCCATGACTGCGGCGTGTCTTCCTCAGAGGAACATCTCCGCCTACTCAAATTAATGCAGCCAGAAGATGCCACTTCCCACAGCCGCCGTGGATATGAGGCATTAATGAAGTGTCCTATCTTAGATGTCTTTGCCCTCACAGTGCTTTATCACCATACCCCTTGGCTAGAGTTGCAAACCACGGCAATCTCAGAGTTTGATCGTGACCTTGCTGCATTGGTGTTTCTGGCCGATCGGACCGATTTTCTGCGGGCACGCTATACCCATGGTTGTCATCAAGAGCTAATCACCCTCCATGAGGGGTTAGTTGCGGATAATTTGCTAGCCCACAGTGGCGTGCTGTTTGAGCCTAATATGGTGGCGGCCATGTGCCAATTAGTCAGCAAAGACGGTTTTTGGTACAACATGGAGGCTGCCCATATTGAGCAAATGGCCCTCGAGTTTGAAGCGAATCAACTATACGACAAACAGCTGGATCTCGAAGGTGTTAAGCAGATATCAAGATTTCTGGCGCAGATTGTCGATGCCAAAAGTCCCTTTACTTTTCATCATTCGGACAAGGTCGCACTGCTGGCAAAACTGGTCGCTAAGGATTGTGGCATATCGGATACCGATGCCGAGTTATTGTATGTGGCCGGGCTATTACACGATGTTGGTAAGCTCAAAACCCCTGATTTATTACTCCATAAAGAAGGCAAGCTGACTAGGGAGGAATACTCAATTATGAAGCGCCACACCGTCGATACCGACCACACCTTAAAGAGCTTTTTTCCTAAGTCTGTGATTGGTGAGTGGGCCTCAAACCACCATGAGCGTCTCGATGGGTCGGGTTACCCCTTTAGAAAAGGACCAGAACAATTAGATTTACCTTCGCGGATCCTTGCACTCGTCGATGTGTTTCAAGCCTTAACCCAAAAGCGGCCTTATCGAGGTTCAATGTCCTTAAGTGAGGTGCTGGAGATTATGTTGCCTATGGTTCAACAAGGTAAGTTGGACTCGAACGTTTATGATGTGTTGCTAGCCGATGCCGATAATTTTTACCAACTCTCGACACAAGAGTATGAGGCTTAGTGGCTCACTAGCGTAAAAGGTTAGAGCAGCAAATCGGGAGTGATTGGTGTAAACCTTGTGGCAGCATCCATCAAGGATTTGGCGGTGAGGGAGGGCACGCCATACACCTCAGCCTCGACGGCGTATTTTTGCCTTATCTTATCGAGCAAGAGGGCAAAGTCTCCATCGCCAGATAGCAAGATTACAGTATCCACCTCGGGTGCCATTTCCAGAACATCTATAGTGATGCCCACATCCCAATCGCCCTTTGCCGAGCCATCGCTGCGCTGAATAAAGGGCTTAAGTTTTAGCTCAAAACCAATATGTCTGAGCGCATCTTGAAACTTTAACTGGCCATCGTCGCCGCGATGAATGGCGTAGGCAATGGCGCTGACAATCTCACCCTGCGCGCTTAACTGTTGCCAGAGTTTGCGATAGTTAAACTGGCGCTGATAGGCCTCACGGCAGGTGTAGTAGATGTTTTGCACGTCGACAAAGAGGGCGATTTTTTTCAAGGGATAAGTTATGGCTATCAGCTGGAAGACTGTTCGCACTATAGCACAGCAAGGCGGCTAATGGCGCGAGCAGGCAAAACGGCAATGGGTCTAATCGGGAGTTGCCGTGTGTCGCTGCGCTTAACGAATTTAGTTAGGTTAAATGATTGATTATCTATAATATTGCGCCGGTGTGGTGCCTGTATATTGTTTAAAAAAGCTGATAAAGGCGCTGTCGCTGGAAAACTGTAAGTTAAATCCTACCTGCGCCACCGAGGCGCCCGCTGCTAACTGCTCAATGGCCGACAGTAAACGCCATTGCTGCCGCCACGCCTGATAAGCCATGCCTGTTTCGTTGCTAAAGATACGGCTGATGGTGCGTTCGCTAGCGCCAATTTCAATGGCCATTTCCTGCAAGCTGGCGGGGAATTTTTGCTGTTGCTGCAATTGCTTAAGCCAGCTCTGTAGCCGTTTGTCCTTGGGCAGGGGTAAGCTTAAATTCTCTGCATCCGCATGGAGTAACTCTTCAATCAGCAGGGCCAAGGCATTGTGCTGGCTGTGTCTGGGTTTGTCCCAAGGCCAAAAGGGCATAGTGTCGATTAACGCCTTGAGTAACGGATTCACATGGAAAATCGTGACGTTATCCGGCAAAGATGCCACGGTTTCAGGCTCAAAGTAGAGTGAGCGATAGGCCACAACATTGCGCATTGTGACTTGATGTACCACGCCTGCGGGCAGCCAAGCCGCACGGGTTGGCGGCAACACGACTTGAGTGTCGGCTAAGTTAAACCGCATACATCCCGCCGATGAGTAGAGCAACTGAGCCTTGCGATGCTGATGTATGCCTGAGTCATGCTCGCCCATTTCGGCGGCAATGCCTATCACTAGGTTCTCTAAGGCATCGGGATTAAATTGCTGCTCGGGTTGAATAAAGGCCATGCTGTCTTATTTTTGATGTTTTTTGTCTAAGTGTCGTTAATTGTCACTTAGGGATCCTATCTATACTGCGCCCTCTTTGACAAGTATGGAGCGCCGTTTTGGTTTATCGGTTAACCCTGAAAGCTAAAACGTAGATAAAAATCATGAAAATAAAACCACCACTCTGGCTGTGCGTACTCTTGATGATGTTTCCGCAAATTATGGAAACCATCTATAGCCCTGCGTTGCCTAATATTGCAGAAAATTTTGCGGTGTCTGTTACCAGCGCCTCGCAGACTTTATCTGTGTACTTTATCGCTTTTGCTGTAGGCGTATTTTGCTGGGGTCGTTTAGCCGACATCATTGGTCGCCGCAACGCCATGCTTGCGGGCTTAGTCTGTTATGCCATTGGTTCCGCATACGCGTTGATGATTAGCGACTTTACCCTGTTGTTGCTCGCTCGGGTATTATCGGCCTTTGGTGCAGCAGTGGGTTCTGTCATCACTCAAACCATGATGCGTGACAGTTACAACGGGGAGGAACTCGCGAAAGTCTTTTCGGTGATGGGCATGTCTCTTGGGATCAGCCCGATTATCGGATTGCTATTGGGGAGCATCCTCAGTGCTTATTGGGGATATCAAGGGGTGTTTGTCGCCCTGATGGTTTCTGCCATTGTGTTGTTGTTTTTGTCGGTAAAATCCTTGCCCGAAACTAGGCCTACACATACCCAAAAAATCGCGATAGTTGAGTTAGCTATTAAGATGCTTACCGACAGCGGGATAATTAAAAACACTTTGCTGGTGGCCTCATTTAACTTGATGTGGTTTAGCTACTTTTCATTGGCGCCATTTATGTTTGAGGCGCGAGGATTGTCGACGCTTGCCTTCGGTGCCAGTGGGTTGTTATTGGGCTTTGGCGCATTTCTTGGCAGTTATTTTAATAAACTATTGCTGGGTAGAGGTTACTCTAGTGCACTATTGGTGCGGTTAGCAAGCCTTATGGCACTATTCGGGGGACTCGGTATTTGGCTGTTCCAATCGACTGATATTAGCTTGAATAATGTTTACTTCTTACTACCCATGCTGTTGATTGTGATTGCTTATGGGATTGCAATTCCCAATATCCTAAGCTCGGCGCTGGCAAACTACCGCGCTTATGCAGGTTCTGCTGGTGCACTATTTGGACTGTTTTATTACATTCTGTTGGGGCTAGGTTTAGGTGGTGCAGGCATGGTAAGCCATCTTGGTAGCGTGATTAGTTTAGCTGCGTTGCTGTGTGTTGGGCTTGAATATGCGGGTTTGGCAGGCAGGACAGTGCTAAGAGGGAAGTCGTCTCGAGCGTAAATAAAAAGCCAAGGGTGATTCCCTTGGCTTTATGGTTTTAACAAACCTTATGCCGTTTCGCTTTACTGTCTCGTGCTAGGCTTTGGCAGTGTGTTCCTGTTGTTTGGCCGCCTCTTGCGCTGCTAATTCTTGAGCGGCTAATTCTTGCGTCTTAATGGCCGCTTCGAGTTTCGCCTCAACATAACCCGGTGAATGGGTTGCGGCCGAGATCAAGCGGTACATGGCTGGGATTACGAACAGGGTCACAAAGGTGGCGAAGGCCATACCGAAGAACACCACAGTACCCACGGCAATCCGACTCTCAGAGCCAGCACCCGATGAGAAGATCAGCGGAACCGCGCCTACCAAGGTGGTGAAGGCTGTCATCAGAATGGGGCGTAAGCGACGAGTCGAGGCGTCGATAATGGCTTTGTCTAGGGCTAAACCTCGGTCACGCAATTGGTTGGCAAACTCGACGATTAAGATACCGTTTTTAGTCACCATACCAATCAACATGATCATCCCAATCTGGCTATAGATGTTAATGCCTTGACTGGTGACCAACAGGCCGAGGAAGCCACCGAATACCCCCATAGGCACGGTAAACATCACCACTAAGGGATTGATAAAACTTTCAAATTGCGCCGCCAGTACCAGATAAGCCACTAGGAGTGCTAAACCGAACACGATTAAGATGCTGCTCTGGTTTTCTTTAAAGTCCTTAGATTCGCCGGTATAACCGATGGAAATATCCTTAGGTAATAACTCAATGGCCTTGTTATCCAAAAACTTCAGGGCTTCGCCCAAGGTGTAGCCTTTACTGATGTTGGCCTTAAGGGTGATCGATTTTTGCTTATTGGTATGGCTAAGTTTTTGTGCCGATGCGACTTCTTCGATATGGGTTAGGGTATCGAGCGTCACTAATTCGCCCTTGGCCGAGCGCATATAGATTTGGCTCAAATCGCCGACGTTGTTAAAGCTGTTTTCATAGCCGCGCAGATACACATCGTACTCTTCGCCTCGGTCGACATAGGTGGTTTCTTTACGACCGCCGAGCATCACTTCTAAGGTTTGTGAGACTTCATCTACGCTGATCCCAAGCTCTGCCGCCCGTTCTTTATCGACGGTAACGATAAGCTCTGGCGTGGTTTCGGCATAGTCTAAATCCGCGCCTTCCATCATAGGGCTGGCGTTGGCTTCTTCTTTTAATACCTGCGCCCATTTAAACAGCTCGGCATAATCTGAGCCGCCGAGCACGAATTGTACTGGCTCACTCGATTGGCCCCTAAAGCCTGGCATCATAGGGCGAACCATCACGTCGGGAATGTCTTTTAAGGCGTTGCTGATAATGCCAAGGGCTTGCTGCGCCGTGACATGGCGATGTTCCCAGTCCTCTAACTGCATGATCACAAAGCCAGTTTGATCGCCAGCGCGACCACCGAAGGCGGGGGCTTGCACGCTAAAAGAACGTAACACACCTTGGCCGAGCAGGGGCATCAGTCGGTCTTCAACTATGTCCATGTTTGCCGTCATACGGTTATAGCTGGTGCCTTCGGCGCCTTTTACGAAGGCGAACAGTACGCCGCGGTCTTCCTGCGGGGCTAACTGTGAGGGTACTTGCTGCATTAACCAGGCACTGCCGCCAACGCAGGCGAGGATCACCAGTGGCGCTAACCATTTAAAACGGATCGCCTGAGTCACGCCAACACGGTAAACCTTTTCCATGCGGGCAAAACCACTGTCGACGAAACGATTGAAACGGTTCGGTTTAACATTGGCCTTGAGCAGTTTGCTACTCAGTACTGGCGTCAGTGTCAGGGCGATAAGTGAGGAAAACAGCACTGAGACTGCCAGCATCACGGAGAACTCGGTAAAGAGTAAACCGACCATGCCCTCCATAAAGGAAATCGGCAGGAACACCATGACTAACACGGCTGTGGTGGCCACAACTGCAAAGCCTACTTCCCGCGTGCCTTTGTAAGCGGCGAGTAACGGCTCTTCACCGCGCTCAATATGGTGGAAGATGTTCTCTACCACTACGATGGCATCGTCGACGACAAGACCGATAGCGAGAATTAATGCCATCAGAGTCAAGAGGTTAATCGAATAGCCAAACATATTGGCGGCAATAAAGGCCGAGATCAGCGACACTGGTACTGTCACCGCTGGGATAAGGGTCGCTCTGGCTTGGCCGATAAAGATATACAGCACTAATACCACAAGGGCGCCAGTGACATAGAGGGTGTTGTACACCTCGTTAATTGAGCGGTCAATAAAGACGGTCGAGTCAAAGTCCACCACAAGGCTTGTGCCTTCGGGGAGGAAATCTTGAATTCTATCGACTTCTTTATGGACTTCCTGCGCCACAATCAAAGGGTTCGCATCGGACTGAGTGATGACGCCTAAGCTTAAGTTAACGATACCATCGCTCTTAAAGGTGGAGTTTTCGTTCTGGGCGCCAACGGCCACATCCGCCACATCCTTCAGATAAATAGGCGTACCATCGCTGGCGGTGCGAACCACTAAATAGTCAAAGTCCTTCGGGGTGTAATAGAGTCGCTTGGTGCGCACCGACATCACAGTGGTATCGTTACGTACTTGACCGCCAGGGGTTTCAACGTTTTCTTTGCGCAGGGCGTTAATAATGTCGGTGACTGTGACATTGCGTCCCGCCATTTGCTCGGGTCTGAGCTTAACGTACATCACCTTGTACAAACCGCCCGAGATGCTGATGGAACTCACGCCGCTGATCAGGCTGAATCTGTCTTCTAATACGCGCTGGGCGTAATCGGTCAGCTGAGTTCTGTCCATCACGCTGGAGCTTAAGTTGACATAGACAGAAGGCTCGCCAGAGCCATTGTCCTTAGAGACCACAGGATCGTTGGCATCTTCGGGCAGGCGGCGCTGGGCACGGGCCACCGCGTCACGCACATCACTCACGCCTTCGGTTAAGTTCCAACCGAGGAGGAATTTCACTGTGATCCGTGAGCTGCCGTTACGGGTGGTAGAGGTGATTTCATCGATGCCGCTGATCCCCGTGAGTTCATCTTCGAGGGTCTTAGTGATTTGGCTCTCCATAATCGCGGCCGAAGCGCCGGAGTAGCTGGTACTGACGGTCACTACAGGGCTTTCGACATCGGGCATTTCCCGCACCGACAGTTTAGTGAAGGACACTAAACCAAACACGCACAGCAATAAGCTTAAAACGATCGCGACGACGGGGCGCTTAACGGATACATCGGACAGCCACATTATTGCGTCTCCGCAGTGTTGACGTCTGACTTGGCTGCTGGACGGTTAGCATCGTTCTTGGCTTCGAGCACCACTTCATTGATCTTTAAGCCATCGCGCATATTCACTAGCCCTTGCACTACCACTTTGTCGCCAATCTTAAGGCCTGAATCGATAAGCACTTGGTCACCCACGCGGGCGCCTAAAATCACTTCGGTGCGATGGGCGATATGGTCCTCACCCACCACATACACATAGCGTTTAGTGCCTGAATATTCTAAGGCCTGTACTGGCACAATCGGGGCGGAAATCGGCGGGAAGGTGATGGTCGATGACATCATCATACCGGGCTTTAAACGGTTTTTCGCGTTTTCAAATTGCACGCGGATCTTCAGGTTTAAGGTTTCTTCATTGACGCGGGGATCGATGGCGACCACTTTGCCGATAAAGGTTTCCCCCGGCCAGGCGCGGCTGGTCGCCGAGACGGGCATGCCAATGCTCAGCTGTGACAGAAAATGTTCGGGCACCTGTAGGTCGAGTCGCATGCTGGATAAGTCATCCAAGGTCATCAGCTCTGTGCCAATACTCACCATTTTACCTTCGCTGAAGTTAATCAAGCCGGTTTTGCCAGCAAAGGGAGCGATTAGCGAATGGTAATGTAAATCTGCCTGCGCTGAGGCGAGTCGGGCTCTGGCGATATCGACGCTGGCCTTTTGCGCATCGATTTCAGTTTGGGTGATGGCGTTGCGGCTGATGAGTTTTTCAAATTCCCTGAGTTTACGGGTTTCATCATTTAAAAAGGCATTGGCTTCGGCTACCGCGGCCTGGGCTTTCATATCATCGAGTTCGATCAGCAGTTGGCCTTTTTTGACCGCCTGATTCGAGGTAACGGCGATTTGCTTAATTTTGCCAGTGACTTGCGGCGCGATAACCACGGCGCGATCGGCGGCGAGTTTACCTATGAGTGAAATCGATTGTGCCAGTGGATGTTCAACCACTTCTCCGGTGACCACAGGTACAGTGCGCATTAAATGGGGCGCGCTTTCGGGTTTGGCCGCCTGCAGTACATCACTAAAACTCACAGCGGTGGCAACCGCCGCAATTAAGGCAATGGCTATTATGGTTTTTTTCATTGGAATAATTATCTCGCACAAAGACGGTTAAGAGGCGATCGCACTAATGGCGCTATTCTAGTGAATAACCGTCATCAGGTGAGTAAAACTTTGTAAAGTTAAGCGCACGAAAGTGAAAGAAATTGTGTTTTTGTCGAAAAGACGGCCAACAATTTTTTCAGGCTGTGTGGGCGTGGCTAAAATAGCCTAGTTATCGGGCTAAGGATGTGCTTGTGTTCGTATTTTTTCTATCGGATCTGAAGTAGATAGAAGTTGAGGGAATCGGCTTAAAATCGCGGCTAAACGGCCATCTTTCTTCATTGATTCAAGGCCTTTGTTAAACTCTGCCACTAAGGTTGTTTGATCGCTAACGGCCAAGGAAACCCCTAAATGAAATACTTCAGTCGCGATAGGCTCGCCAACCTGCTCGAAGGCATCGGTATATTCATCGCCATGTTGTTTGATTAAATACTCAGCAAGGTTGTGACCTATTAAGACTAAGTCGATGCGTTTTAGAAATAATTTCTTAAGATTCATCTCATCTGAATTACCTTCCTCTGTTGTGAGTCCCGCACCAGCTATCTCGGGCGGATTGGCATAGCCGCGGCCAATGCCTATGGTGAAGGGCTTTAGTTCAGTTAATTGACTAAAACTTAACGGATTATCCTTGCGTTTATAGAACACAATTTGGACTGCCTGGATGGGATCGGAATAGTGCGCCCATTGCTCACGTTCTTTGCGGTACCAAAGGCCAATAATGCCATCGGCTTGGCCGGTTTTTACAAGCAAGGCTGCCCGCGCGAAGGGATAGAATTTGACACTGGCATGGTAGCCGCGACGTTTAAAGGCTTCTTTGACCACAAGCGCGACGCCGCCTTGGTCGGGTAACTCACTGGTATAAAAGGGAGGGTAGTTAGTTGCGACCAATGTTAACTCTCGTCCCGCTAAACTGGGTGCGGATAATCCTAAGAGCTGCAATACAAGGCTAATCTTGATTAGCGACTTGAGGTTCATACTCGTCCCTTAAAATAAAGCGTCACTTTGCTGAGTATAGGGGCTGTTTGAACCTTGAGTGGGAATTTTGTGTGGTTGTTATTATGGTGAGAGCTATGACAACGGCAGTGGCGATAACTATGGCAATAGCGATTGTGATAAGTATGGTGATAGCTATCCATAACTACAGCGAAAAATGGATATCGAGTCGAATCATCGCCTCGAAAAAATAGGGCTTATGGGGAAATGCCATAAGCCCTTAATCCTTTAATGTTCTTCTAATGGCTTAAAGTTGTACTTGCTCACCCTGATAGAGGCCGCGGGTAAGTTTATCTTTGTCTATCAGCAATAGCTCGCCAGATTGACCATTCTTAATGCTGCTATCTATCGCAATGATTTTATTATGGTAAAGCCCAAGAACACGATCCTGTGAGGTGTGGCCGACTATGATATGGTCAACCTTAAAGTAGTTAAGGATCTGGTCAATTTCTTGCTCGCTAAGTGCGTCTTTAAAGTAGCCTCGGTACCAAGTCGGGCCATTGGTGAAAAACAGAAAGTTCAGCAGATCGTTTTGTTTTAGCTCTTCTTTTTTATCGTCTAAATGTTGGCGAAATAACTGGTTGGCATCGCTGATATTGAGTTTACGCTCGACCCATTCTGGGCTTATTCCACCGTGCATAAATAGCAGATTGTTGATCTTCACCAGCGTGTTTTTACTGCGAAGCCAACGGCCGATTTCGGTGTCTTTATTGTAGAGCGCATCATAGCTGCGATTAAGCAATTCGGCTGAGGTTTTATAACGCTCATTGATATAGCGTAAGTCGCCGCGAAACACCATTTGCTCGTGGTTACCCATAAGTAAATGTAATCGACCGCCGGCGGTTTGCGCCTCCTTATCTAACTCATATAAAAACCACAGAACTTCGTTGACTTGATGACCGCGGTCGAACATATCGCCTGTCATCACCATATGGCCATCACCAAAGGCCCAATGATTATTTTCATCAATAATCTTGTGGGCTTTAAGTAAATTAATCATCACGTCAAATTGGCCATGCACATCGCTTAAGGCCACAATTTTACCCGCATGGGTGTAAGTATCGGCTTCAACTTGAGGCGCTGCGTTATGGCGTACAGGCTGTGGCAAGTTGCCGCAATCGTTTGGGCGAGCCAATTGATTGTTTGCGATAGGTGTCAGTTTTAACTCACTCTGGCAGATCCAGTAGGCAGTGTTTTCTTTTCCTTGGTCGAGAAACACATAGGGGCCATCGGTGACGGACGATTCCGTAAGGATTGGTTGTGCACTGTAACTGGCAACGGAAAATAAACTGAGCAGTGAGAATAAAACTCCCTGAGCGGCGAGCGTGCGGCGCTTTGGGGTTAATACGGACGAACACACATCCCGCGATGGGCTGTTGGCATGGGGTAGGCCTGATTCGGAGAGTATGCGCATTCGAAGTTCCTTATTATTGTTTTACGCCACCAATTTAGGGCTGGTTAGCATAATGTTAATAATTGAATGCGGCAAGAGTCATCAAGAGGGGATCTGTTCATGGGTAAGCGATTGAAAGTCATGCTTATCTCAAAGAGAGCTTGAGAGTTTATATTGAATACTGCGTTTAAAATGAGAGTGAATTTATTTTTATCAAAACCATTTAAATAAGTATTCTATTTAAATTTACATCGTTATTTTAATCGGGCTGTATACGGTTATTTTTAAATCTGTTCATATCGATTTATTCCACTTAGTTGATTGGGTGACAATGTTTGATTAACGCTGATATGTGGATATTTGTGTTGAGGTTTAAATATTTTTGTTTATTTATTGCCAAATAAGTGTTGATAGTGGTAAAAGTCACGAGTATCACCTAATGGTATGATTTTACTGTGCTTCATTCGGTAATTTTTGCTTTTCTATTTTAAATCGTGCGATTTAAATTATTAAATCCTAGGTGAAAGTGTTTTTATTTTTATCTAAATAACAGATATGCATACCGTATGATTCCGTTTTTATTTAAATGCCAGCCACATAATCGGTTGGTATCCTCTATTGCTCGTGCTTCTTCACTGATATCCCTTAACACTCGACCTCAAAACGTTCGTCATACGTTAACGTCCTTCATTTCTCTTATTCTGTCGAGTGTAATTGTGAGTGCGGCCAGCTTATTTATGGCGCCGACTCACGCCGATGATACTGAGCTTTATGTTTTCGAAGCGTCGGCCCGTAATGGCTCGCGTCCGCAGGTGCTGATTATTTTCGATAACTCGGGCAGCATGAGCAGTCTCGCCTATGATGTCGAGGCGCCCTACGAGAATAAGCGCGCAGTAAATTATGCCCAATCGGGTAATTTATTCTATAGCCGAGGCTCATCGGAAAACGCGGCAGCGCCCAACCCTAATTCACGACGGGAAAAACGAAAGTTCAAAGGGGCGCTCAATGGTTGCGAAAGCTCATGGGAATATCTCAATCGTTACGGCACCTTTACGGGGTTCTTTAGGGAATATGGTTTTTCGGGAAGCTCGGGGTCTTGGAGAGAGTTTTCAGAGCTTAACGGCAGTTCCATTTCCGCTGTCGATTGTTTTGAGGATATTCAGGAAAACAAGTTCGGTAACGCGGCAGGCGAAGACCAAGGTTTACCCGTGGATAGCCTAGGGACGGCAAGCAAACCGGTTCGTTACACAAAGGCCAGTACTAGCTCGTCAGACAGCGCAAAGTCTGCGGCTAAGGCCAAGGCCGAAAAAACCGCGTTTGGTACAGGTAAAGTGGTTACCGTCTATACCGAAGATTACTTAAACTGGCTGCATGGCCCGAAAACTAAGGTCAATAAAACACGACTGGCCTTGGCTAAAGATGCGATTGAAAGTGTGATTTTAACCACGCCGGGTGTGGATTTTGGCCTAGCGATTTTTAATATGAATGGCCCCTATGATGGCCAGCGTGATGGTGGACGGATTATCTCTGGGATTAAGCCCATGTCCGCTGCCGCTAAAATTGATTTGCTCAAAGGGATCAATGATATTAACTACGCTCAAAATACCCCCTTATGCGAAACCCTCTATGAGGCGTACCGCTATTTTGGCGGGCAGAGTCAGTATTTTGGTGACGACGATAGCGATTACCATTATTACGATCAGTGGGGGCGCTATCAAGGGACTTACCAAGCGAAAAGAAACCCTTTTACCGATCCCGAAGCATTAGTCGTGGGGACCAATAACTATAACTCGCCCTTCAAACGTTGCCAAAATGAAGCCTATATCATCTATATCACCGACGGTGAACCCACGTTGGATAACGCGGCCGATGGTTTGGTGGAGCAGTTAACCAAAGGTGTGGGGAAACATACCTCAAGCCCCGTCAGCTACCTCAGTGCGCTTTCGGGCTGGATGAGAAACGAAGACGTCAATCCTAATTCTGCGGGTAAACAAACCGTTAGAACCTTTACCATCGGCTTTAGTGAAGGTGCCGCCAGTGCCGAACATTTGCTGAAGCAGACCGCCGAAAATGGCGGAGGTAAGTATTTCGATGCGACCGATGCCAGTAAATTACGCTCTTCATTACAAACTGCCCTGAACAATATCCTCGAAAAAAATGCCAGCTTTACCTCTCCCTCGGTGGCAAGTAATAACTTTAACCGAACACAAACCTTTGATTCCGCTTATTACTCTATGTTTTTGCCGAACAAAGGGCCGAGATGGTTAGGCAATATCAAGAAATTTAAGGTGACCAGTAGTGGTGATGTTGTCGATAGCAAAGGCAACAATGCGATAGGTGAAGATGGCAACATTAAAGCCGAGGCCTGCTCCTATTGGACCTCGGCCGAAGAGTGTGGTGCGAGTGGCGATGGTAACGATGTGAAGCGGGGTGGAGTGCTAGGTGCAATGCAGCAGGCGAGTAGTCGCACCTTGTACAGTAATTTAAGCACGGGATTAAGCCCGTTTACCCTGTCTAATGCTTCTCGCAAAGCGGGGGGCGATGCACGTTTGGCCTTGTATATGGGGGTCGATGAAACTGAGCTTAGCGAGCATTTTGATTGGGCCAAGGGCATCGATGTCGATAATGACAAGAATCAGGACCTCAGTGCCGCGAGTGGCACAACCCCCAATTGGCGCGCCGATATTATGGGGGATGCTTTACATTCCAAACCCTTAGCACTCAATTTTGGCTCTGAAGACAAGCCCGACATTCGGATTATCGTGGGGACTAACCATGGGTTCCTGCATATGTTCAAGGATGAAGGCGATAGCGTGTCTGAGACTTGGGGTTTTATCCCCTATGAGTTGCTGCCGAATTTTCGCGATCTGAAGGCGAACGCGCCAACGGGCGTGCACTCGGTATACGGCATCGATGGCTCGCCAGTCGCTTACACCAAAATGCAGGGCAAACGTATTGAAAAAGCGTGGGTGTTTGTGGGGATGCGCCGTGGGGGAAATGCTTATTATGCCCTCGATATCACCTCCCCCGATAATCCTAGTTTTATGTGGAGGATTGATGCTAGTTCTCCGGGAATGGGCGAATTAGGTCAATCCTGGTCGACGCCTGTCGTCACCACTATTCCGAGCGCCACAGGGGATAAACCCGTGCTTATCTTCGGGGCGGGATATACCCCTGCGACTAAGGATGGCGCCGAGATTGGCAGCGACGATAGCCAAGGACGAGGCGTGTTTATTGTCGATGCCGAAACGGGCGCATTAATTCATCAATTTGGTGGCAGTGGCGCAAATACCCAATTGCCGGGGATTGCGAACAGTATTCCGAGCAGTGTTGCCGTGTTAGACGGTAATGGCGATGGTAGAACGGATAGGATTTATGCCACAGACACCCAAGGGAATGTGTGGCGAATGGACATGCCTTCGGCAAATACTTCGACTTGGTCGGGATTTAAATTTGCCGCATTAGGGGATAGGAGTTCGGTGGCTGGGGATAGGCGATTCTTCTCGGGGCCGACGGTTGCGCAGACCATGGTCACCAATACCTTCGAGTTGACTCAGGTGGTGAATGGGAAATCGACCAAGACGGTGACTAAGCAGAATATTCCATACGATGCCGTGGTTGTAGGCAGCGGTCACAGGGCGAAGCCTAGCGATGCGTCCCGTTCGGATATGTTTTTTGCCTTGCAAGATAGGAACATAGTGACTCAATCGTTCCAAGGTAAACCTAATCAAAAGCCAGTGCCGAGCGCCTTAACCTTAAGTGACTTATACGATGTAACTACGGCGGCGCCAAATGATAAAGCCAGCGAAATCGCTTTTGGTCAAAAGCGGGGCTGGTACTATAACTTCTCCCGCAAAGGTGAAAAGAGTCTATCCTCCGCGACCATAGTACAGGGCGAGGTGTATTTCACCAGTTTTGTGCCTGGCAGTGATGCTTCGGTGAACCAATGTTTGAGTTCGGGTAAGGGCTACCTCTATAAAAAGAACTTACACAAGGGCACAAATGGCTACAGAACCGATTTCTTGTATGCCGGTGAACTGGTTTTGGATACGCCGCAATTGGTTATCCCCCCGGCTGCGCAGCCCGATGACCCCGATGCTAAGGCTCCCACTCCAGATATGTTTTTGATTGGGATTGGTAAGGCGGTGCCCGAGGAGGCGACTTGTGAGAGTGGTAATCCTAAGTGTATTGGCAGTGGTCCTAAGGCAAACAAGATTTACTACTACGTAGATCAATGATGCAAAGCCTTAATAAATCAATATGAGTGATAGCTTTATGATGAAATATGGTGCCGTTTGTCTGTTGCTATTATGGGGGCTTCAATGGCCTGCAATGGCGACAGAAAAAGAGAAGCGACAGGATTACAAATGCTATTTAGAAACGAATCAAGGATTTAAATTGATGCGTTTCTCCTGGTTTGAATCTAAAGTCGAGCAGTATCAGCTGTCTTTACCCGGAACAAAATTACCCCGTTTACCGCAGGATAAGCCGATAGCGCTCTATGTTAAGACGGTGCTGGAATGTGTGAAAAAGACGGAGAGTTTTACCCTCGAAGAGGCCAAGCAAGCCGAGCTTGCTCCTGAAAACCAAGGTTAACCGATTATCTAAGCCTTTAAAAACACTTAGATAATCGCTTTGTGTTCAGGACTAAAATATCACGCCTTAGGTAGTAAACTTCCTAAGGCGTATGCTTTTAATCACCAACTTGATAAGAACGCTGCCAATTAGGATAGCTGCTCATTCAGATATTCAAGCCACTTCGATGGTTGACCGTAAAAGCGGCTGTGATTGATAAGTTTTAAGTGACCTTCATCGGTCTCTAGCGCCACGGAGGGAAACCCTTGGGCGCCGAGCTGATTCATTAATGCCCGCGAAGCGACGATATGTTGATAAAGGGCTTCTTCATTTTCGGCGTATTCCCGGGCGAAGGCAGCGCCATCTATTCCCAATTTTTCCGCTAAAAGATGCAGGTTGTTTTCATCGCTTGCGCACTTACCATCGCGATAATGGGCGAGCTGCACCGCATGTAAATAGGCTAAATCATCGCCTCCTAAGGCGGCCACAGCGAGTAACGCCCTGATGGGCGGCGCCGAATCCAATAGGATACTCGTGTCACGCAATAGGCCTTCGTAGTAATTTTCACCAAAGGCTTGTCCGGTTAGCGCGGCAATACGTTGATCATGGGGCATTACATAGTCGCGCCATTGATTATCAATCTGTTTGCGTCTTGGGCCTGTGAGCATGCCGCCCGCGTGGAGTTTGATAATAAATCCGGCAGCGGCTGCGGCATCAAACAGCGGTGCGGCCGCATAACACCAACCGCACAGAGGGTCGATAATGGCATGTAAAACGGCCTGTGGATCTTCATTGGTATTCATGGGGACTTCCTATAAAACGGGCTGAACTGAACTGAACTGAACTGTACTGAGCTTTGGCTTTTGCTTGAGTGCTAACCGAGGCTTACATCAGAATGAATGGGGCAGAATTATCCATGCCCCGATGCGTTTACATGGGCCAGCGCATTTCACCCATCATCACTTTAGCGCTGATCTCAAGGCCCACATCGCTGGGGATTTGTGGGTAGAGTGCGAGCATCTTGGCGATTAAGTCCGCAGAATTTTTTGCTGTTTTAGCCGCATTTTCAAAGGCATGAATATAGTCGCGGGTAAAGCTAATCGCGCGCTGATCAAATCTCGCCCTGCCAAGATAATGTCCTGGGATCACCGTTTCGGGGGAGAGGGCGCTCATTTTATCCAAATGGGCTAACCAAGCCTGGCGAGACTCGATACTCTGGGTATCAGCTATCCAAACGTGCGTGTTATCAAATACTTCAACGCCGCCAGTGATGGTCTTCGCCGAAGGTACCCACAGGAAGGTATGCTTAGGATGAGCATCCTCTAGACCTTCAATCAGCACTTGTTCACCGTCGATACTAAAGCTATTGGTGGTGACTACCTTTGGCAGCACTAATTGGCTCGGCGCATTGTCCTTTAAAATCGGTCCCCAGTAGGCGAGTTTGCCCTCCATCGAGGCTTTAATATCATCGACCGTGGTTTGGGTGGCGACAATTTCTACCTCGGGGAAGTTTTGCTTAATCACATCCAATCCAAAGTAAAAGTCAGGATCGCTGTGGCTGATATACACCAAGGTGAGTTTTTTACCGCTGGCCTTAATGGTATTCACTAAGGTTTGGGCATCATTTTTTTGGAACTGAGCATCGACCAACATCATTTCATGCTCGCCACTGATAAAGCTGGAAGACACTGCAAAGATGCTGTTTTCACCCGGATTAAAATGGCTCACTTGCAAAGGTGCGGCCTGCGCCGTAGCCATCCCCGCCACCAGCATTGCCGCGGCGAATTGGGGTTTGAAGCTGGCTAAGCTTAGGTTATTCAATAGTGTCATTTCAGTTCTCACTTATTCATTCAAATTGGCATTCGGTGATTTGCACTGCTGCAAAAGTGAGCTTAGTTTAGGTTGCAAAAAACGTTAGATAAACACGGAAAATTGCGCTTGTTTGTTGCATAATTCGGTTGAATTGGCGTTAAAAGCCGAATATCTAGTGCAAGCTAATCCACAAGGGAGAATAACCATGGATAGACTCGAAGCGGCAAAGGTGTTTGTGACTATTGTCGAACGGGGGAGCATGATTGGCGCCGCCGAGGCGTTAGATATGTCGCGCTCCATGGTGACCCGTTACTTGGCCGAGATGGAGGAGTGGTCGGGCGCCCGTTTATTGCACCGCTCGACGAGACGTTTGAGCTTGACCAGTGCGGGCGAGCAAGTGCTCGATTATTGCCAGCGTTTGCTTGAACTGGCGCAGGAAGTGCCCGCCGTCAGTCATGCTCAGAGTGCCCAGCCCCGAGGGCTATTGCGGATCAGCTGCTCGCAATTTATGGCGCATTTACTCCTTCCCAGCGTCGTGTGTCCATATTTGGCCCAATACCCGCAGGCGAGTGTGAACTTTCATGTGACGAGTCAAACCGTTGATTTAGTGGCTGAACGTATCGATCTTGCCATTCGAATCACCAACGAACTCGACCCTACGCTTATCGCAAGACGTTTAGGCGAGTGTGAGTCTGTGGTGTGCGCTGCACCGAGTTATCTTGCCAGCCATTCGGCCATCACGCATCCCGAGGATTTAACTCGGCATAACTGCCTGACCTATTCCTACTTTGGCGATGTGATGTGGCGATTCACTCAAACGCCTGTCGCCGCGGGGGTGACACCAACGCCAACACAGGAAGCTGGGCAGATATTTAATATTCCCGTGAAGGGCAACCTAAGTGCCAATGACTCTATGGTGGTGTTAAATGCCACCTTGGCGGGGGAGGGAATTGCCATGCAGCCCCTGTGGGCGGCAAAACCGCACCTCGATTCTGGGGCATTAGTGCCATTGCTGCGGGAATTTAAACCTCAATCCTTAGGCGTGTACGGGGTGTATCAATCCCGCAAGCATATGCAGCCCGCATTAAGGGTGATGATGGATATGTTAGTGCAGCATTTTAACGGGACAATTTAAGGGCGTGATCTTGCACGACTCAGCTCCAAGATAAAGTCGCTTCGAAACGGCTATTCAGCATCAACTCCTTCCTTCGATTTATATTTTGCGTCAGACGCTTAAAGCCCATTGCGGCTATTTTCTGTTCAGCTATATTGGTTGGGATATTTTTGTTTTAAATGTGCAACTTAGGTCCCATCCTCCCTTACTGAGCAGACGATATGAGCGAAGATATTACAGATCACAAAGAAATTACCCGCGCGAATATTCGCGTCAATGCCCAGCTCGATGTGCCCTTTTTGGCGATGAACACCCTAGCGGCTATCATCGCCAGCTACGGACTCTTGGCCAACAGCGCCGCCGTGGTCATTGGTGCCATGATTGTCGCTATGCTGTTTTCCCCCATTTTAGGCTTGGCATTAGGGCTGGTCGAAGGAGAAAAACTCTTAGTTCGCCATGCCATTAAGAGTTTGATCGTGGGGAGTATTCTGGTTTATTTCACCGCCTTTTTAATTGGCTTTCTGCATTCCGATATTCCTATCACGCCGGAGATCATGGCGAGAACGGCGCCAAACTTTCTCGATTTAATGGTCGCGTTTGCGGGCGGTGCGGCGGGCGCCTATGCGACTATTTCGCCGCGGTTAAGTACTTCCTTTGTGGGGGTGGCGATTGCTACCGCATTAGTACCGCCCCTGTGTGCCTCGGCGATATTGCTCGGTCATGGTAATTTTGAACTCGCCCGAGGCGCCTTCTTACTGACGTTTACCAACATAGTCGCCATCCAATTTGTGTCCTCCGTCGTGCTGTGGTTGAACGGTTTCCACGGATTTTATTTTTGGCAAAAAAGCTCACTGTGGGAGTTGCTGAAACGCAACTTCATTACATTGATCCTGCTGGTTATTTTAGTCATTGCCCTCAGCGTGAATCTGCATAATGTGGTGGCAAGGCAATTGTATGAGAGTAAAGTGACTCGCATTGTGAGTGAGCAGTTACTCAAGTTCCCCAATATGCGGTTGATTAAAGTCGGGATAGAGGAAGAGACCAGTCAATGGATAGTGCGGGTCACCGTTGGCGGAATTAAAAAACCAGATGCCAGCTTTGTGCGACTACTGGAGAGTGAGTTGACGCAGACGGGGCAAGAAAAACCGGCGACCGTGCGCGTGCGTTACTTTCAGGTCGATGTGATTGACCGCGATGGTGATGTGAAAGCGATTCAGGAGCAGGATTAGTAGGCTTAACTTTTTGTGCATTTAAAGAAAAGCCCCGCAATTGCGGGGCTTTTTATGTACCGATAAACGATTGCGCTTACTTGGTCATACGCTTATATTTTAAGCGGTGTGGTTCAACTACATCGGCACCGTAGGTGTTTTTCAACCACGCCGAGTATTCTGTGTAGTTACCTTCGTAGAAGTTCACTTGGCCTTCGTCGCGGTAGTCCAGAATGTGGGTCGCAATACGGTCTAAGAACCAACGGTCGTGCGAAATCACCATAGCGCAACCAGGGAATTCGAGAATCGCTTCTTCCAGTGCGCGCAGGGTTTCAACGTCTAAGTCGTTGGTGGGTTCGTCGAGGAGCAGTACGTTACCGCCCGCTTGCAGCAGTTTAGCTAAGTGAACACGGTTGCGCTCACCACCCGACAGGGTGCCGATAACCTTTTGCTGATCCGCACCACGGAAGTTGAAGCGGCCCACATAGGCGCGGCTTGGGATTTCCATGTTGTTGATACGCATGATGTCTTGACCACCGGAAATTTCTTGCCAAATGGTGTTCTTGTCATTCATTGAGTCACGGAACTGTTCAACTGACGCTAATTGCACGGTTTCACCCAGCTCTATGGTGCCGCTATCTGGCTGCTCGCTGCCAGACAGCATGCGGAACAGGGTCGATTTACCCGCGCCGTTAGCACCGATAATACCGACGATCGCGCCCTTAGGAATGGAGAACGACAGGTTGTCGATCAGCACGCGGTCACCGTAGGACTTAGTTAAGTTATTCACTTCGATAACTTTGTCGCCTAAGCGAGGTCCTGGCGGAATAAACAGCTCGTTGGTTTCGTTACGTTTTTGGTAATCAGAGGTGTTCAGCTCTTCGAAGCGCGCCATACGGGCTTTGCCCTTAGACTGACGGCCTTTCGCACCTTGGCGAACCCATTCTAATTCTTTCGCAATGGTCTTTTGACGCGCGCTTTCTGCGGCAGATTCCTGCTTCAAACGGGCATCTTTTTGCTCAAGCCATGAAGAATAGTTGCCTTCCCATGGGATACCCTCACCACGGTCAAGTTCTAAAATCCAGCCCGCGGCATTGTCGAGGAAGTAACGGTCGTGGGTAATCGCCACCACGGTGCCCGAGTATTCCTGCAGGAAGTGTTCGAGCCAAGCGACTGATTCGGCGTCCAAGTGGTTGGTGGGTTCGTCGAGCAGCAGCATCTCTGGTTTTTCCAGCAGCAGACGACAAATTGCTACACGGCGGCGCTCACCACCCGATAAGACTTCAATCTTCTCGTCCCAATCAGGCAGACGCAGGGCGTTCGCCGCACGCTCGAGGATGTTATCCAGATTGTGGGCGTCCTGCGCCTGAATGATGGCTTCGAGTTCGCCCTGCTCTTTGGCAAGCGCGTCAAAGTCTGCATCGGGATCGGCATAAGCCGCATAGACTTCGTCTAAGCGTTTGAGGGCATTTTTGGCTTCAGAAACCGCTTCTTCGATGGCTTCACGCACGGTTTGCGTCGGATCGAGTTTTGGTTCCTGTGGCAGATAACCAATCTTCAACCCTGGCATTGGGCGCGCTTCACCCTCAATCTCGGTATCGATACCGGCCATGATGCGCAGTAGGGTGGATTTACCTGAACCGTTAAGACCTAACACACCGATCTTAGCGCCGGGGAAAAAGCTTAAGGAAATGTCTTTAAGGATCTGCTTCTTAGGAGGAACAACCTTGCCCACCCGCAGCATGCTGTAAACAAACTGAGCCATTTTTCTGCATCTATAAGTGACTAATGATGCGGCTAATTCTACTCGATTGTGCGCCGAACTCAACTCGGCATTGAGGCGAGTTCAAGGTAAAACTGTAGGATTTTCATGTTTCAGAGACTGGGATTGTCGGCTAGTTACGAGTAGAATACCGCGCAACCCTACCTACAAGAATTGGCAGCTGGAGTAAGCAATGCTGAAAAAAGATATGAATATCGCAGATTATGATCCGGAACTGTTCAACGCAATTCAGAACGAAACTCTGCGTCAAGAAGAGCATATTGAGCTGATTGCTTCTGAAAACTACACCAGTCCACGCGTGATGCAAGCGCAAGGTTCACAATTAACCAACAAGTACGCCGAAGGTTATCCTGGCAAGCGCTACTACGGTGGTTGTGAGTATGTGGACGTAGTTGAAACCTTAGCGATTGAGCGTGCAAAACAACTGTTTGGTGCGACTTACGCAAACGTACAACCTCATTCAGGTTCTCAAGCAAACAGCGCCGTTTACATGGCATTGTTAAAACCAGGCGATACCGTTTTAGGTATGAACCTTGCTCACGGTGGTCACTTGACCCACGGTTCACCTGTAAACTTCTCCGGTAGACTGTACAACATCATTCCTTACGGCATCGATGAATCAGGCAAAATCGACTACGACGAAATGGAACGTCTGGCGGTTGAACATAAGCCTAAGATGATGATCGGTGGTTTCTCTGCTTACTCAGGCATCGTTGACTGGGCAAGAATGCGCGAAATCGCAGACAAAATCGGTGCTTACCTGTTTGTTGACATGGCGCACGTTGCGGGTCTTATCGCCGCTGGTGTGTATCCAAACCCAGTGCCACACGCGCACGTTGTGACGTCAACCACTCACAAGACCTTAGCCGGTCCTCGTGGCGGTATCATTCTGTCTGCTGCCGATGATGAAGAGTTATACAAAAAGCTGAACTCTGCAGTATTCCCAGGCGGCCAAGGTGGTCCTCTGATGCACGTTATCGCGGGTAAAGCGGTAGCCTTCAAAGAAGCTTTAGAGCCAGAGTTCAAAGCTTACCAACAACAAGTAGTTAAGAATGCTAAAGCCATGGTTGAAGTGTTCTTAGAGCGCGGTTACAAGATCGTTTCTGGCGGTACTGACAACCACTTAATGCTGGTGGACTTAATCGGTCGCGACCTGACGGGTAAAGAAGCTGATGCCGCTTTAGGTAGCGCGAACATCACAGTAAACAAAAACTCTGTGCCAAACGATCCACGTTCTCCATTCGTGACCTCTGGTGTGCGTATCGGTACGCCTGCGATCACTCGCCGTGGCTTTAAAGAAGCTGAAGCGAAAGAGTTAACCGGTTGGATCTGTGACATCCTCGACGATGCCCATAACCCAGCGGTCATCGAGCGCGTAAAAGGCCAAGTATTGGCACTGTGCGCCCGTTTCCCTGTTTACGGTTAATTCGTTAATTTATCTGAATATGGCGGCTGAGTTCACAACTGCTTAGGGGGTCACTCTTAGGTAGTTAACCTCAGCCGATAAATAGGATAAAATCCCATGGCCGCATTAAGCGGCCATTTTTATTGCTAAAATCTTAGACTTAAACCCGCTCGGTTTAAGCAAGCTACAGCGAAAGCCATAGGCTTTATTCCATTCACGGCAGGAGGCTCAATGCATTGTCCATTTTGCAGCGCGACAGATACTAAAGTGATCGATTCCCGATTAGTGGCGGAAGGCCATCAAGTGCGTCGTCGCCGAGAATGCACCGAATGCCACGAAAGATTTACCACCTTCGAAGGGGCCGAATTAGTGATGCCACGGGTGATTAAACGCGATGGCACGCGCCAACCCTTCGATGAGGAAAAGCTGCAAGCAGGCATGTTACGCGCGGTCGAAAAGCGCCCCGTGTCTATGGATGAAATCGAGCAGGCCTTAAGTAAAATCAAGTCAACGCTGCGGGCTACTGGCGAGCGTGAAGTGCCATCCGAGATGATAGGTAACTTGATGATGGAACAGTTAATGAGCCTAGATAAGGTTGCCTATATTCGTTTTGCCTCGGTTTATCGCGCCTTTGAAGACGTCTCCGAATTTGGCGAGGCGATTGCGAAACTGCAAAAGTAATGTGGGTTATCTTAGGTTAGTGCTTAGGTTCGCGCCTCGTTTTGCGCCGCATTCGGGCACGCTTCCTCAAGATTTCATAGGGTTTATATGAATTGGTCAGAACTCGATAACCAGATGATGAGCCGAGCCATACAACTGGCTCGCAAAGGATTTTATACCACTCGCCCCAATCCTAGTGTGGGCTGCGTTATCGTAAAAGATAACCAGATTGTTGGTGAAGGTTATCATCAAAAAGCCGGCGAGCCCCACGCCGAGGTGCATGCACTGCGCATGGCTGGCGAGCTTGCCCGTGGCGCCACCGCCTATGTCACCTTAGAACCTTGCAGCCATTATGGCCGTACACCGCCCTGTGCCTTGGCGTTGATCAACATAGGTGTAAAACGTGTGGTGGTCGCAGTTGAAGATCCCAATCCACAGGTCGGTGGTCGCGGAATTCAAATGCTGCGCGATGCGGGCATTGAAGTGGATGTCGGCTTACATCGCGACGAAGCTTATGCTTTAAATCTTGGTTTTATGAAACGCATGGAGTCGGGTCTACCTTGGGTGACAGTAAAGCTTGCCGCGAGTCTTGATGGTAAAACCGCATTATCCAACGGTGTCTCTAAGTGGATTACAGGCCCCGAAGCTCGCCGCGATGTGCAGCGCTTACGTTTGCGCGCCTGCGCACTGGTCACTGGGATTGACACTGTATTGGCTGATGACCCTTCGCTCAATGTGCGCTACTCAGAGATTGGCAGTCTTAGCTCACAATTGAGTGAGGCGCAAATTTTACAACCGCTGCGGGTGATTTTAGATAGTCGCTGCCGCATGCCGATTACGGCAGCCTTGCTTGCGATTGAATCGCCGATGTTATTAGTCTCAACTGAGCCTTACTCGCCAGCCTTTGTGGCGCAGTTGCCCGCCCATGTGACTTGTCTTCAATTACCGGTGATTGATGGTCGAATCTCGCTGCCCGCACTCTTAAGCTATTTAGGCAAAAGCTGTAATCAGGTGCTTATCGAAGCGGGCGCGACCTTAGCTGGCGCCTTTATCGGTGCGGGATTAGCCGATGAACTAGTGCTGTATCAAGCGATGAAAATCCTTGGGGCACAAGGACGTAATCTACTCGAATTACCCGATTATCAAATGATGGCCGATATTCCGACCCTCAAACTGGTCGATGAGCGTAAAGTGGGCGTGGATATGCGTTTCACCTTGCGGCTCACGTCCAATCCATCTTTAGCGAATAAGTGAGTTAACCATGTTTACTGGGATTATTGAGGCCGTTGGCACGCTGCGAAAGCTTGAACGTAAAGGCGATGATATTCGTTTGACGGTCGCCAGTGGCAAACTGGATTTAAGCGATGTGCGTTTAGGCGACAGTATCGCCACCAATGGTGTGTGTTTCACTGTGGTTCAGCAATTAGTCGATGGCTATGTGGCGGATGTGTCGGCTGAAACTGTCAGTCTCACTGGCTTTGCTAACTATAAAGTGGGCACTAAGGTTAATCTTGAAAAAGCCGTTACCCCGACAACTCGCCTCGGCGGGCATATGGTCAGCGGCCATGTGGATGGCATTGCCACCGTGGAGCAGCGTTTGGCGCGGGGTCAAGCGATTGAGTTTTGGTTAGCGGCGCCAACTGAGCTGGCGCGCTATATCGCCCATAAAGGTTCTATCACCATCGATGGCGTGAGCCTCACGGTAAACGAAGTCGATGGACACCGTTTTCGTTTAACCATAGTGCCTCATACGGCGGGTGAAACCACACTGGTGGATTTAAAAGCTGGCGATAAGGTGAATATTGAAGTGGATTTAATCGCCCGCTATTTAGAGCGTTTAATGCGCTTTGATACTAAAGAAACCCAAGGCGGTGGGGTGACCATGGAAATGTTAGCCCGTGCTGGCTTTGTGCGTTAGGGCACTGGCACTTAGCTCACTTAGGTATAGAATTTCATAACAACAGTAAAATCATAAAGGTCCTACAATGGCGCTGCACAGTATAGAAGAGATCATCGAGGATATTCGTCAAGGCAAAATGGTTATTTTGATGGATGACGAAGACAGAGAAAACGAAGGCGACCTGATTATGGCGGCCGAGCTGGTCACGCCTGAAGCGATTAACTTTATGGCGAAATACGGTCGTGGACTCATCTGCCAAACGATGACTAAGGCCCGTTGCCAGCAGTTAAACCTGCCCTTGATGGTGACTAATAACAATGCGCAATTCTCGACTAACTTTACGGTATCGATTGAAGCGGCAGAAGGCGTAACCACTGGGATTTCGGCCCACGATCGCGCTGTGACTGTTAAAGCGGCCGTGGCTAAAGATGCCAAGGCATCGGATTTAGTACAGCCTGGTCATATCTTCCCATTAATGGCGCAGGATGGCGGCGTGTTAACCCGCGCAGGTCACACTGAGGCGGGTTGTGATTTAGCCCGTTTAGCGGGACTTGAGCCATCGGGCGTGATTGTTGAGATCCTCAATGAAGACGGCACTATGGCCCGTCGCCCTGATTTAGAGATTTTCTCTGAATTGCATGGGATTAAAATCGGCACTATTGCGGCGCTTATCGAATACCGCAACACCAAAGAAACCACTGTCGTTCGCGAAGCCAAATGTAAACTGCCAACCCGCTTTGGCGAGTTCGACATGGTGACCTTTAGGGATACTATCGACAATCAACTGCACTTTGCCTTAGTGAAGGGCGAGGTGAAACCGGATTGTTTAGTGCGCGTACACTTACAAAATACCTTCAACGATTTACTCCACTCAGAGCGCGATCAGCAGCGTAGTTGGCCGCTTGAAAAAGCCATGGAGCGTATTTCTGCAGAAGGTGGAGTGTTGGTGCTGCTGGGCAATCAAGAGCATACCTGTGAAATTCTCTCTAAAGTCAAAGCCTTTGAAGCAGAAGATCAGGGTCAAGCACCAGCGTCTGCAAAATGGCAGGGCACTTCACGCCGCGTGGGTGTAGGTTCGCAAATCCTTGCCAGCCTTGGGGTAACCAAAATGCGTCTCTTAAGTTCGCCTAAGCGTTATCACTCGCTCTCTGGCTTTGGTCTTGAAGTGACTGAATACGTAGCGGAGTAACAGGCCGAGCTTGTTAGACGTTGCACTAAGGTAAAATTAATCATTTGTATAATTTGCATAGGGCTGTGGGCGATTGACTGTGGTATCATGTCGCCACTTTTCGCCCAAGCCGGGTGCTTTAGCTAAATTAGGTAAGAAAATGAACGTAGTTCAAGGTAATATCGAAGCGAAGAATGCCAAAGTTGCGATTGTAATTTCGCGTTTTAACAGCTTTTTAGTTGAGAGCCTGCTTGAAGGTGCACTTGACACGCTGAAACGTTTTGGCCAAGTCAGTGATGAAAACATCACTGTCGTCCGTGTACCTGGTGCGGTTGAGTTACCGCTGGCTGCACGTCGTGTTGCCGCAAGTGGTAAGTTTGACGGTATCATCGCACTTGGTGCTGTGATCCGTGGTGGTACCCCTCATTTTGATTTTGTTGCAGGTGAATGTAACAAAGGTCTAGCTCAAATCGCATTAGAGTTCGATCTGCCCGTTGCCTTCGGTGTATTGACGACAGATACCATTGAACAAGCCATTGAGCGTTCAGGTACTAAAGCAGGTAATAAGGGCGGCGAAGCTGCACTAAGCTTGCTTGAAATGGTCAATGTTCTGCAACAGCTAGAACAACAGTTGTAATAGTAGGAAAAATAATGAAGCCTTCTGAGCGCCGCAAGGCCCGCCGTTTAGCCGTACAAGCCATTTATTCATGGCAACTAAGCGGGAATAATATTGCCGATGTCGAGCACGAGTTTTTAACTGAACAGAGCCTCGACGGTGTTGATGTAGCTTATTTTCGTGAGCTATTTGCAGGCGTAGCAACTAAGAAAACCCAACTGGATGAGTTGTTCATTCCACACTTAGACCGCCCCATTGATGAGGTGTCGCCAGTGGAGAAGGCCATAGTTCGCTTAGCGGCCTATGAGCTGACTTTCCGTAAAGATGTGCCGTTCAAAGTCGCGATTAACGAGGCGATTGAACTGGCTAAAGCTTTCGGTGCGGATGAAAGCCATAAGTTTGTTAATGGATTACTCGACAAACTGGTTGCACGTAAGTAATAAGGACAAACGGTATCTTAGGATACCGTTTTTCATTGCTAACAAAGGTGGCCGATGTGAGTCGCGCCAAACTGTACAGTGAAAGAATTCCAACTTATTGAATGTTATTTCAATCACCGCGGCCCCACGCGCCGTGATGTCAAACTGAGTATTGGCGACGATTGCGCCCTAGTGCAGCCCGCCGAAAACAAGTCGATCGCCATCTCCTGCGATACCTTAGTCGAAAACGTTCACTTCTTCCCCGATATCCCCCCTCAAGCTTTAGGTTACAAAGCCTTAGCCGTAAATCTTTCCGACTTAGCGGCCATGGGTGCTGAGCCTGCGTGGATGACGCTTGCGCTTACTTTGCCAGAGGTTAACGAAGCTTGGCTGAGTGGTTTTAGTGAGGGACTCTTCGAAGCGGCTGAGTATTACGGCATTGCCCTTATTGGCGGCGATACTACCCGCGGCCCTAGAGCCATTAACATTACTGTGCATGGACAAGTGCCGCAGGGTAAGGCGCTGACTCGCCACGGTGCAAAAGCGGGTGACTGGATTTATGTGACTGGTACGCTAGGTGATTCGGCATTAGGGCTGGACTTGATCCGTGGCGTGCAACATGCGCGTGCGGAGCTTAAAGAGTTCTTAATCAATCGCCATTATCGTCCGACGCCTAGAGTGTTAGCGGGCCAGTCGTTACGGTCTTTGGCATCCAGTGCTATCGACTTATCCGACGGTTTTATCTCCGACATTGGCCATATCCTCAAAGCATCGCAGGTAGGCGCGGTTGTGGATGTGGGCACGATTCCGTTGTCCCGCGCGATGCAAGATACCGTGAGCGAAGAGCATGCCTTAGGTTATGCGCTAACGGGGGGGGAGGATTATGAGTTGCTCTTTACCGTGCCAGAGGCGCAAAAAGGCGCGTTAGAAACGGCACTGAGCCACGCAGGGACTAAGTTTGTGCGGGTTGGGCAAATTTGCGCGGGCAGTAAACTTAAGTTGCAACTCAATGGTGAGCCGTTTACGCCGCCATATCATGGTTTTGAGCACTTTTAATGAAGTTGTTATCCCAAGAGCAGGCGCTGTCGCGCCTGTCTCTTAAAAATCCGATCCATTTTTTAGCATTAGGCTTTGGCAGCGGTTTAGCGGCAAAGGCGCCCGGCACCTTTGGTACCTTGGCGGCCGTCCCGCTCTATTTGCTATTGGCTCAATTGCCCTTTAGTTGGTATTTAGCCGTGACCTTAGTGTGCGTACTCGCGGGGATTTATATCTGCGATAAGGCGGCTAAGGACATGGGCGTACATGACCATGGTGCAATCGTTTGGGATGAAGTGGCGGGTCTATTAATCACTATGATTGCCGCGCCAGCCGGAGTGCTCTGGTTAGTCGTTGGTTTTGTGCTGTTTCGTCTCTTTGACATCATCAAACCTTGGCCAATCCGTTGGCTCGATGCCAAGGTCGAAGGTGGCTTTGGCATTATGATCGACGATGTATTAGCTGGCATTTTTGCGCTTATTGGTGTGCAGGCCCTGGCGGCTTTTATCCATTAACGAAAGTAGTTTTGTGTTAATTAAGCCGCCTTTAGTGAAGACTAAAGGCGGCTTTTGTTTGTGTCGGTGTTTTAATGCGGATGTCTCGGTTTGACAATAAAGAGGTCGGTTCGCAGTTTGTTAATGATATTTCGCGCCGCATTACCTTTGAATGCGCTCAACATGCCTTTGCGTTCGGCGCTGCCCATCACCAGCATATTGACGTTGAGCCTGCGGGCCTCATTGGAAATCGTATCTTCGGGCAAGCCTTCTTCAATGTGTAAGTTGCGTGTGTTGAGATTATGCTGCCGTGCCACTGTGGTGAGCTTTGCCTTATATTTTTCCCGCTCAGAAACAGGCTCTTGTGGTTGCTGATTAAAGCTCATATAGAAGGGATCGGGCAAGTAACTGTTAATTAAGTGCAGATCATTTGATAGCAAGGTTGCAATCCGTTTACTTTCTTCTATCAGCGTTTCATTAAACTCAAGGTGACTGGTATTTTCATTGTCTAGTTCAAGGGCGGTGAGTACGTGACCATTTTCATGCCAATCTTCAAGATCGACAAACATCACCGGAATATTAGGCAGTCTCAGTAATTGCCATTCATCTGCAATTAAAAATTCACTGAAGAAAGGTGGATAGAATTTATGACTGACGATGATGAGGTCGTAATCTAACTGGCTACATTCATTGACGATAGCATTATGAATTGAATGGGAAAGACATTCCTTTATACGGATTGGATATTGTTTATCGGGATAGGCCAAGATAGGCTTTCGCCTGTCATCAGGCATTATCTTAGACTTATCTCTATGAAATAACAGATTAAGATTAAAATTGTGGGTTCGTTTCACTTTTAGGACAGTTAACGATGCGTGGCATTTCCTGGCCAATACGACGGACTTTTTTAGAACCGCGTTGGGGGGAACTGATTCATCCACCGCCGCGAGAATATGCTGGAAAGGCATGCTAAAACTCCTATTGACCTGAGAGGTAATTAAGTCTAGGAAAATAGGGCTCATACGGTAATATTAATTATCGCTATTAAATTTGCAATCTAGCCGATAATAATCTAACTAAAGTTAATAATTAAATATCATGTAGTTACCTTAATCTACGATAGTGCTTTCGAATATTTTTTTATAATCATGCCTATTTATATAAAAATTTATTCATTCACCCTTCACAAAGGTGATTTTTATTATCATAGGGTATTTGGTCTCTAGTCTTTAGATATTAGGTTGCTTGAATATTCTAACGTATTCTAAAATTTAATATTATTTATGCTTTAGCTTGGATAATTATTCTGCACAATAAAAATGAAGGCTCTCTCAGAACCTTCATTATGTGTACATCTTCATTTACAGGATTAAGCGAATGACTACTGTAATAACTCCCGTGCATTGGCTAAGGTGTTGGTGGTAATCGTATCGCCACCGAGTAATCTGGCGAGCTCTTGGATGCGTTGTTCCCTATCTAAAGGCGTCATAGTAGTTTCAGTACTTCCCGCCTTGTTGAATTTATTCACAAACATATGTTGATGGCCATTACCGGCAACTTGCGGTAAATGGGTCACACACAGCACTTGGGTCGATTCGCCAAGGCTACGTAGCATACGTCCAACCACGGCTGCGGTGGGGCCCGAGATCCCAACATCCACCTCATCGAAAATGAGTGTCGGAGTGGCAACTTTTTTCGCGGTAATGACTTGAATACCAAGGCCTATACGTGACAATTCGCCGCCTGAGGCAACTCTAGATATAGGTTGTAACGGCTGACCTGGGTTGGTTGTGACCATAAACTCTATATTATCGCTGCCATTCATCGACATGATTTCTGGGTTGAAATTCACTTCAATGGTGAACTTTCCCTTAGGCATATTGAGTTCGTGAATGGATTGAGTCACCAACTTCTCCAGCTCTTTCGCATAACGGGCGCGGCTCTGACTGAGTTTTTGCGCGTTAGCGAGGTAGGCTACTCTACTGGCCTCCACTTGGCGTTGGATATCTTCTAGCTTATTTTCATCATCATCGAGTGTGGTGAGTTCGGCCCTGAGGGCGAGATGATGCTCGGCTAATTTGTCTGGGCTAACATGGTGCTTACGGGCCAGTTGCATGGCTTTAGAGAGCCTTTCCTCTAAATAAGCAAAATGCGCGGGGTCGAGTTCAAGTTTACTTAGGTAGTGTTGCAATTCGCCAGCGCTCTCTTGCACTTGAATAAGCGCTTCGTTCAGCATAGTGCTGACATTGGTTAATTCTGGAGCATAGCTTTGCAAATTCTCTGCAAGGCCAACGGCTTTATTCAGTAGTGACTCGATATTGCTCTCTTCGCCATCCGTGAGTAAAAACAGGCTGGCTTGGCAGCTATCGACCAACTCGGTGCCATTTGCGAGACGTTTGTGTTCCTGTTCAATCTCTTCAAATTCACCGACCTTGAGATCAAACTCATCTAACTCTTCAACTTGATATTGCACCAGTTGTTTACGGGCGATACGTTCCTGCTGTGAGGCTTCTAATTGCTTGAGTTCGGCTTCAATTTGTTTACAGCGCTGATAGCTTGCCGCCACTGTGTCTATCAGTAGCCTGTGATTAGCGTAGCTATCGAGTAAGGTGAGCTGGTGTTCACTCTTTAACATTGCATGGTGGGCGTGCTGGCCATGGATCCCCACAAGCAATTGTCCCAGTAATTTTAACTGAGTCAAAGGAACGGGATTGCCATTGATATAGGCGCGTGAGCGGCCATCACTGCCAATGGTTCGACGCAGAATACACTCATCATCGAGTTCGAGATCGTTATCTTCGAGCCAGCGTTTTGCCAGAGGCACATCCTCGAGTGAAAATCGGGCACTGACTTCGGTTTTGCTCGCGCCAGGGCGAACACTGCTGGCATCGGCACGGTTGCCTAGGCACAAACCTAGGGCGTCGATGGCGATGGATTTCCCCGCGCCAGTCTCACCGGTAATGCTGGTCATACCGGGGCGAAAGTCCAGTTCAAGGAAACGTACGATAGCGAAATTGTTGATGCTGAGTTGGCAAAGCATAGTGAGTTCCTGTCGAAAAACTTACCAAATCACTGTATTGATAAACAGTATATACTGAATTTATATACAGTAAAGTGGCTTTGGGTGAATATTCGACATGTCGCTATATCATAAAATCTAATTATTTGTTTATGAATAGGTTTTAACGAGTTGCTCCAGAATGGGTAAGCTGAAAAAGGTCACTATAGTGCCAAAGAGTATCCCTTGAGCACTGCTGGAGGCTTGAGTGTTATAGCGTTGAGCCAACAGATAGACACTTGCCGCAGTGGGTAAGGCGCTGAGGATGACGCCCATAACGAGATAGTCGCCCGTGACACCCACGCCTTTTAACATGAAGTAAACCAAGGCGGGTTGCAGGATAAGTTTAAACAGGTTGATCAGGCTCAGTTCGATAAAGTTTGTCAGGTTAAAGACCTTGTTATCTTTTTGATAGCGCATGGCTTTTGCCAGCACCATGCCTACGGCAAAGAGGGCACAGGGGCTGGAGGTATTGCCTATCTGCTGGATCATCATTGCCAAGCCTGAGGGGAGAGTTATCCCTAATGCCGATATGGCCACGCCAATAAAACAACCTATCACAATTGGGTTTTTCACCACGGCTAACAGCATGATCACCGCGGCGTGATGTTGTCGCTGTTTATTGGTGGCGAGTTCTAGCGAGACCAAGGCCACGGCAAACATGAGTACGGATAATAAACTGGCAATAGCAGCGGCAACTAAGGCGCTTTGTTGCTGGGGAAATAAGATGATAAGGAGTGGAATACCAATAAATGCGGTATTACCAAAAGTGGCATTTAAGGCGCGCACGGCGGCAATTGCGTGTTGTTTAGGGTTAACCAATAGGGAGATGCCGATACAAGCGAGGTAAATCACCAGCATGGCTGCGCTGTACCCAGCGATAAATCCCCACTGTAGGATCTCTTCAATAGGCTGCTGCGCTAGTGCTATCAACAGGATGGCAGGAAACGCAATATAGTAAACATATTGATTGAGTACTTGGTCTGTTTCTACTGGGAGAAAGCGCAGTTTTTGCACTAGTGTGCCCAGTAGCATGATCCCGAAGACGGCAAACAGAGGGGTTAAAATGTTCATGACCCTCACTCATCCTTTTGTGTTGCTTATCCCGCGAGATAGCCTTAGTGGTGCTTGATTTCATTCAAGCCGCCAAGGTGAGGTCGGTTGGGATGTTATTTCAGCGAATTGACGATAATCGGCGCTAGCGCAGTAAATCTGTTAGAAAAATAGCATAGCATTCCCCCTAGAGGCTATTGCGCTATGGTCGTAGAAGTGAATAATTCTACGTTTAAAACACAATGAGTTAGTGCGTTGCCTGAACGCAAGCACTCACATAAACAATTGGGATAGAAAATGGCTGATGATATAGGCGCCGAGCTGCAGTTAATTTATCTGTTTGTGCATTTAGTAAATGCGGGGAGTTTTTCCCAAGCGGCTAAAGAGCTCGATATGCCCATCGCCACTGTGAGTCGCAAGCTGGCCAAACTTGAGGAGAAGCTCGATAAGCAATTGTTTATGCGTAGCACTCGTAAGCTGCGGTTAACCGAAGAAGGCCTAGCATTATTCCAACGCTACCAGAGCGTCATTGCCCAATTTGATGAACTCAGCGGTGTCGGCAGTGATAAGCCCGAAGGAACATTGCGGATAGCGGCGCCGATTTCGATTATTTCCATCATCTTTATCCGTGCATTGAACGAGTTTGGGCGCTTATATCCCGATATTCGCCTACATATTTCCCAAAGCAATGAGTTGGTGGATTTAATTGATAAAGGGATCGATGTGGCGATTGTGGGCGGTGCCCAGCCCGATTCCTCTTGGGTGTCGAGCACCTTAGGCGAACTCGATTACCGCCTGTTTGCGACGCCGGAATATTTAGCCTCGGCGCCTAAGTTAACCCATCCCGATGATCTCGAAGCCCACCAGTTAATTAAAGTGTGGCCACTGTTTAACTGGCACTTAAAGCACCCGAATGGCGAGTCGTTTTATTTTAATGGCCCGACAAAGCTCACACTCACGGATCTGCACGGGGCGATTCAGGCGACTCTCGATCACGGCGGCATACTCTATGGTCCTGAATTATTTGTAAAACAGCAGATTAAAGAGGGGCAGTTAAAAGTACTCTTGCCCGAATGGATAGGTGAGCAGCGCAGAATATCGATTCTGTACCACCAGCGGAGTCAGCAGCCGCTAAAGGTAAAAGTATTTATAGAGTTTATGCAGTCTAAGGCGCCCGAGCTGTTTTCGATGATTTAAGCTCGTTAGCGTTTGCGGGGTTTTAGCGGATTTTTACTCATGGAGTTTTGGGTCTGCTTCGCCTCTTGCAGGCTAGCGCGGGTGGCGGGCACTATCCCCAGTTCAAGGTAGTAATTGACTAAACGGCGCAGTTCAAACAGAGAACCAATACGGCTTTGCTGGCCGATGGTGAGTTTCCAGGTATCGGTGCGACCTTCGCTATTGGTTAAGATAAATCCTTGGTAAACGAGTTTTTTCATATTGAATGGATGCTCGGCTAAATCCTATCCCTCGCAGTGTTATCCCTTGTCTAAAGCCCGTTTAACTCCCGCTGAATGAACAGATATTTAATACGATTGGTATAAGATGCTACCTAATAGTGAACCACTCTTAGGTAGCAGGACTCACTTACGCGACGCTAATACCGATATTCGATACACCCGCTTCGATAATCTCTTTGCGTAAACCTTTCACCAACTCTGCGGTGATCTTAGGATTTTCTTCGATGATTTCCAGCAGCGTATTTTGCAGTTCGCGCTCTTCTTCCATCACTTCATGGGCGAAGACATAGTCATCTAAGGCATCATCGGTTAAATCCACATCGCTGATGGTCTCAATGTAGTTCGCCACAGTGCTTGAGGATAACTTGCTGATATTGGTGATATCTTCTTCAAGATCGGTTTGAATCGCACCGAGTAACGTAGACAGAGCAACTACGGCATCCATCGCTGGGTATACGCCATAGTTATCAAAATCGGCGGGTTCTGGGGTGTTATCTTCTAAGCGCTGTAGATGCACATCAATGTTGAATTTCAGCTTGTTGTCGTACTGGGATTGCCAAAGAAGATCGAGCACAGTGCTTAATACCGCAGGATCGCCAAACTCGCAAACCTCTGAAAACAATTGATAGTTAGGTAACATTCGTTGGCAAAGGGCAATGGCAAAGAGTTTTTTCTGTGGTAGTTCTAGCGCCTTTAAACGCTTAAAGAAGCCCGTTTTTTTGGTCATCTGTTATTTCCGCTGATAGCTGTGATAGCACTTGTTCTGCCGCCGATTCTACCTTAGTTAGCTCATCAAGTAACTCTAGTATTTCCGGTTCGAGATCTTCGACACGGGCATCCCGTTTCAATGCCGATTCAATCTCTTGGCATAATCGCTGTGTGGTCGGCACCCCACAATAGCAACTGGCACCATGGAGTTTATGGATAGTGGTGAGCATAGTCGCTTGATCGTTCTGACTCAGCGCCGTCTCAATTGCCGAGACCGTTTGTGGCAAGGAATCCAATAACATGCGCAACATATCTAAGGCTAAATCCGACTTATGGTTGGCTTGGGTTAAGCAAAGATCCCAGTTGAGGGTGTGTAAATCGAAGTGGGTGAACTTGGGCCGAGTGATCCAGCGGTTTATCTCCGCTTTGAGGGCGGCTTCGTCGATAGGCTTAGGCAAGTAACCATCCATGCCGCTGCCTAAAATCAGCTCACGTTCCTCGGCAATCGCGTGGGCGGTCACGGCAATAATGGGCGTGTTGCGGTTCATCGACCCTTGGCGGATTTGCTTAGTGGCGCTGATGCCGTCGGTGCCCGGCATCTGAATATCCATAAAGATAAGGTCAAAGGTGCGACTCTTAGCCTGCTTCACGGCTTCTTCACCGCTGTTAACGGCAATGACGGTCGTCACTAACTCGTTAAGCAGGGTATCAATCAGTTTTAAATTGGCAAAGTTATCATCCACCGCCAACACCGTAAGGGACTGACGCGCGGCGGGAACGGTAATCGCCACGGGAGGTAAAATGTCGTATTCCATTGGTGGATAGAGCATATTACGCGCCAATTGATGTTCACTCACCGGCAGTGACAACACCACATCGGCATTGGGGCGAATAAACTGGCTTAGTACTTCCTGCTCTTGGCAATCGAACAGTACGATCAAGCAATCTGTCTTACTCTTAGCTTGATTTAAGGTACTGACCAATTGATTCGGATTGCTAAATCCATGGCAACTCAACAGCACATAATCGAACTGATGCTCAGTGGTCGAGAGCGTCGTCAGCAAGCTCGGAATGTGTTGATGGTGAGTGACTTTTGTATCCCACTGTTTTAGCTGGCGACTAATCACAGAATGGGTGAGTACTCTGGGTTCGTAAAACAGCACGGTTTTGTCTTTAAGCTTTTCAAAGGGCAGCGAATCGCCAATCTGGAATTGACCTAGGCCCAATGGCAGGGTGAACCAGAAGTTAGAGCCCTTATCCACCGAAGAGGTAAAGCCAATTTGGCCGCCCATTTGATTGACTAGGCGTTTAGTGATGACCAGCCCCAGCCCTGTTCCGCCAAAGCGGCGAGAAATCGAGGAGTCCGCTTGGCCAAAGGCTTGGAACAGGAAGTCCTGTTGGTTTTCATCAATCCCAATGCCGGTATCAATCACATCACAGCGCAGCACCACTTGATCATCGGTCTGGTTTTGTAACTCTAACTTGACCAACACGCTGCCCGAATCGGTAAACTTGATAGCATTTCCCACTAAGTTATTGATAATTTGGCAAACACGCATCGCATCGCCGTTAACATTATCGGGGACGTTGGGTGCAATATCGACCACTAACTCCAGCCCTTTCGCCTGCGCGCTGCCCGAGATTAAAGTGATTGTCTCACCTAGCGTTTCCCTTAGGCCGAATGGCATGTTTTCTAACACCATTTTGCCGGCTTCGAGCTTAGAGAAGTCGAGAATATCGTTGATAATCGCCAATAGGTTAGTCGCGCTGCGCTCGATGGTATTAATGTAATCGACTTGGCTCGAGTGTAGCGGGGTTTTAACGAGTTGACGGGCAAAGCCTATCACGCCGTTTAATGGTGTGCGCAGCTCGTGGGACATGTTCGCCAAGAACTCCGACTTAATACGGCTGGCTTCCAGCGCGCGTTTTTTGGCTAAGTCGAGCTCGACGTTTTGGATCTCAATCTGCTCCAAGGTTTCCCGCAGATCCGAAGTTGCCTGATCGATATTTTGCTGCATCTCATCGTGATATTCCGATAGCGAACCCGCCATGGCGTTAATACCGCGTTTGAGTAAATCCAGCTCACCGATAAGATTACCCTCGAGCCTGGCATCGAGTTTACCCTCACGGATTTTGGCGACCACTCGCACCATTTCGGTAATCGGCTGGGTGACGTTTTTAACCAGACGAAAGGTAAACAGCAGGTTTAATTGCACCCCAATCAAGACGATAATAAAGGCGGCCACGGCGGCCCTATGTTGTTCGAGCAGCGCGCGTTCTTTATTGATAATCACCGAAATATAGCCGAGCAGCTCGCCATTATCGGTTTGGATATCAAAATTGACGGGCGCGCCCGCCGCAGGTGGTGCGGTGGCAAAAATCGGTGTGCGTAGGATCAGGCTGTCGCCCACATGCTCGATTTCGGTTTTGTGCAGATTGGTCAGCGCCTCTTTATAGCGCATGATTTCGAAATCTTTGTGGTAATGCGATGTGACAAACAGTTGATTTTGAATGTCAAAAATAGCGATAGATTTAACGAGCGTGGATTTATTCAGTTGGGCTGCGGCAAGGAGCCGTTTCGTCGCTTCCCTGTCATTGCCCACGAGTCCCACTTCACTGGCAATCGCTAAAGGTTCGATAATATTGCTGCCCTGTTCAATCAGCGTATCTTCGAGTTCATAGAAGCGATTTATGGTAAAGTAGCTGCCCAGCAGAATACCGACTAAGATCGTCGGCGCAAGCGCAAGCACCAGAACCCAGGAACGTAAGCTGTATTTGGTCATGTTGTTGACAGGGTTCATAGCAGCAGCGCAGTTTCCTAAATTCTAGGGACGATATAATTTTATAAGACTGCCAGAAAAAGGGCGGTCTTTACCAGTTTTTTATTGATTTAGAGGCCGAAATGGCACAATTTTTTAAAGCAAAACCAAATAGTTCCAAGCAATTGTCCGCGAAGCAATCCTTTAGCGTGCACCAGCTGGATCATCTAGGGGCAGGTATAGCACAACATCAGGGAAAAGTCGTATTTATCCCCGGCGCCTTGCCGAATGAAACCGTGCAGGCGCAGCTGACCGAACAAAAGAAAAACTATGCCCGAGCCAAGCTGATTAAAGTTGAGACACCGAGCGCTGAGCGAGTCACGCCGCTATGCCCACATTACCAAAGCTGTGGTGGCTGCGATTTACAGCATATGTCATTAGCAGGGCAGCGCGAGCATAAGTCCGCGGCCTTGGTCGATATTATGGCCAAATTTGCTGGCGCCGAAGGCAACTCAGTGCCCGCATTGACGGGGGAGGGGTGGCACTATCGTCGCCGTGCCCGCCTTGCGACCCTATTTGATAAAAATACCAAGCAGTTGAGCTTAGGGTTTCGTGCCTCGAGCAGCAACCAAGTCGTGCCTATTGATAGCTGTTTAGTCTTGGCTAAGCCCTTAGCGGATTTAATCGCGCCGTTTGCTAAGTTGCTTAATCAACTGGCGGCTAAATCGAGTCTTGGGCATTTAGAATTGATTGACGCCGACAACGGCCATTTTGCGGTTATTAGGATCACTAAATCCTTAAATGATAAGGACATGGCTAAGCTTGCGCAGTTTGCCGAGCAGCATCAAATCCATATTTGTTTACAAGACAACAACGGCGAGTTCCATGGGGTGAATGGCACGCTGTTATTGCCCGTTTACCAGTTGCTCGATGATAAAGCAGATGCAACGCCTGTGAGCCTCACTTTTACTCCTGGTAACTTTGTGCAAGTGAATGCGCAAATTAACAAGGCCATGGTGGCGCAGGCGTTAGAATGGTTAGCACCACAGCCGGGTGAGCGAATTCTCGATCTCTTCTGCGGTATGGGGAACTTCAGTTTGCCTTTAGCTAAACTGGGCGCCGAAGTGATTGGGGTTGAAGGGGTGCCAGAAATGGTCAGCCAAGCCCGCGAAAACGCCGCGGCAAATGGCTTAAGCAATTTAACCTTTTACCATGGCGACTTAAGTGCCGATTTATCCTGCGAGCCTTGGATGGGCAAGATTGATAAGTTGCTACTCGATCCTGCCCGCGCGGGTGCGTTCGAGAGTTTGCAATGGCTTAAGAAGATGAAACCCCGCCAAGTAGTGTATGTCTCTTGTAATCCGGCGAGCTTGGCCCGCGACAGTGCGGTGTTACTCGAACGTGGTTACAAGTTACAAAAGTTAGGCTTAATCGATATGTTCCCGCAGACACACCATATCGAAGCCATGGCGTTGTTTGAGCTTGCAAAATAAGGCTTATCGATTGGGCAAGGTTTCCTCACTTGCCCGCGTTATTCGAGTGTAAAGTAAGCAAAGCGTTTGAATAACGTAAAAAATGTGAAGTTTCGTCTCGTTGGGTTTGACAAGTCCGTGCCAATGCTGAAGATAGGAGTGCCGAGGTGGTGCCACTTTTCTTTGAGCACGAATAAGGAAATAAATTAGATGGTCTCTGTTCGCGAAGCGCACTTTAATGATCCCGATTTTCATCTTGAAGATTGGGTGGCTCGCTATGTCAGTCATGTCGAGGAGGCCCAGACCTTACTCACCCTGATTGCACAGGTGGAAGCCTTACCCGCTAAGAGTCCTGCCGCGAAAAGAGAACTGCTCGAACGTGCCCGCGAGATGATTGAAATCCTCGCGCCATTGAACATGGATATCGAGACGCTGCAAGCGGCCATCCTATTTGTGGTGTTTGATGCCGGCTTACTAAACGAAGAAGCGATCAAAGAAAAATTTGGCGAGCCGCTGGCGCGGTTAGTCGCCAGCGTCGTGACCATGGATGCCATTGGCGCGTTAAAAATCAATCCCAATAGCCGCTCAACCGAGCCGCAAATCGACAATATCCGCCGCATGTTGCTGGCGATGGTCGAAGACGTGCGCGCCGTGGTGATTAAACTGGCCGAGCGTGTTTGTTTGCTTCGCGCCGTGAAAAATGCCGATGAAGAAACCCGCGTCTTGCTGGCCCGCGAAATTACCGACATCTATGCGCCGCTCGCGAACCGTTTGGGTATTGGTCAGTTAAAGTGGGAATTAGAAGATATTTCCTTCCGTTATCTGCATCCAGATACCTACAAGGACATTGCGAAACAGCTAGATGGTAAGCGGTTAGACCGCGAAGTCTATATCGAAAAATTTGTCGAGCAGTTGCAACAGCGCCTCGATGAGGATCATATCCGCGCTAAGGTCTATGGTCGTCCAAAACATATCTACAGCATCTGGCGCAAGATGAAGGGCAAGCACCTTAAGTTTGATGAGCTGTTTGACGTGCGCGCCGTGCGGATTGTCACTGAGCGTTTGCAGGACTGCTACGGCGCCTTAGGCGTCGTGCACACTCTTTGGCACCATATCCCGCGTGAGTTCGACGATTACGTGGCCAACCCTAAACCTAATGGTTATCAATCCATCCATACCGTAGTGGTGGGGCCAGAAGGTAAAACCGTTGAAATTCAAATTCGTACCCAAGATATGCATGAGGATGCAGAGCTGGGTGTTGCCGCGCACTGGAAATATAAAGAGGGTAATCACTCCGGCAAACAGAGCGGCTACGAAGAAAAAATCAATTGGCTGCGTAAAATTCTGCAATGGCAGGAAGACGTGGTCGAAAGCGGCAACTTGGTCGAAGAAGTCCGCAGCCAAGTGTTTGAAGACAGAGTCTATGTCTTTACCCCAAGCGGTGAAGTCGTTGACTTGCCACTTGGCTCAACCGTGCTCGACTTTGCCTACTATATTCACTCGCAGGTCGGTCATAAGTGTATTGGTGCCAAGGTCGATGGCCGCATTGTGCCGTTTACTTATCAAGTGGAGACTGGCGAGCGTATCGAGATCATCACCTCGAAGCATCCAAATCCTAAGCGCGATTGGCTCAATCCAAACTTAGGTTATATCCGCACATCGCGGGCACGCTCGAAAATTCAGCATTGGTTTAAGCAGCAGGACCGCGATAAAAACATTATCGCTGGTAAAGAAATGCTCGAAGCTGAGCTGGCGCGAGTCAGCCTTAAAATCAAAGATGCTGCCATCGCCGTTGAGCGCTTTAATATGGCGAGTATGGACGACTTGCTTGCCGCTATCGGCGGCGGTGATGTGCGTTTACATCAGGTCGTTAACCATATTCAAAGTAAGTTGCGCCTCGATGAGGCGAGCGAAGAAGATGCGGTTGAAGAATTAGTTAAGAAGAGCCAACCCAAATCTGGCACCAATAGCCGAGGACAGGTGGAAGTGAATGGCGTGGGTAACTTACTCAGCCATATCGCCCGTTGTTGCCAGCCCGTGCCTGGGGATGAGATTTTAGGCTTTATCACCAAAGGACGCGGTATTTCGGTGCATCGCTCCGACTGTGAGCAGGTGAAAGAGTTGATGCGCGTTCACCCAGAACGTGGCGTCGATGTGGTTTGGGGCGAAAATTACTCCGGCGGTTATCGTATGCGCCTGCGTGTCTTAGCCCATGATCGCAGCGGCTTATTGCGGGATCTCACCTCGGTACTCGCCGCCGAAAAGTCCAATGTGCTTGCCATGAGCTCCTCATCGGATATTAAGAATCAGACGGCAGCCATTGAGCTGGAATTAGAGCTATACAACCTCGATGGCTTATCGCGGGTGTTATCTAAGCTCTCCCAAGTCGATAGCGTGATAGAAGCGCGCAGATTGTAGCGTTGGATTCGATGGTTTAAAGAGCGGTAGGAGATGTATTCCTACCGTTTTTTAGCTAGATTTTTATAAATACATTCGTTGTTAGTTTGGTTTGCTGGGCTTTGTTATATTAATGAATTAGAGGTCATGGTTAGGAAATTAAGTCCCTTAAGCATTTTATCCCCCCTTTCTTTATGCGTTTCTTCTTTGTTCGCTGAACCACTCTTTAATTTCAATCGCAAATGTAGAGTGTGATTTCTTATAAAATTGTTGGGATAACGCCAAGATAGTATGTCTGGATAATTCATTTTCCATCTGAGTTTGCGCACTTTTCATGATGGAATGAATACCACATAAGCCTTCACAGGCCCACTTGGGGGGATTTTTCGAAAAAATATCCATACCTTGGCGGATCTCTTTACAATCAAAAATGGATTTGTCGCCGTCGATTGCACGAACAATATCTAACACACTAATTTCTTTAGGTTGTTTAGCGAGTTTAAAACCACCTTTACGTCCCTCTAAGCTTTCCACTAATCCTGCTTTTGAAAATTTTGTGAATATTTTGCCAAGGTAATCATACGGTACACCTTGTAACTTCGCAGCTTCTCGTACCGACATCTCTTGCGGCATGCCATTTTCATCAATCATATTGACTAAACAATGAATACCGTATTCAACGCCAGAGCTATAAAAAGCCATAGATTCTCCTCTACATTCGCTTTTTTTAAGTGACAATCTTTTACCTGCGTCAAGAATAATCAAAAAAACGACAAAAATAAACTGCGACAAGTATTGTCGTAGTTTATTTTTTGACGTATGCTTTGCGAAAATTCGCTGTATACGACTGAAAGGTAATTGTTATGGACAAAGAAATTGTGATTGTTGGCGCTGGTTTTGCTGGTATGTGGGCAGCTCTAAGTGCGGCTCGATTGGCTAAGCTTAATGAGGCTGAGCACATAAAAATAACCGTGATTGCTCCGGTTGCTGAGCTGCGTGTAAGACCAAGATTTTATGAAGCGGCGGTTTCTTCTCTGGTGGCACCATTACAACCTGTGTTTGACACTATGGATGTTCATTTTGTCGAAGGCCATGTGACTGACATTAACTCCAATGCTCAAACTGTTAGCTATGTTGGCGATGAGGGTAATTTATATAGTAAACAATATGATAGAGTTATTCTTGCTTCGGGTTCTAATTTACGTACAGATATGGTTAGGGGGATTAATGAACACGCTTTTAATCTTGACCAAATAGAATCTGCAGAAATACTTGAGAAGCACATTAAAGATCTCACGAAGAAACCTTCATCACAGGCGAGAAACACAGTTATTGTTTGTGGTGGTGGTTTTACAGGAATTGAAATTGCCACTGAACTACCAAAAAGGCTTAAGGAGCAATTTCATGACGGAGAGCTTATTAACGTCATCATTATTGAGCGAAACGGTAAAATTGGTTCAAATTATAGCTCGGAGCTGCAAGATGTTATCAAACAGGCTACGGATGAGCTTGATATCACTTGGATGTTGGATACTCAAATTGAGCAAATCACCGCAAATGGCGTCACGCTTTCATCCGGGGAGGAGATTGCCTCGAACACTGTGATTTGGACCGCTGGCGTTCAGGCTAATAAGCTGACTAACCTATTTGCAGCGAGCCAAGGACCGCAAGGGCGACTCCATGTTGATTCGTTTTTTCAGGTTAAAGATACCCCAAATCTCTTTGCGACCGGTGACGTCGCTTATGCCAAAACTGATGATAAAGGCAATCATGCGTTGATGAGTTGCCAGCATGCTATTTTGATGGGGAAATTTGCTGGTCATAACGCTGTCGCCAGTTTACTTGATTCAGGCTATATCCCATATAAACAAGAAAACTATGTCACTTGTTTAGACTTAGGTTCATGGGGCGCTGTATACACGGAAGGCTGGGATCAAGTCGTTAAATTGGTAAAAGACGAAGCAAAAAAATTAAAAATGCAGATAACGAGTGAATGGATATATCCGCCTAAACCTGAGTTGGACTTCATTATGGAGCAAGCTAACCCACTGGCTGAATGGGTTTAGTCAATTAATTGAACTGAAGTGGTTCGAGACAAGGTATCACTCCTTTTTAATGACTCGCTGTGCCATATTGCCTCAAAATGGCACTTTAAGCTTGACTGCTTTATCATTGACCCTTCACTGCCCTTAGTCGTAATTGGACTGTGCTGGAGCTTCTTCATGGTTACTCTTGGGCAGTTTTGTACTTACCTTGAAAGGATTTAAGACATGACTTCCCATACCTCCCCGTCAACTGCTGAGTTTTCTATAACGGATATGGCACCGCTGCTCAACATCATGGAGAAGCTGCGCGATCCGCAAACGGGTTGCCCATGGGATAAAGCCCAGACTTATCAAACCATAGTGCCTTTTACCCTCGAAGAGGCCTATGAGGTGGCTGACACGATTGAGCGTTTAGCCCTAGACGAATTGCCCGATGAGCTGGGGGATTTATTATTCCAAGTGGTGTTTTATTGCCAGCTTGGCAAAGAGCAGGGCAGGTTCGATTTCAGCACTGTCGTCAATAAAATCACCGATAAATTGACCCGCCGTCATCCCCATGTGTTTGGTGAAGCTACGTTTGAGGCGGATGCCAGTAGTCAGCAGATGAAGGCCAATTGGGAAGCAATCAAAGCTAGCGAGCGTGAACAAAAGGCTCTGGCGGCTGGGGTGGCTTCATCAAGCGAGGTTTCTGTGCTTGATGATATTCCGCGCGCGCAGCCGGCGTTATCGCGTTCAATCAAAATTCAGCAGCGGGTCGCGCGTGTCGGGTTCGATTGGCCTGAGCTTGAGCCCGTTGTCGCAAAAATCCATGAAGAAATTGATGAAGTGCTGGCGGAGGTGAATCAGCCAACGCTCGACCAAGCCAAAGTGCAGGCCGAAATGGGCGACTTATTATTTGCAGTGGTAAATTTGGCGCGTCATTTAAAGGTGGACCCAGAACAAGCACTGCGCCAAGCCAATGTTAAATTTGAACGCCGTTTTAAAGGTGTAGAGGCATTTGCAAGACAAAATAATAAAGCATTAGAAGAACATAGCTTAGAAGAGTTAGATGCTTACTGGGATAAGGTTAAACAGGGCGAACCAAGATAAAGGGCAAATTATCCGGATTGGTGTTTGTCGAATGGCAACACCTTTGGTATACTACTGCCCCGTCCTAGTGCTTTCTTACAAGCACGTATTTTCAAACTCATTTTCTCAGGTTCAGCATGACTACAAGGTATATCTTCGTTACTGGTGGTGTGGTTTCATCACTAGGTAAAGGCATTGCAGCCGCTTCATTAGCCGCAATTTTAGAGGCCCGTGGTCTCAATGTAACCATCATGAAACTGGACCCATACATTAACGTTGATCCAGGTACCATGAGCCCAACGCAACATGGTGAAGTGTTTGTGACTGAGGACGGCGCAGAAACAGACCTTGACCTTGGCCACTATGAGCGTTTCATCCGTACTAAGATGAACCGTCGCAACAACTTCACTACGGGTCGTATTTACGAGGAAGTGTTGCGTAAAGAGCGTCGCGGTGACTATTTAGGTGCGACGATTCAGGTGATCCCACACATCACTAACGCGATAAAAGAAAAAGTGATTGCAGGCGGTGAAGGTCACGATGTGGCTATCGTTGAAATCGGCGGTACTGTTGGTGATATCGAATCACTGCCATTCCTTGAGTCTATCCGCCAATTAGGCGTTGAACTGGGCCGCGATCGTACCCTGTTTATGCATTTAACCTTAGTGCCATTCCTAGGCGCTGCGGGTGAAGTGAAAACGAAACCGACTCAACATTCAGTCAAAGAATTGCGTTCTATCGGTATTGCACCAGATGTGCTGATCTGCCGTGGCGACCGCGCGATTCCTGCCAACGAGCGTGCGAAGATTTCGTTATTCTGTAACGTTGAAGAACGTGCGGTTATTTCATTAAAAGACGTCGACAGCATCTACAAGATCCCAGCGCTGCTGCGCTCACAGGGTTTAGATGACTTAGTGGTTAAGCGTTTTGGCTTAGAATGCCGCGAAGCCGACTTGTCTGAGTGGGAAAACGTCATTTACCAAGAAGCCAATCCAAACGGCGAAGTCGTGATTGGTATGGTCGGTAAATACATCGAACTGCCAGACGCCTATAAGTCAGTCAACGAAGCATTAAAGCATGCGGGTCTGAAGAACCGTGTATCTGTGAGCATCAAGTACATTGACTCACAAACCGTTGAAGCGAAAGGTGATGAAGTTCTGCAAGGGTTAGACGGTATCTTAGTTCCAGGTGGCTTCGGTGAGCGCGGTGTGGAAGGTAAGATCCTAGCGGCTAAATATGCCCGTGAAAACGAGCTGCCTTACTTTGGTATCTGTTTAGGTATGCAAGTGGCACTGATTGAATTTGCCCGTAACGTTGCCGGTATGACCGATGCACACTCAACCGAGTTCAATAAAGCAACGCCATTCCCTGTGGTTGGCTTAATCACTGAATGGGTTGACGAAGAAGGTAACGTTGAACAACGCCATGAAGCTTCTGATTTAGGTGGCACTATGCGTTTAGGTGCGCAGTTATGCCACCTGCTTGAAGGTTCAAAAGCGGCGCAAGCGTACAAAGGTAACACTTGTGTTGAGCGTCACCGTCATCGTTACGAAGTGAATAACAAGTACAGAGAACGCTTAGAGCAAGCGGGTCTAGTATTTAGTGGTTTATCTTCTGACCGTAAACTGGTTGAGATGATTGAGCTGAAAGATCATCCTTGGTTTGTTGCGGGTCAATTCCACCCAGAATTCACTTCGACCCCACGCGATGGTCATCCATTGTTCGAAGGTTTCGTTGCTGCCGCAAGTGCACATCAAAAACGTGATCTGAAGAAATAAATTTTAAGGCCGGACCCGCGACAGTGGGCCCGGCCTTTTGTTACACTCAGGCCGCGTAATCATGAGTCAAAACTCATACCCATGTGTATAAACGACATGCGTATAGACGGAAATAGTAAACGGAATTTAAAGATTTTGGTCGTACTCTACATCTGTTAATTCCCATTGGTATTGGTTTTTTCTTTTCTCTTTTAAACTTAAATCGAGGGTAATATGGCTAAGATTATTAACGTGATTGGTCGCGAGATTATGGATTCTCGTGGTAACCCAACAGTTGAAGCCGAAGTGCATTTAGAAGGTGGTTTTATCGGTATGGCGGCTGCGCCATCTGGTGCTTCTACCGGTAGCCGCGAAGCGCTGGAACTACGTGATGGCGACAAGAGCCGTTACTTAGGTAAAGGTGTATTAACGGCTGTGGCTAACGTAAACGGCCTTATCCGTGCAGCGTTAATCGGTAAAGATGCGACTGCACAGGCTGAACTCGATCAAATCATGATCGACTTAGACGGCACTGAAAACAAAGACAAGTTAGGCGCTAACGCGATTCTGGCTGTGTCTTTAGCGGCGGCTAAAGCGGCAGCAGCATTCAAAGGCATGCCTTTATACGCTCACATTGCGGAATTAAACGGCACTCCTGGCCAATACGCTATGCCAGTGCCTATGATGAACATCCTCAACGGTGGCGAGCACGCTGATAACAACGTTGATATCCAAGAATTCATGGTTCAACCTGTTGGTGCGAAAAACTTCCGCGAAGCTTTACGTATGGGCGCTGAGATTTTCCACACCCTGAAAAAAGTACTGCACGGTAAAGGTTTAAGCACTTCTGTAGGTGACGAAGGTGGTTTCGCACCTAACCTGTCTTCAAACGCTAATGCATTAGCGGTAATCAAAGAAGCGGTTGAATTAGCAGGTTACAAGCTGGGTACCGACGTGACTCTGGCATTAGACTGCGCGGCTTCTGAGTTCTACAAAGACGGTAAATATGACCTGTCTGGCGAAGGCAAAGTATTCGATTCAAACGGTTTCTCTGACTTCCTGAAATCACTGACTGAGCAATATCCAATCGTCTCTATTGAAGACGGTCTGGACGAGTCAGATTGGGATGGTTGGGCATACCAAACTAAGATCATGGGCGACAAGATCCAATTAGTGGGCGACGATTTATTCGTAACCAACACTAAGATCTTAACCCGTGGTATCGAGAACGGCATCGCTAACTCAATCCTGATCAAGTTCAACCAAATCGGTTCATTAACTGAAACCTTAGCGGCTATCCGTATGGCAAAAGCGGCGGGTTACACTGCGGTGATTTCTCACCGTAGCGGTGAAACTGAAGACGCTACTATCGCTGATTTAGCGGTAGGTACTGCGGCTGGCCAAATCAAGACCGGTTCACTGTGCCGTTCTGACCGTGTTGCTAAATACAACCAATTGCTGCGTATCGAAGAGCAATTAGGTGAAAAAGCGCCATACCGCGGTTTGAAAGAAATCAAAGGTCAGGCGTAATTTAGTCGTCTGATGTAAAAAGGCCACCACTTGGTGGCCTTTTTTGTTGTACTATCTGCAGTATATTTTTTAATTCAAGATACTGACGCTAATTCCTCCATGAAATTCTTTGTCATTGCACTCATAGTGCTTCTCGGTTTGCTGCAATATCGGCTGTGGTCGGGTGATAATAGCCTGCCCGAATACTTTGTTCTGCAAAAACAGATCGCGGCTCAGCAAGAAGGTAATGCAAAACTCAATGAGCGTAATCAAGTGCTTAAAGAGGAAATTATCGACCTTAAGAGTGGCACCGAAGCGATTGAAGAGCGGGCGCGTAACGAGCTAGGCATGGTGAAAGAAGGCGAAACCTTCTATCGCGTGGTGGGCGGTGACCGTTCAGTATCGAGTCCCTCGCAGTAACGGAGCGCCTATGGATACCGTATTAGAGGCCGCGCCGCAGGTCGAAACCCAAGTTGCAGTTCAAATTGATCCTTTCTCGCACCATGTGGTGGCGATTGTGCCCGCCGCGGGGATTGGCAGTCGCATGGGCGCGGGCAAACCCAAGCAATATTTAACCTTGCTGGGGCAAAGCATTCTGGCCCATACCTTAGACAAGTTATTGTCCCATCCGCAAATTAACCAAGTGATTGTGGCGCTGCATCCCGAGGATACTGAGTTCGCCGCGTTGCCTCAGGCCAAGCATCCCAAGCTAGTGACTGTTATTGGCGGCTCTGAGCGCGCCGACTCTGTACTCGCGGCCCTCGATAAGGCGCCTGATAATGGTTGGGCCTTAGTACACGATGCGGCCAGACCCTGCCTGACGGCGCAAGACATAGATAAATTGCTAGCATCGCGGGTGCACTTTCCCCAAGGGGCGATTTTGGCTATGCCTGTGCGGGATACCATGAAGCGCGCCAATAGCTTAGGTGAAATTAGCTCGACCGTTTGCCGCGATAATCTCTGGCATGCGTTGACGCCGCAATTATTCCCAACCTCCTTGTTGCGATTACATTTAAAAGCCGCGCTTGCCGCGGGTGCTGTCGTGACCGATGAGGCCTCGGCGATGGAGTGGGCGGGCATTTCCCCAGGTTTAGTCGCGGGGCGGGCGGATAACATTAAAGTCACCCATCCCGATGATTTGGAGTTGGCAGAGCTTTTTTTACTGCGCGCGAATGCTTGAAGCCAAGCAGAGTGAATTGCGCAATCTATTAAACACGTTAGGAAATAAGTAATGAAAATCCGAATCGGCCATGGTTTTGATGTCCATAAATTTGGTGAAGCGCGCCCGTTAATTTTATGTGGGGTCGAAGTCCCTTACGAAACTGGGTTGGTGGCTCATTCCGACGGTGATGTGGTGTTGCATGCCATCTCCGATGCCATTCTAGGGGCGATGGCCCTTGGGGATATTGGTAAACATTTCCCCGATACCGATGCCGCCTATAAGGGCGCCGATAGTCGCGTCTTGTTGCGCCACTGCTATGCATTAGCGCGGGCGAAGGGATTTGAGCTGGGTAATCTGGATGTCACTATCATTGCCCAAGCGCCTAAGATGGCGCCGCATATCGAGGATATGCGCCTAGTGCTGGCGGCCGATCTTAATGCTGACATTGCCGATATCAACGTTAAGGCCACCACCACCGAAAAACTCGGGTTTACCGGCCGCAAAGAAGGCATTGCGGTCGAAGCCGTTGTATTACTCAGCCGCCAATAGCCTGAAACTTTAAGAGATAAGAAAGACCCATGAGCGAACTACATTACCTGTACGGCAAACCGACGGCCACCGCCGATTTAAGAACCGTTAACAGCGACTTTATCGTGAAAGAGATTTTGCCTTTTAGCCCGTCGGGCGAGGGCGAGCATCATTTAGTCCACATTCGTAAGGATGGGCTGAATACGGTGCAAGTGGCTGAAATGCTGGCCAAGTTCGCTAAGGTTCATCCCAAAGAGGTGACCTATGCCGGACAAAAAGATAAAAATGCCATAACAGAACAGTGGTTTGGCATTCGTATCCCAGGTAAAGAAACCCCTGTGTGGAGCGAGCTTAACAGCGAGCGCTTAACCATATTATCCAGTAGTCGCCACAGCAAAAAACTGCGTATTGGCGCGCTCTTGGGCAACCGTTTTATTCTTACCCTGCGTAATGTCACAAACGTGGAAGACATTATCAGCCGCATCGAAAAAGTCAGCCAAATTGGTGTGCCTAACTATTTTGGTGAGCAGCGTTTCGGTCACGATGGTAAAAACCTGGTGATGGGACGGCAAATGCTGGCGGGTAAAAAGGTGAAAGACCGTAATAAGCGCAGCATGTACCTGTCTGCAGTGCGCTCCAATCTGTTCAATACTGTCGTCTCCTATCGTTTGGCGAATCATGGCACTAAACCCTTAGCGGGTGATTGTGTGATGCTGGCGGGCAGTAAGAGCTTTTTCGTCACGCCAGAATGGGATTTAGTGGTATTAAAGCGCTTGATTGAGAAGGATATTCAGCTTTCTGCGCCACTCTGGGGCCGCGGGAAAATGCTGCCGCAGGGCGAGGCCGCCGAGGTTGAAACTCTTGCCATGGCAGAGCTGAGCGAAGATTGCTACGGCCTTGAGCACGCGGGACTTGAGCAAGAGCGTCGCCCATTGCTGCTTGAACCTCAAGGCCTTAAATACGAGCAAACCACGGATGGATTAGTGCTCGAATTTATCTTACCTGCGGGTAGCTTTGCGACATCGCTGTTAAGAGAGTTGGTTGATTATCAAGATGTGAAAGAGCTGCAATGGCAAGCGACAGTCATGCCTGATGCGAATGATGCTGAGGCTAATACTGCAACAGTGAGTCAGACGGCTGAGCTCAATACCCCAGAGACCAGTGCGCCAAAGCATGATGAGTCCGCTTTATGATCCGCATCCTAGTCAGTAATGATGATGGTGTGAATGCGCCGGGGATCAAAGCCTTAACCGAGGCGCTCGCCGAAATCGCTACTGTGATGACGGTCGCGCCCGATCGTAATTGTTCCGGCGCAAGTAACTCTTTAACCTTGACTAACCCATTAAGAATTAATAGGTTAGATAATGGTTATATTTCGGTTCACGGTACACCCACGGATTGCGTTCACTTAGCCATACGTGAGCTTTGTGATGGTGAGCCGGATATGGTGGTGTCGGGCATCAATGCTGGCGCGAATATGGGGGATGACACTTTATATTCGGGCACAGTTGCGGCGGCAATGGAGGGGCGTTTTTTAGGTTTCCCCGCCGTTGCGATTTCGCTTAATGGTAAGGCATTAAAGCACTATCACACCGCGGCTGTGTATGCGCGGCGGATCGTGCAGGGGCTGTTAGCGCATCCAATTGCGAGCGATCAGATCCTCAATATCAATGTGCCGGATTTACCGCTCGATGAGATTAAAGGGATTCGGGTGACGCGCCTGGGTGCACGGCATAAGGCCGAAGGCATAGTGCGAACGCAGGATCCTGCGGGGAAAGAGATTTTTTGGCTTGGCCCACCGGGTGTAGAACAAGATGCGAGTGAAGGAACGGATTTCCATGCGGTAGCCCATGGTTATGTGTCGATCACTCCCTTAACCGTGGACTTGACCGCGTATAGACAATTATCGGTATTGCAAGATTGGGTAGATAAAATATGACTCGAGTTGCCTTAACATCGGCGGTGAATTTAGCTAAAAAGCTTCAGGAGGCGGGGATCCGCCATCCAGCCGTTCTTAAGGCAATATCCCATACCCCGCGCGAGTTGTTTCTTGATAATGCGCTGGCCCATAAAGCCTACGAAAACACCGCCTTGCCCATAGGCCAAGGGCAAACCATTTCTCAGCCTTATATCGTGGCGCGTATGACAGAGTTACTGCTGCAACATCAGCCGCAAAAGGTACTTGAGGTGGGAACGGGCTCTGGCTACCAAGCGGCGATTCTCGCGCAATTAGTGCCAGAACTGTGCACCATTGAACGTATCAAAGGGTTACAGATCCAAGCGAGACAAAGATTAAAGCGACTCGATCTTCATAATGTGTCATTCAAATATGGCGATGGCTGGCAGGGCTGGCCGAATCGCAGCCCCTTTGATGGCATTATGGTCACGGCGGCAGCGGCTAAGGTTCCCGAAGCCCTATTGTCTCAGTTAGCCGAAGGGGGCGTGCTGATTATCCCCGTTGGTGAAGAGACGCAGCAATTGATGCGCTTTACCCGTCGCTCGGATCGTTTTAGTTCCGAAGTGATAGAAACTGTCAAATTTGTTCCCTTGGTCAATGGCGAGCTCGCTTAAGTTATGCGCTTAAGTTTTTAGCTTTAGGTCACTTCGTTAAATACTTGACCTTTATAATTAAGTAAAACAGTAAGATAGCCCTAAAGAGGAGTTTTTATTGTTGAATGCGGGTTTACTCTTAAACCTCAGTTTAGTGTTGTTGCTTGCGGGCTGTAGCTTTCAGGCGAGTCGCCCCGCACCTGTCGAAAGTCTCTCCCACAGTTATTCCAAACATAACAAAGGCCACATTAAATCTAATTCATATAAAGTTAAGAAAGGTGACACCCTTTACTCGATCTCTTGGGCTGCAGGTAAAGATTTCGCCGAAATTGCTAAAATTAATCAATTAGATAAATCGTACACCATCTACCCTGGACAGATTTTATATTTAACGAATGATCGCGGGCAAAATGGCAAAGGCTCTACAACTTTAGGTGGAAGTAATTCTGCGCCTAAAGGGCAAAATAAAGCTAATTCTCTTGATAAACAATCAGCTAGTAACAATTCTTCCGCTAAAAACTTGTCAAGTGAACAGCAGAAAAAAACACTTGATCAGAAAGCCAAGCCTGCGTATTCTGCAACAAGCTCTCAACAAAATGTTAACCCTTCGATCGTCGCCCCGACATCAACACTGCCAGACAGTGTGAGTCAGTGGCAATGGCCAGTAAGAGGTAAATTGATTGGGACATACTCTGCCAATGAGCAGGGAAATAAAGGAATTAAGATCGCAGGAAAACGCGGAGATATCATCAAAGCCGCTGCAGATGGGCGGGTGGTATACGCAGGTAGTGCTCTTAGGGGTTATGGTAATTTAGTGATTATTAAACATAGTGACGATTACCTTAGTGCCTATGCTCATGCAGATCAGATCTTAGTCGAAGAAAAGCAACATGTCCTCGCTGGACAGACAGTTGCAAAAATGGGCAGTACAGGTACTAATCAGGTAATGCTTCGCTTCGAGATCCGTTACCACGGTCAGTCTGTTAACCCACTTAACTATTTACCTAAGCAATGATTGTTTAGGGCCTTGTTGGCATGGAGGATAAAAAATTGCAGTAATTCAAGCAGTTTACATTAGGTTTGGGAGATTTGATCATGAGCCGCATAAATAGCACTGCCGCAGAAGAACTAGTAGATTTTTCCGTAGATACCGCAGAGTTTGATCTCGATAAAGAGGATATTGCCGCTGATTTAGTTCAAGAACTAGGACTCGAACAACAGGTTCAAGATGACCTGCAAAAAAATCTTGATGCCACCCAGCTCTATTTAGGTGAAATAGGGTTTTCCCCACTGCTTAGCGCAGAAGAAGAAGTTTACTTTTCCCGTAAGGCCTTAAAAGGCTGCGAAAAATCCCGTAATCGCATGATTGAGAGTAACCTGCGACTCGTGGTTAAAATTGCCCGTCGTTACAATAATCGTGGCCTAGCGCTGCTGGATTTAATCGAAGAGGGTAATCTTGGCTTGATCCGTGCGGTGGAAAAATTCGATCCAGAAAGAGGCTTCCGCTTCTCAACCTATGCGACTTGGTGGATCAGACAAACGATTGAACGTGCCATCATGAATCAAACCCGCACGATTCGCTTGCCAATCCATGTGGTAAAAGAACTCAACGTGTATTTACGTACGGCTCGGGAATTAGCGCAAAAACTTGACCACGAACCTACGGCAGAAGAAATTGCCGAAAAACTGCAAGTATCCAGTGTTGACGTCAGCCGTATGCTGAAGCTCAACGAGAAGATCACCTCTGTCGATATCCCCTTAGGTGGCGATAACGATAAGGCGTTACTCGATGTGCTTGCCGATGACGACAACGTAGGCCCAGACTATAAAGTACAAGATGAAGACATTTCGAACTCAGTGGTGAAATGGCTTAACGAACTCAATACCAAGCAAAGAGAAGTGTTAGCGCGCCGCTTTGGCTTGTTGGGTTATGAACCCTCAACCCTTGAAGACGTCGGTGCTGAAATTGGCCTCACCCGTGAACGTGTTCGCCAAATTCAAGTGGAAGCCCTAAAACGCCTACGTGATTTGCTGGGCGCTCAAGGTCTCTCCGTAGAGGCACTCTTTAGAAACTAAGGTTTAGAGACTAAAGTTTATAAATTAGGCTTAGAAATTAAGGTTCAGAGAGAAAAGTTAAGAGACTAAAGTTTAGAGATTAAGGTTTCGATATTTAGCCTTAAACCAGTTCAATAAGTCATAAAAAACGCCCAATTTTCAGGGCGTTTTTTATGCTTTCACGTTTATGCTATCGCGAGTTTTCACTCTATGTGTTAACTCAAGCGTTTTAGCTCGTAGAGTAAATCCAGCGCCTGTTTTGGGGTCAGGTTATCGGGATTGATGGCTTTTAATTTGCTGACGGCGGGATTCTCCACTGGCTCAGGCAGGGCTAATAGGGTTTGGAGCGGTGTCCTAGTGCCGTTAACATTAGCACCTTCCACTTGATGATCGCGGCTCTCAAGTTGATGTAACTTGTGTTTTGCGGCCTTAATCACCCGTGCTGGCACTCCCGCAAGGGCCGCAACTTGCAAACCATAACTCTTACTGGCCGCACCTTCTTGCACTGCATGCATAAAGGCGATGGTGTCTTCGTGCTCAATCGCATCGAGATGCACGTTATAGACGCCAGCCATGAGTTCCGGTAATTGTGTTAACTCGAAATAATGGGTCGCAAACAGCGTCATTGCGCCGACTTGCTGCGCTAAATATTCCGCTGCGGACCAAGCTAATGACAGGCCATCGTAGGTGGAGGTGCCACGGCCAATTTCATCCATCAAGACTAAACTCTGTGCGGTCGCATTATGGAGAATATTTGCCGTTTCAGTCATTTCTACCATAAAGGTTGAGCGACCAGAGGCGAGATCGTCTGAGGCGCCAATCCGAGTAAAAATCCGATCGATAGGGCCAATGATGGCGCGATCTGCTGGCACAAAGCAGCCAATATGGGCCATTAGGGTGATAAGCGCCACTTGGCGCATGTAGGTCGATTTACCGCCCATGTTTGGACCGGTGACAATCAACATCCGGCGTTGATTGTGCAGGGTGACAGGATTGGCGATAAAAGGCGTTTGACTCACACGCTCAACCACAGGGTGGCGACCTGCTTCGATTTTTACTCCGATTTCGCTGCTCAGTTCTGGGCAGGTATAGCCTAAGGTTTCGGCACGTTCGGCAAAGTTACTCAGCACATCGAGTTCGGCTGCCGCTCTGGCGAAGGCTTGTAGTTCATGCAACTTGGGGGAGGATTAAATCAAACAATTCGTCCCAAAGTTGTTTTTCAAGGGCGAGCGCCTTACCTTGGCTCGACAGCACTTTTTCTTCGTATTCCTTAAGTTCGGGCGTGATGTAACGCTCCATATTCTTAAGGGTTTGACGGCGCTGGTAATTTAACGGCACTTGCTGCGATTGTAGACGACTGACCTCGATGTAGTAGCCATGCACTCGGTTGTAGCCAACCTTCAACGTGGCAATGCCCGTACGTTCTTTTTCCCGCGCTTCGAGCTGAACTAGATAATCAGTGGCTCCTTCACTTAAGCCTCGCCATTCATCTAACTCGGCATTGTAGCCTTCACGGATCACGCCGCCATCACGGATAAGCATGGGTGGGTTATCGACAATGGCGCGCTCAAGCAGTTGTTGCTCTTCGGGAAACTCACCTAAGAGTTGGCCTAGTTTCACCGTATGGGGTGCACTTAACTGCGCGAGTGATTGCTGCAGCTGAGGCAATAGGTTTAATGCTTGGCGTAGGCGGGCAAAGTCCCTTGGACGAGCGGTACGTAGCGCCAGCCTTGCCATGATACGTTCGATATCGCCTAGGGCTTTAAGCTGCTCATGTAATGACTCATGGGCAGTGGTCTCGAGTAATTCATTTACGGCCGTTTGGCGAGCAAAAATCTGGGCGTGGTCTCTTAGCGGCTGATGGATCCAGCGTTGCAACATCCGGCTGCCCATGGCTGTGGCGGTATTGTCGAGTACGGCTGCTAGGGTGTTATCTCGACCACCACTCAAATTTTGTGTCAGCTCGAGATTACGGCGCGTTGCCGCATCCAAGACGATCGTATCGGTTTGATTGAAACGGGTAATGGCATTGATATGGGGCAAGGCGGTGCGCTGAGTGTCTTTCACATATTGCATTAAGCAGCCAGCCGCTTGCAGCGAAAGCCTTGCATCGGTAATCCCAAAGCCGTGCAAATCCTTAGTGCCAAATTGAGCCAGCAGCAGTTTAATGCTGGTATCGTAATCAAACTCCCATTCGGGGCGGCGACGCTTGCCTTTAAAATGATGCAATAACTCCATCGCGCCAAAATCTTCGCTATAGAGAATTTCGACCGGATTGGTACGTTGCAGCTCGGCTTCGAGGGACTCCTTCGTTTCTAATTCAGCAATCACGAAGCGGCCGGAAGACACATCGAGGGTCGCGTAGCCAAAACCAACTTTACCTTGGTAAACCGCGGCTAATAGATTGTCTTGTCTCTCCTGCAACAGGGCTTCGTCGGTCAAAGTACCTGGGGTGACGATACGCACCACTTTTCGCTCAACAGGGCCTTTTGAGGTAGCAGGGTCACCAATCTGCTCACAGATCGCGACCGATTGACCAATTTGAACCAATTTGGCCAGATAGCCTTCGACTGCATGGTAAGGTATACCCGCCATAGGGATCGGATCGCCGCCACTTTTGCCACGGGCCGTAAGGGAAATGCCTAATAATTCAGAGGCTCGTTTTGCGTCATCATAGAAGAGTTCATAGAAGTCACCCATACGATAAAACAGCAGCATGTCGTGATGCTCCGCTTTCATGGTCAAATATTGACGCATCATAGGGGTATGTTTTTCTAAATCATCGGTATCTATAGGATTCATTAAATCGTTTTCGTCCGTTATGCCGGCCCAAAGCGGGGAAATAAGTCGTACAGTAATGGGATAAAAAATCAGTGGATGTGCACTATTACTGTCTAAAATAAATTGACGCCAATCTTAGCAATAATTTTCTGAAAATTGACCCTTAAACCATGGATATTCACTGATATCCTGACAAATCTGCAGCACGAGTCGGTAAAAGCTTGTCTCAACGGGAAAATTTTCTGACTGAAAAATAAATCATTCACAGGTCTTGATACTGTATGATTGTACAGTATACTAGTCAGCAGATTATGACAAAGAGCCTCGCTTTTTGTATTACCCGCTTTATTAAATTGAATATCACTTTTGACAGTACTGATACTGTCTAGATGAGGGAACAGGAATGAAGGTCGATCCAAACAAAGAGAAAGCACTTGCTGCGGTATTGAGCCAAATTGAAAAGCAATTTGGTAAAGGCTCCATCATGAAGCTGGGCGAAGACCGCTCTATGGATGTTGAGACTATTTCTACTGGTTCACTTTCCCTTGACGTCGCCTTAGGGGCTGGCGGTTTACCAATGGGACGTATCGTTGAGATCTATGGTCCCGAATCATCAGGTAAAACGACGCTGACATTAGAAGTGATTGCCGCCGCTCAGCGCGAAGGTAAAACCTGTGCCTTTATCGACGCCGAGCATGCGCTAGACCCTATCTATGCTAAAAAGTTAGGCGTAGATATCGATAACTTACTGTGTTCACAACCCGATACCGGTGAACAAGCCCTTGAGATCTGTGATGCGTTAACTCGCTCTGGCGCGGTAGATGTGATCATCGTTGACTCGGTTGCGGCATTAACACCCAAAGCGGAAATTGAAGGTGAAATCGGTGACTCACACATGGGCTTAGCGGCGCGTATGATGAGTCAAGCGATGCGTAAGCTGGCGGGTAACCTCAAGCAATCGAATACACTGTTAATCTTCATCAACCAAATTCGTATGAAGATTGGTGTGATGTTTGGTAACCCAGAAACCACAACGGGCGGTAACGCGCTGAAGTTCTACGCCTCTGTTCGTCTCGATATTCGCCGTACTGGTGCTATCAAAGAAGGCGATGAAGTGGTAGGTAACGAGACGCGCGTTAAAGTGGTTAAAAACAAAGTTGCAGCACCGTTTAAACAAGCTGAGTTCCAAATTCTTTACGGTCAAGGTATCAACCGTACTGGTGAGTTAGTCGATTTAGGTGTGGCCCATAAACTGATTGAAAAAGCCGGTGCATGGTACAGCTACAAGGGTGACAAGATTGGTCAAGGCCGTGCAAATGCCGGTAAATATCTGACTGAAAACCCAGAAATTGCTGCTGAAATCGATAAAACACTGCGTGAGTTACTGCTGAGTAACCCAAGTGCTATGTCTTCATCTTCTTCTGATGATGAAAATAGCGAAGGCAATGTTGATTTCGAAACAGGCGAAGTATTCTGAGCCAGTCAGCCCGTCAAATCGCGGTCGCGCTGTTAGCGCGCCGCGACTATTCCCGCCAAGAAATCCGCTCCAAACTGCTCGAAAAAGGCTTTGAGGTCGTTGATATCGATCCCGTGCTCGATGATTGTGAAGCATCGGGTTTTATCAATGATAAGCGCTATGCTGAGCTTCTTGTTCGTAGCCATATTGCCCGTGGCCATGGGCCTATACGTATTCGTCAAGCCATTACTCAAAAGGGGCTTTCAAAGGATTGTATCGAAGCCGCCTTATCTGCAGATGAGCATGATTGGTTTGAGTTAGCCAAAGCCAAAGCCATCAAAAAATATGTAACCCCTAAAGTCACCGAGGTTAAAGGCTCGCAATCCCGGGAGCTAGTGGCGAAAGAAAAAGCCAAACGGGTGCGGTTTTTACTGAGCCAAGGCTTTAATTACGAACAAGTCTCCTACGCCTTAGATTACGACCCTTTGGCTGATAATGATGACTAACGTCATGGCATAAACTCGTAGCCCTTGGCTTGTCTGGTCATTGTCTTTTTCGTTCGGCCGACGTGCTGATCCGGCTTATCGACTCCTCTTTACCGCTTGGCTTTTGTGATAAGCCATGTCTTAGCGGCAAACTCACCGAAAATATGAGATTCCTAAGCCTATATCGCTATTCAAGGCTGGTCGTCTTTCCTCAGTCTGCTTATAATGCTGGGCAAATAGAAATACGGCTACCTTATGGTGTAGCTGGTCATGCTTACCCAATTCAGGACGATTTCATGTATCAAACGACAGCAGCGCTTAGAAGTGCTTTCCTCGAATTTTTCCGCAGCAATGGTCACCAAGTTGTGGACAGTAGTTCTCTTGTACCAGGCAACGATCCCACGCTTTTATTCACCAACGCCGGTATGAACCAGTTCAAGGACGTGTTTCTTGGCATGGACAAACGTAGCTATACACGTGCGACCACTGCCCAACGCTGCGTCCGTGCGGGTGGTAAACACAACGATTTAGATAACGTTGGTTACACCGCGCGTCACCATACTTTCTTCGAAATGCTGGGTAACTTCAGCTTTGGTGATTACTTCAAAGAAGATGCGATTCACTTTGGTTGGACCTTCCTGACCGAAGTATTGAAGTTACCAAAGGAACGTCTGTGTGTGACTGTGTACCAAACAGACGATGAAGCCTTTGAAATTTGGAATAAAAAGATTGGTGTTGCCGCTGAAAACATCATTCGCATCGGCGATAACAAGGGCGCGCCATACGCTTCAGATAACTTCTGGCAAATGGGTGACACAGGTCCTTGTGGTCCATGTACCGAAATTTTCTACGATCACGGCGATCATATCTGGGGCGGACGTCCTGGTAGCCCAGAAGAAGATGGCGACCGTTTCATCGAAATCTGGAACATCGTATTCATGCAATACAATCGCCAAGCCTCTGGCGAGATGTTGCCGTTGCCAAAACCTTCAGTCGATACCGGTATGGGGATTGAGCGTATCGCTGCGATTATGCAAGGTGTGCATTCAAACTACGAAATCGATATTTTCCGCGCCTTGATTGCCAAAGCGGCCGAAATCATCGGTGTGACTGACTTATCTAACAAGTCGCTGCGCGTTATTGCCGACCATATCCGTTCATGCGCCTTCTTAGTTGCCGATGGTGTGATGCCATCAAACGAAGGTCGTGGCTATGTACTGCGTCGTATTATTCGCCGTGCCGTGCGTCATGGTAACAAGTTAGGCGCCACCGAAGCCTTCTTCTACAAGTTAGTTCCGACGCTAATTGAAGTGATGGGTGATGCTGCTAAAGGTCTTGCCGATACCCAAGTGATTGTTGAAAAAGCCCTTAAAGCGGAAGAAGAGCAGTTTGCCCGTACGCTTGAGCGTGGTTTAGGTATTCTGGATAGCGCGTTAAACGAATTGCAGGGCGACACCTTAGACGGTGAAACTGTCTTCAAACTGTATGATACCTATGGCTTCCCAGTGGATTTAACCGCTGACGTATGCCGTGAGCGCAACATTATCGTCGATGAAGCGGGCTTCGAAGCGGCGATGGCCGAACAACGTAGCCGCGCTCAAGCCGCGGGTAACTTCGGCGCCGATTACAACGCAGCTCTCAAGATTGATGAAGAAACGTCCTTCTGCGGTTACACCGAATTAGCGGGCGAAGGCAAGGTAACTGCACTGTATGTTAACGGTGAATCAGTAGATTCAATCTCTGCCGGCACTGAAGCGGTTGTAGTGTTAGATGTGACGCCATTCTACGCAGAATCAGGTGGTCAGGTTGGCGATAAAGGTGTTCTGGTAGCCGAAGGTGTTGAGTTCGTTGTAAACGACACCCAAAAATTCGGTCAAGCCTCTGGTCATAAGGGCACATTAACAGCTGGCACTATCAGTGTTGGTCAAGCCATTGAAGCCAAAGTGGATAAGAAACTGCGTCACCGCACTCAGTTAAACCACTCAGTGACTCACTTATTACATGCTGCACTGCGTCAAGTATTAGGCACTCACGTTACTCAAAAAGGTTCGTTAGTTGATCCTGAGCGTTTACGTTTCGACTTCTCTCATTTCGAAGCCGTCAAGCCTGCTGAATTGAAACAGGTTGAAGAGTTGGTCAACACCCAAATTCGCCGTAACCATGAGCTGAAAGTCGCTGAAATGGCGATTGATGAAGCCAAAGAAAAAGGCGCGATGGCACTCTTTGGTGAGAAATATGATGCCGAGGTGCGAGTTGTCACTATGGGCGATTTCTCTATCGAGCTGTGTGGTGGTACTCACGTTGGCCGTACCGGTGATATTGGTCTGTTCAAAATTACCTCTGAAGGCGGTATCGCTGCGGGCGTTCGCCGTATCGAAGCGGTAACTGGCGCTGCGGCGATGGCCTATGTGGCACAGCAACAAGCGCAACTTGAAGAAGCAGCAGCTCTGCTGAAAGGCGATACTCAGTCGGTTGTGGCCAAGCTGAAAGCACAACTTGATAAAATGAAGCAGCTTGAAAAAGACATGCAGCAACTGAAGGATAAGTTAGCTGCAGCAGCGAGTGCGGATTTAGCGGGTGATGCCGTTGTGGTTAATGGCGTAAATGTGCTGATTAAGAAGCTTGAAGGTGTTGAAGCAGGTGCACTGCGTGGCCTGCAAGATGAGTTAAAGCAAAAGCTGAAATCCGCTGTTATCCTGCTCGGTGTGGCTCAAGAAGGCAAAGTGAACCTAATTGCGGGTGTAAGCAACGACTTAGTCGGTAAAGTGAAGGCCGGTGAACTGGTTGCTATGGTTGCTGCGCAGGTGGGCGGTAAAGGCGGTGGTCGCCCTGATATGGCCCAAGCGGGTGGTAGCCAACCAGAAAATCTGGATGCGGCACTGTCTCAAGTATTACCTTGGATTACTGAGCGTTTAGCTTAAGAGGTTGCTGTGCTCGAAAAACGAAAGCTTAGTGGTAGCAAGCTTTTTGTGAAGAAGTTTGGTGGCACTTCGGTGGGTTCGATTGAACGCATCGAAGTGGTTGCCGAGCAAATTGCAAAGTCCGCTCACAATGGTGAGTTGCAGGTCTTGGTGCTTTCTGCGATGGCAGGGGAGACCAATAGACTATTTGCGCTAGCGGCGCAGATCGATCCCCGCGCGAGTGCGCGGGAACTCGATATGCTGGTCTCTACGGGAGAGCAAATCAGTATTGCGTTGATGGCAATGGCGCTGCAGCGTCGCGGCATTAAGGCAAAATCCCTGACTGGCGATCAAGTGCAAATTCATACAAACAGTCAGTTTGGTCGGGCGAGTATTGAGCGTGTCGATACGGCATACTTAACCTCTTTACTAAACGACGGCATTGTGCCGATTGTGGCTGGCTTTCAAGGTATTGACCCCAATGGTGATGTGACAACCTTAGGGCGCGGTGGTTCTGATACTACGGCGGTGGCACTCGCTGCGGCGTTAAAAGCCGATGAATGCCAAATCTTTACCGATGTGCCCGGTGTCTTTACTACCGATCCGAATATCGATAGTAGTGCCAGACGCCTCGATGTGATTGGTTTTGATGTGATGCTAGAAATGGCAAAACTCGGCGCTAAGGTGTTGCATCCCGATTCGGTTGAATACGCACAACGTTTTAAAGTGCCATTACGTGTATTGTCGAGCTTTGAGGCGGGCCATGGGACATTGATCCAATTTGGTGACGAATCAGAGCTAGCGATGGCCGCATCCGTGCAAGGTATTGCGATTAATAAGGCGCTCGCGACCTTAACCATAAAAGGGTTGTTTACCAGCAGTGAACATTATCAAGCACTGTTAGCCTGTTTGGCACGGCTTGAGATCGATGTTGAATTTATTACCCCGCTCAAACTCAATGAAACCTCAGCAGCCGAATGTGTCAGTTTTATGCTGGCCGAAGCCAAGGTCGATATTTTATTGCATGAGCTAGAGCTTTTAAGCGAAAGTCTTGATCTAGGCCAATTGATTGTTGAGCGCCAACGTGCAAAAGTGTCTTTAGTTGGCAAAGGTTTACAGGCAAAAGTTGGATTATTGACTAAGATGTTAGATGTATTGGGTAATGAAACAATCCATGCTAAGTTACTTTCGACATCGGAGAGTAAATTGTCAACTGTGATCGATGAAAGGGACTTGCACAAGGCGGTTCGGGCGTTACATCACGCCTTCGAGCTAAATAAGGTGTAATTAAATAACTGTTTGAGTATTGAATACTATTAATTTGTACTCAGCTGACCCTATAATATGCCCATCTACCGGATGAGTGCCGTGTGTAAGCTGAATTAAGACATAAAGGAGCTATCGAATGCTGATTTTGACTCGTCGTGTTGGCGAAACACTGATGATTGGTGATGAAGTCACAGTTACAGTGCTAGGGGTAAAAGGCAATCAAGTGCGTATTGGTGTGAATGCACCGAAAGAGGTTTCTGTCCACCGTGAAGAGATCTACCAACGCATTCAATCTGAAAAATCAGGTACACCTTCAGAAGGTGGTAACTTTTAATACGGCGTTTAGGCGAGTATTAACGACATAGAAGAGTCAGTTTCTTAACTGGCTTTTTTATTTTTTGAACCGAAAGATTGGCGCAAATCAACACATTGGATTGATATAACAGCAATGTGATTAAAAACGCTTCAAACAGAAGTTGTTTCAGAAAAAGGGTTTGACTTATTTTCGTCAAACAGTAATATGTGCGCCAAGAAAACGGAGAGGTGGCCGAGTGGCCGAAGGCGCTCCCCTGCTAAGGGAGTATGGGCTTTATCTCCCATCGAGGGTTCGAATCCCTCCTTCTCCGCCATTTCTTACCGATAAAAGTGCGCGTGTAGCTCAGCTGGATAGAGTACCTGGCTACGAACCAGGCGGTCGGAGGTTCGAATCCTTCCACGCGCACCATTTTATTGAAGCAAGATAGATACAAGTCGCGCATGTAGCTCAGCTGGATAGAGTACCTGGCTACGAACCAGGCGGTCGGAGGTTCGACTCCTTCCATGCGCACCATCTCTGCATTAGTTATGTTTAACTCATCAGGTTTGAATTTCAGACGAAATTTTGTAATCAATGCTTCATGTAAGTGTTTTTAAGCGCGTGTAGCTCAGCTGGATAGAGTACCTGGCTACGAACCAGGCGGTCGGAGGTTCGAATCCTTCCACGCGCACCATATTCAATCTTAATGCGAATGTGTTGAGATAACAGTTAAAAATGCGCATGTAGCTCAGCTGGATAGAGTACCTGGCTACGAACCAGGCGGTCGGAGGTTCGACTCCTTCCATGCGCACCAATTAGCCGGCAAAGCCTTAGCTTTGTTAGCAAAACGCAAAAATCGCGCGTGTAGCTCAGCTGGATAGAGTACCTGGCTACGAACCAGGCGGTCGGAGGTTCGAATCCTTCCACGCGCACCATTTTAGTAAGCATTAGCTTACAAATGCAGATTTTGCGGAGAGGTGGCCGAGTGGCCGAAGGCGCTCCCCTGCTAAGGGAGTATGGGCTTTATCTCCCATCGAGGGTTCGAATCCCTCCTTCTCCGCCATTCTATTCCTAGTGAATAGATTTAATTTGCGAGACTTAAGTGCTTCTTCTAGACTCAAGTCTGTCGGTAAGGTAGCAACTTACCCAGTATTTAAGCGCGTGTAGCTCAGCTGGATAGAGTACCTGGCTACGAACCAGGCGGTCGGAGGTTCGAATCCTTCCACGCGCACCATCTACTTAGTTAGATTTAGATAAGCCCTGTAAGCAATTGCAGGGCTTTTTTAATGGAATTTTTCCGCATAATCTCGCTTCAATCCTTATCTCTTCCTATGCTTTAGCGCCTTGATAATCCGCCTCTTACGCCACGTTATGGTTAATCCTGTACCTATGCCTTAAGCGGTAATGTTTATCGCGCTGGCTTGCTGTTTAGCACCTGATAAAGAGATAGCTGTCAGGGGGATCTTGACTTGCAAGATGGGCAGTAAGAGAGTGACGGAGAGATAAGCATAGAACAAGGATTAATGTGCTTCCTTGCTTCTCGTCTTAGGGACGAGTCCTGAGAGAGGTGTGAAGAGTGTTAATGCAGCAATTTAGGACGGGTCAGGGGAAATAAAAAGGGCTGTAAAATACAGCCCTTTTTAGTGTAGATGCCGTGATTAGGCTTCTAACTTAGCAAACTCGGCTTTTTGCTCTTTTAGTTTGTCCATATCGCGGCTCAGATCGGCCATCTTAGCGCGCTCTTTATCGATAACGGCTGGCGGTGCTTTCGCCACGAAGCCTTCATTCGATAATTTACCTTCGATACGGCCAATCTCTTGAGTCAGCTTCTCAAGCTGCTTGTCGATGCGAGCCATTTCGGCCGCGACATCCACCAGACCAGCCATCGGAATTAATAATTCCATTTCGCCAATCAGACCTGTGGTCGACATAGGTGCCGTTTCACCTTCGCCAAGAATCGTCATGCTCTCTAAGCGCGCAAGCGTTGTGAAGAAGGCTTGGTTAGCCTCAACACGGGCTTGGTCTTGGGCACTCACGCCACGCAGCAGGGCGTTTAATGGCTTAGAAGGCGCGATATTGAGCTCTGCACGGATATTACGTACTGCAACAATCACTTGCTTAACCCACTCGAGGTCGGCCATCGCGGTCGCATCTACTTTGGCTGCATCATAGCTTGGGAATGGTGCCAGCATGATGGTGTCGCCTTGGGCGCCAGTCAGTGGTTTAACACGTTGCCAGATGGTTTCAGTGATGTATGGCATCATTGGGTGCATCAGCCGTTGCATCGCTTCTAACACATTGACCAAGGTATGGCGGGTGCCGCGCATTTGCGCTTCATTGCCGTTTTGCAGTACTGGCTTAGTTAACTCTAAGTACCAATCGCAGAACTGGTTCCAAGTGAACTCGTACAAGGTGTTGGCTGCGAGGTCGAAGCGGTAGTTTGCCATGTGGTCGTCGTAGGTTTTTACGGTTTGGTTGAATAAACCGATAATCCAGCGATCCGCCAATGACAGTTCCATCTCACCGCCTTGGTAATCCGGTGAGTTCGGGCCGCAATCTTGGCCTTCGGTATTCATCAGCACATAGCGTGATGCGTTCCAAAGTTTGTTACAGAAGCTGCGGTAACCGTCTAAACGCTTCATGTCCCAGTTGATATCACGGCCCGTTGAGGCCATTGCCGCTAGGGTAAAGCGCAGGGCATCGGTACCATGGGCTTCGATGCCGTTTTCAAATTCTTTACGGGTGCTCTTTTCGATCTTGGCGGCTAGCTGAGGCTGCATCATGTTGCCGGTACGTTTTTCAACGAGGGCTTCAAGATCGATACCGTCGATCATATCCAATGGGTCAAGCACGTTGCCCTTAGATTTTGACATTTTGTTACCCGCTTCATCGCGGATAAGGCCAGTCACATAAACGGTTTTAAAGGGCACCTGTGGCTTGCCGTCTTCATCTTTGATGAAGTGCATGGTCATCATGATCATACGGGCAACCCAGAAGAAGATGATGTCAAAACCTGTTACCAACACATCGGTCGGGTGGAAGGTTTTTAAATCTTCAACATTGTCAGGCCAGCCTAAGGTCGAGAATGTCCACAGTGCAGAGCTGAACCAAGTATCGAGTACGTCTTCATCTTGGCGCAGGGCGATTGCATCATCGATATTGTGCTTAGCACGTACTTCGGCTTCGGTGCGGCCGACATAGACCTTACCGTTGGCATCGTACCAAGCAGGGATGCGGTGACCCCACCATAATTGGCGAGAGATACACCAATCTTGAATGTCGCGCATCCAAGAGAAGTACATGTTTTCGTATTGCTGTGGCACGAACTTAATATCGCCATTTTCAACGGCTTCGATAGCGGTTTTCGCCATTGGCGCAACGGCAACGTACCATTGGTCGGTTAGCATCGGCTCAATAACTACGCCTGAGCGGTCACCGTAGGGCACTTTTAGGCCGTGTGGCGCGATTTTTTCGAGCAGGCCTAAGGTTTCAAACTCGGCCACGATAGCATCACGGGCTTTGAAACGGTCAAGACCTGCGAAACGCTCTGGCAGGCTACCATCTAAGCTAGTGTTGATTGTGCCATCGGTATTAACGACTTCGGCGGATGTACGAATGGCCGCATCTAAGGTCAACACGTTGAACATAGGAAGCTTGTGACGTTTACCGACTTCATAGTCGTTAAAGTCGTGGGCAGGGGTGATCTTCACACAGCCTGTGCCAAACTCCATGTCTACATAGTCATCGGCAACGATAGGGATGCGACGATTAACGATAGGCAGCAGAATAAACTTGCCGATAAGCGCTTGATAACGCTCATCGTCTGGATGAACGGCAACTGCGCTATCGCCCAGCATAGTCTCTGGACGCGTGGTGGCGACTTCAAGGTAATCTTTACCGTCAGCAGTCAGTTCGCCATCGGCTAATGGATAACGCAGATGCCACATGTGGCCTTGCTTTTCTTTGTTTTCCACTTCGAGATCTGAAATCGCGGTGTGCAGCTTAGGATCCCAGTTCACTAAGCGTTTACCACGGTAAATCAAATCGTCTTCATAGAGACGGACAAACACTTCTTGAACGGCTTTAGACAAGCCTTCGTCCATGGTGAAGCGCTCACGGTCCCAATCCACAGAGGCACCCATACGACGTAGCTGCTTAGTGATGGTGCCGCCAGATTGCGCTTTCCATTCCCATACTTTTTCCATAAAGGCATCGCGGCCAAGGTCATGGCGGCTTTTGCCTTCTTCGGCTTCAAGCTTACGCTCAACTAGCATCTGAGTCGCAATACCCGCATGGTCAGTACCGACTTGCCACAGGGTGTTTTTGCCCTTCATACGTTGGTAGCGGATCAGAGTATCCATGATGGTATCTTGGAAAGCGTGACCCATGTGCAGGCTGCCCGTCACGTTAGGTGGCGGGATCATGATGCAATAGTTGCCCTGTGAGGCATCGCCGTGGGGCTTAAAGTAACCTTGCTCTTCCCAGTTTTGGTAAAGAGTCTGCTCAATGGACTGAGGATCGTATGTTTTTTCCATGGGAACGTATCTGTCTCAAGCTAAATTAAGTGGATGTGTTGCTAAATTTTGGGTTGTTAATTCAATCCCTAAACCACGATATTGGCGGTAGCGTTCACGTGCTATCGCTTTATGTTGGTCGTCGTTAGCCACAAAATCGAAGATTTGACCAAAGTTTACCGCAAACGGAGGTACTTGGTCTGCAAGATTAATCAGAAGTTGGCGACTTTTGTTTGGCCCGAGTCTGTCAAAACCGATTTCAACGGGTGAGCCTGTGGTTGGGCCTTCACCTTTGAGGTTATGGGGGACAAATGCACTGGGTTCAAATTGCCATAGTAACTCGTCGATTTCGAAGGCGATGTTCTTGTCCTGACAGTGAATATAGACCTGCTGCTGGTTTATAAATCCCTGTTGGGCTAGGCGGCAAGCCAACTGATACATGTCACTAAGGGCCGTGTTCTCGCCCATCGGCGGCAGTAAATAAAACAGCGCTTGAGTCATGATTTCAATGCCTTGCTTTAAGTTATAGACGAACGGGTTAGTCTACACTAAAACTCGTGCAGGGTTAACGCTTGGCACTGGGCTTTTTCGCGGGAGATTGAGCGACGGGGAGAGGGGGGGACTTAAAACGTTACTGTGCCAACTGTGCACAGCTTAAGTACAAGCTTAAGGCTAAGATCTTATATATGAATGGTTAAACGACTAGGGAAGGATATAGGGATATAAAAGCAAAGCGCACCCGAAGGTGCGCTGGTTGAAAGACTGGTCAAACAAACTATTCCTCCTAGGTTATTGAGCATTGTTATTAAAGGATTTATTGACGCTTTGTGAATAAACAAACCGATATCGCAGTAGATTTTGTTTATTCAGCAGGTTAACTCACTATTTCAACTAACTATTTCAACTTACATTCTCACTTACGATTACACTTTAGAATATAAATAAAGGAATCTGGCCGATATTAGTACTCAAAAAGGTACTGGGTATTTTGCTGTTAAGCAGCTCGCCTTGTTCCGTGTTATTTAAATTCTTTTTTACTCACAATTTGTAATATGCCCACTTGCTCATATTACCGATAACGCTATTAACCTCCTCATATTGTTTGACTGTTAAGAAGCTAATTCACCTAAAATGGTCTTTCATGGTACCTATGTGTTTCTATTGCTAACGTCCTCCTCTTGATTGTTACATTCGGGCTTGAAGAGTGTGTAAGACTAAAACTGGCAATACGATGTAGTAGGTTACTCCTTAATGATCGACTCGTGTGTTAACACCCATTAGTGCGTTTATCGTTAGTTGTTGGTTATCGGTCTCTACTTTTTAGTAACCTCGCATCTCATTTGATAATCAGAGGGGAAAACGCATAAATATTACAGCTTAGCGTTACCGAATTTATGGGGGCCGTCTTAATATGACTGCCGTAATGTGACTGTCTTAATGTAACTGTTAGTGTCACTGTTTTTGAGTGTGAGTTTTGTGTGGCGGCGTACTCCTTCTTGTGGTGATATTTAACGGTTTTAAGTTGAAATTCACATCACTTCGATTCTGCTGTCACTTAGTAAAGTGTAGTAGTTATTTAAAGGTTCACACTCTTTTTACTGACCATTAGGATGGTCTATCAAACTTTTGCTAAAAAATGTGACCTATTAAACCTTATCTACTTTATGCTCTCGAAGTGATGTGGTCTCGCACTAACATCGAGTAACTTAAGCTGCATCTTCCTCCTCGTAATCATCCTCGACATTAACAGCATCTTCGGGATGAGCAATGGATGCGAAACGTTGTGCTTCAGGTTTATGGGTTAATCGATTGAGTTGTTTCTCTAATTTTTGACCCATGGCCGTAATAGCTGCATAAAGATTGTCGTGTTTTGCTTGAGCAAAAAGTTCTCCATTTGGGATGCCAACCGATGCTTCAATTTTGAAACCAGGTTTCTCCTCTGTGATGATGACATGGGGATTAATCAACTGCACATCGTGCCTAGAAAGTTTGTCAAAACGGCTTTCAATGCGTTCACGGATTGGGGCAGTGACTTCTAGTTGTTTGCTCGTAATCTTTAGCATATGTTGCACCTTCTATTTGTTTCCTTCGATTTCAGATTACCAATCTACACCCTTAAAAACGAGATCTAAATCACATTTCTTACCCTGTTTAGTTCTGTTCGTTGGTTATTTGATCGCTTAGACAAATCTCGCGGATTCTTGGTTGAAAAGGCTTGAATTGGCTATCGGAAAAGGCCATATTTGATGGGATAACTACGCAGTCTTTCCCATCATTTACCTATCTTTACTTTAAGTTTTTCATTAGATCCCGATAAAATACCTTCACTTATTTCATTGCTCAGTCGAGTGGCAGGTATTATGGAAACCGAACATATCAAAGTTAAAGTCTGGGATTTACCCACACGCTTTTTTCATTGGGGCATGGTAGCCCTCATGGCCTTACTCTGGTGGAGCGCCGAAGTGGGCGAAATGCAATGGCACCAGATTTTTGCTTATAGTCTGTTGATCTTGATTGGTTTTCGGCTTTTATGGGGCTTAATTGGCAGTGATACCGCGAGATTTAGTCACTTCGTGCATCATCCCAAGGTGGTGTTTGAGTATTTGAAGGACGTTCGCGCAAAGGGCGTGTCAGTGGTCTTAGGGCATAATCCTATGGGCGGTTATATGGTGATTGTGTTGATTGCCATTATCAGCTTACAGCTAATCACTGGGCTGTTTGCTACCGATGATGTGTTTACTGAAGGTCCACTGTACAGCTATGTGAGTTCTGATACTGCTTCGTTTCTCACTTGGTTACATAAGATGAATTTCAACCTGATCTTAGCCTTGAGTGCTGTGCATGTGTTGGCAGTCGTTGTACACGCGCTTAAAGGTGACAAATTAGTGGGTGCCATGCTCAGTGGTTACAAACGTGTGCCTAAGGTTGAGCATGCCAAAGCAGAATCTGAATTGGCTTTTAAATCACATTGGCTGGCTTTAATCGTACTGTTAATCATCGCTGGTGTGGTGTTTACCTACTTGATGTGGCCCATAGTGCAAGTGCTCTAGCCAATGCTTAACATTAAAAAAGCCTGCATGTAGCAGGCTTTTTTATTAGACATGACAAACTAGTGATTAGTCTTTTTTGTAAACGTCGTGACAACCTTTACAGCTCTTGCCAGTGTTCATAAAGGCTTGCTTGATTTCAGCTTGGTCACCTTTTTGAGCCACAGTCGCCAAAATA